>ENA-OPBO01000465-OPBO01000465.1-human-gut-metagenome-genome-assembly--contig:-NODE-465-length-34999-cov-3.085966_pt1 | contig 34999 bp, 23 predicted proteins | sample MGYA00241071_ERZ501458 | MGnify/ENA primary metagenome ERZ501458 (study PRJEB25962, sample SAMEA2042509) | human gut metagenome | biome: human gut; feature: human-associated habitat; material: faeces... | reverse complement strand
CAGACTGCTGGTAGAACATCTTAACGAAAACATACACTATCAGTTGTTCTGAGGTATCATGATAGATCCCTCCCACCCTATAACCACCTACAAGATAATCAGTGCTATCCGTAATAAAATTTCATCCCTTCTTGGCATTGGCTCCCTTTAGAATATTTTTGTCTCACACCGGAAGACTTATCTTGAGAACCTTCACGTATGTATAACCGATGCCACATGTCATGAAAGTCATATGCGTTTTCCTACGAACATGAAACTCCTTTGAGAAAGCATCGGATGGCTCTACCGGCATATCTACATGCATTGCAGAAAGCTCAGTATAAGGCCTCCCCGTAACAAATATACGGATATTGCGGCATCCTATCTGTCCTATTACAAGAAAAGAAAGAGGAAGGCTTCAAGGACAAGAATGCTGAAACGTCGTACGATCGGATTTCTGGAAAAACTCATCATATAACGGGTGACATTCACAGAGAATACGTCTCTTTACTCAAAAAGTCATTTCCATATGCCATATGATTTTTAAAGGTATTTACTGAATACCTCACCCCTAAAAGTTTTTATTCGAACTTTTAGGGGACGGTTTAAAAGATTTTACTGGTCAAGGCTTAAAGAAGCGCATTGTATAGGTCCACTTATCCATTACTACCCGGCAAAGGAATACTCCGGCTGGAATGTATCCACAATCCACTGTTGCGTTTGTATCACTCACTTTTCCAACTGTAATCAAGCAACCGTTAGTGTTATAAACATATAAAGTAGCTTTTTCATCTGTTGGCATGCCCCAAACGCTCAACCGACCTTCGGAAAACGAGATTTTCAATTCCGGCCGATTATTTTCTTGCTTGATTTGTTCTATAGCTGTCAAGCTGGTCACATGTACTTGTGTTTCCCCGTATACCTCAGAGCCGTCCACAGCATATGCCCGCACAGTTACTATTCCATTCCCGGTGGCTGTAAGTAGCCCACTAGTACTTATCGTGGCGATATCATTACCTTCCACTATCTGCCAGCTGATGCGTTGCACTGTAACGTTCAACGGATAAATACAAGCCATGAGTTGAAGCGATGTTTCACTGGCGTTTCCATCGATAATCATATCTTCCTTGTCGCTTAATACGGTGATTTGTTCAGCCAAAACTGTGGATATAACATTCTCTGTCGATACTATATTGGACCTGCATGTAATAATGGCAGTTGAAACTTCGTTGGGCTTTCTAACCATAGGTCTGCTGTCCGGTATCATCTCCACTGCGTAATATTTCATGTCCGATGACGCATTGAGGTCACTGTACGAGATCTGATGTCCTGAGACCTCAGCAATGGTTCTCAGATTGTCGGCAGATATACCTCCCAGAATACGATAACTCTCTATATCACGGCCTTCATATTGAGTCCATATAAGATTCCACGTATTCTCCATTCCTTTATTAATCATGACATGTATCGGTTGATGAGCCACACTGGCCATAGTCTCTCCGTAGGGTAATACGCAAGTTATGTAATAGCGCGAAGCAGAATGATCCGGCATAGAAGAGAAATCTACGTAAGCTGTCTCCGTCAAAGACAGATTGACCAATAGTTCATATTTATCATAACGGGAAGTTTCTTTATATATATTGATACTTTGCGAACCTACCGGCAGATTATCCGTACTCCAGTTCAAACGATAATGCCCCGATTCTGGTTCGATGTCAATCATAGAAATTACAGGAGCCGGATTCACTCCATCCACCTCTGTCGTAGAAGAGTACGTTACCGTATTAAAATCATCAGCCACATGATGGAAAAGTTTGTACCGTCCGACCTTACCAAAGGTTACCACCGCATGATATTCATCCAAAGACTCAATCTTCACATCCGAGTCCTTATCTACGGGACACGGTTGACCATCATTCAAAGAGTAGGTCCAAGAACATTGGTTCATATTTTCACCTTCAAGATTGACCTTAGCTCCCAGCAATACCTTTTCAGGCAAAGAAAAATCACCCTGCGGAAGAGGATATACATAAATATCCTGACTGGCCAATGCACCTACCTTAACCGTCTTTCTGCCCTCGCTATCCCATGTTACGGTATAGCTGCCGTCGGCATTCTTTCGGGCGGAAGCACCCGGACCGAAGTTTACCGTCTGCCCGCTATTGTCTATAATCTTCACCCCAATCTCGCGTCCTACGCCAGCTGAAGTAGGCATCTCTATCAGCGACTTCTCAGTCACTGTCAGCAGATAAGTCTCTGAGAAATCCGATTCCAGCATTGCCCGGTCGACACCTTGTACCTGTACCTCGTACTCACCGGCAGGAATATTCTGGACAGGTATCCTAAACTTATTCCCTGGCAATAAAGGATAGGGGGAAGACACATGTACTCCGTTTTTTGCGGAATTGAGAGGAGAGAACAAATAAGCCCCCTCGCCTGTAACACCTTTGCGGCGGATACTGATATTGTAACGCATCAGTGTGTTCGGAGTTTCCCTGTCGGTCGAATGATTCCACTCAAGAGTTACGAACTTTTCATCCTGCGAAGCACGGATTTGTTCCGGAGCGGAAGGTTTAGTGTTTGATACTCCGGAGAACGCGGTTATTCCGGAAGCTGTACGTCCGTCAGTAAGCATATAATCCGTATACCAAACATTAATATCATCTGTAAGACCAATTTTATAACTTCGGTTCTTATTAAAATAGATTACAAGATTCTTTCTTTCGTTCGTACTAAAGATCAAATCCAGATAACCGTTGTTGTCCACATCGACAATTTTCTGAATAAATCCGAAAGCCAGACCGCTCTCTGCCGGAATTAGCAATGTGTCACCTCCGCCCCACTGAATACGGACATGGTCGGAATACCATGTGTTACCATGCCCCATACTACTATTGTCATGAATATAATCCCATAAGCCGTCACCATCAAGGTCTTCCAACAAGTTCTCTCCACCCGATTGCCAATCTATCCAATCCAATTTCTCGGGTGTAAAGGTAAAATCACCATTGTTACGGAACAACGTAACGCTCGAGATATTGTATTCCCAATAATAGTCTGCATCTATAAAATCAACAAGTCCGTCACGGTCATAGTCGACGAGTACACTGACATAACTCTCCTTATCCAAGCTACCGCTGATATGCTGGTTATAAGTATCTCTAACATTCTCAAACGTTGCATAATCTCCCATATTCTTATAATACAACGGCTCCAGTAATCCATCGTTATTGAAGTCACGCCATTCTCCATCATAATAACCGGTAACAGGCAATTCGGTGAATATCATCTGCTTATTTCCTTCATTTACCAATGAATAAGGCTGCTGGTTGCCGTAACATACCATGTCCACTTTTCCATCACGGTTGATGTCGGCAACAACCTTATTACCAGACGGCAAATTGCTGTTCCATATTTTCTTGATTGTACTGTATCGTGCATTGTCATCACCCTCATAAAACTTATTATTGATGCCATCATTTACATAAACCTCCGTCTTTCCGTCCTCGTCCAAGTCTATAGCTACAGGAACATCATATATCGAAGCCCCGGTTTCAAAATTATGATTCTTTACATTTCCTGGATTCACTTCCAACGAATGTTCCATTAGGGCAAACACCCCAGAAGTTGTCGTTGCCTTCAACGCGATATGTTTCTCGCCGCCTTGAGTGAATATTATCTTATATTCGCTGCCATCTTCCGACCGAGAAAGTACTGTAGCACCATTCCAATCCCAATCGTATGTGCAACTGGTTTCCACATTACCTAAAAGTATTACCGTACAAGTATCACCTACGCTGAAATATTCGTCACATGACAGGATAAAATCGACTGCTGGTTCCTTTTTTTCGAATATTGCATACGGACTGAATTCCGATCCCAAGCAGCCGGGATCCACACTCTGCACCGAAATATAATATTTACCGGCTGGCCACGATGAAACGTTCAGGGTACGTGAACGTACATATCCGCAGTTGCCTTCCAGCAGATTCCTACGCCGTCCGTCCGGCAATGCATGGGCAAACAACATGTCGCCTTTCTCTTCTGCTGAACCGATACGCAAAGCATAAGTAAGGTCTGCCGATGTACATTCAGCATCGTGCCCCGCGTCCCATTCCACTTTAATCGTTCCTTTTCCTGCATCATATACAAAACGTGGCTTACTGGGTGATACAGGACGAGTATTGGCCTTGGCATCCGGAATTTCGTCCGCTGAATTCTCATAAAGTATGCGTATATATCCGCTATTATCCAAGTCCGCCAGCAAATAATCGTAATCTAAGAGATTCTTATAATCCACCATACCGCTTTCACTTTTCAATAGAACGGGCGTATCGGATACGGTCATGCCTTTCAGTGTATAATACACAAGATCGGTTTGTAGGTTTTCTTTGCCGTCTTGTTTCTTTTGTGCTACGATTTCGTAATAGCCATCGCCGTTTATATCCAGACATTGACGAAAATATACAGTACCATCCATTATAAATTCATGCTGTTTGAACGAACCGTCACCGCGGTTTTCCATTAGCAGGACGAACGCCCCGCCATTGTCATGCGTATACCGCTGTTCGTCTTTTACATACTGACTAAGTGTAATGAGTATATCTACATCACCGTCTTTATCGAAATCATAACATGAAACCTCTTCATCGCTGTATAAGTTGGAAATGATAACCTGTTCTTTCCATGTACCATCTGTTTGGGACAAGAAAACAGATGTTTTCTTGTCTTCACTGTCAAAAAGTACGTAATCGACTATACCGTCCTGATTGAAGTCACGAAAAGTCAGTTGTCCCCCCACTTTATTAAGTACATAACGCCCATCACCTAAATTCTGATAACAGAGTCCGGAAGCTACATCTATAAAATCGACATAACCATCGCTGTTGAAATCTATAGCCAACGTACTGGTTTTCGTTCCTGGATTGCCATTTCCTCCCACAAATGAGACTCCGCTTCCAAGTCCTTGTCCGGTATGTAAAACCAGATCTTCCTGTTCGCCCCGGTATTCCTCCATAGAAAGTTGTGGCATTCGTGTCGGATACCATTGTCCACGTACATGCACCAACACCTCTTCCGGCTTATCAGTGCAATTGGTCTTCATATCCAAACGTCCATCATTATTAAAGTCAATAGCTTGAAGTTGCCATTGATCGAATTGTGATACCCAGTCTGTGTGTCGTAAGGGCATATTACTCTCGCTATACACATAAGAACCGTTACCTTGCCATACTTCATTTAACGAGTAGGCATCAACATACTTATCGTTGTTGAAATTGAACCATTCAAAAGCGTTCCTACCAACACCGGGCAATTTCACACCATCGGCTTTCACATCATAATACGTTCCTCGTTTGTAAAAGCCAGTTCCATAGTCTGTGTATTTTCCTCCCAAAACGATATCATAAGGACCAATTGCCTTAATAACGGGAATGACAAAAAATAAAAGAAACACCGATAATATCGATTTAAGCAAAAGAGATGAATAAAGCTGTTTCATAAGTCACCTTGTTAACCAATGGCTCTTTCTTGGTAGTAAATACATTGTTCTTTTTTTAATAGATACATATAAAACGCAGAGCCACTCCTGACGTCCGTTCCATAGTGCAAAAGCCTTCGTATTACTCAGATTATCAAATGACGCTACCTATGTTAATGTAAATATATAATAGCACAAACATAGCACTATCATTATAAACCGATAAGGACATATAATATACATCTTATAAAGCCCCCATTACATTATTCTTGATAATTCGTAGAGTTTGCAAAGTTCTTACATTGTCAAAACCAAAACATACAGTTACGCCTTTTATGTATATACGTCTCCTCATACCTCTGCTCGCCAAAGCAGATGAAGATGTTGCAAATATAACCCTTTTCTTTAAAAAATGTAAGATATTATTAAAAATTTATCAAGTCCATTTTCAATGAAATTTATAATCTTAGAGATTTCATTGGCAAGGTGTATTGGGAATATATGATTGTATTGGTAACAGCCGGAGTTGAAGGGACAAGCTTTCATCGGGTCCATATCCTGCTACCACGGTTCATATAAAGATTGGGATCACTACAAAGGTAACAGGCACGGTATATCCTTGCAATGATTCAATCTTTAGGAATGATAATTTACAGGTTAACCGAAGGTAGGATATATAAAATATACTACAACTATTATTATAATAACCACTCACACAGCGTTTTCCTATAACTGACGAATACAATATTTAAGTGCATTTCTTTCTGAGAATCGAAGTTATTATTTATGTGAATCATTATTTGATTCCTTCGTTAAAAATTAGATTAATCAATACGATGGCAATTTTTCTCATCGTATGTACCAGAAGTCCAAATATAGATCTGACTTTCATCGCTCTTTGAATATTTGTTTTTTCACAACCAGTTGAATAATGATTCAATGGGGTGTCTGACCTTTGAGACTGCCATTGAAAACAATTCTTTTGCCGCTTTCTCCCTTTTGGTTATTTCAGGTGATTCTCCTTTGATAGCTTTTATAGGAATAAATAGCTCGAGTTTTTTGCATTCTTGCGTCTCTTCATAAAATGATAGATCCGAATATATTTTATCGGCATATATTTCTCTATTGTTCAGATTTCCCACACATTCTCTTTTGAATACAGTGGAGTCATTTTCATCAGCAGCGGAAAGTATGAGCATTTCAGGAAAAGGTATAGTTCCTTTTCTACGGAAAGCCACAACATGGAGTTTTAATCCGAAATAATACATGTTTTTTGTCGAACAATATCCTTTGGAAGTAATCTCAGTGGCTACCTTTCCTACTTTGTTCTTTCCCGCGCAAGTAATCATACAAAAAAAGAGATAAGAACAAAACAACGAAAGAATAGTAAGAACAGGGATAGCCATCCCCCAAGTAGCCATGACGCCCATAGAAAAAGATCTGGCACTCACGACAGATCCCCAAGAAAGCATTCCGACAAAAAGAAGATAAAGACCAATAGGAACAATAAATCCTACATTCCGAGTTTTAAATTGCATTTTCTGCTTTTCCATAAATCTTTTTTTTAGTGAAACATATCACAAAAGTCCGCCAATTCTCTCTATAACAGAAATAAATTGAACGAACGACCGGAATGCATTCACAAAATTAATAAAAGAATCACTATCTTTACGGGCAACTAAGAATTATTGAATCATGAATACGCGTATCACCCCCAATCACATCACAGAATTAAAGCCTAATGAGATATTCGTATTCGGCAGCAACCTGCAAGGCTATCATGGTGGAGGTGCCGCCCGTCTGGCTATGAACCAATGGGGAGCCGTCTGGGGGCAAGGCACGGGTCTTCAAGGACAGACGTATGCCATCCCTACCATGCAAGGTGGCATCGGAACGATTCGCCCCTACATAGACCAATTCATAAAATTTGCTCAAAACGATCCGGAAAGAACATTCCTCGTCACTGAGATAGGATGTGGAATAGCAGGATTCCGTCCTGCCGATATTGCACCATTGTTCAAAAACGCAATAAACATACCCAATATATGGTTGCCACAAAGATTCTGGGAGATATTACAGAAAGAAGAAGTGCAAGATTTAATATAACTCTAACCCGAACTCGTCTTTCAACTGTAACAATGCCTCGTTTTTCTTTGCCATCATCTGGAATTTCTCTACCCTGCTGAAGGCACGTACGTTCTCGGCAGGTGCACTGACACGGACCGTCATCTTCACCTTCCTGTTCTTCAAACGACTGCGAAGATAGTTTTGTACATTAGGAATCATAGAAGTAAAGTCCTTTGCCACAATCTCATTATCCACTACTACCTCAAAAGTTATATCATCATTAAGTAGCGTCAGACGAATATTCTGCATACGCATCGCAAGCGCTTTATGCTCGATAGGAAGCTGGCCGGCATACTCCTGCCAATAGTAATTCAAATCTTTTTCATTGAAGATATAATCTTCTTCGGGCTGAGACTGAACCTGAGACGATGCTTGAGGCGTAGTCGTCCTCTGCGAAACAGCTTCTTTCTGAGGATGCTTAATAGAAACCCCCAAACCGGCCTTATTCATTACCGGAATTTTCTTCTCTTCCTTCACCGGCACCTTCAATCCGGAAGCAGGTATATCTGCTGATGATGGAATAACCGGAGAAGTCCCAGCCACAGGAACAGATTGGACAGACGCCGGTTGTTGCAGTTTCTGCTGTTGTTGCTGAACCGGAGTAACGACAGCAGAAACCGGTTGAGTTTGCGATGTAGCAGGAACAGTCTGTGACTGCTGAGCAGCAACAGATTGCGTAAATATGGGTTTTATAGCTTGCTTAGGGCGGCGCCCATCACCCACGTCATCCCCCTCGGTGGTAAGCTGGGCAACCTGTATCAAGGCCAGTTCCACCAGCAAACGCTTATTTTTGCTGGCACGGTAATTCATATCACAATCATTACAGAGCTTCATAGCCCGATACAGAAAAGGCAACGGGCACTTCTGTGCCTGTTCCTGATAACGCTGCCGGATGCTGGCTCCTACTTCAAGCAATGCCAAAGTAGCAGCATCTTTACTGACAAGCAAATCACGGAAATGAGAAGAAAGTCCCGTAATGAAATGACTACCGTCAAAACCTTTGTTCAGCACATCATTGAACAACAACAGGGCGTCACTCACCTTATTCTCAAGAAAGCAGTCCGTCAACCGGAAATAATATTCATAATCCAACACATTGAGATTCTCAATCACGCTCTTATACGTAATGTGTCCACCGGTAAAGCTTACCACTTGATCGAAGATGGAAAGTGCATCACGCATACCGCCATCCGCCTTCAACGCAATGACATTCAGCGCTTCGGGTTCTGCTGTGATATTCTCTTTAGAAGCCACATAAGCCAGATGCTGCACCGTGTCTTCCACACTGATACGGTTAAAATCATAAATCTGGCAACGCGACAAAATAGTAGGAAGAATCTTATGCTTCTCCGTCGTCGCCAAAATAAAGATAGCATGACGGGGAGGTTCCTCCAATGTTTTCAAAAAAGCATTGAAAGCAGAGGCCGACAACATATGTACCTCATCAATAATATATACCTTATACTTACCGATCTGTGGCGGAATCCGCACTTGCTCTACCAATTGGCGGATATCATCTACCGAATTATTGGACGCGGCATCCAATTCATGAATGTTATAGGAACGCTGTTCATTAAAAGCCACACAAGACTCACATGCATTACAAGCCTCTCCATCCTCAGTAGGAGTCATACAGTTGATAGTCTTGGCAAAGATACGTGCACACGTGGTTTTTCCTACTCCACGAGGCCCGCAAAACAGATAGGCATGCGCCAGTTTTTGCGTGGCAATGGCATTCTTCAGTGTCGTAGTCAATGCCCGTTGGCCCACCACCGACTCAAAGGTAGACGGACGATATTTACGGGCAGATACAATATAGTTTTCCATACGTCGGGATCTCTCTGTTTTTTGAGTTTCTGCAAATGTACGCAAAAAAAGTAATAAGTAATAAGTGATGAGTGAGAAGTTTTAGCCGGGAAGTGGCAAGTTTTAAGTTATAAGTTTTATCTTTGCATACGGAATTAAAGGAGAAATTATGAGCAATTTACTAACAATCTGGGAGTTTATCGGTAAACACAAATACCTCATCACTGTGTTGGCTTTTGCAGCCATCATCGGTTTTCTGGACGAAAACAGTGCCATCCGGCGTATCGGATATACACGTGAAATCAGTCGGTTGCAAAGCGAAATCGAAAAATACCGTGCCGACTACGAAGAAAACACAAAGAAACTCAACGAGCTAAGCAGTAATCCTGACGCCATCGAGCAAATAGCACGTGAAAAGTATCTGATGAAGAAACCCAATGAAGATATTTACGTATTTGAAAATAAATAAATGAAACAACTCGTACCCGCACTTTTTGCCGTAGGTGCTCTTATGGCTCTTGTAGGAGCAGCAGTATTCATCACCGGATGGATTTATGCACCTTATATATATACCATCGGGGCAGGTTTTGTCGCATTGGCTCAGGTGAATACTCCGCTTCGGGCTAAAAGCAAGACGCTCCGCCGACTGCGTATCCAGCAGATCTTCGGTGCATTAGCACTGATATTGACAGGAGCTTTTATGTTCACCACACGTGGCAATGAATGGATTGCCTGCCTTACTATCGCAGCCATACTGGAGTTATACACGGCATTCCGTATTCCGCAGGAAGAAGAAAAAGAACTTTCCAAATAGAATTTGTTTTCCGATAGGTAAGACAGAGCTTTGGTCAACAAGACAACAGTCGGCAGGATGCCGCATTATCATTTTAAATGAATGACCACCGTAGTATCTCGTTTAAATTCGAAACAACACTTTTCATACGAAGGAGCTCCCATGATACCCTCGGCATCATTGCTGAATCCAAATTTCTCTAAAGGGCGCCCGAATGAACCGGTGTCTAACTTTCCATTTCCGTTTTCATCCTGAAAGAGGGAGATGGCATAGGTCCCGGCAGGAATTCCTTTACAAGGTATTGTCATTGTACGGTCTTTCACAGCCACCCGAAAACCGAAAAGAGGTTTCTTCATAAAGTTCTCTTTGGACGAATAGATAGCCACATAAAGAGTTCCCTCCACATGTTCCACGTCTTTAACTGTTAATGTCAGACTTTGACCGGATACGGCCACACTTGCTAATACTACGATAATTGAAATAATCATTGTTTTCATAATGGTATAATATTTAAAAATTAGAAACATCATAAGCTACCTTCTTACCCAATGTGATATACACTCCCAGATAGAAAAAGTGGTCGCTTGAAGTACGGACAGCCTCTCCGTCGATACGCCCATATTCATTCTTACGTCCCAGCAGATTGGTGGCAGAAGCATGTACAATCACTTTTTTGCCCGCCAGAACCGTAATACCCAAATCGAGAGAATGATAGGGTTTTACTTCATCATTCATCAGTCCGGACAGTTCCGGATTGTGGTAGGGACGCCCGCTTGCCACCCCATCGGTCACGCTAAAGATGGTTCGCAATCGGGGAACACTGTATTTCAACACCAGCGATGCGTGATGACGGGTGGCATACTGTGGCACCGTAAGTTCTGTATACTCCCGATATTTACGTTTCGAGAGGTTATAAGAGTAAGACAAACGGTACTCAAAATTCTTCCACAGGGCATTGTCACAAAAATACAGGTCAATACCTTTACTGTATCCATATCCATCAGGAGTGATACCGTCCGGAACCGATAATTCCAGTTTCTTATAATTTTTATAATAGAACTCTGCTTTGTAAAACCGGCCTCCCTGTTCATATTGGAGACTAAAAAGAGCTTGTCTGCAAACATTAGAAGGCAAAGAGGTATTCCTTATCAGATAGTCGTTTTCCGGAAGTTGGGTATATTGCCCTGCTACGACCGACACCAGCAGATGATTCCACGTATAACTGACAGCAGCCCGGGGAGACCAGTTCATTGTCCGGTTTAACGAAGTATATTCGGGGCGGAGAGATATTTCAGTTTTAAGATTCTCCGACAGATAAAAAGCAGACGAAAGAAATCCGGCATAGATAGTGGGATACATTTGATGCATATCACGCAATGTTTCCAACTGATAGTGGTTCCGATAAGAACGCACAAAAGTCTCCACACCCATATCCAGACGCAACCGCGAAGTAAACAGTTTGAAGAACTTTGCTTTCAGATGGAACTCTTGTTGGCGTTCGTTCCATACATCCCGGTCCTTCACTGCTCCTTTCACTTTCCGATCATAAAAAGAGTAGGCAGTTCCGATAAACCAATTCCAATCAAAAGCTGTACGTTTGCGGAATGTTGTATTGAGGTATATATTGTTTTCACCCAGGCCGAAAAGATGATGATCGATATCTGTGTAATTCGAAAAATCCGTACGATCATATCCCACATAAAATTTAAAAAGGGTCTTTTCATTCGGTGTGTAGCGAAATTGGGTCGCACCGGATAGCGTGCGATACGGCCGTTTAAAATCTGTGCGCGAAGGATAAACCCGATCATAAGGAACCAGATTCTGATAATCGAGATTCAATGACAATGAGGATCGATTGAAAGCCCGTGTACCGCCTCCACCCATTCCGACAGTCGAAACATTCATCCCGAACTTATTAACCGTACTATAGTCTTTGGTCTCCAAAGGAAGAACAGCAGACAAAGCCTCTCCATACTCCTGCGACTGTCCTCCGGAAGCCAGATTGACACCACTGAACATAAATGTAGAATAACGCCCGCGTGCAGGAGTATCAGTCCCGGTAGTAGTATAGGGATTCAACACATGCATGCCGTCTATATAGGTTTGTGTCTCGTTGCTGTTCCCTCCACGTACCAGTAAACGACCGCTTTCACCTTGGAGTTGAACCCCCGGAAGTGTTTGCAAAGCCCGGTATAAATCTCCGTTGGAACCTCCTACTGTTACCAGATCGACAGGTTGCAGATCACTCCAACGACTGTTGGCCCTCGGCGTCTTATGTGCTTTGATTACTACCTCGTCCAACGATATACTATCATTGAAAGTGGCCAGGAGAATGGTATCCGTAGCTACACTTTGTGCAGCGATCGGGAGCGAGAGTAACATCAGGCTCAATGCGGCTGGTACATAAAATCCTTTCATGGTGATCTGTTTGCTAACGTTTTCATCGGCAAACATAAAGGATTGGCACAAAGCAAAAAAATATCCGGGACGGACAGCTCGGATATGTGATAAGCAGCACCTCACGTGTGACGAACTGCATCCTTTTGTGATCAATAGTTAGTCGCCAGAGATACCTTCTATCAGTTCTTTAACCTGTTTCGAATAGCCTCGGGATACAGGTATCTCTTCCGGACAACCCTCCAGGAGCAAACGATATCCCTGGGAGTTTCCATTCACTTTCACCACCTTACGGATGTTGACCAGGAAGGCCCGGTGACACTTCAGCACCAACGGACAAACGGCTGTTACTTCTTCTGCCTGCTTCATGGTTGCACGCAACAGACACTGAACGTTTTTACCTGCTTTCTGATAATTTACCCGGATGTAGTTTCCATTGGATTCTACATACAACAAGTCTTTAGAGTCCAATTCCAAGGATTCCCGGATGCCTCCTTGAAACAAAAGAAAAGGGCTGTCTTGTGTTGTTTCCACAGATTCGGCCGGCAATACCGAACGTTGCAAATGGAGATTCATCTCGGTAGCCTCTTTCAGATGAATGGCCAACAGTCTATTTTGATTCAACAAAATGAAAAGTACAGTAGGAAAAAGTCCGATGACCAAAGTGAATAATGCAAAGGCACAAAAGACATCCCAACGTAATCCCCAACCAAAAACGAGAGTAGAATAAATCCAGTTCCCGATAGCTATAAAAAAAAGTATCTGTAACAGATTGACAATCTGTTTCCACACAGTCCATGTTTCTTCTTTATAGAACTTCGGAAACAGTTTGCCAAAGACATACATCGGAATACTCAGAGATACTGCCATCACGCCCATAAAGCCCACAAGTATCCAGAACTTATGCTGCCTAATGCCGGATATCCCAAATGGCTGTAAAACCAGTAATATCAGAAATACAACCAAGGAAGAAATCAACACAACCTTCCATCTTTGATATGCAACCGGATAAAGGCTTTGCAGGTATCTTCGTATTTTTTCACCCCAATGACTTCCCATATATTGTATTTTATTCGCTTTCCCTGCAAAGTAATATAAAATATCGGACAGATACGATAAACAGGGAGATTATCTTAACTAAAAAAAGAGGCAACCCGGTAATTGGAATTGCCTCTTCTATTCTATAGTATAGTAAACCGATTTTATTTCTTAGCCACAGGAGTATATCTTGCGTTAAGTCCGTCTACGATCTCTTTAGTAATGTTCAGTGTGCTATCGGCATACAGCAGATTATCAAAGCTGGTATTGCTGATAATCAGGTTATAACCTTTTGTTTTATTATATTCTTTCAGAAAAGCGTTAATAGAGTCACGCAGAATCTGACTGTTTTTAGCATTCTCCGATGCCATCTCTGTAGCCAGTTTGTTCTGCAGAGCCTGCAAATCCTGTTCCAATTTACCTAAGCGTGCATATTCCTGCTGTGCTCTTTCCGGAGAAATAAAAGCATTACTTTCATATTTCTTCTGGAATTCCTGTTGAGATTTACGCAGTTCATTTGCTTTCTGATTCAGCACCATGCGGCTGTTCTCCTCTTTGCTGATCATGTCAGCATTCAGGTCTTTGCAGAAATTATATTGAGACAACAAAGTATCTACTTCTACATAAGCGATTTTCAAACCAGAAGTGGCATTTGCATTTCCGGAAGCGGCAGGAGCAGCAGCATTATCAGCTTTACCAGCGCATTGTGAAAAAAGAAAGAGGAATGCAAGAGCAGCAAATCCGTTAATGAGGTAATTCATTCTCTTCATACTTGTAAAATATAGTTTTTTAATTAATTAGTTCATACTATCGTTTAAGGCTTTTTCAATTTCATCAATAGAAAAACGTCGTTTCTTCTGTGCTTCCCGGTCTTGGGACTGTGCACAACTTATGCCTCTCTCCCTTAACGCTTTATTGCCGCTGACGTGCCCGTTGGGAAATTTTCCACCCTTTGTAAAAAAGACTTTTATGCCTAATAAACCAAGGCAAATAGCAACTATTAACAGAGTTATCAGTATTGTATAGAGCATTTCTATTAATTTTGTGGGTGCAAATATAGACTTTTGTACTGACTAAGCCTCCTTTTTTACCATAAAAAAAGAGAAACGAGTTCAAAATTCGCAAGTAAATTAACCATATTTAGCAATAAGGGGTTAAAATTGAATTTTTAATTCCATAAAAAGAAAAGAGAATGGAAAAATCAGAACTGAAACCGGCCGGTGTATTTCACTTCTTCAATGAAATCTGCCAGGTGCCCCGTCCTTCAAAGAAGGAAGAGAAGATGATCGCCTATTTAAAGGCGTTCGGAGAAAAACATAATTTAGAAACCAAAGTAGACGAAGCCGGCAACGTGCTTATCAAAAAACTGGCAACACCGGGTAAAGAAAATCTGAAGACAGTGATTCTGCAATCGCACGTAGACATGGTGTGCGAAAAGAATAATGATACGGACCATGACTTCCTGACCGATCCCATCGAAACGGAGATTGACGGAGAGTGGATGAAAGCCAAAGGAACAACCTTGGGAGCCGACAACGGCATCGGAGTAGCGACCGAACTGGCCATTCTGGCTGACGACAGTATTGAACACGGTCCTATCGAATGTCTGTTCACTGTAGATGAAGAGACAGGACTGACCGGTGCTTTCGCCTTGAAAGAAGGCTTTATGAGCGGAGAAATTCTGCTTAATCTCGACTCGGAAGACGAAGGTGAACTTTACATCGGTTGTGCGGGCGGTATTGATACAGTGGCCGAATTTCAATATGAAAATGAAATGACACCCATCAGCCACCTCTGCTTCCGCATAACCGTTAAAGGTCTGAAAGGCGGACACTCCGGAGGGGATATACATCTGGGACGCGGTAATGCCAACAAGATACTGAACCGGTTTCTCTATCAGATGATGACTACTTACCAGGAGGACTTCCACCTCTATGAATTCAACGGAGGTAATCTGCGTAACGCCATTCCGCGTGAAGCTTCGGCTGTATTCTCCGTGCCCGAACATTACAAACATGACATACGTACAGCCTTGAACGTATTCACCGCCGAAATCGAAAACGAACTTCATCGGGTGGAACCGGATCTGAACATTCTTCTTGAAACAGAGCCGCACCGGGACTGGTCCATCGACTCGAGTACTTCCTATCGGCTGATTACTTCGCTATACGGTTGCCCGCACGGAGTATATGCCATGAGTCAAGATATTCCGGGACTGGTAGAAACTTCAACGAACCTGGCATCTGTAAAAATGAAACCGGAAAACACCATCCGTATCGAAACCAGCCAGCGCAGTTCTATCCTTTCTTCTCGCGACGATATAGCAACAACGGTCCGTGCCGTATTCAGACTCGCCGGTGCTCAGGTCAACTGGGGTGAAGGTTATCCGGGATGGAAACCCAATCCGGATTCAGAAATCCTAAAAGTGGCAGAAGAGTCATATAAACGCCTGTTCGGTGTTGATGCCAAAGTAAAGGCAATCCATGCAGGACTGGAATGTGGCTTGTTCCTCGACAAATATCCTGCCCTGGATATGATTTCATTCGGCCCCACCTTGACAGGAGTTCACTCTCCGGACGAACGGATGCATATTCCTTCGGTAGATAAATTCTGGAAACATCTGCTGGATGTGTTGGCACATATTCCGGCTAAGAACTAAAGCTATTTCACCACAGAGGACACAGAGTTACACAGAGGAGACGGGTAATTGTTGATTATTAACAAAAAGGCTCCGTATTACTCTGTATTACCCTATATTACTTCGTGTTACTCTGTGTTACTCTGTGGTGAACTTCAACCGAACAGCATTTAAAAGGAATCCAATCTATGCTCCGTCTCTTCTTTATATTACTTATTTCCCTCTCTTCCCTTTTTCTTTCTGCACAGAATCGACCTCCTTTCCGTGTCGTCTTTTGGAATACCGAAAACTTTTTCGATACCCGACATGATTCACTGAAAAACGATATGGAATTTCTGCCCCATTCAATGCGTCACTGGAACCACCGACGATATAAAAAGAAATTAGATAATGTAGCCCGAACACTCACAGCCATCGGAGAATGGAATTTTCCCGCATTGATAGGTCTCTGTGAAGTGGAAAACGATACAGTTATGCGTGACCTGACCCTTTATTCCCCACTGAAAGAAGCCGGTTATCGGTACGTGATGACCCACTGCTCCGATCTGCGCGGCATCAATGTGGCATTACTGTATCAACGTGACCGGTTCAAACTTCTATCCTACTCTGCCCTCTCCGTCGGGAATTTCAAAGGTCATCGCCCGACAAGAGATATTCTGCACGTCAGCGGATTACTGCTCACAGGCGATACGCTGGACATAATGGTGGCACATCTCCCTTCCCGCTCAGGCGGAGTACGGCAGTCGGAACCTTACCGGCTTTACGCTGCACAAAAGTTAAAGGATGCGGCAGATAGTCTTATCAATGTACGTCCCTCCACCAAACTGATCATTATGGGGGACTTTAACGATTATCCTACAGATAAATCAGTAGTACAAGTGCTACAGGCACTGTCTCCCGAAGTGAGTACCCATCATGACCGACTTTACCACCTGCTGGCACGAAAGGCAAAAGACCGTAACTTCGGTTCCTATAAGTATCAGGGCGAATGGGGACTGCTGGACCATCTCATCGTATCAGGAACGCTACTTGATGTTTCGGGCACACTCTTTACCGAAGAAAAAAAGGCAAACGTAGCACGCTTGCCTTTCCTTCTGACAAAAGATGAAAAGTACGGAGGCATGCAACCCTTCCGAACCTATGTCGGAATGAAATACCAGGAAGGATACAGCGATCACTTACCGGTGTATGTCGATTTTGAAACCAATCAATCCGAATACTGATATACCTTTAGTTCAAACTTCGGTATCATCGCAAAAAAGTGATCAAAGATATCGGACTGGATACGTTCGTATTCTTTCCAGATTTTATTGCGGGAAAAGAAGTAAATTTGAATAGGTACTCCATATTCCGTAGCTTCTTTTTGACTGATAATCAAGTCAAGATCCTGATTGACCACGGGCAGGCTGCAAAGATAACGTTCTACATACACCCTGAACACCTGCGAATTAGTGGGAATCACTCCTTCCTCCGGCTGATAATCGGCCAACAAGGGTATCTCCTTCCGAAAAGTATCAAGCATTTCGGGAGTACAGAATTTCAATGTAGTCAGATCAAGAAAGATACTCTTCATCACCCGACGCCCTCCGGATTCCGTCATTCCCCGCCAGTTCTGAAACGAACCGTTGACCAGTGAATAGGGAGGGACAGTAGAAATGGTATTATCGAAATTCTGTATCTTCACCGTGTTTAGGGTTATTTCTTCTACAATCCCATTGGCATTAGTCGAAGGGATAGTCACCCAGTCACCGGGACGTATCATATCATTAGCCGATAACTGTATACCTGCCACGAAGCCCAGAATACTATCTTTAAAAACCAACATCAGGATGGCGGCGGATGCACCTAATCCCGCAAACAATGTAGCAGGAGACTTATCGACAATGATAGCCACAATCACAATGCCTCCGATAAAGAAAACAAGTACCTGCAATACCTGGATAAAGCCCTTCATCGGCCGATCTTTCAACTTCTCCTTAGCACTGAGTATATCCAACAACATCAACAGACTACTGTTGAGAGCCAGCAACAAAGCAAAAATCATGTAAATAACACAGATCTTCTGCGAAACCAGCAGCAGCGTTTTTCCATGTACGAACGCCATAGGAAGAAGCATATACATCAGGATACCGGGAAGGATATGGATCAGGTGATGAATAACTTTATGTTTGACCATCAATGTATCCCATTTATAAGAGGTCTTCCGTGCCAGACGCTTCATCCCGCCTACAAAAATGGCCTGACAAAGATAATCCAGTCCGACCGCTATAAAAATCATCAGGATGGCAATAATCGTTTCATCAAAAGTATTTGCAATTTTAGGGTCTACCCCCCAACCGATAAGGATTTTGTTCATCCAGCTTCCTAAATCTATCATAACTATCGTCTTTATTTTAAAATGTTCATTCTATCCAAATAACACCTAAACAGGCTTTAGGTTTAGTCCAAATAAAAAAGGCTGCACTGAAAACGATACGTTCCAATACAGCCTTTTTTTATCTGTCAGCAAGAATTATCATTCATTTACCTTCTTATAATCTTCCAGGAATTTCTTCAATCCGGCATCTGTCAACGGGTGGTTCATCAGTCCTTTAATGGCACTCAACGGACAAGTTGCTACATCGGCACCGGCCTCCACACATTCCATGATGTGCTTGGAACTACGGATAGAGGCGGCCAGCACCTGAGTAGGATAATTGTAGAAGCGGTACATCCGAACGATATTGGCAACCAATCCGACTCCATCCTCACAGATGTCATCCAAACGTCCCACGAAAGGAGAAACATACGTAGCTCCCGCTTTAGCAGCCAGTAAAGCCTGACCAGTGGAGAAAACCAATGTGCAATTGGTACGGATGCCTTTCCCCGAAAAGTGCTTGATGGCTTTTATGCCATCGGCAATGCACGGTACCTTCACCACAATATGCGGATTGAGGGCTGCCAGTTCCTTACCTTCCCTGAGCATTCCTTCGTAATCAGTTGCAATCACCTCGGCACTGACATCACCTTGTACAATATTGCATATCTCCACGTAATGTCTTCGCTGATTTTCGACACCTTTAATGCCTTCTTTCGCCATCAGAGAAGGGTTGGTGGTCACTCCGTCCAGAACTCCCAAATCATGTGCTTCCCGGATTTGATCCAGGTTAGCTGTATCAATAAAGAATTTCATACCTACTAGTGTTTAATATCTTACATTCAAACAGATAACCCGGAACAGTTGTTCAACAGAACGACTTACTTCTGCAAGCGGATCCCTATTTCTTTCAAATCTACCCGGGCCGGCGTAGCATCCGGAGTGGTAGCATCAAGTTTAATGTAGCGTGCACTGACTTTGTTACCGAACGAGACAGTCTGCGGTACAGGATTGTGCATGATGTTACTGAATTCTCCGGTAGTCGGCACCTCTTTCCAGTCTCTGCCATTAGTGCTGATATAGAATTTATAACGGAAGGCCATCGTCGGCTTCGCTTCCGCATTAGCCGGGGCATATACAAATCCGGTCATATCCACAGCTTTACCGAGATCAATCACCAACGGAGTGGCAGTTACCTGTTTCCATGCAGTACGGGACAGATCATTCCAGTTTTCTTTTGCAGCCGACTCTTCGAGCGGACGGGCATAGTAAGCAGCCACTTCGCTGATATTAGCCGCCAGACGACAAGCATCGACCTTCACCCTCAATTGACGGGCTTCGACAGCCGGAATACGTATCAGGCGTTTATAACCGACGGTCGTTCCTTTCGCTATCTCTTTCCATCCATCGGCAGTCAACGCTTCGACTGTGAAAGCCTCCATGCGTTGTCCTTTCGAAATGTCTTCGCGCAGCATCACCACATTGATTTCCGATTTCGGCTTCAACTGGTAGACACGCGTATCACCCGGCCGGGCAGTCCACGCTTTCAAGCCGCCTTTGACACGGTTATCGGTAAAAATCTCTTTACGATAATCGGCAAACTCTTTCAGACGATTGACATCGGCATCACTGATGCGTCCGCGCTGGTCAGGAGGAATATTGAGCAACAACACTGAGTTGTAGCCCACAGATTTGAAATAAATATCGGTCAGGTGCTTGAGGCTCTTCACCTGATTGTCTTCCTGCTGATGATAGAACCATCCCGGACGGATCGATACATCCACTTCGGAAGGATACCAGAAGAGTTCCTTGGCATTGACCAACATGTCGCGTCCGCCCAAGTCCTTGGAAGTCGCCTTCACACCCAACGCCTTGTTCTGCTCTTCACAGCGGGCATACGTACCGGGAGTCAGCACGGTGGCACTCCATTCCGTTTCACGTCCTAATCCACGTTCGTTGCCTACCCAACGTACATCATCGCCCATAATGGCAGTCACGGCACGGGGTTGGAGACGACGGATGGTAGAAAGGATGGCAGTCCAGTCATACTCCTGCTTCTTTCCATTAGGACCTTCACCATTGGCACCGTCGAACCAGACTTCGTGCACCTCACCATAGTTGGTCAGCAGTTCGGTCAGTTGTTCGATAAAGAATTCATTGTATTTTGGAGAGTCTCCATAGCAAGAGGCGTTCCGATCCCAAGGAGAAAGATAAACACCAAACTTGATGCCGTATTTATCACAAGCATCGCGTAGCTCGCGTACCACATCCCCTTTCCCGTCTTTCCAGGGAGAGGCCGCCACGGAGTGCCCGGTTGTCTTGGTCGGCCACAGGCAGAATCCATCATGATGCTTGGCTGTCAGGATGGCCATCTTGAAACCAGCTTCCTTGAGCGAACGTACCCACTGCTCCGCATCGAAATCGGTGGGATTGAAGAGTGCGGGATTTTCTTTGCCGTCTCCCCATTCACGTCCTGTGAAAGTATTGATACCAAAATGCAGGAAAGCAGTCAACTCCATCTGCTGCCATTCCAATTGCTGCGGAGTAGGTACAAGACGTGCCGCCATGTCTACCTTTTGTTCCAGAGTGGCTCCTTGTGGAAACTCTACGTGCTTCACATAATAGTCGTTCGTCTCCTGGGCTTGTCCGGCTGTGCAGATAGCGGCAAGAAGGGCCGTCGATAAGATTAATTTCTTCATAAATGTATTGTTATGTTTTTGGGGTGAAATGGATTGGTTAGTATTCTATTTACTTCACTGTACGCAGCGTGAACTCAAAGCTTTGTTCCGTCACAGGAACCCGATATTGCGGCTGTACGCCCGGCCCGCAGGTTGCCGTTCCCACACCGGCCTGTTCGGCATCCAGATGTACGGTGACATGACCGTTACGTTCGAGGTCGTTGATGTGGCGGGCTTTTTCCAATACATCATCGGCAAAGGGGATGACACTGAACTGGAAAGGACGGTTGGAATCGACAAAGATGCCCTGTCCGGTTTCGTCCGTCAGCTTCATCCAGCGGACATCCGTACGGTTCCCGGTAGACTGCGGAGTGACGTAGTAATGAAACATACGTTCGGCCGTAGTCTGATACAGAGCGATCTTGCCCGACTGCATACGGTCGGAATAAGTCTCGTTGTCGCCCCGACCCAGATAAGCTACATTGCCATACGTATCATTCATCTCGAAAGTAAGCCCCAGGCGTGCCATCGATTTCACCACGGCAGTATCGGGCCGGAAAGTCACTTTCACCTTCAAGGCTCCGGCAGAGTTTAGTGAATAGGCGAAATCGGCATCACCCACTTTCATCCCTTTCGCATTCAGAATCTCCACTTTCGCAGTAGCGGCTTTCTTGCCGTCTTTCAGCGACACCACTTTCTGGGTCAACTGATTGAGTCCGGCTTTACGCCAAAGGTATGCACCGTTACGATCGCGGTTGTCATTATCCGTAGCAGGACGGAACAGACTCAGCGTAACAGGAGTTGCCAGCAATTCTTGTCCATCCAGTGTCAATGAGTTGAGAGCACCGGTTTCTTTATCCACCGTGAAAGCTGTCTGCCCGGCCTTAGCAGGCAGATAGGCTGTACTACCTTTGGTTCCGGGCAACACAAATTGGTCGTAAGCCACCTCCCAATCGGTGCCAACCATCGGTGAAGCTTCTTTGCGGGTCCAGCTCAGATTAAGATAACCCTCACGGACATTGGCAGGCAAGGCAACTTTTCCCAAAGTCACATCGGCTGTAGCGTGTGGCGCACAGTTCACCTCTTTGTTACCTTCGGCCAGCAATTTGCCATTGTCACCCACCACCTGCCAGTGGAGGATATATTCGTTGAGGTTAGAGAAGTCGAACCAGTTTTTCACCCTTACGGTCAGATTGTTCTTATTGATCAAGGTGCATTTGATGTTCTGATAGATTTTTTTCACTTCGAGTAAATGCGGATGGGTCACACGATCGGCACTCACCAGACCGTTGCAGCAGAAATTACCGAAGCTCGGAATTCCCTTCGGTCCGTAGTCTCCACCATACGACCAGTACCAGCGACCGTTTGAGTCGATCTCACGGAACGACTGGTCTACCCAGTCCCACACACAGCCACCCTGTGCCATCGGATTATTCTCGAATACATCCCAGTACTCTTTCAGGCCGCCTACACTGTTACCCATGGCATGCACATATTCACAAAGAATGAACGGACGGTAGATATCTTTCTGGGCCAGATAGGCCTTGATTTCGTCGACACTGCGATACATTCGACAATAGATATCGGTATTGTAATTCTGCTCGGCACGTTCGTACTGGACGGGACGGTTTTTCTCTACCGATTTCAGCCAATCGTAGGTACGCTCGAAATTGATTCCGTTTCCAGCTTCGTTGCCCAATGACCAGATAACGATGGCAGGATGATTTTTCGAACGTTCATACATGCGATGTGTACGATCCATGTGTGCTGTCAGCCAAGTGCTGTCTTTGGCAAGCGAAGCGGGTCCATATCCCATACCGTGTGACTCGATATTCGCTTCATCGATCATATAAAGTCCGTAACGATCGCACAGCCGATACCAATACGGATCGGTGGGATAATGTGAGTTGCGCACAGTATTGATATTATACAGTTTCATCAGACGTATATCTTGCTCCATGAGCTCTTTGCTGACGGTACGCCCCAACTGCGAATGTTCATGACGATTGGTTCCTTTGACCAATACAGGCACACCGTTGATGCAGAAACGTCCGTCTTTGATCTCCGAAGTACGGAAACCGACTTCACAACCGGTGACTTCGGTCACCTGTCCTCCTGCATTTTTCAACTCCAACACGAGGGTGTAGAGATTGGGATGCTCGGCACTCCAACGTTTCACATCCTTCAGGCGCTGTTCTCCGAATGTGATGAAGTTACTCAGTCCGCGCGACTTGACAGGCATCTCACCCGACAGTACAGGACGTCCGAGCGGATCGTTCAGTGTATAAGATACGGATGCCACACCGTCTGCAGGCCCTCCGACCGTAACGTCGAGTCCGAAAATACCATCTTTATAACGTTCCTTTTCAAGAGTTGCGTTTACCTTATAATCGGCTATATACTGTTTGGGAGTACTATACAGATACACATCACGCTCAATACCACTCAGACGCCACATATCCTGACACTCCAGATAGGAACCTGAACTCCAGCGATATACTTCGAGGGCAATCGTATTCTCACCTTCTTCCAACTGATCGGTGATATCCCATTCGGCAGCTGTCTTGGAACCTTGGTTGTAACCGAGAAAATGTCCGTTCACCCACACATAATAAAAAGAAATCACACCTTCGCAGCAGAGTACTACCCGGCGGCCCTTCCATCCGGCAGGCACAGTGAAAGTACGGCGATAAGATCCTACTTCGTTCTCCTTATAAGGCACAAGAGGGGGATTCTTCTTAAAGTTGAACATTTTGTCATCAAATTCATAAGTCTCATTTACGTAGATGGCAGTTCCGTATCCCTGGCGCTCCCAGTTTCCCGGAACGTTGATATCTGCCCAGCCTCCGGTATAGAACGAGGGTTTATAAAAGTCTTTCGGACGGAGATCAGGATTTTTCACCCAATGGAATTTCCATTTACCGTTGAGGTTGAGATAATAGGGTGACTGTTCATAATCCCCTTTTTTCACGTCAGTAGCACTGGCATAGGGCCACACATAGGTGTGAGGTGCCAGTTTGTTCAGACCTACTGCATACTGGCTCTGCCATTCGGGAGTATTCTGCGCATTTACAGGCAACAACATCAGACAGGCCAACATCAGCAGGAAGGTTAGTTTGATTGGTTTGTTCATTGTTTATCAGGTATTTAATATTCAAAATCTTAATAAGTTCCAACGTCCCTTAGGTTTTATAAAGTAAAAGCGGACTCTTATTCCACTATTATTTCGTCAAAAAAGATTCGTGCTTCCTGTCCCGGACGGACGTGATCGGGAGGGCATTTTCCGACTCCACGGGCGGTGACGCGTACATATCTGGCTTTTGCCGTTCCCAAATCGAATTTCAAGTCTTCTACATAAGTTCCTTCACGGAAAATCTCTTCGGGAGTGAAATGCTTCTCTCCCACTTCCGTAAAGTTTACGTTGTCCGAAGACAAGGCAACACTAATGGACTCCGGCTTATGAACTGCCATCCCGTACACCGTAATGGAACCCAGCGTAAAAGTATGAATATTTTCTTCTTTCTGCAAATCTAATGTAAAAGAAATGCAATCACTCTTACTCCACGAGCACCATTCGAAGTCAGTTTGCTTCAGGCTGCCCCGCACTCCGTTGGTCAAAACAGATGCTCCGGAAGCTCCTTGAGTGAATATCGGTTTGGCAGTAGCCTTGTTGTGTAACAACGGTAATACGAGAGTCTTTCCCATCTGGCGGCCGGCGGCGAAAGTGGCGCACTTCAGTGTCTGCGCAGTATGGAATTCCAACGGCCGGGTGTAAAGGGTGGAAGTTGCTTCCGGTTCGGAACCATCGGTTGTATAACGAATTTCCACATCGGGGCGGATACATTCCAATTTTATCTGTAATGCACCGTCGACAGGAGTCGAGGTATGCTGAATATTGTACATCGAGCGGGCATATCCGATACCTTTCACATCGAGGTGTTCATTATACCGATCCATCGCTTTCAGAAACAAGTCCCAGTTTTTCTGTTCCGGACGACTCCATCCCACTTCGGCAAGCGCCGCCAAACGAGGGAAAACAAGATAGTCCACATCCTCGGGACGATTACAGAACTCAGTCCACAATGAAGCCTGTACCCCCATCAGCAACGAAGCGTACTCAGGTTTCCAGTTCTTCTGGACCGGTTCGTACTGATAAACATCTTTCAGCGTATTGTTACCGAAATAAGTAAGCGGTTCAAACCATTGCGGTCCCTGATAACGGATCAGATACATCACTCGGGCGGGGGTCATCACAAACCGGTGCCCCCGGTCGGCAGCTTTCAAAGCCGTATTGCCCATCCCTTGCCAGCCAAAGATGACAGCACCTTCGGGAATGAAGCTGTTGGTCAGCTCGTCCCATCCCATCACCTCTTTGCCTTTGCTGCGTACATATTCGCCTATCCGCTTCATGAAGTAACCTTGAAGGTCCTCTTCATGGGCGAGGTGCTCTTTCTTCATACGTTCCTGGCAGAGGGGACACTTTTTCCAGTAGGTTTTCTGGGCTTCATCGCCCCCCAAGTGAATATAACGTGACGGAAACAATGCTGCCACCTCATCGATGACGTTTTGCAGGAAAGTGAATACGCTGTCGTTTCCGGCACAATAGATGATGCTGGCATGATCACCGCCCAAACCCGGCAACACACCGATAAATTGATCTACCACCGGACAAGCCAGTTGAGGATAAGCTGCCAGCGACGAATTGGTATGTGCCGGCATCTCTATCTCGGGAATAATCTCTACCTGACGATCGGCGGCATAGGCAATCATTTCCTTCATATCCTCTTGAGTGTAAAAGCCACCTACAGGGGTGGGTTCACCGGGTAACGGATTCCGCCGTGAATGGAACGGTACGTCCGTATGGTCTACCCGCCACGCGCCTATCTCAGTCAGACGGGGATATTTCTTGATCTCGAGTCGCCAGCCGTTATCGTCCACCAAGTGGAAGTGAAACTTATTGATTTTCAGCATAGCCATGCAGTCAATGATTCGCAACACACTCTCTTTAGGAATGAAAAAGCGGGAAACATCCAACATTAATCCCCGGTAACCGAAACGGGGTTCATCCTGAATAGTCAGACAAGGAACCGTCCACATGGCATTTACCGTACGGGAATTTTCAATATCGGGAGGAAGCAACTGACGGATCGTCTGTAAGGCATAGAAGAATCCTTTGGCGTCAGACGCCTCTATGCTGATCTGTTCGGGACTGACGCTCAGCCTGTAAGCCTCGCTTTTCAGCAAGGGGTCGGTGACAAAGCATACATCACCTTTCCCCTTTCCCGTTTTCAGCACGGGGGTGAATCCGGCGGCCCGGGTGAAGAGGTTGACGAAATTCCGTGCCACGCGGGCCTGTTCCGCGTTTTCCACCCTCAACACGGTGCTCCCGGAGAAAAGGAAGTTCCCGGTACCCGGTACCATTTGTACCGGGCAGGGAACTACAGAAACGATTGGTGTTAAGTTATCGGCCTGCAGCGTTGCAAGGGGGCAGAACGCCAACAGGAGTATATATATAATGTGTTTCATATAGTTTAGTCAATGGATTTCTGTTTGGAGTGGGAAAGGGAACTCTATTCTTTATCCCGCTCCGGAGAGAAGCGTACCGGATCATTGTATTGTTCCTGCAACTTCAGCATCTGCTCTTTGAGCTCTTTCACCACAGGTTCATACTCTTTCTGTCCGTACAGATTGTGCATTTCCGTCGGGTCGGCTTGCATGTCATACAGTTCCCACCAATTGATGTCGTTATAGAAATGAATTAGTTTATAGCGTTCGGTACGTATTCCATAATGACGTTTCACCATGTGCTCGGCCGGATATTCATAGAAGTGATAGTATAATGCATTCCGCCAGTCTTTGGGCTGTTCGCCTTTCAGCAATGGCAGCAATGACACACCCTGTATATCAGCAGGAACAGGAGCACCGGCCAGTTCGAGGAAAGTAGGTGCATAGTCAATGTTCTGAACCATCTCGGTGATGTCACCACGACGGTCGAATCCTTTCGGCATACGCATGATCAGCGGTGTACGCATGGACTCTTCATACATGAAACGCTTGTCGAACCAACCGTGTTCTCCCATATAGAATCCCTGGTCGGAAGTATAGACAATCATCGTATTTTCCATCAATCCGTTCTCTTCCAGATATTTCAAGACACGTCCCACATTACGGTCTACAGAATGAATAACTCGCATATAATCATGCATATATTGCTGATATTTCCATTCTGCCAAGGCTTTACCCGTCAGTTTATCCTTTTTGAATCTGGCAATGATAGGATCATAGTGTTTATCCCAAGCAGCCTTCTGTTCCGGATTCAGAGCATTATACATATTTCTGCCCGCTTCTTCCAGTCCCGTTGTGGTATGGATCTCATTCTCCTTGTCCGCCATCTTCAGGTCATACACCAAATCCATATCCTTTATAATGCTCATTTCCTGCTTGGATGCAGGAATTCTACCTTCATATTTATCATAGAAGTTTTCGGGCATCGGATAAATCACATCATCATACAAGTCAAGATCACAAAGATCGGGCATCCAAGTACGATGAGGAGCCTTATGATGAATAAAAAGACAGAATGGTTTACTCTTGTCCCGGATGCTGTCCATCCAATTTATTGCTAAATCTGTCACAATGTTGGTAGCATAGCCTTCCCGTTGTACCCGTTCACCATTTTTAATAAATTTCGGATTATAATAATCCCCTTGTCCTATCAGGATGTCCCAATAATTAAATCCGGTAGGTTCAGATACCAGATGCCATTTACCGATCATAGCAGTCTGATAGCCATTAGCCTGAAGCAGTTTCGGGAAAGTCTGCTGGTTACCGTCAAATGTGGTGGTATTATCCGTAAATCCATTGGCATGACTATGTTTACCGGTCAGCATGCAGGCACGGCTGGGACCACTCAGAGAGTTTGCTACAAAGCTGTTTGTGAAACGGACACCCTCATTGGCTATCCGGTCAATATTGGGTGTCTGCATATAACGTTGGTCATAGGCACTGATCGTCTGATAAGAATGGTCGTCACACATGATATAGACCACATTCATCGGCTTTTTTACCTCTTCAGATTTCTTTTCTTTGCAGGAAGACAGCGATGACAACACCGCTGCCCCCGTCAAAGAATATAATAACACAGGTGTTACTCTATTCATATCTTTTTTATTAACATAATTCCTACCATCCAGGATTTTGTTCCCACATACCACCGGTCAAATCTCCTAACATACGTGTCTGAATGGGTAACAGATAGTCACGGTTGACATCAAACTTCCAACCCGATTCATACCCTGCAGGATTCGTAGGTATAATATAGCGCAACGGATCCCCGGGCTTGCCTGTCAGGAAAAGATTATTTCCTGAAGCTTGATCATAAATTAACTTATCACCATATACAGGATGGTTCTCAAGGTTACTTCCCACAAAGAGCGCACCTTTCGGCCATTTGCCCACTATTAATTCGTCCGCAGCAGCCCAGCGCATGATATCTTCCTGACGGCGTCCTTCACAGGCTTTTTCAACCCGGCGTTCACGACGTACAGCCTGAATATACTTATCAAGATTACGGAAACCATAATCAGCTTCCTGATTATATTCCCTGTCAAAATCCACCGGAGGCATGCCTACACGGTCACGTAAAGGTTGCAAGGCATCAATAATTTTCTGCGCATTCCCCACACCATCCAGTTCAGCCAGAGCTTCCGCATAATTCAGCAAGATATCTGCATAACGGAACTGAATAGCCGGTGTGGCTCCCTTGAACTCGGCATCCAGACTGCCCGTATAATCAATTTGCACATGTTTTAATAAAGAATAACCAGTCATATTCTGATTATAGGATGAAGTACCAATCAATGGCGGTACAACATAATAAGGAGCTTTGTCATCCGGACGTAATTGCTGCCCCGGCATACAAACAGTCTGTGACAAACGCGGATCACGCAAAGTCGGCCGCAATTCATTCCCGAACACCTTTTTCGCTTCAATCCGCTCATCACCAACAAACGGTTTACCATCAATTGTCAGATAATCATCCACCAATGAAGCCGTCACACCTACACTCCCTCCTCCTTGATTCAAGTAACGGTTTACATTATTACCAATCTGATCTCCATCATACTGTTTATACCAAAGAACTTCCGGATTACCCGATAAATCTGTAGTCTGGAACATCTGACGATAGTCATCCAATTTGTTACCAGTATTATAAATGGCCCATACGCCACGATCCATCACTTCTTTTGCAGCTGCAACAGCCTGATTAAAATAATCGCGAATTTTTTCATCGGTCACCGTAGAATCAAAAAACTTATCATTTTTCGCTTTATGATATTTTTCCCAAGTTCCTTCAAACAAAGCCACTTCACTTTTCAAAGCACGCGCCACATCTTTATGAATCCGCATGGTAGCACTATTGTTCTGAGTATTGAGATACATCACCGCTTTATCCAAATCAGCCAAAATACTGTCGGCAATAATCGTGCGGTTAGCACGAGGTAATTTCATTTCTTCCATATTAGGATCAAGCGGAGTGTTCACCCACGTCAGGCACCCATAGCTGATAAACATCTGATAATAATACCATGCGCGGAAATAATAAGCCTCACCCACATACTGATTATAATCAGCAGATCCTTTTTCCACACAATTATCTAAATTACACAGCATAAAATTTAAATTACGGATAGCTGTATAATTTTGCAGTTTGACCGCACTACTCAATGTCGTTTCACCTGCCAAACGGGTACTGACCGAACTGGAAGCCATATTATCACTATGTGTATCCGCCCCGGCAATATATTGTCCACCACCGGCATCAAAACCTTGCGCACGCATTCCATCACCAAAGCTGACATAGTCATATTTATAATTACCTGTCTGATAGAATTGATCCAGATAATTTCTCATTTCCCCCGTACTTGCAAAAGGAATCGTCGTAGACAGTACCCCTTCAGGCATCTTATCCAAATCATAGCAACCGGTAAGACCTAACATCAAAACCAGACCAAAAAATATATTTCTTTTCTTCATAATATTCATCAAATTATAAGTTAACAACTAGACCAAAAGATATCACCTTGTTCATAGGATAGTTCTTTCCACCTTCAGCCGTGTAATCATTCTTGGTAAAGATAGCTTCCGGATCAAACATTCCTTTCAAAGTGGTAAAAGTCAACAAATTCTCACCAGAGAAAAACACCTGCACCTTCTGTAACCCTACCTTTTTTGTCCATACGGCAGGGATATCATAACTCACTGTCAGATTTTTCAGACGGCAATAAGCACCACTCTGGAGATAACGGTCACTAAGCGTCATTGTCTTATTACGGAAAGGAACCACCCCTCCTGCCGTATGAATATAAGGTTTCGGATAATAAGCCCCTGTATTTGTTTCACTCCAATAATCCAAATGCTCTTTAAACACCGTCACTTGCGCATAAGGTCCGCTTCCCCAAAAATAAGCTCCGGTACCAGGATCCCAATCTCGTTTAGCCACTCCTTGGAACATGGCACTTACGGTTACACCTTTCCAGCTAATTGAACCGTTAATGGTATATTGATAACGGGGAGTGGTATTACCAATCACCGTCATATCGCCCATATCATCCAACGTATTAAGCCCATTATTGATTTTCTTATCTCCATTCAGATCACGATATTTCACATCCCCCGGTGTCCAAGGTTTTCCGCTAATAAAAGATAAATCATAGGTATTATTATACTCATCAGCCTCTGCCTGAGTCTGGATCAGTCCGTCTGCCCGATATCCCCAAATTTCACCAGCTTTCTTTCCTTTATACCAATTATCTTTAGGATTTGTTCTAGTTCCTTCATATTCAGTCACTTCAGCAGTAGCATCCGAAAGAGAACCACCTATGCTATAGTCAATATCCTTTCCAATTTTTCCACGATAATTCAGCACCAATTCCCAACCACGGTTACGCATACGGGCATTATTGGTTTTAGGAGCGTCTGCACCAAAGAAATCCGGGAAATCCACCGTAGGTCCTAACATATCCTTCGTATCACGTTGAAAAACATCAAAAGAACCGGTCAACGAATTACCAAAGAAACCGAAATCCAAACCTATATTCTTACTCTCTACCTTTTCCCAAGTCGTATTCGGGTTGACTACGGCAGGGGCCTTAGTAAAGATGTGGCGTCCATCCGAGAATATATAATTTCCCAATTTATCATTCAAATCCATAGTAGCGGCAAAAGTATAAAGGGCCGCACCCGCCTGATTGCCCAGTAATCCGTAAGAAGCACGGAGTTTCAAGTTGGAAACTACATCGGCTATCGGCATCATAAACTGTTCCCGGGTAATATTCCATCCTAAAGATGCAGATGGAAAGAAGCCCCAACGATTACCTTTGGCAAAACGTGACGAACCATCATATCGTCCATTCAATTCAAGAAGATAACGTCCGTCATAATCATAATTCACACGTCCGAAAAAGCCACGGGTTGCCCAACCATTACGAGTATCGACTACCGTCTTATCACCGGTTCCCATACCTACATTAGGATTTGAAGTTGAATAAAGTCCGGTAATCGAGTTCTTCATATAACTATAGTCATTATTTTCTTCCTGATAACCTGCCATTACGGTAAAATTATGCTTGTCTCCCAAAGTAAAGAGATAATTCGAATATAAATTTATAGATTGGTAGCGAGTATGCGCATAATAACGGGTAAACTTGCCATCGGGTGATACACCCAACTCATCACGCACACCTTTCGAAGTACTCACCCCGTCAGCCCCATAAATTAACGGGCTCACGTTCAATGCCTCATATTCCAAATCCATCAATTTATATGTATAATCAAAAAAGATAAACCAGTTTTTCACAGGCTGGATATCTAAACCTGCCGTTAAACTAAAACGGTCACGTTGAGTATTTGTATACGTACCACTCTGCAAATAAGGAATCATAGTCAGTTCTGTAAAATGCCCATTCGGATCAATAGGAGCAACTGTAGGACGGAAACGTGCCAATGAATGATAAAAGCCTTCACTAAGCCCTCCGTCACCAAAAGGAGTATCCTCATCGGAATGCATAAACTTCGTATTTACTTTTACCTTCATCCAATCGGTAATCTGAGAAGAAATATTAGCGGCAAAATTATAACGGCTGAAATCCATATCGGCATAACGGAGAATACCATCTTCCGAATAATAACCACCAGAAATATAATATTGTGCTTTTTTGCCACCCCCACTCAAGCTGAGATTATGATTTTGCTTGAATGCCCAATCCTTATAATGCAAATCGAAATAATTAGTATTTCCTACTCCTAATTCTGAATTTTCGAATGCCGGGTTCATATTAGAATTTTTAGGAAGTTCGAACCAAGGATCCACACTACTGGGATCTTTAATATATTGCTGTAATAAACCCATTTTTTCCTCACTATACAAACGAGGAGAACCTGCATTGATACATCCGGCATTCCAATACTGAGCAAATTCATAGGAATCAACCATATCAGGCAATACAGTCGGCGTACTCCAACCTACGTTTCCCTGGTAATTTACACGCATTTTACCTTCCTCGCCTTTCTTGGTAGTGACCAAAATGACACCATACGCCGCACGTGCACCATAAATGGCACAAGCAGCAGCATCTTTCAATACAGAAATACTTTCAATATCATTCGGGTTCACGTCCGAGAGACTCATTTCCACTCCATCAACCAAAATATAAGGATCTGCTGTATTTAAAGTACCAACACCTCGAATACGTATGGTTGCGCCATCCTGTCCCGGACGTCCTTGTCCTGATGTTACTTGAACACCTGGCATCATACCTTGCAAACCTGAAGAAACATTCTGGATAGGACGGCTTTCCAGCGCTTTACTATCTATTTGTGATACAGATCCAGTCATGTTCACTTTCTTTTGCGTACCATAACCTACAACTACTACTTCTTCCAAAGCCTGTGAATCTTCTTTCAGTGTAATCGAGAACTTATCTTGTGTTCCGACTTTCACCTCAAAATTGCTATAACCAATATAGGAAACGACCAGTACAGAATTTGCATCCACTCCATCCAAAACAAAGTTTCCATCAAAATCAGTAATTGTACCGTTGGTCGTGCCTTTTACCATGACATTCGCTCCAATAACAGGCGTACCTGTTTGATCGACTACCGTACCTGTTATCTTACCGTTTTGCTGTACCACATTTATCTCCGGCAAGACTCCTGTCAAATTTACACTCTCCGCAAAAGCAGAAGAGACACACATCACTCCCACTAAAGAGGTTAACTTAAACACGCTGAAATAGTGTTTACATCCGGTTAACAACAAGGCGTTAGCTGCCTTGATCTGTTTTTTCTTCATAAATCTATCGTAATTAATTAATTTGGTATTTGATTTTATTTTTTGTTTAAGTCTATATTTTGACTTCTTAAAGAGGATATACTTACCGAGTACACCCTCTTCTTTCGTTCTCTATTCTTTCTTATCCGTCATAGGCTTTCTATTTTTTGATTTGTAAAGTTCATTATTTCTCCACCGGGACAAATTCCAAGTTGCCATCGTCACTCTCGCCTTCGTCCGGTTTCTTGTTGGCTTCTTTTTGTGCCGTGCTTTGGTTGAACACGGTCTTGAAATTGCGGGTCACCCCATTCATGCCGTCTATCAAATCGTTCACCATACCCAGCAACACGGCCGATTCCGGATCGGTCGCTGCGATAATGCCCGTCGCACGGATCAAGTCCTGGATTTCTTCCAACTGCGTGTCGGCAAGCAGGCGCAAATCTTGTGTCTTGACCTGCAGGTGCTTTGCCTGGCGGTCCTTGACGCGTACATCTTTCACCTCCTCAAACTTGTCATTCACTGTTTCCAGCTGTGTCAGGATTTCGTTCAAGCGCAGGGTTGTGACTGCCGCGGCAGCTTCGTCCTTCTTCAAATCAACCAGCAAACCCCGGATCATCTGCGTCTCCACATCCATCGCCTTCCCTTGGATGCCTTTATAAACCCGAAGGATCACATCCAATGTCTTGGCAGCCGCCTGTTCCTCCGCTACAGCCGACAACAGGCCCGAAGCCACCAGAAAATACAACATCGACAACAGGCGGTCGCGCTCCACGTCGAGAGCCGTCGTATCGCCGGTTGCGGTACTGGCCTGGGCTTCCATCGACCGCTCGGTCAGATCATCGACTGTTATAACATACCCCTCTAACTGTTCACCCGAAACGTGCATGGCCTCCAACGTCTCTTCAGCCACCGCCTGCAACTGCTTTAACTGCGCCGTGTGATAGGCGGCGTGCAGGGAATTGTTGTAACGAGAAGCATTGCTTCCCTCAAACTTTTTAAATACAGCCATAAAAATCTCCTTTTGTTATTTCGTTTTTATTTCTTTCGAGCGAATGGGGATTAATCCCCATTCTATTTTTACCCTTCTGAAATTTTCAGAAGCTTCACTTTTCTATTTTTACTCCTTCCGAGTCACTCGAAAGATCCACTTTTCTATTTTTGCTCCTTCCGAGTCACTCGAAAGCTTCACTTTTCTATTTTTATCCTTTCTGAGTCACTCAAAAGATCCACTTTTCTATTTTTGCCCCTTCTGAGTCACTCGAAAGCTTCACTTTTCTATTTTTACTCCTTCCGAGTCACTCGAAAGCTTCACTTTTCTATTTTTACTCCCTCTGAGTCACTCGAAAGCTCCACTTTTCTATTTTTACCCTTTCCGAG
>ENA-OPBO01000464-OPBO01000464.1-human-gut-metagenome-genome-assembly--contig:-NODE-464-length-35044-cov-24.973220_pt1 | contig 35044 bp, 25 predicted proteins | sample MGYA00241071_ERZ501458 | MGnify/ENA primary metagenome ERZ501458 (study PRJEB25962, sample SAMEA2042509) | human gut metagenome | biome: human gut; feature: human-associated habitat; material: faeces... | reverse complement strand
TGGATCTGAAAACCATGGCACAAGAACTATGTGACACAAGTAGGAGCTTCAATAGCCAACTGACTGCCTAATTAGCGTAGGAACAGTCTTGTGCTGTGTATGAGTCCTGACAAGCAGGACGATCTACTAGAGATGATGACTGTGGAGGTGAAAAACTCCTCGTAACTCCCCCTCCCACTATGAGCATTGCTCCAATGGGAGCGAGTCTATATTTAGTGGGGGAGGGAGTTGAGAGAAGTAAGGTTGCTGTCTAGCCTTCAGCGAACTCTCGATGAGTCTAAGGCTAAGTCAGCTGAGTTATTAGTCCTCTAGAGCTGTGATCTGACCAGCACCGACTGTACGACCACCCTCGCGGATAGCAAAGCGTAGACCTACGCTACAAGCTACTGGAGAGATGAGCTTAACATCGATGGTGACGTTATCACCAGGCATAACCATCTCTACACCCTCTGGGAGAGTAATCTCGCCCGTTACGTCTAGCGTACGGATGTAGAACTGAGGACGGTACTTGTTGTGGAATGGTGTGTGACGACCACCCTCTTCCTTCTTCAGGATATAGACCTCAGCCTTGAAGTGATCGTGAGGCTTAACCTGACCTGGGTGTGCTAGAACCATACCGCGCTTGATCTCGTCCTTGTCGATACCACGGAGTAGGAGACCTACGTTATCACCAGCCTCACCCTCATCAAGGATCTTGCGGAACATTTCCACGCCCGTGACTACCACGCTACGCTTCTTACCCTCAGCGCCTAGACCGATGATCTGAACCTCGTCGTTGACCTTAACGACACCAGTCTCGATACGACCCGTAGCGACAGTACCACGACCTGTGATAGAGAATACGTCCTCTACAGGCATTAGGAAAGGCTTGTCGACGTCACGCTCAGGTAGTGGAATCCAAGTATCTACAGCCTCCATAAGCTCCATCACCTTCTCTACCCACTGTGGCTCACCATTGAGAGCACCGAGAGCAGAACCACGGATGATAGGAGTGTTGTCTCCATCGAAGTTGTAGAAGCTTAGTAGCTCACGCATATCCATCTCTACGAGCTCAAGCATCTCCTCGTCATCAACAAGGTCGCACTTGTTCATAAAGACAACTAGACGAGGTACGTTGACCTGACGTGCTAGTAGGATGTGCTCACGAGTCTGAGGCATAGGACCATCAGTAGCAGCTACTACGATGATAGCACCATCCATCTGAGCAGCACCAGTAACCATGTTCTTGACATAGTCGGCGTGACCCGGGCAGTCTACGTGTGCGTAGTGGCGATTAGCTGTCTCGTACTCAACGTGTGAAGAGTTGATGGTGATACCACGCTCCTTCTCCTCAGGTGCGTTGTCGATAGAGTCAAATGAGCGAGCCTCTGTGAAGCCTGCGTCAGATAGTACCTTGGTGATTGCTGCGGTTAGCGTAGTCTTACCGTGGTCTACGTGACCGATGGTACCGATGTTGACGTGTGGTTTCGTCCTTTGAAAATGTTCTTTAGCCATAACCTTGTTCTTATGTTTGTCTTAATCTTGTTCGTTGCAAAGGCCAACCACCCTCCACAGTCTCATCGATCTGTGTCTTAGGTGCTGCCATATCTAGAGCCGATGCCGGGATTTGAACCCGGGACCTCTTCCTTACCAAGGAAGTGCTCTACCACTGAGCTACATAGGCATATTGTCTGTGGGCAGTGATGGATTCGAACCACCGTAGGCTTGCGCCAGCTGAGTTACAGTCAGCCCCATTTGGCCACTCTGGTAACTGCCCGATTGTGATTTTGTCTGTTTCACCGAGTTACTTTTCAGACTTGAGAAAGATGAATGGCGTCACAAACTGAGTGCAAATGTACGAACTATTTTGGAAACACCAAAACTTTCGGGCAACTTTCTTTTCAAAAAGTGCGTATCAAGCGTGTGGCGATGCGTAGTAGATAGTGGATAGAGGGGCTTTTCACTAGGTTTGGGTCGATTCTAGTCGCTAGCGACGACCCGCTACTCACTATCTACTACGTACTAAAACTACTTATTTGCTTTAGCGCGATCTATCTGACGCTTGAGCGCATCGATGGCTTCATCGATAGCCTCTTCAAAGGAAGCAGCTCCCTTCTCAGCGTAGTGATCATATCCTGGCACTATGAGGCGGATGGCCGCAATCTTACCTTGGGTAGCGTTCGACTTGTCTAGTCGCAGCGTGACCTCAGCCTTGCTAATAGTGTCGTCGAAGCGTGCAAGACGATCAATCTTCTTTTTTGCAAACTCTTGAAGTGCCTCACTGGCATCAAACTGTAGAGACTGGATGTGTACGTTAATCATAGGTGATACTTGACTTTGTGCTCTAGGGTGAGCGTGATACAATTGTTTGAGCTGCTCGAAGGAGGTGTGAGTGTATCGTGTGGTCGTCTCTAAGTTGCTGTGCCCTAGTAGCTCTTTGATGGAGGTGATCGGAGCTCCAGCATTGAGCATTTCAGTAGCAAAGGAGTGTCTCAGCGTGTGAGCTCCTCTGCGGGGCAATCCTGGCACTACATCGAGTGCTTTGTGTACCACTTGATAGACGTCAGCTCCTGAGAGCGGTCTGCACTTCAAAGTAACAAAAAAATAACGAGACTGACCCACTTTTCGCTCCTTTAATGTGAGATAATCCTTCATTTGCTCCTTGAGAGCCTCTCCGAAGGGGACTATACGCTCCTTGCGCCCCTTACCCACCACACGGAGCGACATAGCTGCGAGGTCGACTTGCTGCGTCTCTAAGCTAGCCACCTCAGCGCGGCGCAGTCCCGTCTGATAGATAGTCTCTATGATGAGTCGATTGCGCACTGCGAGAAAGTCCTCGGGGTCGGTCGAGATCGTCTCTAATGCTTCCTCTACCTGAGCTTGTGTGAGGAAGGAGGGGAGTGTGTGCTCACGCTTGGGACCTCGCAGATAGCGAGTCGGATTATTGTCGATGAGGCCACGTAGCTGGAGATACTTGTAGAAGGACTTGACGGCGCTCAAATTCTTATTGACCGTCGTACTAGTTAGCTCGTCGTCCATTTGCTTCATAATCCAGTTGCGTACGAGGTCACGATCGGCATCACTGGGCTGCCACTCATCGCTTGCCAGCTCTAGGGCGCACTCCATATAGGAGGTGATGGCTGGGCGGTAGGTGGTGAGTGTGAGCGGAGAGGCGTTTCGCTCTAGTCGCAGGTACTCCATAAAGGCCGCCAGCGTTTGTTGCAGCTCTTCGGTTAGTATGATGTGATCCATACGATCGTGGCTAGTCACTTGTGTATAATATGGAGAGCGAAACGCTCAGATTACGTATCTCCACGAGACGTTACAGCAGAGGGAGTGGTCGCCTCTTGCCCTGGCGCATAAAGTAGATCTCGAGGTTGGGGTTTTGCCCACGAAGACCTGTCACTCGCTCATTGAAGGGATCATACAGGATCTCTATATTGCCCACCCCCTTGATGAGGTTAGAGAAGGTGTTGTAGCGGATTTCGTACCCTCCGATCCGTCTGACACGGTCGGAAAGCATTTCGTACTCTATCTCGCAGGTACCGACACGCTCCAGTCGCTCCGAGAGAAGCTGGTATTTAAACTGGTAGGGTCCGAATTGTATCATGCGGTCGGAGAGAGGCTCGTACTTCACTTGCCACCCATAGGGAAGCTGATAGATCCCCTCGCGATAGGAGTAGGCGGGCTGACCTTTTGAGTCATAGATGATGACATCCTCTAGTATCCCATCACGGAGTACGAAGAGCATCTGCCTGCGCACTATGATGCCGATATGCCGACCTGAGATGCCCGCTCCGACAGCTGTCGGGGGCTCCTGATAGTCATACGGGTTGGGCTGTATGCTGATATACTCCCACGTGCCGTTGGGGTAGAGCATCACCTCATCGCCGTTGCTCGTGATGGCGCGCACCTGCGCCATAGTATAGGTTGCTCCTAGGAGTAGGAGGAGCTGTAAGAGTAGGGTCTTTAGGGTAAAGCGTTGCATAGTCGTAGAGACTAGATGATATACGCAAAGGTAGTAAAATAGAGAGAATGCTCTGTGCAAAGATCTTACCATACGAAGTGGAGGGTTAGGAGCTTTTTTGTATCTTTACGGAGCAATCGAAAATCAAGAAAACATTACTATGGCAAATATCAAAGAGTATATAGCGGAGCACGAGAGCCGCTTTCACGAGGATCTATATGGTCTCGTGCGTATCCCATCGATCAGCGCACAGAGCGAGCATAAGGCTGATATGCAGCGTGCTGCCGAGTATCTGCGTGATCACCTGCTCTCACTAGGTGTACAGGAGGCGGAGGTGATGCCCTCGGAGGGTAATCCCATCGTCTTCGGACACTACAAGCAGCCAGGAGCAACGAAGACCATCCTCGTCTATGGTCACTACGATGTGATGCCCGTAGAGCCTCTGGAGCTATGGGAGAGCCAACCGTTCGAACCTGAGATACGTGATGGACGCATCTACGCTCGTGGTGCCAACGACGATAAGGGACAAATTATGATCCAGCTCAAAGGCTTTGAAACCGCCAAGGCACTAGGCTTGGTTGGGGTCAATGTGAAGTTTATTTTCGAGGGTGAGGAGGAGATCGGCTCAGGGAGCTTGTCGCCTTTCTGCCGTGAGCATAAGGATCTGCTAGCAGCTGACGTGATCCTCGTCTCTGACACAACGATGCTGAGCGAGGAGACCCCGAGCATCACGGCGGGGCTGCGTGGTCTCGCTTACTGGCAGGTGGAGGTGACGGGTCCCAATAGAGATCTGCACTCAGGCCACTTCGGCGGTGCTGTCGCCAACCCGATCAATGAGCTGTGCAAGATCATTGCTCAGATCGTAGATGACAAGGGACGTATCACGGTGCCAGGCTTCTATGACAAGGTGCTGCCACTCTCCGACGAGGAGCGTGCGATGATTCGCAAGGCGCCCTTCTCCGAGGAGGCTTACTGCCGTGCGCTGGATATTCGAGAGACGCAGGGCGAGGAGGGCTACATCACGCTAGAGCGCAATAGTTGTCGTCCCTCCTTTGACGTGTGCGGCATCTGGGGCGGTTATCAGGGCGAAGGTGCCAAGACGGTGCTACCCTCCAAGGCTTATGCTAAGCTCTCTTGTCGTCTGGTGGCTAATCAGGATCACGAGGAGATCTCTCGCCTGATGAAAGAGTATATCGAGCAGATAGCGCCTAAGTCGGTGCACGTGAAGGTGACACCGATGCACGGTGGTGCGGGCTACTACTGTCCGCTAGATCTACCCGCTTACCAAGCTGCTGCTCAGGCGGTCGAAAAGGCTTACGGGGTGGCTCCGCTAGCGATACGCAGTGGCGGTAGCATTCCGATTATTGCCGCTTTTGAGGAGATCCTCGGACTCAAGACGGTACTGATGGGCTTTGGATTAGAGGAGGATGCGATTCACTCACCCAATGAGAGCTTTTCGGTAGGAGTCTTCCGCAAGGGTGTTGAGGCGGTGGCTGAGTTTTACCGACTATTTAACTAAGCTGCTATGAGTAGTATACTAATTAAAGAGTCGCTCATCGGAGGGGCGACGCAAGACCTCTTGATCGTGGACAACCGTATCGACAAGATCGGTACGGATCTGCTCCCGATCGATGAAGATACGATCATCCTCGATGGCCGTGACAAGGCGGTCGTGCCAGGACTCTGCAATGGACACACACACTGTGCTATGCCGCTCTTCAGAGGGTATGGCGATGACCTGCCATTGCAGACTTGGTTGGAGGATTACATCTGGCCAGTGGAGGCACATATGACGGAGGAGGATATCTATGTCGGAGCTTTGCTCGGCTGTGTGGAGATGATCCAGAGCGGTACGACCTGCTTCCTCGATATGTACACAGCTCCTGAGGCGACCGCTCGTGCGGTGCTGGAGACAGGCATAAGAGCGAACCTGAGCTACACGCTCTTCGACCGTGGTGATGCGGAGCGGGCGCAGCTAGATCGCGACAACTGCTACCGCTACGAGCAGCTCTTTGCGGAGCTCCCTGAGCGAATCGGTTGGAGTGTGGGACCACACGCTATCTATACCGTTTCGGGCGATCAGCTGCACTTTGCCAAGGAGTTTGCCGAGGAGCATGAGATCCCCATTCACCTGCACCTGTCCGAGACAGAGCGTGAGGTGAAGGACTGTATTGCCGAGCATGGCACGACGCCTGTTCGCTACCTAGAGCAGATCGATGCGCTCTCGCCACGCTGCATTATGGCGCACAGCTTATGGCTAGACGATGAGGAGCTAGATATCTTAGCACGTCACGGATGTACGTTAGTTCACAACCCTGCGAGCAATATGAAGCTGGCTAGTGGGGGACGCTTCCGCTATGAGGATATGAAGGAGCGGGGTATCCCTGTGGCTATCGGTACCGACGGATGCTCCTCAAGCAACGACCTAGACATGTACATCGCTATGCGTATGGCTTCGCTCCTGGGCAAGGTGTGGCGCTACGACCCGACAGCGGTCTGTGCGACCGACATCTACCGCTCGGCGACGGAGGTGGGCTACGCTATGCTGGGTCTCAAGGGCGGACGCATCGAGGAGGGCTATTTGGCCGACCTTTGTCTCATAGATCTTCAGACTCCGAGTATGGTGCCTTGTCACAATCTCACTTCGAACCTCGTCTACGCAGGCTCCTCGACGATTGTCTCGACGACCATCGTGGACGGAGCAATCCTCATGCGTGACCGTGAGATCGTCGGCATGGAGCGCATCATCGAGATGGCTCGTCGCACGGCTCACGACTTACTTCACCGTAAGGGGTAAAGACCTATTCACTATCAAACGAACATAGACTATGGACTTTCAAAAATATCAGCAAGCAGCCGACTATATCAAGAGCAAAATATCGGCGCAGCCCCGCGTGGGCATCATACTAGGTAGCGGTCTAGGCGGACTAGCCGACGAGATCGCTGACCCGATCGTTATACCATACAGCGAGATCCCCAACTTCGCACACTCGACCGCTATCGGTCACAAGGGCAACTTCATCTCTGGTACGCTGGGCGGTGTCCCCGTGGTGGCGATGCAGGGACGCTTCCACTACTACGAGGGCTACCCGATGGAGGTGGTCACACTGCCTGTGCGGGTGATGAAGCTCCTCGGCATCGAGATCCTCATTGTCTCCAACGCTGCGGGCGGAATCAACTCGAACTTCCACGTAGGTGACCTGATGATCATTAGGGATCATATCAATATGCTGCCCAACCCGCTCATTGGTCCTAATGATGAGAACTTTGGCGTCCGCTTCCCCGATATGACACGTGCCTATGATCGTGAACTGATCGCTCTCGCTGAGACCATTGCTCAGGAGCAAAAGCTAGCACTCCAAAAGGGTGTCTACGTAAGTCTCACAGGACCCTCGTATGAGACCCCCGCAGAGTATAAGTACTGGCAGACGGTCGGCGCCGATGCGGTCGGTATGAGCACGACACCGGAGGTGATTGTGGCTCGCCATGCGGGTATCCGCGTCTTTGGTATGTCGGTCATCACCAACGAGGGGTGGCACTTCGAGGGAGACTACACGAACGATGGCGACGAGGTGGTCGCTGCAGCCAATGCCGCCTCCAAGCGTATGGGTGCCCTCATCGCAGAGCTGATCTCACGTGCCTAACTCGATAGACGACGAGACGATCGCCTCACAGCTTGCCTCCATACGTGCTGCACTCCGCACACGTATGGATGGCTCTGTGGCGCAGTCGATGCGGGCGTCAGGACTGGATTACCGCTATAACTGGGGCTGGACACGAGGCTACCTCCTAGAGCTTGTTGCGCACTACCAGCCCTCACGAGAGCTTGCTGAGGCGCTTAGAGAGAGTGCCGTGCGGGAGCTGCTGATCCTCTCCACGATGCTCTTCCCCCGTGAGGAGCTTACGGAGCAAGACGTAGAGGCTTTTCTAGAGAAGGCTACCAATGTGGAGCTGCAAGAGCAACTAGCCTTTAACCTCCTAGCGTACGTACCACTGGCTATTCGCTGGGCGGAGGAAGTTGTCTTAAGCAACGCTACTGATGAGTCGAAGCTTTACGTGGCGCTCCTCTCCATCGCAAACTATACGAAGCGACAGCCCGACAAGCCTTTGCCAGAGAAACTGACGGAGGCGCTAGAGCCGTATGTTTCCACCGAAGAGCTACCGATGCACTGTCGTCCTGTAGCGTATGACCTGTTGATTACATTAGAAGAGCGCACAGCAAGCAATGATTGACACATACTTTATTACAGAGGTGTCGTGGGAAGTCGCCAATAAGGTGGGCGGCATCTACACCGTCCTCTCGTCACGGGCGGGCGAGATGATGCATCGCCACGGGGCGGAGCAGGTTCTTTTTGTAGGTCCTCGTCTGCGACCGATGGAGGAGATGGTAGACTTTCGTGCGGAGACCTTTTGCATCACCTTGCCGAGTCATATCTCGCTACTAGGGGTGGAGCTGCCGATCACGCAGGGCTACTGGATCACGCCTGGGGGCGAAGCGCAAACGATCCTCGTAGACTATAAGCCACTCGCCACAGTCCGTGATCAGCTCTACTACCTTATGTGGCAGCAGTACGGCATCCAGTCCGACCTCGGCTATGGCGATTACGATGACTCCTGTCTCTTTGCTGTTGCTGCAGCAGCGACACTGCTCGCTGTGACACCGCAGCTCGCTCCGCCTAGTAGTCAGCCGATAGCTATTTATAATGAGTGGATCACTGGTATGGGCTTGCTCTATCATCACCTGCAGCAACCTGACCTGCGTTCACTCTTTATCACCCACGCCACAACCGTGGGACGCTCTATCTGTAGCAATGGTAAGGATCTTTACCGCTACTTCACAGGCTACCATGGAGACCAGATGGCGAGCGAACTGAATGTCGAGGCAAAGCATGCGCTAGAAAGGGCAGCTGCCCATACTGCGACCAGCTTTGCGACGGTCAGCGGGGTGACCGCTCTGGAGTGTACACAGCTCTTGGAGCGTACGCCAGTGGTCTTGCCCAATGGCTTCCACGCATTGGCTACAAGCCGACTCAAGTCAAAGGCTCGCCAGCGATTACTAAACGTTGCCAGCGCACTCTATGGCAAGAGCTTTGACCCTGAGAGCACGACGCTAGTCGCTACCTCAGGACGCTACGAGTATCGCAATAAAGGGATCGACCTCATTGCCTCCTCTCTCGAGAGCCTCCTCCAGCAGCAGGCTAAGCTGTCGTCTGACCTGATCCTTTACTTCTTCATCCCTGCGTGGGTTGCTGAGCCTAGAGCTGATCTTGCTTACCAGCTCAGTCATACTGACCTAGAGACTAGCAAAGCCCCGCTGCAGTATCCTTACTTAACGCACTGGCTACACAACCTGCGGGAGGACACCCTCGCTCATCGTCTGGGTGAGCTACTCCGCAGTGGTGCGACAGCGCACCGCATCTATCCGATCTTCGTACCCACCTACCTCAATGGTCACGATGGTATCCTAGACCTCCCTTACTATGATCTGCTGAGCGCTCTTGACTTGACGCTCTTCCCCTCTTACTATGAGCCGTGGGGCTACACACCACTGGAGAGTATCGCCTATGGCGTGCCGACAGTGACGACCGACTTGTCTGGCTTCGGTCAGGCGATCCTTGAGCTCTATGGCGAGTCCACTACGGAGAGCCTGTGTCACGGTGTGCAGGTTATCCCGCGTCGTGATTACGACGATGCGTCTGTGACGAATGCCCTAGCGACGATCCTAGAGAAAACTGCAAAACGGCTCCCGAAGTCGTACTACACGCAAGCTCGGAAGACCGCCTCTCATGCGCTATGGGCGCACTACTACGACTACTATATAGAGGCTTATCGTCAGATGACCACGTTAGGTTAGTTAACCAGCTGCGTGCGACTATCCTGATCGGCGATGGTAGGCTCCATCTCGGAGCGTGGCACCATACTCTGGGCGAGATAGTCGGGACGATTGGCGTAGATGTATAGGACGCTGCCCCCCTTGATGGCATCGATGATCGGACGCGCCAGCGCACGAGGCACGGCGGGGCAACCGTAGCTACGCCCGAGACGACCTTGTCGTATGATCTGATCATTGACATAGGCAGCGCCATGTACGACGATAGCGCGAGCCCGCGCCTGATCATTGTACCCACGCTCTAGCCCGTCGAGACGTAGCGAGTAGCCGTTGCTCCCACTATAAGTCTCATTGGTTAGGTAGAAGCCCAGTGAACTCTGATGTGAGTTGGGTTGGTTGGAAAAAGAGGTGGCATAGTTCTCCCCGCTGCCACGTCCGTGCGCGCAGAGCGTAGCATAGAGTAGCTTACCCTGCTCCATATCGATGACAAACATACGCTCCTGTGTCGAGGGTTTGGAGAAGTCCACAATGGTGAGCCGTGAGCGATGCTTGTTTGAGATCTGATTGTACCCTCGCACACCTAGGCTGAAAGCTTCAAACGAGAGTCTCCCCTCTAGTCCCATCTGCTGGTAGAGCTGACTGATCTGCTGTCGCTCAGCTGAGGTGGGTACGACCGTCACACGGTGTCCCGTGGGTGGTATGTCCCACAGAGAGACGTCAGACCCCGCTACGTAGCTAGGCACGAGTATCATCAAGAGTATCAACCATCTAAGTGAGGAGCTGTGAGGTGTATGCATATCTAGTAAAAAGCTCATTGTCCTGCCAAAGGTACGAAAATTAGAGATTAGAGGTTAGAGGTTAGAGATTAGAGGTTAGAGACTAGAGGTTAGAGGTTAGAGTTCCGATTCGCTCCGATCCACTCCGATAGCTACTAGTCGCTTCCCTACGTAGGAAATCGAAAAGCGCCACGTGGGAAAAGATAATTCTCCACGTAGGCGAGAAATAAAACTTCGGAGGAATCAAATGAAACTTCGGAGGAAATGTTTCTCGCCTACGTGGAGAATTTTTGTTTCCTTGCTGGAGAATCGCAATTATCTACGTGAAAGCGGCTATCGGAGCTGATCGGAGGGATCGGAGTGGATCGGAGGGATCGGAGCTGATCGGAACTCTAACTTCTAATCTCTAACTTCTAGTTTCTAATCTCTAATCTCTAATCTCTTTTTCTGTATCTTTGTCCCGTATGCTAGGTGTGATTGTCACTAGATGACCACACACCGAGACTAGAGAGCGCCGTATATGCGGTGCCTCAATGCACGAGAAGTGCACTACTATTTAATGTATCAATAACAGATTACTTTATGAATCGAATAACGAACTTACTACTCCTCCTCGTCCTCTCGGCGACGGCTCTCGTTGCACAAGACGTGACGAACGGAGTATTACTCTCTTGGGATAATGCCAATGGAGCTATCAAAATACCTGATGGGGTAACCGAGATCGCTGAAAATTGCTTCTACACGCCTGGAGAGGATGATCCTTACGGGTGGGGTTCTATAGACCCTATGAGCAATACCAATATCACCAGCGTAGATCTCAACGGGGTGATAAAGATTGGCGACAACGCTTTCAAGGGTTGCACGGGCATCAAGAGCATCAAGGCTCCTAAGCTAGAGAGCGTGGGCAGTCACAGCTTCGAGGGTTGTACAGCTCTGGAGGCGCTATATCTACCGATGATCAAGACGATCGGGGAGAAGGCCTTTGAGAATGCAAACGCACTGACTACGCTCTCACTGGGCAAGTCGCTCGAGGCTATCGTGGGCAACCCCTTCCAAAATAGTACGAGCCTCACCTCGCTAACGCTCGAGGAGGGTTGCGCTAACTACCTCGCAGCCGAGGGCGCGCTCATCTCCCGTGCTGATGGTGTGCTACGCGTACTGGCAGGAGGTGTCCAAAAGGTGACCCTTGGCGAGGAGTGCAAGGCTATCGGCGACAACGCTATCTATGGTTGTGGTGCGCTAGAGCGTCTCGAGCTACCTTACGCTCAGGAGGTCGGTGCAGGAGCTTTTGTCAATTGCACTAAGCTCACTGAGCTTTATCTGCCACGCTTGGAGCGCATCAAGAACAGCTATCTATCTTTCAACGGTGTGGGCTCGCTACGTGTCGTAGACCTGCACTTGAGCAACTCGATTTCTGGTCTAGAGGTGCTTTGGCCTGACAAGGAGACGACAACTGTCTATGTCGCTAGCGAGGCGATCAAGACGGAGCTAGCACAGAAGCTGAAGAAGTGCCAGATCGTCGTCGGTGCTCCCGCAGGGACACAGCAACGCTACAAGGTAACCTACAAGGCTATAGGCGATGGTCAGCTGGAGGCTTGGACGACTGGAGCGCAGAATGTTGAGAATGGTGACACGCTCCTAGAGCACTCTCCTGTTAGCTTTAAGGCGATCCCTAGGGTTGAGCAGCAGATCAAGGAGTGGCGTGTCGATGGAGAGGTCGTGACCGTAGAGGGTGATCCGAAGTTCCCTCAAATCTATGAGGTCAAGGACCTAACAAGTAATCTAAATGTCGAGGTAACCTTTGAGGCTCGTCCACAGGGTGCTGACGTTTACTTCCGTAGTCGTGACCTAGAGATGGGTACACTGACCTGTGCCCTAGATGACGGCACAGAGGTAAAGCATGGTGATCGTGTGCCTATGGGTACGATGCTGAATTTTACCGCTACGCCTAAGGAGGGCTACCGCATCGGAGATTGGTTCGAGCAGATTGAGATAGGAGGCGAGTTTGAGCCGATAGTAGGTCAAAATGGTGAGTCCACCTATCGTTGCGAAGCCCCCGATTCACGAGAGATACAGGTAGACTTTGACCGTCTGGAGGGACACTTTAGAGTGAAGTTTGCCTCTTTCAATGAGAAGACCGGCACGCTCACTGCTACGGCTGATGGTGTGGAGATCAAGACGGGGCAGTCGGTCAAGGCTGGTAGCAAGCTTGTCTTTACGGCTCACCCTGCTGAGGGCTACGCCGTCGATGAGTGGCAGCTCGATCATGAGACGGTGCCTAACTACCGTGAGCTGACCTATACGATCGAGAGCCTCAAGGCGGATGTCGAGGTGAATATGGTCTGTAGCCCAGCGTCGAGTACAGATAAGAAGCCTGAGATCATCGATGGTGTGCTATACAAGTGGATGGCTGAGGGGGATGCAGTCCTACCTGATGAGGTGATTTACATCGCTCCGCTAGCCTTCGAGGGCGCTAACCAGATGACTTCGCTGACGCTCAATAGCAAGGTCAAGGGCATCGGTGATCGTGCATTCCTCTTCTGCACGGCTATGACGAAGTTTGTCGTGCCAGAGACTAATGAGTCGTTCTCAACGATAGAGGGTGTCCTCTACAGCAAGGATCAGACGAAGCTCATCGCCTACCCAGCAGGTCTCACGGCAGACAGCTATACGCTAGGGGCTAAGGTCTCTGCGATAGAGCCTGGAGCCTTCCTGACTCCTATGCACTTAAAGGCTGTCGAGGTTGCCTCGGGCAATACAGCACTCAAGAGTGTCAAGGGTGTACTCTACACGGCAGATGGCTCGAAGTTGCTTTACCTACCTATAGGCAATCAAACGATCGGAATGGAGGGACAGTTGGTCCTATCAGATGGTCTCAAGGAGATCACGCGCCTCGCCCTCGCTTACAATCCTAGGCTCAAGGAGCTGACGCTCCCGGCATCGCTAGAGCGTATCGATGCGATGGCGCTCACTTACAATGCGGCTATGAAGTCCTTTGCCTGGGCAGAGGGTGTCACGCCTCAGCTTGTCTCGGTCGGTGACTCTGCGTTTTACTATGACCGCTCGCTAGAGAAGGTGCCTTATATGCCTAGTTGCACTTCGTTTGGCAAGGCAGCCTTCGGACTCGCTTCGGCACTTAAGGAGGTACATATCCCAGCTGGCTGCTCGATAGAGGCTAATACGTTTACTGGCTGTCAGATTATGAGTTCCGTCTACGCTTATAGTGTAGAGCCTCCCGTGATCAATGAGGCTACCTTTGGGGATATTTATAGTCCCGAGGAGGCTACGCTCTATGTACAGAAGGGCGCTAAGGAGGCTTACAGTAAGGCTAAGGGGTGGAGTATCTTTGGTAATATAGTTGAGGAGGACAACCTCGCTATCGCTACCGTCGATGCGCTCGACATACAGCTCTATCCGAACCCGACGCAGGAGCTACTCAACGTGGCTGGCGCAGTCGCTGACAGTGACATACTGCTCTACGATATGACGGGTACGCTCGTTGGTACGGCTCGCACAGACGCTACGGGTAGTGCCGTGGTAGATCTCACCAGCTATCCCGCAGGTACCTACGTGGTACGCATATCTGGTGCTGACCGTCTCGTGGTCAAGCAGTAAGATCCGAGCGTAGCGTCTGTCGCTTTGGTGTCAGGCGCTATAGCTCGAGAGCTTTATCCGAAATGAAAAAGGTGGCGAGTCCCTCACGATTGAGGCACTCGCCACCTTTTTCTCATCATTTAGATGAGTATATGCGTACTTATAGAGCGGAGTGATATGTGCTTTAGCTACTTAAGAGAAAACAAAAGGTTAACTTTGTGGTGTGAAAACTTAGCTGAAACTCTTACGGAGCGAGGCTAGCATAGTGAATAATGAACAACAACAGCAGATGAAACGAGACCTATTACGACTACTTACGATGCTCCCGCTTTGGGTGCTTGCGACTCTCTATGCGACAGCTCAGCAGCCAAGTGCCGTAGCCCCGTCAACTACAACGGATCAACCTGACACCCTCACCGTCATACCGCTACAAGTACAGCAGTATAGGGTGATGATGCCGTTTATATCGGATAGTCTCAATGTGCAGGGCAAGGCGTACGACGCTACCGACCTGCTCAAGCCGGTGAACCATATCAAGCTGAGCCACGCGCATGGCACCCTACCCGTCGCAGAGGAGGGTGTCGTCACGCTGCGCACACCAGAGGATGCGATCACGACCTATGCCATACGTCTTCGCACGCCTAGCTACGAGCAGGCGACGCTGCAGATTGAGGCGACGGCACCCTTTGTCTTAGCCCTCGATGGTGCGAAGCTTTCGTCTGCTACACAGTATCAGAGCGAGCTAAAGGGTGCTTCACCAGCGTCTCTCACGCTGACACCTGGACGGTCGCACCTGCTGACGCTGCAGTTACTCACCAAGGGGGGCGAGCCGGCGCAGTATCGTATGAAGCTTATCCCCGCCAAGGCTGACAGCCAGATAGAACTACGTCACGACGATAAGGAGTACCTGAGCCTAGAGTATATGATGACGGGGCGCAACCTCTACTCAGTCTCGGTGTCGCCTACGGGACGCTACACGCTTCTGACGGAGCGGGAGACGACCGCTCTGAAGAGCAATTACCGCACCTACCTGTACCAAGGCGATAAGCTCCTCTCCACGCTAAGCGAGGAGTACCGCTTCGCCAGCTGGATGCCCAAAGAGGACAAGCTCTACCGCACCGCCACGACAGATGGTGGTCGGCAGTTGCTAACGTTTGACCCTAAGACGCAGGAGGAACGTGTCGTGGCGGAGCAGATCCCCACAGGCTCCTTCTTTATACTCCCTGACGGTAAGCAGTTGCTCTACACCATCGAGGAGGAGGGCCCCGCACGGGGTAAGATCACCGAGCAGGTACTGGGACGCTATGACCGTATGTCAGACTTTCGCAAGCGCACCTTCCTCGCTCTCTACGACCTCGAGAGCGGTCGCTATCAGCCACTCACCTTCGGCCACCGCTCTACCTATCTACATGATGTCAGTCCCGATGCGCGTGAAATCATTTTGAGCACTTCGGAGGATATTACCGAGATCCCCTTCTCTCAGAGCAACTTCTATACGATGAACCTAGAGACACTGGAGGTCAAGCCGCTCTTTACCCAGGAGCGCTCTATCTCGTCGATCTCCTACACGTCGCAGCCTTATGTGCTACTCATAGAGGGTGATGCAAATGCTTTCGATGGGATCGGTCGCAAACTGCCTGAGGGGATGATCACCAATACGTACGATGGTCAGCTCTTCCTCTATGACCGCCAGAGCCAGCAGGCGATGCCCCTGACGAAGGAGTTTGACCCCGCCATCAAGCGGGTCAAGGTCAGCACGGTCCGACCCGTCGCTTACTTTACAGCGGAAAACAAAGATCGCATCTCCCTCTACCGCCTCGACCTGACACGCAAGCAGATCGAGCAGGTGGCTACAACGGAAGACCTCGTGCGCTCCTTTGACATCAGCGATGACGCTAGTCTACTCGCATACTATGGGCAGAGTGCGATGAATGCGGATCGCTTCTACACGCTCAGAGGAAAGCGTGAGACGCTCCTCTACGATCTAGCTAAGAGCAAGATGCAGGATCTAGAGCTGGGCAGCGTGAGCGACTGGGTACACACGATGCCCAATGGCGACAAGGTGGAGGGACGATACTACTTGCCGCCTCACTTTGACGCGACGCAGCAGTACCCGATGATCGTCTATTATTATGGAGGTACCTCACCGACGACCCGCTTCTTCGAGGGCTCTTATTCGCTCCCGATGTATGCGGCGCAGGGTTACGTGGTTCTTACGCTCAACCCGAGTGGTACCACCGGCTTCGGACAGGAGTATGCTGCTCGCCACGTTAATGCGTGGGGCAAGGTGACGGCCGACGAGATCGTGGCTGCGACGAAGCAGTTTTGCCAAGAGCATCCCTATGTCAATGCGAAGAAGATCGGCTGTATGGGCGCCAGCTACGGAGGCTTTATGACGCAGTACTTGCAGACGATCACCGATATCTTTGCGGCAGCGATCAGCCATGCGGGTATCAGTGCTATCTCCTCCTACTGGGGTGAGGGTACGTGGGGTGTCGGTTACAGTACGGTGGCAAGCTACGACAGCTATCCGTGGAATAACCCTAAGCTCTACACGGAGCAGAGTCCGCTCTTCCACGCTGACAAGATCCACACGCCTCTGCTGCTGATCCACGGTACGGACGATACGAACGTCCCCATCGGTGAGAGCATCCAGATGTACAACGCTCTGAAGATCCTGGGGCGTGAAGTCGCCTTTGTCAAGGTACACGGCGAAGACCATATCATCACGGCTCCCGAGAAGAAGATCGAGTGGACGAATACGCTCTTCGCGTGGTTCCAGAAGTGGCTCAAAGACGACCCCACCTGGTGGGATGCTCGCTATCCGGAGGCACACTTATAGTTATTCGGTAAGCGTTTCGGTCGTTTCGGTCATCGCGATATGCGTTTCGGTGGGTGAAGGGTTGTGGGGGCATTTGGCGCTTCCTACCTTTGCACCAGAGTTGTTGATCTATTGCGATCGGATAGGTCATACGACTCGAAACAGAAACGTATAAGTCTAACGAAACAAACAGAAGAAAGTATGAAACGCAACATCATCGCTATCGTAGCAACCGCCCTGATGGGTATGACAGCCTTCTCAGCTGTCGCACAGACTAATGTATCACTCGACTATGGTGTCAAGGCTGGTCTGAATCTCTCTAGTATGATCCTGAGTGATGACTTCAACGTCCTCGAGACGGAGGTCAAGCCTGGAGCTGACTTCGGAGGGTTTATGAGGATCAATCTGCATGAGAACTTTGCAATCCAGCCTGAGCTAGAGTTCTACTACCGCGGCACTGGTATCAAGGCTGAGGCAGGTCCTGTCTCACTCGAGAATAAGATCAACCAGTGGGGTATGCAGATCCCCGTCTACGCACTGGGTAAGGTAGAGCTAGGCAAGGGGCAGTTTTACGGAGGTGTAGGCCCTTACTTTGGAGTAGGCTTCTCTGCTAAGACAGATGATATCGAGTTCGGTATATTTAAGAAGGATCCGATAGACCTCTATGAGGAGTACAACGACAAGTCTGCTCTCCAGAGATGGGACGTAGGTATCGCTTGCCAGCTAGGCTATGAGTTTGCCAATGGTATCCAGATCAATGCTGGCTACAAGTATGGCTTCATCAACCAGGTGGACGATCTCAAGTCGACAGTCAACGATGTCGCCTCTAAGTTTGGCACCTCTCTCAAGGATGACTCCTACAAGGCTAATGCTAGTGTCTTTACTATAGGCATGGGGTATCGCTTCTAGTGTAAAGAAAGAAATAAGGACCCTATCTCCTTCGCCCTAAAGGGAGAGGGATATAGGGTTTGCTTTTTTTACTACCTTAGCATAGGGATACTCATAGCGGCAAGCCCCCTATATAGAGACAGCATATGACGAGACGCATCATAACGGGTCGTCTGAGACGGCGACAAGGCAAGAACTTCATATTGCTCAGCAATGAGCGCAAGAGCGTGCTACTAGCTACGCTGATCATCAGCTTCTTGCTGGCGTTTGTGATGCTGTCGTCATCGATCTACTACTACAGCTTGCTGGATACGGATCGAGACATTGATCTAGGAGCGATCCTATCGCTGAATTCGATTGCCTCGCTACTGGTCAATATGGTCTTCTTCTATCTATTGCTCAGCATCCAGTCTTGGGCGATCAATAGATACGAGATACGTCAGTATCAGCTTTGGCTGATCTTGCTGGGTCTACTCGTCGGGGTGATCCTAATATCGCCTTATCTGTCTCAGCTACAGCGCTGGTGGTTTAGAGATCTCTTTAGCTATCATGCGTATGCTGCGATGCAGTATGTCAAGGACTTGGTGATCCTTGTGGTGACCTTCCTCTTTACTATGACCATCTACTTGATGAAGCAAAATCACCTAGCGGTGGTCGGTATGCAGGAGCTGGACTTTGAGAATCTGCAGAACAGGTATACAGCGCTTAAGAACCAGACGGATCCACACTTCCTCTTTAACTGTCTCAACACGCTCAACGGGCTGATAGGCCGCGACGATGAGCGCGCTAGAGCTTATGTGCAGGAGCTGGCGACAGTCTTCCGGCACACGATGCGAGACAAGGTGGTGGTGCGTCTGTCAGAGGAGCTAGAGTTTGTCCACTCTTATCTTTACCTGATGTGTATCCGCTACTTCGACGGTCTGCGTGTGGAGTGGGATGTGGACAAGCAGTATCTAGACTACTATGTCATACCATCGGGACTACAGATCCTAGTGGAGAATGCGATCAAGCACAATATAGCTAGTGCCAAGGTGCCACTGACTATCTACATCCGCACGATAGATAATCAGATCGTGGTGGATAATAAGATCCAGCTGCGTGAGGATAGTAAGTCGGGTAGCACGGGCGTCGGTCTGGACAATCTGATGGAGCAGTATCGCTTGCTCTTTGGCAAGGATATAGATATTGTCTCTAAGGATGGACACTTTACCGTCTCACTGCCTCTGATCCGAAGCTTAGAAGAAGTCGAACCCAAAGCCAAATCACTGATATGAGAGTAATAATCGTAGAGGATGAGTACTTTACCGCCTCCGGGCTGCAAGCACTCCTCACTGAGATAGACCCTGACATAGAGGTGCTGACCATACTGCAGAGTGTATCTGAGTGTGTCGAGTGGTTCGATAGTCATCCGGAGCCTGATCTGGCTTTTATGGACATTCACCTAGCAGATGGTCCCGTCTTCTCACTCTTTGAGCGGATTGAGGTCACCTGTCCGATCATCTTCACGACAGCTTATGAGGAGTATGCGCTGAAGGCCTTTGAGGTCAACAGTATCGACTACCTCCTCAAGCCGATCAAGGAGACGGATCTCCAGAGAGCTCTAGACAAGGTGAAGCGGTTTAGCCATACAGAGCAGAAGGTAGACAACCAAGCTCTAATGGCTAAGATGATGCAGGCGCTCAATGAGTCGCAGATGAGCTACAAGAGCCACTTCCTGATCCCGTGGAGAGACAAGCTGATCCCTATATCGGTGGACAAGATCGCCTATATACGCGCAGATAGTAAGGCTGCGATCGTGGTAACGATGGACAAGAAGGAGCACTTTGTCGACCTCTCATTAGAAAAGATGGCGCAGGAACTCAATCCTAAGCTCTTCTTCCGAGCCAATAGACAGTACATCGTGGCACATAGTGCGATACAGAGTATGTCGACCTGGTTCGGGGGCAAGCTGACGGTAACCCTTGCCATCGAGACCCCAGAGAAGATCGTAGTAAGCAAAGCGAAAAACAAAGAGTTTAAGGAGTGGTATCAGGGAGCTTACGATCCCGATATCTAGTGATGTCGTAACGAATAGACATTAACAGATCATGAGAAACAGATTTAATAGGAGGGGCATTCTTCTCTTAGGCACGGCTCTTGTCTTCACGATAGGGTGGAGTGCCGAGGCGTATGCCCAAGAGCAAGCGCAAGCGCCGATGTCGCAAGCGCAAGCGCCGATGTCATTAGAGCAGTGTAGAGACCTTGCTCTAGAGCACAACAAGCAGATACAGATGGCGCAGGCCGATGCTGTGGCCTCTGACTACTTAGTCCAGTCGGCCAAGACGAAGTATTTACCACGCATCGACTTCGCTGGGGCTTGGATCAATCCAGGAGATAGAGCCTTGCGCCCATTTGCGATCGACTTCAACATCCCAGGCGTGACACCGCCAGGACTATCCATCCCGCTAGACTTCATCAGCGTAGCTCCTAAGGAGATCTATACGGGTGGCTTCACCTTACGTCAGCCGATATTTATGGGCGGTAAGATCGTCGAGGCTAATAAGATGGCGCGCTACACCTCCGACCTAGCACATGAGAAGGTCAAGATGAAGGAGGCCGACGTCCTAGCCACTGTCGATGAGGCATACTGGCGTGTCATCTCTGTACAGGAGAAGGTGCGCCTAGCTCAGACCTACAAGTCGCTCCTAGATCACCTCGTGCAGGACTTGGAGAATGTCTACGCCGAGGGTATGACGACTAGAAACGAAGTCCTAAAGGTGCAGGTCAAGCAAAACGAAGCGGAGCTCACACTCGTCAAGGCGCAAAACGGCCTCCAGCTCTCCAAGATGCTACTGGGTCAGATCATTGGCCTAGAGGCTGAGCAGATCGAGCTAGATAGTGAGATCATTAGCGAGGAGCAACTGAGCAACCGTTTCTTGGCACTCGAGAGTAGCAATGCTGAGCGGGCTGAGATCGTCATGCTACGTAGCAAGCTCGCACTCACGGAGTCGGCGAGGCGGATGGTCAAGTCTCAGTTCCTCCCCAACGTCTTCCTTACCGCTGGGTACAACTGGGTAGAGCCAAACATCTACAAGGGTAGCCAAAACAATCTCGGTGGAGACTGGATGGTAGGCATCGGTGTACAGGTACCCATCCTCACGTGGGGAGATAGGATCCACCAGGTACACATAGCCGACCAAGAGGTAGCCAAGGCGGAGCTCGAGCTACAAGATGCTCAGGAGATGATCACCCTGCAGGTACAGCAGAATAGATTTAAGTATGCCGAGGCGCTCAAGAAGATGGAGCTAACGAAGCTCTCGAAGGAGCAGGCCGAGGAGAATCTCCGCATTACCAAAAACAACCTCCTAGAGGGGATGAATAACGTTCGAGACATCCTCGAGGCGCAGACTATGTGGGAGAAGGCCGCCTCCGAAGATATCGACGCCCGCGTAGAGGCAGCCGTGACACTCTCTGAGCTAGAGAAGACCACAGGTGCTCTCTATCAGTATGCGACCGAGCATACGAAGGTCCAAGAGGAGAAATAGATAGAAGAGTAGAACTAGAAAAATCACATCACAATATGCATACTAAAGAACTTAAGAGCTACTTGCTCCCAACGATATTGCTCCTGCTAACCTTAGGCACCACGACTGCCTGCAACAAGCAAGGAGATCAGGATCAGGAGTCCGAAACGGACAAAGTGGTCCCCGTAACCATCGCACAGGCTAAAGAGATGACCTTTACGCCTAGCATTCGCTTCTCAGGTACAGCCGAAGCCTCCAAGAGTGCCAATCTAGGCACTGCACTACCCGGCAAGGTAGAGCGCATACGCTACAGCAAGGGAAGCTTTGTCCCCAAGGGGGCAGTCATCGTAGAGATGTCGGACGAGATGCTCCTACAAGCACAGGTCGAGAACGAAGCGATCAAGCGCGACTTCGACCGTGTCACACGTCTGAGAGAGAAGGAGAGCATCAGCCAGATGGACTACGACCATGTCAAGGCTAAGTACGACGCCTCTGTAGCTAAAGTCTCGATGCTCAAGAAGAATACCTCCATCACGGCACCCTTTAGCGGAGTCATCACGGAGATTATGATCAACGAGGGTGAGACCTACGCTTTCACCCCCAGCCTCAGCAGTGATCTCAAGCTCGAGAGCGGGATCATCGAGCTACGTCAGATCAATCCGCTCAAAGCAACCATCGAGGTCAATGAGAAGGATCTGAGCTATATCGATAAGGGGCAGCAAGCCACGATCATCTTCGATGCTTATCCCGAAGAACCCGCTACGGGTAAGATCTCTTTCATCTCTCCCGTCCTCTCATCGATGACACGCACCGCCTCTGTAGAGGTCAATATCCCCAACAGCAACAACCGGCTCAAGCCTGGTATGTACTGCAATGTCTCTATTGCGCTACCCGACCGCGAGGGACTATTTGTACCCCTCAATGCGATCTATCGTCTAGCAGGTACGGCTGAGGAGTATGTCTTCAAGCTCAACGAAGATGGATCGACCGTGAGCCGCATCGCCGTAAAGCGTGGCGAGATCAAGGACGGCTGGGTCTACATAGACGGCAATGATATCAAGAGCGGTGACACCATCATAGTAGATGGTAAGAACAAGCTCAGCGATGGCTCTAAGGTGAACGTTGTGAAGAAGTAAGCCTATGAAACTTCCTGAATTTGGTGTAAAACGACCCATTGCGGCGGCGATGATCTTCGTCGCCATACTGGTCATCGGTGTCTTCTCGCTGACGAAGCTACCGCTAGACTTGATGCCGAACATGGAGTTCCCCTCCCTGACGGTCATCACGGTCTACCCTGGAGCCTCAGCGATAGAGGTCGAAGAGCAGGTCTCCAAGCCTCTGGAGGCGGTGCTCTCCTCGGCGGAGAACCTCGTCGAGATCAAGTCTATCTCTAAGGAGAACGTATCCTTCATACAGCTCCGATACGAGTGGGAGGAGGATATTACGGCTGCGGCAAACAATGCTCGAGACCTCCTCGAGCTGGTCAAGTCCCGTATACCGTCGCAAGCTTATACGCCGATCATCTACAAGATCAACTCCACCATGATGCCTATCCTCGGTTACGCAGTCAATGCAGACGAGAACTACAATGGTCTAGAGGATATCGTAGAGGATCAGATCGCCTCAGCTCTGAGGAAGGTCGACGGCGTCGGTACGGTCATTTATCTAGGACAGCCTGAGCGTGAGATACGTGTCGAGATAGACCCTACGAGGATGCAGGCTTATGGTATGTCGGTGGCGCAGCTGTCGATGATGCTCAAGGCAAACAACGTCAACGTCCCCTCGGGCTTTGTCACAGAGGGTGCCTACGACTTCTCCGTGCGTATGCCTGGCAAGTACGAGAGTGTCGAGGAGCTGGAAAATACCGTCATCAAGGCGGTCAATGGTAAGGTAGTACGTATCAAAGATGTCGCTACCGTACGAGATACCTTTAAGGAGACCGATTCCTCTGCCTCTAACCATATAGGCAAGGGTATTGCCCTGCTCGTACAGAAGCAGTCTGGAGCCAATACGGTCGATGTAGTCGACGCAGTACGTGCTGAGATCACTGAGATACAGAAGGATCTACCCTCAGATGTACAGATCTTTGAGGTGATAGGATCGGATGAGCTGGTTACTTCATCGATCAACAACCTGAGCTCGTCGATCTGGTATGCTCTGCTCTTCGTGACCCTAGTCGTCTTGCTTTTCCTACGAGAGTGGAAGTCCAGTCTCATCGTCTTCCTGACGATGCCCGTGTCGCTTATCTCGGCCTTTATCGTTATGGGGCTGCTCGGCTACACGATCAATATCTTCTCACTCGTGGCACTCGTGATCGCTATCGGTATGGTGGTGGACAACGCCATCGTCGTACTCGAAAACATCACGCAGCACATCGAGCGAGGCGCTATGCCCAAGCAAGCTGCCATATTTGGAGCTTCGGAGATGGGACTAGCCATTGCAGCCTCGACGCTGACCACGATTGTGGTATTCCTCCCGCTCGTCTTTATGGGTGGTATCGTCGGTGTGATGTTTAAGCAGCTAGCCGTCCTGACGGTGACCTGTATGATCACCTCCCTCTTTACCGCACTGGCACTGACGCCGATGCTCTCGAGCGTCTTGCTCAAGCCCGCACCTCGCAATGGCGAAGGCAAGAAGCACGGCAAGCTCTACAACTGGAGCGAGCGTATGTTCCAAAGCATCGAGCGTGTCTACCGCAACTTCCTCGGGTGGGCAGTCTTTCACAAAGGCGTCACCCTCGTGTCAGCGCTCGTGATCTTTGCCGTAGTACTTCTCTTAGGTAAGGCGGTCGGTACGGACTATATCCCCGACATCGATGCGGGTTCTATCTCCGTCCAGTTTGAGACTGAGCAGGGTACCTCCCATGCACTCACAGAGCAGGTAGGTAATCAGATCGTAGAGCTACTGCAGGAGCAAGTGCCTGAGGTTCTCGAGGGCGGTATAGCCAGCATCTCGGGACAGACGGAAGATGGAGCCCTCACGGCCGTCGGCTTTAAGGAGGGTAAGAATATCGGTACGATCTTCTGCCACCTCAAGCCCGTCGATGAGCGTAAGCGTAGCAGTCAGCAGATAGCAGACGATATACGTCCGCTGATTGAGGCGATCCCTGAGATTGAGAAGGTGACCGTATCTGGTGGTAGTGCTATGGCGACAGCCCTGACCGGTAATAGAGCACCGATAGAGTTTGTCGTCTATGGCAAGAACCTAGACGAGATGAATGAGATCGCCTTTGAGATCGAGCGCAAGGCGAAGGAGCATCCTGAGTTTACCAATGTCGAGGCGCTTGTCTCGGCAGGCAATCGTGAGGTACACATCCTCGTGGACAAGGACAAAGCCTCTCAGATGGCTCTCAATCCTGGCGTGATCGGCTTGCAGGTACGTGAGAACCTCTATGGAGCTAAGGCGGGTGCCTATACCGAGGATGGTACCGACTACGATATACGCATACAGTATGCACCAGACTATCGTAACTCGATCAGCAAGCTGCGCGAGATGCAGGTGACCAACCTCCTGGGACAGCAGGTGCCACTCATTGCCGTGGCTGATATTCAGGAGAAGGAGGGTCCCGTACAGATCGAGCGACTCACCCAGCAACGCTATGTCAAGGTCACAAGCAACCTCAACGGCGTCTCGCTCGGTGATGGAGCTAAGATTGCCGAGCAGATCATCGACGACCTCGAGACACCACAAGGAGTGACCGTCTCACTAGGTGGTCAGGTGGAGGATCAGGGAGATACCTTCTCTTCGCTTAGACTCATCTTTTTGATTGGTCTGCTCCTAGTCTTTATGGTGATGGCTGCTCAGTTTGAGTCACTGCTCGATCCCTTTATCATCCTCTTTGCGATACCCTTTACCCTCGTAGGCGTTATCTTAGCCTTCCTCATTACCGGTACCACGCTCAGTGTCGTGACCTTCATCGGTCTCATCATGCTAGTCGGTATCGTGGTGAACAATGGTATCGTCCTCGTGGACTACAGCAATATGCTCGTACGCCGTGGCTATACGATACGAGATGCGGTGATGGAGTCCGGTCGCTCACGCTTGCGCCCTGTCTTGATGACCTCTATGACCACCATACTCGGTATGCTACCTATGGCACTCAGTAGAGGTATGGGCAAGGAGCTCTACGCACCGCTAGGCATCACCATCATCGGAGGTCTCCTGATCTCTATGCTCGTGACGCTCATCTTGGTGCCCACAGCCTATGCCGCTGTACACCAGCGCAAGCTCAATAGAGAGCGCAGAGTAACTAGATTGAGGAAACATATTGAGAATAACTAAATATGAGATTTATATATATCACCTGCAATGTCAGTATGCAGGAGCAGATGGAGTCGCTCCTGCGGGAGCTGGAGATAAGCGTCTACCAGGTCATCCCGAAGGCACTCGCTGAGAGCAACTTCGACATCCCGCACAAGGATACCGCCGTATGGCCAGGCTTCAACACATGCCTGCTGGTGCAGGAGGCAGACCCCGCCAAGAGTGATGCCCTCCTAGCACGTATCCGCGAGATGAATGCTCAGGCATACAACAACAGCGAGCTCGTCGCTGCATACCTCTGGTCTATCGACTCCCACATAGCACCAGAGCCCATCACGCCCGTGCAGGAGCGTGACCCATTAAGTGGAGCGTAAGGCTACATTTAGTATGTGATTGGAGAGGATGCGTCAGAGTCGTTTGTACTCTGGCGCATTCTTGTGTTTATACCTCTGGAGACTGTTGTAAAAGTCAACAGTCTCCTCTGAGCAGTGCGCTTCAATAGTCCCTAGACAAAAGCAATCCGCTCACACCTACAACGGGCTGCTCGGGAGGCTTTTAGGATTAGGGGTAGAGCTTTAGTTCTCTCCAGTAAAAATCTCGGAGGTCTCACCCGTTGCCGAGGAGACATCTTTCATTCGGAGCGTTAGGCCGACTGTCTTTAAGAGGATCTTGAGGTCTAGTGCCAAGGAGAGGTGACGTACATACCACGCATCATACTTAAAGCGATGCTGGTAACTCAGCTTGTTGCGGCCATTGATTTGTGCTAAGCCTGTGATGCCAGGGCGAACCTCATAGCGCACGCGCTGTGCTGGTGTGATCTCTATCGCGTCGCCCTCGATAGAGACACTGATGATCTCCACCTTCCTGCGCTCCGTAGGGATCTGACGGTAAGTAGCTAGGAAAGGGCGAGGGCCCACGAGACTCATGTCGCCTCGTAGTACATTCCACAGCTGCGGTAGCTCGTCGATGGAGGTCTTGCGGATAAACCGCCCCATGGCGGTCAGTCGCTTCGCATCGGGGAGCAAATTACCTGCAGTGTCTCGCTCATCGGTCATCGACTTGAACTTGTACATATTAAAGAGCCTCTCACCTCGTCCAGGTCGTGCTTGGGAAAAAAAGACCCCAGCCCCCTTATTGGCAAAGGACATCACCACGATCACCACAAGAAGCAGTGGAGATAGGATGATGAGTCCTAGCAAGGAGCAGATGATATCTAGGAGTCGCTTGATATAGTTACGATACATACCAGTTTATGAGACAGGGGGGAGTATGTGAGCAATGAGATTGAAGAGCCAGGGGACTCGATGTGCTATACGAATGAGCGGAGCGCCCTTGCGACTGGCATAGCGCATAAGGAGCTTGTAGTCTCCCGACTGCTCCATACGCTGTGTGTACGCTTTGAGCTCGGAGACCTTGCCATAGCGAGCGACCATGCGTAGGCCAGCTCGGTAGAAGCTTGAGGCTAGCGTCAGGTAGATCGAGTCTAGATCTTTTACCTCATTGGCACACTCGAGCAACCTAAAGGAACCCTCTAGGCGAGAGATGCCTCGGAGATGTAGCGTGTTGGGGTTGTGAATTGTAGACTCTGCTCTCTGGTAGTAGTAATAAGCTACGATAGGAACGAGAAGCACCCGCTCAGCAAAGGCTGTGTAGTGCCAGTAGAAGAGCGCATCCTCATGGAGCAACCCCTCCATAAAGCGTGCCTGATGCTCCTCTAGTATAGAGCGCCGCCATAGGAAAGCCCAGATACCGCCCGATAAGTTGTGTGCTGTCAAGAGCGCTCTCCCATCGGTACACTGGAGCTGGTCGAAGTCATGTGCCGAGCTGTCCAACCACTCGGAGGGTACCTCCTCCTCTTCGTCTGCGACATTGCGTACGCCAAAGCAGAGCATATCGTACGACTCCACCGCAATGAGCGAGAGTAGGTAAGCAGCTGCAGTACTATCGACCCAGTCGTCGGCATCGACAAACCATACGTAAGCTCCCTGAGCTACCTCCAAGCCTTTATTACGAGCTACTGACTGTCCTTGGTTGGTCTGGGTGATGACCCTGATGGTCTGCTCTGGGTGCTGCGCTTGGTAATCGGCCAATACCTCCAGTGTCTCATCTTGACTCCCATCGTTGATCACGATGATCTCCAGCGCTGTCGTAGCATCAGGGATCGTGACGAGAGAGTCTAAGCAACGAACGATCGTCTTCGCGCCATTGTATATAGGTATGATGACAGAGAGAGGTAGTTCTACACTCATAGCTTCGCCTCCTTAGGAATATAGCGCGCATTGACCTCTTTGCGCTCAGCATCGCACCACCAGCCCCACTTGTTGAAGTACTTGATCATCGAGGAGATGTGGTGACATAGGAGCTTAGCATCGTGATAAGAGCCTCGGCTGTGGACATGTGTGATCTTAGCCTCGGGGTGGCAGATCGTCTTAGAGATCTGACCGATGCGCCTAGAGAGATCAGTGTCCTCGACATACATAAAGAAGCGCTCGTCGAAGCCCCCCACACGCTCCAATATCGCCATACGTGTAAACATAAAGCAACCCGACAGATAGGGTACCTCTACTGGCTCGCTGTAGTCTAGCCAATGCATCTCGTAGCGCCTATTGATCTTGTCGCGTACCCACTGACTGAAAGAGAAGCGGCGCAAGAGTACATCGCACGGTCTAGGTAGGAGCTTGCAGAGTTGCTGCGGACGACCATCGGGGTAGGAGACAAAAGGTGATACGAGTCCTACCTCCTCGTGTGCCTCCATATAGGAAGTCAAGGTGTCGAGTACTGTCTCGCCAAAGCGCACGTCGGGATTGATGATTACATGGTATCGAGCTCCCTGATCGTGGGCTAGGCGTATGGCTATGTTGTGAGCCTTGCCGAAACCTAGGTTGCTCGGCTGATGCTCGTAGTAGATACGTCCCTTGCCTATGGGCAGGTCTGCTAGGAAGCGTAGCGCATCTGTGGGCGAATTGTCAATCAGGTAGAGATGCTTGTCGGTCTCCACCTGAGGCTGTGAGGGCATTCGAAAGAAGTCCTCGATAATCTGCTCCACAAAGAAGGCATTGCTCTTGTAGAGTACTATAGAGCCAGTTGTTAGCACCTAGTTATTGTCTATCTAGTTATGAGTTATCCAAGATACTTGCGCAGGAGCTGCTGGTAGATGCGATGGTACTGCAGAGCCATACGCTGGCGACCATACAGACGACCCATCTCCAGAGCCTCTTGTCTATCAAACGTTACAGATGGTGCTTTTAGTATATAATCGGCACACTGAGATACATTTCCTAAGTCAAATCGTAGAGCAGCCATCTGTGGTACAGATTCCAAAATCTCGCCAAAGATAGGCAAATTCGAGTGAATAGCCACGCAACCCGATGCGACACCCTCTATGACATTGAGCCCAAATCCCTCAGAGTGACTAGCCGTAATGAGCGCATCTGAAGCGCTTAAGTAGTCCGCCACATGATCGGTAAAGCCGACAAACTGCACCTGCTCACCTAGAGGCTTCGCTAGCTGCTTACAGCGTCGCTCTAGAGGACCCTTGCCGAGGATCAGGAGGCGTAAGTCACTCGGTAGCTGGTGTCGCCTCTTCAGTCGGCGCAAGGCGCGTAGTATTAGCTCTGGATCTTTGCGCTTGGTAAGGGATCCGCAGTATGTGATGATATAGCCTTGCTCGGGAAGTGCTAGCTGGCGACGTAGTTGCGCCCGCTCGGAGGGGCTGGCGGGAGGCGTAAAGAGTGCATTGTCTATCCCATTGGGAGCAACATAAACATTGACCTTGGTGGGGAGCGACTTGCGGTAGTAGTCACGGCAGACGTGCGAGACGCAGACTACCTCACGGTGACGAGACAAGGCGCGCAGCAAGTGACGACACATATAGCTGCCGAGCAAGCGTCCCTTGCCGTAGGTGAAGTCTAGCTTAGCGATGTTGTGCTGGGTCGTCAGCAGTATATAGCGATGAGTCAGATAACTAGTGACGATGTCTGGCTGGTAGGTGTGACTGTGCACCAGTGTGATGTCGTAGTGCTGTAGGCACTCGTCGAGTAGCCTTGCCGCAGATCGGGGGAATAGCTCCAGTTGCCCTCGTGTGAAGCCCAGCTCGATGATCTCGCACCCCAGCGCTTGCAGTTCGTCAGCCATCGCCTCGCCTTGAGGCTCTAGTGAGCAGAGCTGTATGATGTAAGGCTTGTAGTAGCCTGCAGGTAGTCCTGCGACGATGTCTCGCACCACAAAGAGAGGTCCTTGCGGGCGGATCTGATTCACCACAAAGGCGATAGCTCTAGGCGATGTAGGCTCATTGGTTACCATAGCGTAGGGGTGTAGATGTATTCGTCATAGATCCATCGGTAGGTATGGAGGGCGCTGCCAGGATCCATCACATTGTTGACCGTGAAAATGAAGTAAAGGATCATCACGCCAGCAATAGCCAGCTGATACCACCGATCCTTTACCGAGAGAAGGAGGTTAGGCAGTGCCACGCAGATCATAATGCCTGGGTTGTACATAAAGCGCATCGCTACATCTGACGAGAGGGTGCAGTTGTAGATCATACTGCTGAAAGCAATGAGTAGGATCGCTAGATAGGTCGCCCTATCGCGCTCCTTATCTAGATAGAGCGACCCGATGAGTAGGAGTAGCGTCATCCCGTTTTGGACCAATATATTGACCCATCCCTGGTGCGCATCTACATCTCGGCCTGATATGTAGAAGGCATAGCGCCCTGGTAGCATTGGCTCCAATATATGCCCTACAACCTTAAAGAGCGGGTTGCCCACAGCGAGCGTTACCACGAGCAGTGCCGTCAGCACCCGCCAGTCCCACCGTATAGACATCAGTGGCAAGAGGACAAACCATATCACCGAGGAGCTGTGTACCAGACAGGAGAGAGCCACCCACAGGAAGAAGCGCCAGTAGCGCCGCTCCACATAGTGATGAAAGGCTGCAAAGGTGATCATCAGGGCAAGGCACTGTCGCACCCCATTGAGCGTCTCCAGATAACCTGTATTAAAGAGGACAAAGAAGAGTACCCCTAGTGGATAGGAGATGGAGAGCCGTCGTATGCCCTGAAAGAAGAGGGCGATCGTGATGCCTGAGGTGAGTAGCATAAAGGAGCGAAAGCCCAGCCCCAAAGTGTGCATCCTAACGATAACCCACCGCCAGAGTGGCTCAAAAGCTTGAAAGGACTCAGACGTGATCCACCTGTACCCATTCTCATACACATCATAGTCTTGTCCCAGTCCGACACGCAGACCAGCGAAGCCAACCAGTAGCGTAAAGGTAAAGAGCTGGTATAGCCCCTCAAAGCGCTGGTCTCTGTAGTACAGCGCCGTGAAGAGGAGCAGCAAGCTCAGGAAGATGACGTAGGGGATCACAGACCTATGTACTCTTTGATACGACCTTGGTGATACTTCGAGCGCTTGTTGTAAGGCATCGCAAGGACTCCCATATCCCACAGCTCTCGCAGTAGTGGCACAAGTGTCTCACGGCTTGTCTCGTCTTGTACCTTATAGAGTTGCTTGGAGATGCGATCGCACAAAACCGCCCAAAGACACTGCTGCTCCCAGCAGGCTCTTTGCTCCTCCGATGCCGTCGTAGCATACTGCGGGTAGGTGTGACGGATGCCTGCTATCCAGTGCGTTATCTTGTGGCACTCTGTCGAGGCACTCGTGATGGACTCCTTATTATAGTAGTAATAGTAGAGCGGTAGTTGCGTGATGGTGACACGTGGGGAGCGGAGCATTAGGTCGCTCCACCAGGGGAAGTCCTCAAACTTCAGCCCCTCTACAAAAGGGGTCTCTACCGCTAGCTCCCGACGCACCAAATGGCGCCAAGCGTAGAAGTAGCGGATAGGATCCGTGACTCCATCGAGCCAGCGATGATTCGTCGCATGTTTTGTCACCTCCGTCGTGCAGACCGTATGCACCTTGCTTAGATCGTAGCGATGAGACATACTCCAAGGTACAACATCGTCATAAGACTGCCCCAACTTAGCACGCAGGAGCAGCCGACGCTTGTAGATCATATCTGGCACCCACGATACGATGTCAGACCGATCACGCTCTGCCAGAGCCACCGCCAGTTCGAAGGTCTGCGGGTGGATGAAGTCGTCCGAGTCCAGATAGTTGACAAACTCACCCCGTGCCCAAGCTGTTCCAGCATTGCGTGCAGAGGAGAGCCCGCCGTTTTCCTTCGTTAGGATACGGAAGCGACTATCCCGCTCGGCATACTCTGCGAGGATGCTGGCCGACCCGTCGGGGCTACCGTCATCGACACAGATCGCCTCCCAGTCAGACATCGTCTGCCCCAGTATGCTATCTAGACAGCGACGGAGGTACTGCTCGACATTGTAGACTGGTACGATGACCGACACTTTAGGCATATGAGTTACTGCGGGTTCTTGTGGTAAAGACATCTCGTGGTGAATAAAGGAGGTGAGCTACATGTTCTTAACCGCAAAGATACGAAATTAGAGGTTAGAGATTAGAAGTTAGAGGTTAGAGTTCTGATTCGCTCTGATTACTCTGATTCACTCCGATTCTCTCCGATGGCTCTGATTCTTTCCGATTTCCCACGTGGGGAAGCACGATTTTATGGACAAGTCTCACGTGCAATCCGCAGTAGGGACGCTGCTCGTCAGTTGTTGAGCATCCGCTTGAGGGCGTCTAGCTCCTTGAGGGCGTCTAGGGGCGTGAGGTTGTCGATGTCTAGCTCGTTGATCTTGGTGCGGACAGCCGTGAGTACTGGGTCGTCTAGCTGGAAGATAGACATTTGCACGCCTCCGCTTTGGGAGGTGCTGGGGGTGGCGGAGTCGGGCGCTTGGTCGCTCTCGGTGCGGTAAGCCTCTAGGTGCTGGAGCACTTCGCCAGCACGCGCCACGATCCAGGTGGGCATACCGGCCAACTTCGCCACTTGTATACCGAAGCTGTGCGCTGAGCCGCCTGGGACCAGCTTGCGGAGGAAGAGCATCTCGCCGTCGATCTCACGTGCCGAGACGTTGTAGCACTGCACCCGCTCGAGGTGGTCGGCTAGTTCGTTTAGCTCGTGGTAGTGCGTGGCGAAGAGCGTCTTGGCACGTCCCTGCGTCGTGCTGTGCAGGTACTCGACGATAGCCCACGCTATGGAGACCCCATCGAAAGTACTGGTACCACGCCCCAGCTCGTCAAAGAGGATCAAGCTGCGAGGGGTCAAGTTGTTGAGGATGCTGGCAGCTTCCTGCATCTCAACCATAAAGGTGGACTCGCCCACGGCGATATTGTCCGAAGCGCCCACACGGGTGTAGACCGAGTCGACGATGCCGATGGTGGCTGAGGTGGCGGGGACGAAGCTTCCCATCTGCGCCATGATCACGATGAGCGCCGTCTGGCGAAGGAGGGCACTCTTACCGCTCATATTAGGGCCGGTGATGATCATAATCTGACAGTCGATGGGGGAGAGCTGCACATCGTTGGGGATGTAAGGTTGCCCCGCTGGGAGGGTTCGCTCGATGACTGGGTGGCGACCGTCAACGATCTCTAGATCGTAGCCATCGTTGAGCGTGGGGCGACAGTAGTCATACGCCTCGGCAACAGCAGCTAGCGAGGCGAGGACGTCGAGCTGCGCTAAGATCTGAGCATCTTGTAGGAGTTGGTTGGCAAACTGCTGGAGTGTCTCGATGAGCTTCGCAAAGAGCTCCTGCTCCAAGGCTAGGATACGATCTTCAGCGCCGAGGATCTTCTCTTCGTACTCCTTTAGTTCTTGGGTAATGTAGCGCTCGGCACTGACGAGCGTTTGCTTGCGAATCCACTCTTCGGGTACTTGCTTTTTGTAAGTGTTGCGCACCTCGAGGTAGTAGCCGAAGACATTGTTAAAGCCGATCTTGAGGCTGGCGATGCCGGTGTGCTCCGTCTCACGGGCGAGGAGGTCGTCGAGATATTGCTTGCCCGACTTGAGCAAGCGTCGTAGCTGGTCTAGCTCTTCGCAAAAGCCCTCAGCGATCGTCTCCCCCTTGCCGATCTGCTGTGGCGCCTCGGGGTTGAGCTGGAAGGAGATCTGCTGGCACAGCTGCGTGCAGGGATCGAGTAGCGAGCAGAGTGCCGTGAGGGTCTCCTCGCCTTCATCTAGAGCGAGCTGGCGTATGGGTGCGATGAGAGCGATGGAGAGTCCGAGGCGAACCACTTCGCGAGGGGTGATGCGCCCCATAGCGACACGCCCCACGAGGCGCTGCAGGTCGCCTATCTCCTTCATCTGGTCGGTGAGCTGGGTGCGCAGCTGCGGATTGTCCACAAGGTTTGCGACGATGCTCTGACGCTGTTGGATCGCTTGGAGTTCTTTAAGCGGGAAGGCTATCCACTGATCCAGCAGGCGAGCACCCATCGGGGTGACCGTTTGATCGAGGATTTGGCGGAGCGTGGTACCGCCCGCATTCATCGGGGTGGTTAGCTCTAGACTGTGTGCCGTAAAGCCGTCGATGCGGACATGTCGCTGCTCGTCAATCCGTACGATGCGGGTGATGTGACCGATCTCGGTGTGCTTCGTCATGTCGAGGTAGTGCAGTACGGCACCCGCAGCGGTGATCGCTAGCGGGAGGGTGTCGATGCCGAAGCCCTTGAGCGAGAGCGTGCCGAAGTGCTGCAGGAGACGCTCCCGGTTGTTGCTCTCGGAGAAGATCCAGTCGTCGTAGTCCGAGAGATGCCCCTCAGGCTGGAGGAGTCGCTGCAGGTGGTCACGATGCTTGCGCTCGATGAGGATCTCCTTGGGGTTGTAGCCAGAGACGAGCTTGGCGAGTACCTGATCGGTGCATTCAGTGGCGTAAAACTCTCCCGTCGAGAGGTCGAGCAGTGCTAGGCCGTAGCGGTTCTCCCCTTTAGCTTCGGGGTAGACGGCTGCGAGGAAGTTGTTTTGCTTGCTCTGGAGGACATTGTCCGTGGTGACCACACCGGGGGTAACGATCTCGGTGATACCCCGCTTGACCAACTTATTGGTCAGCTTCGGGTCTTCTAGCTGATCGCAGATAGCCACCCGCTTGCCCGCCCGCACCAGCTTAGGCAGGTAAGTGTCGAGCGCATGGTGGGGAAAGCCCGCCAGCTCGACATGCTGCGCTGCTCCGTTGGCACGCTTGGTGAGCGTGATGCCGAGGATCTTAGACGCCTCGATGGCATCATCGGAGAAGGTCTCGTAGAAGTCGCCCACACGAAAGAGCAAGATAGCATCGGGATGCTTCTTCTTGAACTGCATATACTGCCGCATCATCGGGGTCTCAGCGATCTCTTTCTTAGCCACGGGATAAATAGTCTATTAGGTCGTTATAGCCCCAAAAGTACCAAAAAAAAAGCATACCCCTCAATTCCGCAAATCTCACGAGTCACCCGTTGTAGGGGGCTGTGTCAAAAGTCTCTCCCCAACGGAAGGAGGAAGTCAGAGGATCTTGCATCTTTCGGTGTTTATTTCTAGAGC
>ENA-OPBO01000459-OPBO01000459.1-human-gut-metagenome-genome-assembly--contig:-NODE-459-length-35158-cov-8.690083_pt1 | contig 35158 bp, 25 predicted proteins | sample MGYA00241071_ERZ501458 | MGnify/ENA primary metagenome ERZ501458 (study PRJEB25962, sample SAMEA2042509) | human gut metagenome | biome: human gut; feature: human-associated habitat; material: faeces... | reverse complement strand
AAGTGCATCTCATAATTCTTACTTTTTTGTTCGGTGCAAAATTAAACTATGAGAGCTGCATGGCAAAATCGAAACTTACGCAGAATGGGGAAATATGAACCGTCACCGTTAAAAATGCTTATTAGGGCGTTTCTGCGAGGTAATGATTTGAAAGCGTTTCTATTTCCTCAATCTGCGTTTTTTGCATTTCCTCGTCTATGCCACTTAAAGCCAACTACTGCCACAACCACTTGAAACTCAAAACAAATGCTCGATTTCGCTATTTTTTGCCTTTTTAGGCGTTCTTTTCATGCAAAAGTACAAAAAATAGTTGATGAAAGCACGAAGTTTCATGTTTTTTTCGTAATTTTGCAGAAAATATTATTATAGAACAGACTATGAGCATAGTAAAGATCAAGGATAAGAGCTTCAAGACATCGATTCCTGAGGCTGAGATTCTGAAGAAAGTACAGGTCGTAGCAGACCGTCTGAACAAGGATTATGCAGGCAAGAAACCTGTCTTCCTGGCAGTATTGAACGGCGCATTTATCTTTGCAGCCGACTTGATGCGAATGATTACCGTGCCAAGCGAGATTTCATTCGTGAAGTATGCTTCTTACGAGGGTACCTCCTCTACGGGCAGCATGAAGACCCTGATGGGTTTGAACCAGGATTTGGCAGGCCGCCACGTGGTTATCGTAGAGGACATCGTAGATTCCGGTTTCACCATGGCTCACATGATTGAAGACCTGAAGAAGATGAACCCAGCCAGCGTTGAGGTTTGTTCCCTCCTCGTGAAACCAGGCAACTTGAAGGTTGACCTGGATATCAACTATGCTGTTATGGAAATCCCTAACGATTTCATCGTGGGATATGGATTGGATTATGACCAAGAAGGCAGAAACCTCCGCGACATCTACACGATTGTAGAAGAATAGGGGGACATAAAATGGATGCATTATTTTTCTTAGGCGTTGTAACAGTTCTCTTTGGAATTGTTTTTGCAGTTCTTTTGTCTCCAAAGGGGCAGAAGTGGGTTAATAAATATAGTTAAGTTTCTGACACAACATAAATATTTTATATATATATTAAGGTAAAAATGAAAAATATCGTAATTTTCGGCGCTCCAGGTGCAGGTAAAGGCACACAGAGCGACAAGATGATCGAGAAGTATGGTCTCGGTCACATTTCTACAGGTGATGTACTTCGTAACGAAATCAAGAACGGTACAGAACTTGGTAAGACTGCTAAGGGTTATATCGACAATGGTCAGTTGATTCCAGACGAGTTGATGATTGACATCCTCGCAAGTGTATACGATAGCTTCGGTAAGGATCACGCTGGTGTAATCTTCGACGGTTTCCCACGTACCACTCCACAGGCTGAGGCTCTGAAGAAGATGCTTTCTGAGCGTGGTCATAAGATTGCTGCGATGATTGAGTTGGCTGTTCCTGAGGATGAGCTGATGGCTCGCCTGATTAACCGCGGTAAGGAAAGCGGCCGTTCTGATGATAACGAGGAGACTATCAAGAAGCGTCTCAATGTTTATCATACACAGACTGCTCCGCTCATCGACTGGTATGAGAAGGAAGGCATTCATCACCACATCGAGGGTCTCGGTACTGTAGATGAGATCTTCGCTCGTGTTTGCAATGTAATCGACAACTTGTAATCAAGATAAAGAATCTTCCCCGCTATGGTGGGGAAGATTTATTCATTAAATAAATAAAAAGAAAAGAATAAATGGCTGAATCCAATTTCGTAGACTACGTAAAGATACAATGCCGCTCTGGTAAGGGTGGCAAGGGCTCCATGCACCTGCGCCACGTAAAGTACCAGCCTAACGGCGGTCCTGACGGTGGCGACGGCGGACGTGGAGGAAGCATCTATCTCCGCGGCAACCATAACTACTGGACGTTGCTGCACCTCAAGTATCAGCGCCACTTCTTTGCCGAGCATGGTGGAAATGGTGGCCGTGATAAGTGTCATGGAACCGATGGCAAGGATATTTATATCGATGTGCCTTGCGGTACCGTGGTATATAATGCCGAAACAGGCAAGTTTGTATGCGATGTGGCTTATGACGGGCAGGAAGTTCTGCTCCTCAAGGGCGGTCGTGGCGGATTGGGTAACTTCCAGTTCCGTACCTCTACCAACCAGGCTCCTCGCTATGCACAGCCGGGCGAACCTATGCAGGAGATGACCATCATCATGGAGCTCAAGCTCCTTGCCGATGTAGGTCTGGTAGGTTTCCCTAATGCCGGTAAGTCAACTTTGCTGAGTGCCGTATCAAGTGCCCGTCCTAAGATTGCAAACTATCCGTTTACTACGCTCGAACCATCGCTGGGTATCGTAGATTATCGCGACCACCAGAGTTTTGTCATGGCTGATATTCCTGGCATCATCGAGGGCGCGAGCGAAGGAAAAGGTTTGGGCTTGCGATTCCTCCGCCATATTGAGCGCAACTCTCTGCTGCTCTTCATGGTTCCGGGCGATACTGACGACATCAAGAAAGAATATGAAGTATTGCTGGGCGAACTGAAGAACTTCAATCCGGAGATGCTCGACAAGCATCGCGTGCTGGCTATCACCAAGTGTGATCTGCTCGACGAAGAACTGATTGAAATGCTCAAGGAAACTTTGCCTACCGATCTTCCGGTGGTCTTCATCTCGTCTGTTACCGGACAGGGTATACAGGAGCTGAAGGACGTGCTCTGGAAGGAACTCAATTCTGAGAGCAACAAGCTTCAGGAGATTACTGCCGAAGATACCCTTGTTCACCGTGACAAGGATATGTCTCGCTTCCAGCAGGAACTGGCTGCAGAGGGCGAGGATGTAGTAGAATATATTGATGAGGATGAAATCGAGGATGTTGACGACCTCGATGATTTCGAATACGAATAAATGTTATGATCAAAGAATATCAGGTAGCTTCTGGTGTCAAGGCTTTCTCTACTACCCGCAAGGGAGGAGTAAGCCAGGGCAACTATGGCGAATTTAATATCAATGAGTTTTGCGGTGACAATGCAGAACATGTGGCTGAAAACCGCAAGCGTCTTGCCACAGAGTTGGGTATTGATACAGCCCATATCATCATGCCCCATCAGGTGCATGGAGTAGAGGTGCGCAATATTGCCGGTGAGTTTCTCACCATGCCTGAGAATATCCGCAAGATGGTGCTCGAAGGTGTAGATGCCGTGATGACTGACCAGAAAGGTGTATGTATCGGTGTTTCTACTGCCGATTGCATCCCTGTGCTTCTTTATGATGAGGAGCATCATGCTGTGGCTGCCATCCATGCCGGCTGGCGTGGTACGCTGGCTCGCATCGTGCATAAAACCATTCAGGAGATGGCGTTTACCTATCATACCGACCCGAAGAAGTTGAAGGCGGTGATAGGTCCGGGCATTTCGCTCGACCATTTCGAGGTGGGCGATGAAGTTTACGAGGCGTTCGAGCAGGCTGCTTTCCCTATGGAAGAGATTGCCGAGCAGCGTCCTAATGCCGCCTTCACGGTTGATCCTGCTGAGCGTGAGCGCCTGGCTGCTGAGGGGAATATTGTGCAGCCGCTGAAATGGCATCTCAATCTTCCGCTCTGCAACAGACAGATTCTTCTGCATTGTGGAGTGGCCGAAGAGAATATCCAGGATTGTGGCATCTGTACCTTTGCCCATAGCGATGAGTACTTCTCTGCCAGAAAGCTGGGTATCGAGAGTGGCAGAATCTATACAGGCATCTTGTTGAAGTAAAAGCCTGGTAGCAGGTAAGTATCAGATAGTTTTCAAGATAACATCCATTTTTCCTTTTCTGTAAGAACGGAGAGGGAGAAATGGATGTTTTTCAGTTTATAGTTAATAGAATATTTTGAAAATCGGAAAGAAAAAGTAAATAATGAAAAGAATGAAAAAAAGATTGCGGCTATTGGCTGTGGCAGGACTCATGGTGTTCTCGCTGAGCAGCTTTATGCCCGCTAAAAATGTATTCACGGCAGCCGAACAGCAGCAGGTGAGTATTGCAACACCCGGTCTCTTTGCCCAGAGTCAGGCATTTAATGTAGACTTTGAGATATTCCGTGCTAAGGAATATTCCTTCCCGCTTCCTGTGGGCAAAGCAACCCTTCTGAACAATCATGTGTTGCGTATCTCTACCTCTAAAGGCGATGCTGTCAAGGCGATGCTCGAAGGTTATGTGCGACTTTCCAGAAAGTCGGAATCAATGGGTAATGTCATCGTGGTGCGCCACGATTGCGGTCTGGAAACCGTTTATGCCAACAATGCCGAGAACCTGGTTAAGGTAGGACAGCATGTGGATGCCGGACAGACGATTGCCATTGTAGGCTCTAAGGAGGGTGAAACTTATTGCGATTTCTCTATCATGGTGAATGGCGGTAGGTTGAATCCGGAAACTTTCGTAGAGTTGAAATCGCATAAGTTGCGCCGCCAGACCGTGCAGTTCCGCAAGCATGGTGCCCGTGTCATCGCTTCGGTTATCGGTGGCAAGGATTCTTCTGTAGGAAGAAATGCTGAGGCTGACAAGGAGGCATCTGGCAAGAAAAAGGGTGGAATAGGAGATGGAATGACGCTCGATCCTGATGAGGTTTATGATCCGTTTACCATTACCAATACTTTCGAGCTTGATTTGGAGAAGATAGAAAAGACAGCCTGGGCTTATCCGCTGCCGGGTGCCAAGGTAATCAGTCCTTATGGTGGCAAGCGCCGCCATTCGGGTGTGGATCTCAAGACTTGCCCGAATGATGAGATTGTGGCTGCCTTTGACGGTACGGTTGTTGCATCAGGTCCCTACTATGGTTACGGCAACTGCATCCGTATCAGGCATGCTTATGGTTTCGAGACGCTCTACAGCCATCAGAGTAGGAACAAGGTGAAGAAGGGCGATAAGGTAAAGGCTGGTCAGGTAATCGGTTTGACGGGCCGCACTGGTAGGGCTACCACAGAGCACCTCCATTTCGAGGTTAGCTTTGATGGTAGACGACTGGACCCAGCCATCATTTATGACCACGGCAAGCATCAATTGAAGCCTGTAACCCTTCATCTAACGAAGGGCAGGGGCGTTAAGAGTGTAAAGAACCAGTAACTGTTTAAGAAGAACAGCCCACTAGCGTCTATGTAGCTAGTGGGCTGTTCTTCGAATACCAGTAACCTGTCTTTCGCTTGCCAGTACTCTATTCATGGCTCCCATTATCAGAAAACAGTTCGCCCGTGCGCTGTTATCATACAGCACACGGGCGAAACATGTATTTATGATAGAGAAGTATTATTTCTTCTTCTGGGATTTACGATTGGCTCTCTGCTGGCGATACTTTGCCTTCTGACGGGCAGAGCCACTACCGTGAGCACCCGTTATGTACTTTTTCTTCTTGGCTTTGGTCTTCACCTTGTCGTCGTCATCCTTCTTAGGACCACCGCCGCCCTTGAAGACCATACCGCCCATGATAATATCGTCAATGTCACTCATATACCTTAATTATATAATAAATTAGTGATGGAAGAGGCGAACGTGAGTAAACGCCATGGCGATGCCGTACTTGTCGCAGGTATCAATAACATTGTCGTCACGGATACTACCGCCTGCTTCTGCTATGTATTCAACACCACTCTTGTGAGCACGCTCAATATTGTCGCCGAATGGGAAGAAAGCATCACTACCTAATGATACACCCTTGTTCTGTGCAATCCAAGCCTTCTTCTCCTCGCGGGTCAATGGCTCAGGCTTCTCAGTAAAGAACTGCTCCCAAACGCCGTCCTGCAATACATCCTCCCACTCATCAGAGATGTAGACATTGATGGTATTGTCGCGGTCGGCACGACGGATCTTCTCCTTGAAAGGCAGGTTCATCACCTTAGGACACTGGCGCAACCACCACTCATCAGCCTTAGAACCAGCCAGACGGGTACAGTGGATACGGCTCTGCTGGCCGGCACCGATACCGATAGCCTGACCATCCTTTACGTAGCATACAGAGTTACTCTGAGTATACTTCAGGGTGATGAGCGAGATAATCAGATCGCGCTTAGCCTCAGGAGTGAAAGTCTTGTTCTTGGTAGGAACATCCTCGAAGAGAGCAGGATCATCAAGCTTCACCTCGTTGCGTCCCTGTTCGAAGGTAACACCGAACACCTGCTTGTGCTCGACAGGAGCTGGCACATAGTCAGGATCAATCTTGATAACGCAGTAGGTACCCTTGCGCTTTTCCTTCAGAACCTCGATAGCCTCAGGAGTATAGCCAGGAGCAATGACACCATCGCTCACCTCACGCTTGATGAGGAGGGCTGTAGCCTCGTCGCATACATCGCTCAGCGCAACAAAGTCGCCATAAGAGCACATGCGGTCAGCGCCACGGGCACGAGCATAGGCACAAGCCAATGGAGAGAGCTCAAACTTGACATCATCAACGAAGTAAATCTTCTTCAATGTGTCGCTCAGAGGCAAGCCGATAGCTGCACCGGCAGGAGAAACGTGTTTGAAACTAGCGGCAGCAGGCATTCCTGTAGCAGCCTTGAGCTCCTTGACCAATTGCCAGGAATTGAAGGCATCCAGGAAGTTGATGTAGCCAGGACGGCCGTTGATCACTTCGATAGGAAGCTCCCTTCCGTCATCCATATAGATGCGAGAAGGTTTCTGATTTGGATTACATCCGTACTTAAGTGCTAATTCTTTCATCTTCTAAGAAATGTATTTTGGAATTTGGCGCAAAGTTACAAAAAATGATTGAGATATTGGACTTCTGTTTCGTAAAAAGCCCTAAAAAACAGCATTTTTATGATATAAAGCACTTTTTTTACCCCAAAACATAAAAAAGTCGGGAAAAATGTACTCAGTTTCATTCTTTTTCAGTACTTTTGTTCCCAGTTAGTAAATATGAGAGGATTGTTATGAAACAGGATTTGAAAGTCCTTGCTGAACACATAGAAAAGAAGGTTGGCAAGGCTCATGTTTTCCACAAAAAGTGGGATGTTTTGAAAGGGAAGGAGAAGCCTTCCCGCCAGACTTTGGACAAACTGGCGCTGCTCGCCGGATTCCAGAGTTGGGATGATTTCCAAGGTGCTTTACACGGCACGGAGGATGGGCTCGTGAATTATGATGCGGGCGAAAAATAAAAGAATGGAGCATGGTTGGTTTAGTAGGCAGCCATGATTTATTTAATTGTAAAGAATAGTTGTTTTTCGGTATAAGATTGTAGATATAAAAAAGGGAATCCGGTCGTGAGACTGGATTCCCTTTATTTTTTTCTGATTAGGTCTCCTAAGAAAAATTATTCTGCACCCTTAGCTACAGTCTTCTTCTCAGCGATACGAGCCTTCTTACCAGTAAGCTTACGCAAGTAATACAACTTAGCGCGACGAACCTTACCACGCTTGTTCACCTCGATAGAATCGATAGCTGGTGACTCGATAGGGAAGATACGCTCAACACCTACAGTACCAGACATCTTGCGAACTGTGAAACGCTTCTTGTCACCATGACCAGAGATCTTGATAACAACACCACGATAGAGCTGGATACGCTCCTTAGTACCCTCGACGATTTTGTAAGCGACTGTGATAGTATCACCTGCCTTGAACTCAGGGAACTTCTTGCCGGTTGCAAATGCTTCTTCAGCAACTTTAATCAAATCCATTTTTGTATAAAATTAAAAATTGTTTGTCGTTCCAACGCAACATGGACTTGGACAACACTTCTGCCCAGACAACAGCGGTTACGCCGAAAAGCGGGTGCAAAGTTACTACTTTTTCTTGTATCTCGCAAATTTTCAGTCACTTTCTTTCTTTTTTCTCGCAGATTTAACTATTTTTCTTTCTGGTCAGCGTCTTTTCCCACAGATTTCACGGATTTCACAGATTTATTTTGTATTTTTGCACTCCAAAACATTAAGATAACAATAAATATGAAGAAAAAGAATGGTATGAAGGTGGCACTTGCATCAACGGTGATGCTGCTGATGGCAAGTCCGGCTTTCGCCCAGAAATACAAGGTGGCGAAGGTGGAGAGAACCCGAATATTGGTTGATCAGAAATGGGATGCACAGCCTGATGCTGAGGCTGCCCGATTTATCGCTCCTTATAAGAGTAAGGTAGACGGTATCATGGGCCCTGTTGTAGGTCATATTGCTCATGATATGACCCGCCACCGTCCGGAGAGCGAACTCAGTAACTTGCTCTGTGACATTCTGGTATGGGGTGGCAAGCAGTTTGAAGAACAGCCTGTTTTCGCTGTTTACAATATGGGTGGCATCCGTTCTAATCTTGCCAAGGGTAAGGTTACTGTAGGCGATGTGAACGATATGGCTCCTTTCGAGAACAAAATCTGTTTCCTGACCCTGAAGGGCGATAAGGTTCTGGAGCTTTTCCAGCAGATAGCTCATCGTGGCGGTGAAGGCTTGAGCCATGCTGTAAGAATGGTTATCACCAAGGATGGCAAACTGAAGAGCGTTACGCTGAACGGTGAACCAGTTGATCCGGAGAAGAGTTACCGCGTTGCAACCCTCGATTATCTTGCCGAAGGTAATGACCAGCTCGTAGCCTTCAAGAGCGGAACCGATGTCTTTGCTCCTAAGCAGAAAGAGAACAATGTGCGCTACATCATCATGAATTATTTCCGTGAGATGCAGGCACAGGGCAAGGTGGTGGAATCTAAGATTGAAGACCGCTGCGTGGTAGAATAGTTGATAGTTAATAGTTTATAGTTGATAATTCTGATGAAACATACATTATTATATATAGGTCTGGCTCTGGCATCCTTCATGATGCAGCCGGCAGCCGTTCAGGCTAAAGCTAGGAAAGAGGCAAAGGTGGTAAAGCAGCTCGTAGTGCTCCATACCAACGATACGCATTCATGCGTAATGCCAATCAATCCGAATCTCGCAGATACCGCAACAGCAAATCGTGGCGGTTTCCTCCGTAGGGTGGCGATGATCAGTCAGGAGCGTAAGGCGAATCCCGACTTGCTGCTCTTTGACAGTGGCGATTTCTCACAGGGTTCACCTTATTACTCTCTCTTCAAGGGAGATGTAGAAGTAGGACTGATGAACGAGATGAAATATGATGCTGCTACCATCGGAAACCATGAGTTTGATTTCGGAATAGACAACATGGTGCGCATCTTCAAGATGGCGAAGTTTCCTATCGTCTGCTCCAACTATGATTTCACCGGTACCGAACTGGCAAATGTCGTAAAGCCTTATACCATTATCAAGCGCAAGGGACTGAAGATTGGCGTTTTCGGCTTGTGTCCGGAACTTGCCGGCTTGGTAACCGAAGCCAACTATGGCTGCATCAAATATCTCGATCCTATCGCCAAGGCAAAGGAAATGACAGAGATATTGAAGAAGAAAGAGAAGTGTGATGTCATCATCTGCATCTCCCACCTGGGCTGGAAGATAGATGGCATCGACGATTCCGAGGTAGCCCCAGCCACCCGTGACATCGACCTGATACTGGGCGGTCATAGCCATACCTACTTCAAGCAGTTGGAGTATCTGAACAATCTCGATGGCAAACCGGTGCCAGTCGACCAGAACGGCAAGAGCGCCATCTGGGTAGGAAAAATGACATTGGATATTGTGAAGAATAAATAAAAGAAGAAGGTTGATACCAGGCAAAACGCGAGGTATCAACCTTTTCTTTTATTATCTATTCCTAAAACGTTAATCTTTTCTCAAATCCTTATTCCTTGTTGGAAGAAGCATAGAGACCGATGCAGGCACCGAGGAAGCCACCGCTCTTCTGGGTGCTCAGGTTAGAGGCATCTACACCCTTGGCAAGAAGCTGCCAGTTGCCGCCTTCTTCAGCATAATAGAAATCATAATATCTGTCATGACCTTCTACCTTCAGCTTCAGCTTACCTCCCTTGATAGGAGCAGAGGCGATAGTTACGTTGTTCTTCTCGGCACGGGTCAGGGTAATCATCAGCTTGCCATTCTTCATGGTCTTACCCAATACGAAGTTGTGGTCTTCCTTCTGGAGAAGTGCCAAGCCTGCGATATCCTTGTCGTTGCGAGGAGTAAAGTTGATTTCTGTCTCAGCTGTGAAGGTGCCGTGCTGCTGACGTGCCCAGATGGCAGACATCGGTTCACGCTTGTAGATGTTGCCTGGCAGGAGATTGAACTTCAATTTGCCGTTTTCTACCTTGTAACAGTCAACGAAGTCGCGGAGGAACATCCAGCGTGGATTCAACTCTTTCAGACCTACCTTATTGTTATCTACATCGAAGTTATCCACATAAGAGAAGTTGCCTGAGAACTCATTCTTCTTTGCAGGCTTCAAACCAGCCTTCTCTCCAACGGTAGAGATAGGAGTATTCTTGGCAAGAATCTCTGGCCATCCATTCTTCCAGGTTACAGGCAGGAGATAGGTATCGCGACCTGTGTTGTACATATCCTCTTCATAAGGACGGCAAGCCAGGAATACAGCCCACCAGTTACCCTTGCCATCTTCTACGATGTCGGCATGACCAGCACTTGATACAGGGTCTTTGCGGTTAGGGTCGAGACCGGTACGCTGGGTAAGGATAGGGTTGTTAGGGCATTCTACCCATGGTCCCATCGGATTCTTGGCACGCAGGATAACCTCGCTGTGCCATCCGCCTGTACCACCTTCTGCGCACATCAGATAATAGAACTTGCCCTTCTTGAAGAGGTGAGGCCCCTCAATCCAGATAGGACGCGCCTCTACATGGGTTCCGCCACGCAGAATCTCCTTGAAGTCGCCCTTGATGCTGTCGCCCTTCACGTCGAATTCGAAGCAGCGGATAGCACGCTGACCCTCATAGTCAGCACCGCCAACTACCGGACCGTTATGTACGATATATCCCTTTCCGTTGTCATCGAAGAAGAAGCTAGGGTCGATGCCGTCAATCTTATTCAGATAGATAGGCTCGCTCCAGCCTTTGGAAGGATCTTTTGATTTCACAAAGAAGTTGCCGGCTCCCACATTGGTGGTAATCATATAGAAGGTCTTGTTCTTCTTGTTATAGCTGATGGCTGGTGCGAAGATACCGGCTGATACCTGCTGGCCCTTCAATGGAACCTGTGATGTGCGGTCGAGAACATGACCGGCAGGCTGCCAGTTGACCAGGTCTTTACTGGTTGAGAGAGGCACACCTGGGAAGAAGGTAAACGAAGAGTTTACCAGATAGTAGGTGTCGCCTACACGACAGAGTGATGGGTCTGGATAGAAACCAGCCAGTACAGGGTTGTAATACTGGTGAGTCTTGTCGATTTCAACATTGAAGCGAGCGTCATTTCCCGCATACTTGAAATAGTCAAACTCAGCTGTCTGCGCCTGTGCAGCGGCTGCAAGCGTCAGGGAAAGCGATAAGATTGCAATTTTCTTCATTTTATTATTGGGTTTAAAATTACAGAATGAGTATCTGAACTCATGGCTGAAACATGTATTCAGAATTCTGCTGCAAAGTTACCGCTTTCCTTTTAAATATACCCCCACAGAATGTTACCAACACTTTGCGAGGCGTATCATAAACTGCTCTATTTGTAACAAATACTTTATTATGGGAAACATCTGGCCTTTTCTGCAGTGAAAAGGCTAGATTTTCCGGTGTGCCTGCATATAATCGCGAGGCGAAGAGCCATAAAAGTTCTTGAACATGGTGCTGAAGCTGGCTGGGTTGGAGAAACCGCAGCTAAACATGATGTCTGTTATCGTCTTGTTAGAGTGGCTCAGCAACTTTTCGGCATATTGCAGACGGGTATTGCGGATGAAGGCATGTGGTGTCTGGTTGGTCAGTTCCTTCATTCGGCGGTGCAGATGCACGCGGCTCAGTCCTACTTCGCGGGCAATCATATCCACACTCAGGTCCTCATTATCCATGTTATCATTGATTACCTTCATCACCTGTTCCATCAGCTGGTCTTTTGGTGAAAGGGTTTTTTCTATCGCAATCTGCCTGTCGCTCTGTCTCTCGTTGCCCATAAACTTGTTTTTCAAAGTACGGCGCACGTTGAGCAGGTTGATGATGGTGCGGCGCAGAATGTCCATATTGAACGGCTTCACCACATAGGCATCGGCACCCGACTGCAAACCGGTCAGCTGGTCTTCCTCTCTGCTCATCGCTGTAAGCAGAATCACCGGAATGTGGTTGGTGTTCACATTGTTCTTAATCTTGGTACAGAGCGTATTGCCGTCCATCTCTGGCATCATGATGTCTGAGATAACGAGACTTGGCTTCTGCTTGATAATCTCCGGCAGCGCCTCCTTTCCGTTGCAGAAGGTAAGGATATTGTAGGTTTCCTGTAGTTGGGTCTTCAGGAAATTACGTATTGCCTCATCGTCTTCTACCACAGCGATGGTGCTCTTTGCCTTGCTCTTGAAATCTTCTTCGGCGTCATTGGCTGTATCGGCAGCATTCTCTTCGTTTCCTTCCTCCATGTTTTCTTCCAGTTCCTTGATGTCTTCAGCAGTCTGTGGCTCCGGTGCATCTATCATTTCTTCCGGTTTCAGATGCTCGTTGCCCAGAGGCAGCGTGATGAGGAACTGGCTTCCTTCCTTCCAGTCGGCTTCATCAAGTGTCTTGTTGTTGGCGGCTGTAATGGTTCCGTAGTGCAGTTCCACGAGCGAGTGCGTCAGGTCGAGACCGATTCCCGTACCTACATTCCGGTCATTAGAAGTGGTGGTACTCTGATAGAAGCGCTGGAAAATCGTTTCGAGCTTTTCCTCCTGAATGCCCTTGCCGCTGTCCTTGATGGCGATGCGGACATGATGAGGCGAGTGGGAGAGGGTGATACGGATTCTGCCGCCTGCAGGAGTAAACTTGAAGGCGTTTGACAGGACATTCATCAATACCTTGTCAAAGTTGTCGCGGTCTATCCATACCGGGAGGGTTTCATCTTCGTGCTCAAAGGTGAAGTGGATGCTCTTGGCTATCGCCTGCTGGCAGAAGAGTTTGTATTCATCGCCAATAAAGGCAACCATATCGGTTTCGCTCATGTGCATCACCATCTGTCCCTTGTCAATCTTTCTCAGGTCCATCATCTGGTTAATCAGGTGCAGGATTCGTTCCGAGTTCTTACGCATCATATCGTAGATGCCCTGTCGGTGAGCGTCTTTATCTTCCTTAATCAGGGTGAACAGCGGAGTGAGGATAAGAGTCAATGGGGTACGGATTTCGTGGCTGATGTTCATGAAGAACTTCAGTTTTGCTTCGCCCATCTCTTCCGCATGGATATGCTGCTGCAATATGAGCTGGTCTTCCATCTTGCGTTTGCGGTGCTTGATATAGAGCAGACAGAGCCCCAGGAAGGCAAGCAGATAGCAGATTCTTGCCCAGATGCTGGCGTACCAGGCTGGGTGAACGATGATGGAGAACTCCTTGACAGGGGTTTCGTATCCGTTGCAGATGGCCTTGACACGGAACTTATAGGTACCTGCTGGCATGTGTGAGAATGACAGCTCGTTCATGCCAGATTGTATGGTTCGCCAATCCTCACCATTGATGCTGTAGGCGTAACTGATCTGCTCTACATTATTATATGTAAGAGTAGACAGGTGGATGGTGAAGGTGTTGTCTTCATGAGATAAGGAGAACTTGTCGCTGTTGTAGGCACTTTTGTCGGTGATAGTATAGATGCCCGATTCCATATCCTGGTATATAGGTTTGTTGCCCAAAAAAAGTCCTGATATGGTAACTTTTGCCTGCCAAGGATGCTGTTTCACCTTGTCCGTATCAAACCAGTTGATACCGCCGGTTCCGCCCATCACCAGCATCTTTCCTCCCCAGAGCGTGCAGGCAGCTGCATCGCTGAACTCATTGCTCTGCAAGCCATTGTCTGAGTAGTACTTGTTGATGGTACCTTTTTCTGTATCTATCTGGTTTAAACCACAGGTAGTTCCTATCCAGATTCTACCCTTGTAATCTTCTATGATGCTGGTTACGCTGTTGTCAGAAAGTCCAAGTTCTGTGTTATAAATCTTCGGATGAGCATATCCCTTCTTCGGATCATAGCAGATTGCGCCGTCTTCAGTGCCAAACCATACGCGGTTCTTGCTGTCAGAATAAACGCAATGAGAGAAACTGCCCTTGCTCAGACAGTTGACGCCACCGAAAGTGGAAGTCCAGCTGTTTTTTTGCTGGTCATAGCAAGCCAGACCCACAGAAGTGGCTACGAAAACCTGCTTACCATCTTTTGAGATGCTAAGATTTATGAGGTAATCATTAGGAATACTGTTCTTTTTCAGGTTGTTGTCGGCATCATCTTGTGTTTTCCAATGCTTGATGCTTCCATCTGGAGAAAGGCGGAAAAGTCCTTTGCCCATGGTAGCAAACCATACATTGCCCTGCGGGTCTTCCTTGATATCGAAGATGCCCGCCTGGTTGCCAATGCCTAGGCTGAATGGATGGAAAGATCCCCCCGCATCTATCAGTCCGATGCCGTTAGTATAGGTTCCTACCCATGTTCTGCCTTTCTTGTCTTTGCAGAGTGCCAGTACCGTGGTGTTGCTTAATAAATGGCTCTTGATGCTACCGGTTTTTATGTCAAAGAGGTAAAGACCATCCTTGTCGGTGCCCACCCAGACTTGATCGCCCTGGTTGGCACACAGACTTGTGATGCTGTTTTCGCCTATCACGTTGCGGCTGTCCAAACGGTAGCCCATATAGTTGAAATCGCATTGAGCCTGCGACTGCATGAATACGCCCTTCTGGAGCATACTCACCCAGATGTTTCCCGTAGAATCTTCTATAATGCTGGTAATCTTGCTCTTGGCAAGATTTACTTCATGGCAGAACAGAGGATTATTTTGCAAGAATCCTGTTACAGGATTATACACGAAGATACCCATACCATCGCAACCGATAAACAAGCGCTGGTCGCGGCTGATATAGATGTTGTCAATAGGAAGATTACCTATGCCGGCTATCTTGGTGAAGGCGGTTGAACCTGCCTTGAGAAGGTAAACACCATCATTCTTGGTAGCAAGATAAATGTTGCCCTTGTTGTCTTGCCTGATATCTTGTGTGTTAAGTTGCTCTGTTCCCATGATGCGTGAAACAAGCTTGCCGTTCTTTTCTTTCCGTAACAGCTTTCCGTTTTCCAGGATAATCCAGAGCCTTTCTTGTTTGTCTTCCAGAATCTTATGTATGTATTTCAGGTTCTCCACTTCTCCTTTCATGGTGTAACAGGCGTTTGCATCTATTTTCTTGGTCATGATGCCGTAACCGGAGGTAACGACAGCAATATCGCCATTGTGCAAACGGCTTACCTGGTTAACGTAAGTGTTTATAGGCTTATTTCTTGAATCGAGCATAGGTACGTTGCAGAACCTTTTACCATTAAGTATAAGTAGCGACTTGTTTGTTCCCAGCACAATACGCCCCTTTTCATCCTGTGTTATACAGTTGATATAGTTGCTGTTGAGCCCGTTACTGTTGTTGTAGGCTTTTCTGATGACCATAAAGTTATAGCCATCATAGATATTCAAGCCGTTACGGGTGGCAATCCAAATGAAACCATTTGAATCCTGGAACACCTGAGTGGCAAGGTTGCTCGAAAGCTGGTTGTCTGAATTGAAAAGTTTTCCTCGCTGCGCCATCATGTTCTGCGCAGTGAGACTGAAGATAAACATCAGTAAAAGACCGATGTATCTCATTGTTCTGAGGTTTGATTTCATGGAAATCATCATGATTCTTGGTTTCATTGTCTTTTGGCTTTTTTATATTCGTTTGCAAAAATACAAAATTTATGGGAGAATAGTGCACGGAAATGTATGTTTTTTATAGATTTGTGCTAAAAAGATGTTAAAATGTTACGTAGAGTAAAGATAATGTTACATGTGGTACGAGAGAAAAACTATTGGTTACTTATTGTAAAGTATATATGATAGATTAGGAGTATCTTTGCATCGGTTTTTAAGTTGTATATATTTTGAATATTTAGGTTAGTTAGGTTTATACATAATAGTTTGTAGAATAGGTTTAGAATTTCTAAAAGATTTTGATATTATGGTTTTTATATAGAATCATGATTAATTGGTTTTCGGGAATGGTGCGTAGTGATTACGCGCCATTCTATTTTAAAAGACCAGCAGCCTTTTCTGTAAACTGGAACCTGACAATCCTTCATAATATATAAGGTGACTGACAATAAATGATAAATCTAAAAATAATTGTAACAATGAACAGAAAGAAATTGTTAATATCACTCGCTATGGCTATGCTGTCAATGGCGGGACTGGCTGCCGATAATCTGCCGGCACTCCGTGTGCAGGGTAAGAATCTGGTGGATGCCAATGGTAAGATTGTTGTCTTGCATGGTGTGATGGATACGCCGAACCGCTACTTCAATGGGAATAGATGGCAACAGTGGAAACCTGATTATTCTGAAGCCGACATTCAGCCTTGCTTGGAATATTTCTCTAAGCTGTTTTCTGCTATCACCGACAAGAAGCAGGGTGCTTACTGTACCGTGTTCCGATTGCACATGGATCCGTGCTGGACCAACGATCCATCGAAGAAGGCAGAGAATGAGGCTGATATCTCGGCATTCAACATGGCGCGCTATCGCCTCTATCTCCAGAAACTCTACATTCCTCTCATCAAGGATGCTATAGCACATGGACTCTACGTCGTCGTACGTCCACCGGGTGTCTGTCCACAAGACATTAGTGTTGGAGATAAGTACAACCGCTATCTCAAGTCGGTATGGAAGGCCTTTGCTGCCGATGAGTATATCCAGCAGAATTCGGGCATCATCTCCATCGAACTAGCCAACGAGCCGGTGAGGGTTCATATGGGTGATGGCTCTAATTCGGATAAAGCACTGCATGATTTCTTCCAGCCGGTAGTGGATGTGATTCGCGAGCAGAGCTTCAAGGGAATCATCTGGGTGCCGGGCACCACTTGGCAGCAAAACTATCGTGACTATGTAAAGCATCCGATAGTAGACTCGCAAAACAATCTGGGTTATGCCGTTCACTGCTATCCAGGCTGGTATAGGTCAGGCTCGGGCAACAATGACAATACCAACAAGGAGATATTCTACAATGCATTCCTGGATGCTGTGCCAGTGGCGAAGACCAATCCTATCATCGTGACCGAGATAGACTGGAGCCCATACAAGCCAGGCTCAGGCCACAAGGACGAGCAGGGCAACTGGGTGGAGAGCAACTATGGCACTTGGGGCACCGCTACCACATCAGGTTTTGGTGAAGGATGGAAGTATATCCACGACAAACTGGGCAATATCAGCATGACGCTTCAAGGCTCAGGACTCTACTTCGACATCGACACTTATCTCAAGGACAAGGTTGTGGAGCCTGCGTTCAAGGGAGTAGACGAGGCTTGCGGCGAAGCTTGCTTTAAATGGTATAAAGAGTGGTATTTGAAACAAAATACAACAGGAATTAAACAATTAGAAACCCAGGCAGACGTGGTTTCCACCTTATATTATAATATAGAAGGAAAAGAAGTTGAAAAGCCAACTGCAGGTGTTTATATAATAAAACAACTGTTAAGTAATGGAAAAATACGTTCTCGCAAGGTTTTTCTAAAATGATAAACTTTCTGTTACACCACGCAAAGTATGTTTCGAAAGAAATCCATACCTTTGCCGCCGTGAATAAACAGTTTTTGTGCACGCCTAAATTTTTAAAGCATAAATCAAAAATGAATAGAACATGATTGAACAAGTGTTAACAATGAAACGGACAGCAGCCTTATGCTTGGTGGGAGCTTTCTGCAGCCTGAATGCTCAGGCACAGAAAATCCAGGTCAAGGGTAATCTTGTTGACGGTACAGGTGAGCCTCTGATAGGTGCCACTGTAAAAGTGAAAGGTAATGCCAGCGTCGGTGCGGTCACCGACTTAGATGGTAATTTCAGTATCAGTGTTCCTTCAGAGAATTCTATCCTCGTATTTACATACGTAGGTATGAAGACCAAGGAAGTAAAGATTGGTACGAAGAGAGAGTTCAAACTTACTCTTGAAGACGACAACGCCATCGGAGAAGTTGTAGTCGTTGGTTATGGTCAGCAGAAGAAGGCATCTGTCGTAGGTGCCATCACCCAGACCACAGGAAAAACGCTGGAGCGTGCTGCGGGTATCAGTGATATCGGAGCTGCTCTGACTGGTAACCTTCCGGGTGTTGTTACCACTGCATCCAGTGGTATGCCAGGTGAAGAGGAACCTCAGATTCAGATTCGTGGTGCTTCTTCTTGGAACAACTCTTCTCCTCTCGTTTTGGTGGATGGTATTGAACGACCAATGTCAAGTGTTGATATGCAGTCTGTGGCTACCATCTCTGTATTGAAGGATGCTTCTGCCACCGCCGTTTATGGTGTGAAGGGTGCGAATGGTGTCATCCTGATTACCACCAAACGTGGTTCTGAAGGCAAGGCTCAGATTAGCGTTACTGCCAATGCAGTAATGAAGATTCCTTCTAAACTTCCAAGTAAGTACGATTCTTATGATGCTCTCGTGGCAAGAAACACTGCCATCGAGCATGAGTTGAACATCTCTCCAGGCAGTTTCGACAAGATGGAACCGATGAGTTTCATCGAGAACTATCGCAACCAGACTACACTGGAGCAGCGTGAGCGTTATCCAAATATAGATTGGCAGAAGTATTTGTTCAAAGACTATACCATGTCTTACAATGCCAATGTCAATGTAGCGGGTGGTACCAAGTTTGTGAAGTATTTCGCAGGTTTAGATTTCGTGTCAGAGGGTGACCTTTACAAGAACTTCGGCAATGGTCGTAATTATAATACAGGTTATAGCTACAATCGTGTGAACGTTCGTTCTAATCTTGATTTCTCTATTACGAAGACTACTTTGTTCAAGGTAAACCTTGCAGGTTCCAATGGCGTACGCAAGGCTCCTTGGGTAAACAGTAGCGATGGATATAGTGAATGGCAGGTAAGCCAGCAGTGGTCTGGTGCTTACAATATCGCTCCTGATGCCTTCATGCCTAAGTATAGTGATGGCTCTTGGGGATATTTGCCAGGTACTACCAATGTTACCAACTCCGCTCAGCAGGTATCTCTCGGTGGTACGATGAATTCCACAACCACTCGCATCACCACCGACTTCGTGTTGGAACAGAAACTTGATTTCATTACCAAGGGTCTTTCTGCTCGTGGTATGATTTCTTGGGACAATACCTTTGTAGAGAAGAATCGTGGTATTAATGATATGTACCATGATCCACAGTTGAAGTGGATTGATCCTCATACAGGAGCCGTTTCTTACAAGAATGCATACGAGTCTTATGATCAGTTCGACTATACAGTGGGTAACAAGTGGACCATCAGCGGGGGTGAGGTCAACAACTGGGCCACTCAGCGTAACCTCAACTATCAGGCACAGCTTAACTGGGCTCGCACTTTTGGCAAGCACAGTGTGAGCGCCATGGGTCTTTTCGGACGACAGGAGTATGCTATGGGTGCCATGATACCTTCTTATCGTGAAGACTGGGTGTTCCGTACCACATACGATTGGAACTCTCGTTACTTCTTCGAGTACAATGGTGCTTATAATGGTTCAGAGAAGTTCTCTCCAGACAATCGTTTCGCATTCTTCAGTTCTGGTGCCCTTGGCTGGATGATCTCCGAAGAGCCATTCATGAAGTATCTTCGTGAGCACAAGATTGTGGATATGATGAAACTCCGTGCATCTTATGGTGAAATCGGTGATGATAACGTAGGAGACCGCTTCCTCTATATGAGTCAGTGGGCATACGGTGGCAAGACCAATATGGGAACTACCGTGAGCGACAAGGAATCCATCTATACTTGGTATCGTGAGTCATCAGTAGGTAACCCTAACGTACATTGGGAGAAAGTGAAGAAGGTGAACTTCGGTCTTGATTATGGTTTCTTGGGCGGCTTGATTACAGGTGCAGTCGATTTCTTCCATGATACTCGTACCGACATCCTTGTGCTTGGTAACTCTCGTTCTATGCCATCATATTTTGGACAGACCGCTCCAGCAGCCAATTTAGGTAAGGTAACGACCAGCGGTTATGAGTTGGAAGTGAAGTTCAACAAGGTTTTTGCCAACAAGATGCGTCTCTGGGCAAACTTCAACATGACCCACGCCACCAATACCATCAAGATCAAGGATGATGCAGCACTTCTTCCTTCTTATCGTAAGCAGGCAGGCCACTCTATAGGTCAAACCAATACCTTTTTGGATAAGGGATTCATTCAAAACTATGACGAACTTTATGGTTCTCCTAAGATGGATTCCAACGATGGCAATCGTCTTCCTGGTGATTACTACATCGTCGATTTCAATGGTGATGGTAAGGTGGACAATGTGAACGATTTCGTGCCTTATGGTTATACAAGTAGCCCACAGAATACATACAATGCCACTGTTGGTTTCGAGTACAAAGGCTTTAGCTGCTTCGCACAGTTCTATGGCGTAACCAATGTAACTCGTAATGTAACGATGATCAGCTTCTCTCAGGAGTTAGTTAACAACGTTTACAACCAAGGTACATGGTGGAGCTACGACCACAACAATGCGGATGTGCTCACACCTCGATACAACTCCAAGCCAATGAGCGATCTTGCCTACTATGGTACACAGTATCTCTGTGATGGTTCCTATATCCGTCTGAAGAACGTGGAGATTGCTTACACTTGGAATGGTGGATGGATCAAGAAACTTGGTTTGAACAACCTTAAGGTTTACGTAAGTGGTAACAACCTTTGGCTCTGGACCAGAATGCCAGACGACCGTGAGTCAAACTTCTCAAGTAACGGTGGAGCCGTAGGTGCTTACCCAACTATGAAGCGTGTCAACTTCGGTGTCAAGTTTAATCTTTAAACAAGCATAAATAAAATGAAATATAATATAGTAAAACTTTTTTGCGCGCTGGGTCTCATCTATGGATTCGCTTCTTGTACAGATTATCTTGACAAGACGCCAGATTCTAATGTGAGTTCAGACCAAGCGTTCAAGAACTTCACCAATTTCCAAGGTTATGTTGAGGAAATGTACAACTGTATTCCAAGCAAGGAGTCAAATTACTGGTGTACAACTTTTAACTGGGGTGAAGATGAAATCATGAATACAGGTTTGGGTGATAGCCATGTAACAGCACACTTCGACTTGGGCGACTATCGCCATTGGTATGGTGATCAGCAGAGCTTTCTGCACACTGATGGTTTGAATCCGACCAGTACGGATAAATACAGTCACTCATTGGAGCATGCCTGGTATTGTATCCGCAAGTGTAACCTTGGACTTGCCAATCTTGACAAGATGACTGATTGCACCCAGGAGGAGAAGAATATCATCAAGGGTCAGCTGCTTTTCTTCCGTGCTTGGTGGCACGAGGAGATGATAGCTTTCTTTGGCGGTATGCCATACGTAGATACCGTGCTGGATGGCTCTCAGGCATTAACCTTGCCTCGCCTCACTTATCAGGAGTGTGCCAAGAAATGTGCAGAAGACTTCCGTGCTGCTGCCGATCTTCTTCCAAACGACTGGGATAAGACTTCAGTTGGTAAGAAGACCTTGGGCAAGAACGAACTCCGTATCACAAAGGTTTGTGCCTTGGGTTATATGGGTAAGGTGTTGCTTTGGGCAGCCTCTCCATTGAACAACCTTAAGGCGGAGGTTGGTGCTTCCAAGAATGGCGATACCTATAAGTATAATGTAGAGCTTGCAGCGCAAGCAGCTGATGCTTTAGGTGAGGCACTTGCACAGGTTAACTCTGGTAAGACTCCTTATGCCTTGGCAGAGTACAAGTATTCTGATATTTATAACCATGTGGCAAAGGATGGCTCAAAATCCAATTTCTCAGAAATCTTCTATACAACGGGTAAAAACTGGAAACAGCCAGGTTCTACAGAGGCAATCTTGCGCGGTCCATATATTGGAGAGAATAGTTCTAACTGGAACTTCACCAAGCTTTGGGGACCTAAGTTGAATGGTATCGTTGAGCACGATGCGCTGATTCATCAGCCTACTGCCAACTATGTAAACTATTATGGTATGGCAAACGGTCTTCCTCTGGATGACCCAGATTCAGGTTTCGATCCAAAGCATCCATTCAAGAATCGTGACCCACGCTTCTATCACGATATCGTATTCGATGGTTTCCAGTATATCAATAAGACAATTGCTAAGGAGGATGATGACTATCAGTTCAAGTATATACAGATGTATACAGGCAGTGATTTGCGTAGTTCAGCTTCTCAGGGATGCCGCACAGGCTACTATTGCCAGAAGTTAGTTCCTCATCAGGCTAATAAGTATGATAAAATGTATGACTGGGGTGGTGCCTTGCAGTGCGACCTTCCTTACATGCGTCTTGCCGACCTCTATCTGATGTATGCTGAGGCTGGTGCAGCCGTTCAGGGAGCCAACTACAAGAGTTCAAAGCTCGATCTCACCGCTGTTGGAGCCATCAATGTACTTAGAGAACGCGTTGACGCTGGCCATGTGGCAGATAAATTTGTTGCCGACCAGAAGAAGTTTATGGATGAGGTTCGTCGTGAGCGTGCCGTAGAACTTGCTTTCGAGGGCTTCCGTTGGAACGACCTGCAGCGCTGGTTGCTTCTCACAGAATATCCTTATAACATCAAGACATCACAGGAGTTCAAGCGTGTAGGTAATTTCGATTATACCAAGAACAATCCACGTGATGCCGAGGTGACAGGATGGAAGGAGAAGACCATCGTGACCCGCGACTTCTCAGAGAAACACTATCTCTTGCCACTCAAGGAAAGCGATGTTTATCTGTATCCTGAGTTTGGACAGAATCCTGGATGGTAATCACCCGGAGATGTGATATATAAAAAGCATAAACTTAGAAATAATCATATTATATATGAAAAATAATAAGAAAACAATATACTCTGCTCTGACAGTGGTTACTGCACTTCTGGCACAGTTGCCTGCTTCGGCTCAGGAATCTGCTGATAGCGCAATGGTTAACGTGGCGTTCAAGAAGGCGTACCAGAGCGATGTGCTCGGTGGTGTGAGCACCGTCAACGTCAGAGAATTGACAGAGAAAAACTATAATACCTACAGCCTTGACAATATGCAGGGTTATGTATCCGGTTATAATGGCAGTGGTATGTGGGGTTATTCCAATGCACTCGTTCTCATCGACGGTGTGCCACGTGACGCCAGTAATGTTCGCCCCGACGAGATTGAGGACATCTCTTTCCTGAAGGGTGCCCAGGCCACAGTACTCTATGGCAGCAAGGCTGCCAATGGCGTGGTTCTCATTTCCACCAAACGTGGCAAGGTTAATGATGGCTTGTCTGTTAAGGTGAATGCCAATACGGGCTGGAACGTAGCCAAGGCTTTCCCTGAGTATCTCGGTTCGGCTGAGTACATGAGCCTTTACAATGAGGCTTTCCTGAATGATGGTGGTAATGCAAACAACCTGCCATATTCTGCAGAGACCATCTACAACTATGCATCCGGAAAGAATCCATATCGCTATCCTAGCGTAGATTTCTATTCTTCTGATTATATCAAGAAGGCTTTCAATCGTTCTGAGGTATCTGCCGAGATAGAAGGTGGTAATCAGCATGCGCAATTCTATGCTAATGTAAGCTATTATCGCACTGGTGATAACCTAAACTTTGGCGAGGCAAAGAAGGATTATACGGATCGTTTCAGTGTTAGAGGTAATGTGGATATCGAGCTGAGCAAGACTATTTCGGCTTATGTGAACGCCAATGCAACCTATTATAGCTCTAAGTCGGCAAACAATAGTTACAAGTATTGGGAGTTGGCTCGCACTTTCCGTCCTAACCGTGTGTCTCCACTGATTCCTATCGACATGATCGACCCTAATGCGAAGTCGGCATTGAACATGATTGGTGCTTCCAGCAATATCATTGATGGCAAGTACTTCCTGGGTGGAAGCAGCTTGGACCAGAGTAATGTGTTTGGCGACATCTATGCTTCTGGAACGAATACTTATCACAGCCGTCAGTTCCAGTTTGATGTAGGTCTTAATTTCGACCTCTCTTCTGTACTCAAGGGCTTGAGCTTCCATACGATGATGGCCATCGACTATGCAACGCTCTACACTACATCATTCAATAATACTTACGCTACCTTCCAGCCTACATGGGCTAGCTACAACGGCAAGGATGTTATCGTAGGTTTGAACAACAACGGTACGGTGGATAAGAAGTCGGGTGTTCAGAACATCTCTGGTTCTACAGATAATCAGACTATCGCATTCAATGCACACTTCGATTACAACCGCACTTTCAATGATGTGCATAACGTAAGTGCCATGTTGGTGGCAAATGGTTACCAGCAGACCAATTCTGGAACATATCATAAGGTAAGCAATGCCAACATGGGCTTGCAGCTCTCTTATAACTATGATCATAAGTATTATGCCGATTTTGCTCTGGCTACACCTTGGTCTGCCAAGTTGCCATCAGCCAAGCGATTGGGTGTCTCTCCATCCGTTACATTGGGATGGCGCTTGTCTAAAGAGAAGTTCTTGGAGAATTCCATCTTCGATGACTTAACTTTGAGTGCAAGCTATACCGATATGAAGACCGATCTGGGCATTGATAACTATTATATGTACCAGGGAACATACCAGAGTGGTGGCTGGTGGGACTGGAATGGAGGTTCAGGTCACTCTGCCGTTCAGTCTAAGCGAGGTGAGAACAAAGACTTCAACTACTTGCATCGCAAGGAGTTCTCTGCTACAATTCATGCCGAAGTACTCGACAAGTCTTTGAGTTTGGATGCTTCTTACTTCCGTTCTAAGTTGACCAATGGTATCATCGAGGCTCGCAACCAGATGCCAAGCTATCTCTTTAGCTACTATCCAGAGTCTTCATTCGTACCATATATAAACTACAATGAGGATAAGCGTTCTGGTTTCGACTTGGGTGTTAACTACAAGAAGCAGCTTGGGGAGTTAGGTTTAGGCGTAGGTGCTAACTTTACTTATTATACCACTGAGGCTACCAAGCGTGATGACTCACAGTATGCTGATGCTTACCAGTATCGTCAGGGACAGCCTCTCGATGCCATTTGGGGTTATGAGTGCCTGGGCTTCTTCAAGGATGAGGATGATATCAAGAACTCTCCAACCCAGATTATCGGCGGAACCATCCGTCCGGGCGACCTGAAGTACAAGGACCAGAATGGTGATAACGTTATCGATAGCAAGGACCAGGTTTACCTGGGCAAGGGTGGATGGTATGGCTCACCTTACACACTCGGCTTGAACGTGACCTTGAAGTACAAGAACTTCACTCTCTTCTTGCTCGGTACAGGCAACTTTGGTGCCAAGGCTGTTAAGAACTCTACCTATTACTGGGTAGGCGGTGATGCCAAATATACAGCAGAGATGCGTGGCAGATGGACCAAAGAGACAGCTGAAACGGCTACTTATCCACGTCTGACCACTGAGGCAGGTACGAACAACTATCAGACATCAGACTTCTGGATGTACTCTACCGACCGCATCGACCTTCAGAAGGTGCAGTTGAGCTACGACTTCCCTAAGGCGATGTTCATGAAGAGTTTCGTACGCGGACTTCAGCTCTTTGTCAACGGCAATAGTTTGCTGACAATCGCCAAGGAACGCAAGATCTTGGAGATGAATGTTAACAATACTGGTTCTGCACCATTGAATCGCTTCTACAGCATTGGTGCCAAGGTATCATTCTAATGATTAATAAATGAGTAAAAATATGAAATTATCAAGATTATTATTGATAAGCGCAGTGGCAATCTCGCTCACTTCTTGTGACGACCTGTTTGAACCTGCCTTGGAAAATAACCAAGATATTAGCGAGATGTATAAGAATCCAGAGTTCGCTCGTGGCATTCTTGACAACGCTTACTTGGCTTTGCCATATAGCACCTCACCATTTACTGATGTGGCTACAGATGATGCTGTCACCAACGCCAACTCAGAAGACTATTTCAACTATAGGAAGATGGCTACAGGTTCTTGGGCTGCCAATATGAACCCAGTTTCACAGTGGGATGGACGTTATCATGCCATCCAGTACTGCAACTTGATGTTGGAAAACTGCGATAAGGTTGAGTGGTCTTATTCCAGTAAGATACTTAACCAGATGTATGCTGACAACTATAAGGGCAATGCTTACGCTTTGCGTGGCTTGCACATGTTCTACTTGCTCCGTGCTCATGCAGGTATGGTAGATGGTCAGTTGATGGGTGTGCCTATCCATCTTTCTTCAGAAGATTCAAAGTCTGATTTCAATCTTCCACGTAACACTTTCAAGGAGTGCATTGACCAAATTATGTCTGACTTCGATGAGGCATTGAAGTATCTCCCAGAGCAGTATGGTGATGTGGCGGAGGAGAATGTCCCAGCCAAGTATGCACAGCAAGGTGCTACCAATGCTGAGTATAATCGTGCTTTCGGTAAAAATCACCGTGGCAAGATTGACGGCAGAATCATTTCTGCCTTCAAGGCTCAGGTTGCCATCATGGCAGCTTCTCCAGCTTATGCTTCTGCTGGTGTCTTCAACTGGGAGCAGGCAGCCAAGCTTGCTGCTGATTGCTTGAAAAACTTTGGTGGTTTGAGCGCTTGTGATCCTGATGGATGGAAGTGGTTCGACAACAAAAGCTTGATTGATGGATTGGGAACTGCTGACAATCCTAAGGAAATCATCTGGCGTGGTGGCATCGATGAGAACAACACATTGGAGACTGATAACTATCCTTCTACCCTCTATGGAAAGGGTCGTGTAAACCCTACCCAGAATTTGGTGGATGCCTTCCCTATGGCGAATGGCTATCCTATTACTGATACAAACTCTGGGTATAATGCCAAGGATCCTTATGCTGACCGTGACCCTCGTCTGAAGGCTTACATTTTGGTGAATGGCGATAAGATTGGCTCAACTGATGGTGTGGTTAACTCTGCTGCCGACTCTAAGACCGCTGATGGTTTGAACAAGGAGAATGGTAAGTCAACCAGGACGGGTTACTATCTCCGTAAGTTGCTCCGCTCAGACATCAACCTCAACCCTAACGCAACCACCAAGCAGAAGCACTTGAACGCTCGCATTCGTTCTACCGAGATTCTTCTTGACTATGCTGAGGCTGCTAATGAGGCTCAGGGACCAAAGGCTAATGTAGGTGGAGCCAACTATTCTGCTTACGATGTCATCAAGGCAATCCGTGAGCGTGCAGGCATTGGTGAGTTTGATGAAGACCCATACTTGGAAGAGTGCGCACAGAACAAGGACAAGATGCGTGAGTTGATTCGCAATGAGCGCCGCCTGGAGCTTTGCTTCGAGAATCATCGTTTCTGGGACTTGCGTCGCTGGAATGCTAATCTCAATGAGGCTGCCAAGGGTATCAACATCACAACAGACGCGGCAACTGGTGCTTTCGTCTATAAGACCTTTGATGCAGAGGAGCGTAAGTATGATAAATATATGTACTATGGTCCTATCCCATACTCTGAGATTCTGAAATACAGCAACCTCAAGCAGAACGAGGGTTGGAAATAATAAACGGCTAATATTATAAATAAAGACTAATGATTATGAAACGATATATCAAAATGGTGGCAGCCCTTCTGACACTGATGGCTTCTTTCACTGCATGTGAGAATGGAGACCAGACTTTTGATGATTACGAGGGGGGAACTACTGCTTACTTTGCTTATCAATCACCAGTTCGTACTATTGTGCTGGGCGATGATGAGTATGATACAACATTGGACAAGGCACATAAGCTTAAGATCCTGGCAACCTTTGGTGGTTCCTATAATGGCAGAAATGCTACCGTGAATGTGGCTGTTGACAATAGCTTGTGCGACAACCTTACATTCGCTGATGGCACGCAAGTAAAGGCTATGCCTAAAGAGTATTATCAGCTATCTACTACAGCCTTCAATTTCAATGGAGGTATGCAGGGAGGTACAGAGGTGCAGCTGACTGATGCTTTCTTCAAAGACCCTGATGCTGTAAAGAATACATACGTGATTCCTTTGGTCATGCAGAATCAGACTGGTTTTGACAGAATCGCCACTGGAACATTAAAAGAGGGTAAAACAGGCTCTCGAACTAATGCTTCTATTTGGGAGACGGCTCCACGGGATTATGTGATGTATTGCGTGAAGTATCAGAACAAGTATAGCGGTTGGTGGTTGACCAATCACAATACAAGTACCGATAATATCGAGAAGGCTTCACAGGTTCAGATTACTACCCGCACCCTGAACAGCTCTGTTTATTCAGTAGAGTTCCAGGAGGGCAGCAAAATCTTGAAGGCAGACCTCCTGCTCACCTTTGATGACAAAGAAAGGTGTACCATCACTTCGCTCACCGATGGTGTTACGGCTACAGGCTCAGGCTCTTGGGCTGACAATGGTATCCATTCGTGGAATAACAAGGATCGTGACTTGATGGAACTCAATGCTGAGATTACTTTCGCTGGCGCCGTTAAGAAGAATCTCAATGAGAAACTCGTTTGGTGGCGTAGTGGAGTATCCAAGGAGGAGTTCTCTTATACCTATAATAATTAATGATCGCATAAGTTATGAATAAACAAATATTAGTATCTGCACTCGGGGCCATGCTTTTGGCCTCTTGTGCAGACCACTTCGACCAGAATTTCGAGACCGTACGTCCTGATAAGGAAGCGCAGTATGGTTATCTGGAGCAATATGATGCCTTGAAGGAATACATCAAGGACCGTCCAAACTTCCACCTCGGAATCGGAACTACTGTAGATGAATATAACAAGAAGGAACTGGTGTATGCTTTGACCAACAGCAACTTTAACGAGACTGTAGCCGGCAACGCCATGAAGATGGCTTCTTGTGTTGCTGATGATGGTAGCATGGATTTTGAGAAAGTAAAGGAATATGTTAAGAATGCCACAGATGCAGGTCTTTCGGTTTATGGCCATACCTTGGCTTGGCATGCTCAGCAGCCTAACAAGTATCTCAAACAACTGATTGCAGATAAGGAGTTACCTCCTTCTGCTAATGTCACACGTTGCTTGGTCATCAAGAATGCAGCGGCTGGTGGTCATTGGGATGCTCAATTATATTTCCCTGCTCAGTTATCTAAAGGGAAAAAGTATGTCTTTAAAATGAATGCAAAAGCTACTGCTCCTTTTGACTTAATTCTATGGGCAGCCCCAGGTGATGCAGATTTAGGCTCGATTTCAGTAGGTACTAAATGGAATGAATATAAAGCTGAATTTACTCCGTCAGACAATTATGAGAACTTTGTTTTTGCTGCAGGTAAACTGGGCGGTGAACTGGACATCAAGTCTTTGAGTCTTTGTGAAGAAGGTTCTACCAATAATTTGATCGTAAATGGTGACATAAAAGGGGACGAAGTTCCTTGTAATAAACATTATTCCTGGCATACGGTAACTACAGGAATTCAAGAAGTGGCCGAAAGTCAAGTGGTTGAAATCCCTGTAAGTGTTGCGCATCTTAACTTTGATGATGGTCAGAACCTTGGTGGATGGGGTATGGATAATAAGCAAAAGATTGTAAATGGTGTTTGTGAGGTTGGTAACAACGCAGCCAAGGCAAACCCCTGGGATGCACAAGTTTGCTATGATAAAAAAGGTTTCACTTTCGAGAATGGTAAAACCTATCACTTGAAGATGAAAATCAAGGGTTCTGTAGCTGGTGAATTTGGTGCTGGATTCCAGAATCCTGACGGATACAAAGGCTGTGGTGACTTCCCTACCATCAAGGTTACAACTGATTGGAAGGAAGTTGATGTGGCTACCTTATGTAATGGTGACAATGCCTCGCGCCTGCTGCTGAATATCGGTAAATATGCTGGTACCCTCTATATTGATGATTTTGAAGTTTACTACACGAAGTCTTCAAATACCATTCCTCTTACAGATGAGGAAAAGAAGAAAGCACTTACTCCTGCTTTGCAGAATTGGATTTACGGCATGATGGAAGCTACCGAGGGCAAGGTGAAGGCTTGGGATGTTGTAAACGAGGCTCTTTCTGGAGAAGATAAAGATGGCGATGGTAAGTTCGACTTGCAGTCTGCTAAACGAGGCAACGTTAAGCCTGACGATGCAAAGAACAATTTCTACTGGCAGGATTACCTGGGTGACATTGATTATGTTCGCACTGCTGTAGCTGCAGCTCGCAAGGGCTTTGTTGATGCTGGTGGAAACCCTGAGGATTTGAAGCTCTTCATCAATGACTATAACTTGGAGAGTGATTGGGACGGCAATGGCAAGTTGAAGAGTTTGATTAAGTGGATCAAGGATTGGCAGGCTGATGGTGTTACCAAGATTGATGGTATCGGCAGCCAGATGCACATCTCTTGCTATGAAAATCCTCAGACTCAGGAGTCAAAGAAGAATGCTATTGAAAACATGTTGAAGTTGATGGCTGAGTCTGGCAAGTTGGTTCGTATCTCTGAGTTGGATATGGGTTATGTTGATGCCAATGGCAAAGAGGTGAAGACAGCCGATATGACAGAGGAACAGCACAAGGAAATGCGCGCTCTCTATGAGTTCGTTGTCAAGAAATATCTTGAGCTTATTCCTGAGAATCAGCAGTGGGGTATCTGCCAGTGGTGTGCTACTGACAGTCCAGCCAATAGTGGTTGGCGTCCTGGTTTGGCTACTGGCCTCTGGGATTCGGATTATTATCGCAAGCACACCTATGGTGGCTTTGCAGCAGGTCTTGGTGCTCCAGAATATTGGAAGGAAGCCAAGTAAATACTCTAAAAGACATTAGTTTTAGGTTTATCATACAAAGATTAACCGAAAAAAGATGTTAGTCGTTAAGGTTGGCTGTGTTGTGATGACACGGTCAACCTTTTTGCTTTGTAACATTTGTCTTGCAATATGTTAAATGTGAGTCAGTAAATAAAAAATAATTCTGATTTTTGAGGTTGTATCACTTCTTTTTTGTATCTTTGCGCTTAAATATCACTATACTGATATATAATGGCTATTTTATGGCTTAATGTTCACTTAAATGATAGTTAAGTATATGAAAGATTTGTATGAATATTCTACTCCGGAACTGGTGAGATTGCTGGGAAATCGCTTTAGGGAATACAGAATGCGATGCAATTTGACACAGAAGGAAGTGGCAGAACTGACAGGCATTGGTATGACTACTATCCACAAGTTTGAGAATGGATGTGCTAGAAACATATCACTTTCTACATTGATTCTCTTGCTCAAGGTGGTGGGACAGATCAATGCGCTTGATAACTTAATGCCCGAATTGCCACCATCCCCTTACTTGATGACCAAGGGAGATAAAAAGGTACAAAGAATTAGACACTGATAATAGCGAATGATTTATGGTTAAGACTTTAAAAGTAATCTTGTGGGATGAGGAAGTTGGTAGGTTGTCGTGGGACGACAAAAGGCAAATGTCCTACTTCACTTATAATCCAACTTTTGTGCATAGGGGTATTGATATATCTCCTCTATGGGCATCCATACGCAACAATAGAGGACTTATGCCTATTTGGGGAGAGGAACAGAGAATTTATCAAAAACTTCCTGCTTTCCTGGCTGACTCATTGCCTGATTCTTGGGGCAATCAGTTGTTTGATCTTTGGAGACAGCAGAATCATCTCTCCAATACGGAAATTTCTCCTCTTGATAAGTTGTCATTTATCGGTAGAAGAGGAATGGGTGCTTTGGAGTTTGTCCCAGAGTATGAGAGGAGTAAGAAATCAGAGAGGCTTGATGTCAATTCCTTGGTTGCACTTGCTGAACGCATATTTACTGAACGAGAGGAGGCTCAGATTTTACCAGAGGAATCTCTTACCATGCAGTCGCTCTTGACTGTGGGAACTTCTGCTGGTGGCAGGCAGCCTAAGGCTGTTATTGCTATCAATTCGGCTGATGGTGAGATAAGAAGTGGACAAATCTCGGATCTTGATGGATATGATTACTACTTGTTGAAGTTTGGAAATGCTGATTTCAACTCTGCCGAACTAGAAATGACATACTACGATCTTGCCATCAAGGCTGGCATCAATATGATGCATTCTGAACTCTTGACGGTTGATGGCAGCAAGCACTTCATGACGCAGAGATTTGATAGAAAAGATGGGAAGAAGCTTCATACTCAAACTTTGGCGGCTATGTATCCTGAGGCAAATAGTTATGAGCAACTTATTTCTGTTTGCAGGTCGCTCCATTTGCCAGAGGCTGATTGTGAAGAGGTTTATAGAAGAATGATATTCAACGTGCTGGCAAACAATACTGATGATCACAACAAAAACTTCTCCTTCATGATGGATAGGATGGGTAATTGGCGGTTATCACCTGCTTATGATCTTACCTATATCCTCAATATGGGTGGAGTGCAGCCCAATCAAGACCACTGTATGTTTATCAGGTCCAAACTGCGTAATATTTCAAAAGAGGATGTCTTGCAATTTGCATTCGATAATGGTATTCGAAAGCCAGAGAGTATTATTGGTGATGTAAAGAATGCTTTGTTGCAATTTAGGACTGTGGCTGTAAAATATGCAGTGGATGAAAAATGGATAGGCAGAGTGGAGGCTACCATCCTTTCTCATCTGAAAGAATGGGGTGAGTATGAAGATGATAAACCGACGTTATCTGTAGAGATTAATGGTCATCAAGTGACTGATGTACATATAGAGCAAGCCTACAAGGGCAACTTTCATTTATGTGCAAAGATAGATGGCAGGGAAAAGAAGTTTGTGATAAGCAAAAACAAGAATGAGTTTTCCCTTATAGAGAGTCTCGGAATCGCTAATCTTACAGAGAAACAACTGTTGACTATGGTTGAAAAATTCCTATGTAAGTAAAGAAATATAAATGTCGGTTGTGTCGTGAAGACACGACCGACCTTTTTGCATTTTTTTAATGATGAAAATATTCTCTTTCTCCTATGTGTCATTCTTGAAAGAGATTGTCTAGTGTGACTTCGCTGTTTACTATACTTGAATGGATGCCATTGGCAACACCAAATGTTGTGACAAAGGTATTTACCAATGATTTTGTGCAATGGGTTCGGTCTCTGAATAATTCCATCCTATTGCGCAGCTTTATCTCATAATCTGCTGAAATTTTGTATTGGGCTTGACTAAATTTCATCTCGCAGAGGTTGATGACTCGGTCGGCACGCTCTATGATGAGATCTATTTGGGCTCCTCTCTGATTCTTGGTTTTGTCAGCCTTGTCAAACCAAATGTAAGCCTCGCTAGCCACGCCACCAATATTCAATGCCTTGCGTATTTGGCTGATATGGAACAAACAGAGTAATTCGAAAGTTAAACCTTGCCATGCCTCAACACAGTGAGAGAGATAATGCTTGCTCCACCATTGCTCATCAAAGGAGTCGATATTGGGCTCTATATACTTTAAATAAAATAAGGTATAAAAGTCTGTCAACTTATATAGGCGGTTTTGCGTCTTCTTGCCATAATATCTGAACTTCATGATGAAGTCACATCTCTCCAGATTCTTTAATATCTGGCACAACTTCTTTCCGTCCAGTTCGGCTGCTTTAGCAATTTCTGCATTTGTCATGCCGCCTTTATGATTAGCCAAGAGCCTGACCACCTTGATGTAATTGTCTGCATGAGTAAATAAGGCTCCATATAATTCGTCAAATTCTTGTCTTAGTGCCCCTCCCTTGTTAAAGCACAGGGCATCAACATTCTGTACAAGGCTAAGACTTGGATTTATTAAACTCAGATAAAAAGGAATGCCTCCAAAGAACATATAGCATTGGGCTATCTGGAAGCGATCCCAAGAGCATCCCCGCGATTTTAGGTATAGTTCTGTCTCATACAAAGTAAATGGGCGTAAATATATCTGGCAAGTGATGCGAGCATGCAGACCTCCTTGGTTTTCTATGAGCTTGTCTACCATCCATGATGTGGCAGAACCGCTAGCGATGAAAACTATATCGCGACGACGGGCTGCCCATCCATTCCAAAAGTTTTCAAATGCTGGGGTGAAGTCGGAACGCAAGGAATCTATCCAAGGCATTTCGTCTACAAAGATTATCTTTTTGCGGTCTTCTGGCAAGGATGACAGATATTCTTCCAAAACATCAAAGGCATCAAACCAATCTGATAATTTGCGAGCTGATGTCTCGCCCATAGCTTGTTTTAATGCTTTGGCAAAACTGCGCAATTGGGTGCGTTGGGGGAGATTGTGTCCTCCAACGAAAGTGAAGTCGTACTTCCGACCAAAGAATTCATCTACTAGATAAGTCTTGCCGACACGTCTTCTACCATAAACGATAACAAGTTCAGAGCGATCTGAGTTTATACAACGTTGAAGCTCTGCCTTTTCTTTATCTCGTCCGATTATTAAATCTGCTTTCATACTTCTAATGTTTTGGTTCGACTGCAAAATTACGATATTTTTCCTTAAAATGGCACGAAAACGCACTTTTTCTCACTTTTTTTTCGAGAAAAAGTGCGTTTTCGTGCCAAAATCTTTAATTTGGCTTCCCAGAGAAGGACGTGATGTATTAGGCAAAGCTTTCTTAATATGAACAATAGGAATACGAACTTTAAAAAAAAGAAATAATGAAGAAATACATCAAACCATCTATGGATATTGTTAAGTTGGAGAATGTGAGTCTGTTGGCTGCCTCTGGCTCTGGCAATGAAGTGAATACAAAATTGAATGATGAAACTCCAAGTGATGTTACATTCCATTCTCGTAAATTCAGCCTCTGGGACGGCGCCGAAGAGTAACGAATTAATCTATATAATATAAATAATAAACAAATGGTATAAAAAATCCCAGAATCGCTCTTCCAAGCAGTTCTGGGATTTATTATGGTGATATTTGTCATCAATATCTCCGCTATTATATTTTTTATGTATTGCTCAGATTCTTAATGATTTCCAAAGGTAGCTGGGTAGCTTTGGAAACCTGTTCGGCAGAAAGTCCCATTGCCAGCAATCGTTGTGCTGTTTCTGTGTTGGCCTCATGTTTGCCTTCTGCTCTACCTTTCTCCATACCTTTTTCCATACCTTTCGCCATACCTTTTTCCATACCTTTTTCCATACCTTTTTCCATGCCTTCCTTCATGCCCTTTTCCCTGCCTATTTCTATACCCTCTGCAAGACCTTCTTGTTTGCCTTCACGCTTGGCAGTGTCTACGGAATTCTTGATGTCGCGATATGCCATCTTGCTGGTCTCATACTCCCTCATTTCCTGCGGAGTAAACTTGGCTATCTCGGCTTCCTCGAAGAGGC
>ENA-OPBO01000454-OPBO01000454.1-human-gut-metagenome-genome-assembly--contig:-NODE-454-length-35412-cov-4.753797_pt1 | contig 35412 bp, 23 predicted proteins | sample MGYA00241071_ERZ501458 | MGnify/ENA primary metagenome ERZ501458 (study PRJEB25962, sample SAMEA2042509) | human gut metagenome | biome: human gut; feature: human-associated habitat; material: faeces... | reverse complement strand
GCAGCTCTTTACGGTGCGCGTGGTGCCAATGGTGTTGTCATCATCACAACAAAGACCGGCCGCGAAGGCACCTCATCAATCACTGTTGATGCCAAGTGGGGAGCCAATTCAAAAGGCACTCCATATTACAAGACTGTAAACAGCCCTGCGGCATACTATGAAACGTATTACAAATCACTTTACAATTACTATAAAGATTGGTATCCTAACCCCAATTGGCAAGAAGGGATGCCTGCAGAAGACAGATACTTAAAGCATACTGACAGAGAATCTTATATATGGGCAAACAACAACCTTTGCGCCAATAATTCCTATGGATTGGGCTATAATGTCTATGCTGTTCCAGAAGGACAATATCTAATTGGAACAAATGGAAGAATCAACCCTAACGCCACATTAGGAAACATTGTAAACTACAACGGCAATTCTTATATGCTCCTCCCTGACGACTGGCGTGATGCCACATTCCAGAACGGTCTTCGTCAAGAATATAATATTACAGCAACAGGAAGCAACGAAAAAGGTTCTTTCTATGGTTCTGCAGGTTACTTGAAGAACGAAGGTATCACAATCGGTTCTGACTATGAACGTTTCACCGGTCGTCTTAAAGCAGACTACCAAATAAGAAATTGGCTTAAAGTTGGTGCAAACTTCAGCTATGCACACTATGTATCAAATTATCTTGGAGACGACGGCAGCAGCAGTTCAAGCGGAAATATTTTCGCAGTAAATTCTATTGCGCCTATTTATCCTCTTTATATCCGCGACGCAAATGGGAACATATTACAAGATGCCCAGACAGGACTTCCGTCTTACGACTGGGGCGACGGAAAAATTAACGGCCAACAGCGTTCCGTATTTGCAGGTTCTAACCCAATTTGCTCAAATCAGCTTGACAAGAGTTACGCAGAGGGTAACAACCTCAATGCTACAGGATTTGCGGAAATACGTTTCCTAAGAGACTTTAAATTCACAACGACAAATAGTGTCATGCTTAATGAGAGCCGTGGAACAAGTACACAGCAGCCATATTTTGGACAGTTTGCATCACAAAACGGTATCGTAAGCAAATCGCACGGACGTGACTGGTCATATAACTATCAGCAAATATTGAATTGGCATCGTCTGTTCGGCAAGCATGATGTTGAGATTATGCTCGGTCATGAGTATTATCGTACAAGATCTTACATATTGTCTGCATCAAAAAGCAATATGTATTCATTCCTCAATGATGAATTGGCAGGAGCTGTAACTGACGGAACGATGGATTCGTACACTACCGACTACAATACAGAAGGTTTCTTCGGACGTGCACAGTATAACTATGACAACAAGTACTTCGGTTCAGTATCTTATCGTCGTGACGCTTCTTCACGCTTCCATCCGGATCACCGCTGGGGTAACTTCTGGTCATTCGGCGGCGCATGGATTATCAGCAAGGAAAAGTGGTTCAACGCTTCTTGGGTTGACGAGTTGAAGTTCAAGGCTTCTTATGGTGAGCAGGGTAACGACAACATCGGCAACTACCTCTACTCAAACACATACACAATAGCACCTTCAGACGGAGTTGCCTCACTGATACCAAGTACCACTATGGGTAACAAAGAAATAACATGGGAGATAGGCGGCAACTTCAATACAGGTTTCGAATTCTCTCTGTTCCGCGGACGTCTTGCCGGCAGCATTGAATATTTCTACCGTAAGACAACCGACATGCTTTCATGGTTCTCACTTCCTGGTTCATTCGGATATACAGGATATTATGACAACATTGGAGATATGACTAACCAGGGAGTTGAAATAGGACTCGACGGAACAATCTTCAGGACTAGAGACTTTGAGTGGGGCGCAAACATAAACTTTACAGCTTATAAAAACAAAATTGTAAGAATTGCAGATGAAAACAAGACAACAACCACTTCTGAAGGCGTTGAAGGCTATGCAAGCGGCAGCTATTTCTATGGTGAAGGAAAACCTCTTTACACTTTCTATATGGCTAAATATGCCGGTGTTGACCCCGAAACAGGTAAAGCACTTTACTGGAAAGATGTCCTTAAAGACGTTGTTGATGAAAACGGGAATCCTGTGTTAGACGAATACGGAAACAAGAAGACTTATGTCGCAGGCAAAGAAACGACAGAATCATCTTCTGATGCCACACAATATCTTTGCGGAACAGCACTGCCATGGGCCTATGGAGGCTTCGGCACACGTTTCTCATATAAAGGTTTCGATTTATCATTAGACTTCACGTATCAGCTTGGTGGTCAAATTTACGATTCTGATTATGCAAGCATGATGAGCATGGCGACAGGAGGATCTGCTATCCATGCTGACTTATTGAATGCATGGACACCGGAAAACAAAAATTCGAACATTCCCCATATCGTCTATGCAGATCAGGACGTCAACTATACTTCAGACCGTTTCCTTACCGATGCCTCATATCTAAGTCTGCAAAACCTCAATTTCGGATATACTCTGCCCAGCAAGTTCACTGCAAAAGCAGGAATAAGCAAATTAAGACTCTATCTTACGGCGACAAATCTTTGGGTTTGGTCTAAACGTCAAGGACTTGACCCACGCCAAAGCATAACAGGAGGAGCTTCAACTGCCTACTATTCTGCAATGCGCACCATATCAGGCGGTATAACAGTTACATTCTAAAAACAATTACAAACAGAAAAAATATGAAAAAGATATTTATATACGGACTTAGCATGCTGATGGTCTTGGTATCGTCATTTACGCTTTCAAGCTGTATTGACGAAACCCTGCCTACAAGTGGCGTTACCGATGAACAGGTGCCACCTACAGAAGAAAGTGCAGAAGCACTTGTCATGGGTCTGAACAATCAATTTTCAAAAATATGGACGTCAAGTTACCATTGGTCAATCGGATATGCCGGTTTGATGATTATTCGTGATATACAGTCTGGCGAATTGGCATTCAGTCCCAATGGCTACCAATACAACCAATGGGGCAACTGGTACTATGATTTATATTGGGGACGCGAATACCTTACAGCCCAATTCATGTGGCAATATCAAACAGGTTTTGTCCTGGCTGCTAATAACGCTATTGCTGCAGTTGACACAATAAGCGGAACTGACTCTGAAAAAGGTCTTGCCGGTGCAGCATTTGCCTACCGCGCTTTGATTTATCTCGATATGGCCCGCGAATACGAGTTCCTTGAAAATGACAAGACGAAGCCAATAAGTCCAGAGGGAAATGACATTTCCGGTCTGACAGTACCTATTGTAACAGAGAAGACAACAGAACAGCAAGCACGTAACAACCCGCGTGCAAAGAAAAAAGACATGTTCAATTTTATCCTCAGTGACTTGCAGGCTGCAGAAAAGTTTGTACCCCTACTGAAAATATCAAGCACATCCGTACCTAAGATCGACTGCGTTTATGGTCTTTATGCACGTCTTTATATGTGGATGGAAAACTATCCTATGGCTGAAAAATATGCACGCATGGCAATAGATGCCTCTACGTCACAGCCAATGACAAAGGAAGAGGCACTCAACATAACTACAGGATTCAACGATGCTACAAAATGGATGTGGGGAGCAACTTATTCACGCGGCAATGTCAGCAATCTTATGAATTGGGCTGCATTCATGACATCAGAAAACACGTATGGATACAGTGGTCCTCTGTCAATGGGAGGAGCTGGTGTTCTTCCACAGATTCCTTCAGCTACTTATAATAAAATGAGCAATACTGACTGGCGTAAACTTATGTTTAAAGCTCCAGAAGGTTCTTCACTGTATGGAAAGAATACATATTGCGATGCAGAAATAGGCGAAGCTCTTGAAGATTATACTTCAACTAAATTCCGTCCTGCCGGTGGAAACGTTAGCGACTATACAGCAGGAAATGTCACGGCATTCCCGATAATGCGAATTGAAGAAATGTATTTCATTGAAGCTGAAGCTGCTGCTCACCAAGACGCTGAACGTGGAAAGAAATTGCTCGAAACCTTCATGCTGTCACGTGACACGAAGTATTCTTTTAAAGGTACAAGCCAAGACCAAATTATAGAAGAAATTGTTTTCCAGAAACAAATTGAACTTTGGGGTGAAGGCCAGTCGTTCTTCGACATTAAACGCCTAGGCTATGCTGTTGACAAGACTACATCTGTCAACATAGAATCTCGGGCACAATTCAAGACTACTTCACGTCCTGCATGGATGAACTGGGCTATAGTACGCTCAGAAGAGACAAATAATGCCGGTGTAAGATATTATAACAACCCTGACCCGGCAAATAACTACGCAAAATAAATAGAAATAATTTAAATAGACAATATTATGAATAAAATATTCAGTTATTGCACGATGTTCATTTTCGTGGCGCTTGCACTCGTTATGGGGTCATGTACCGAAGAATATGAGCATACTGCTGCAACAGCCGAGGGTGAACAGGTATATTTTAAAACAACCCTTGCCTCAAATTACGACTTGGATCCTGCAAAAAACAGTTTTCAGGTACAGATAAACCGTATTCAGAGCGAAGGTGAACTTACCGTAAAAATAAACGCTGTAACTAAAGACGGCAGTATCTACACTGTCCCAGCAACAGTGACTTTTGCAGACGGTGCGACAACAGCAGACATAAATATTGCATACGACCCCAAAACCCTTCTGTCAGACAAATGCGGATATGGATATTATGAAAACATTACACTCAGTATTGGAGATGAAGCTTATACCACTCCATACGGAGATTCATCATGCACAATATCAGCTGGTCTTACAGAATGGATTGATACAGGAGAAGAAGTAACTTATCGTGAAGGTCTCATATCTTCTGTTTTCGGTATAGAACCTCTAACCTACAAAGTTCCACTACAAAAAAGTGCTCTAAAAGAAGGCCGTTACCGTCTCAAGAATCCTTACGGCGAAGATACGGAAATTTATAAAATGTATAATGGAAGTGCTATCACATTTAATAATGACAATGGTATCATCTTCGATGTTTCGGATCCAGCTCATGCCTATGTAGATGGAACAATACTTCCAGGAAAATACGGTTCAGACAATATTCTTCTTTACAGTTATGTAACTGCACTAAATGTACTTAACGGATACGATGTAGAAACGTTAAAGCAGATTGCGCCTGAATATTTCGGAACATATCAAGATGGTATAATTACCATGCCTGCACAAAGTTTCTTAATGGAGCTTGGACCTTCACAGATAACAAGTCCAACCTATTATACAAATTCAGACGGAATGTTTGCAATAGCAATGCCAGGGTATGAAATAACCGACTATACATCTTCATTCACCTATACGGGAAGATTTACCGATGCAAAAGACAACAGCTATGTACAAGGTACAATAACTCTTGGCAAAGATGTCGCTTTTGCAAGATGGGTAATCGCTGCAGAAGGTGATGACATAAATGAAATTGTAACAGCCATAAATGATGGTAATATAGAGTCAAACTATATTACATCGGGAGAAGACATACAGGCACAATTAACAGAAAGCGGTAATTATATTATGATTATAGTTACATATGACGCTCAGGGCAACATGAAAAATCATTCTGCAACACCATTTAAATTCTCATTGGGAGGTGAATCAAGTGCCGCAGACTGGCAACCTGTTTATTCTGGAACATTTACACATAATGTACAACCGGCATTTATAACAGATGGTGAGGGCAGTGATAATTTCGTAGGTAATCCTATAATCAATGATATTACTCCATCATACTCTGCCACAATGTATCAGGATAAGAAGAATCCATTTAACTATAAGATTGAACCATGGATAACAAAAGAAGGCAGTTTAACATTCACTATGGACGATCAAGGCTATATTTCGTTCAAAGATGTTGACACCGGATTCTCTCATCAGACATACGGACCTCTATATGTAGGAGATGCTGCGCTTCTGTTTGGTGTCACAGACCAACATACAAGCGGATATGACCAAGAAGCCCAAATGTTCGTGTTTGGTACCATTTATTACGTTTATGTTAATGGTGAGTATGGCTGGCTCGGTGGTGCATACGAAACATTTGAAATTAATGGAGCACAAGGAATCTCTACCAAGAATAACATTAAGATTAGAAATTTCGTTCCAAGAATGTTTAATAAGAATTCAAGATACATTTATAAGACAAAGATGTCTAGCAATATCATGCTAAAGGCAACAAAAATCAAAGGCAGCATTAAGAGGAAATAGCCCTTGAAGCATGAAACAAACAAAATCCTGGAAGAATAAAACTCTACACTTCCAGGATTTTTCTATTATATAAAAAGTAAATACTAAAGTCAAAACATCTTGCTTACGCGCTTTATGCCTTCAACAAGAACGTCTATCTCCTCCTTTGTGTTATACATGGCAAACGAGGCTCTCACCGTGCCCTGTATGCCGAGACGTATCATGAGGGGCTGGGCACAGTGGTGACCGGTGCGAACGGCTATGCCGAGACGGTCGAGCAGCGTGCCCATGTCGAGATGGTGGATGTCGCCTACGAGGAACGAAACCACGGCGTCTTTATCATTGGCCGTGCCGAAGAGTCTGATGCCGTCTATCTCCTGCATCCGCTCCATGCAATATCTTGTGAGTTCCTGCTCATGACGCGAGATGTTGTCGATGTCTATCGAACTGATATAGTCGATGGCGGTGGCAAGGCCGTGAGTGGCAACATAGTCGGGCGTGCCGGCCTCAAACTTAAACGGGAGATGCTCAAACACAGTCTTCTCAAAGCTTACGCTCTCTATCATCTCGCCTCCGCCCTGATACGGCGGCATGCGGTCGAGCCAGTCTTCCTTTCCGTATAGCACGCCTACGCCTGTAGGACCATACATCTTATGCCCGCTGAAGGCAAAGAAGTCGCAGTCGATGTCCTGTACGTCAACGGCAAAGTGAGGAGTGCTCTGTGCACCGTCGACCATGACGGGAACGCCGTGCTCGTGGGCTATGCGCACAATCTCCTTAACAGGGTTTACCGTTCCGAGGACATTGCTTACATGCGTAACGCTGACTATCTTAGTGCGCTCAGTGAACAGCTTTTCGTATTCGTCGAGCAGCAGTTCGCCTTTGTCGTTCATCGGTATCACGCGCAGCGATATGCCTTTACGCGCTGCCTGAAGCTGCCACGGCACGATGTTGGAATGATGCTCCATGACGGACACGATAACCTCGTCGCCCTCGCTCATAAACCCGTCGCAGAACGACGAAACCACAAGGTTAAGGCTCTCGGTGGTTCCGCGCGTGAAGATTATTTCGTTAACCGAACCTGCATTGATAAACTTGCGCACCTTCTCGCGTGCCTGTTCGTGCAGGTCGGTTGCCTGCTGCGAAAGATAATGCACGCCGCGGTGTACGTTTGCATTGACATTGAGATACTCTTCGCGCATGGCATCGAGCACACACAGCGGCTTCTGCGTTGTTGCGCCGTTGTCGAGATATACCAGCGGACGGTCGTAAACCTTACGGCTGAGTATCGGGAAGTCTTCTCTTATTTTGGTTACGTCGAACATTTTTTAGGAGTTAAAGGAGTTAAAGGAGTTAGAGTAGTTAAAGTCAATAGCCTAAATAATTTTATACAAAGTAACGTGGCCAAAGACTAACGAGAATATTCAGTAAATTAGAGAAGTCAGAGCAGTTAAAGCGAACAAGCCTTGAAACTTTATATTGCAAGAGATGAAAACATGCAAGTATCCGAGCTTATTTTCAGAATTAGAGCAGCCAAAGCCAAATTCCAGTCAACATTGTTACATAAAGAATGACGACATCAACAAAGGTAATGACTTTAACTACTCTAACTCCTTTAACTACTTCTAACTACCGAATTTTATCTGCACAGCTTGCATCCCTCGCACTTGTTGAGTTCGCCGCGGAAGCGTTTCTCTACGAGATAATGCAGGCGGTCGCGGAGCGGCTCGAGCTTTATGCCGTCTACGACCTCGTTGACGAAAGCAAACTCAAGCAGGAGCTTGGCCTCCTTAAGGCTGATGCCGCGCTGGCGCATGTAGAACAGGGCCGCATCGTTGAGCTGACCCACGGTGCTGCCGTGGGCACACTTAACGTCGTCGGCATATATCTCCAGCATCGGCTGCGTGTACATACGCGCCTCCTTGGTTGAGCAGAGGTTCTGGTTACGCATCACCGAGTCGGTCTTCTGTGCGCCATGACGCACCAGCACTCGGCCAGCAAAGGCTCCCGTGGCGCTCTCGTCGAGAACGTATTTATACAGTTCGTTGCTCGTGCAGTGAGCCACGCGATGATCTATCAGCGTATTGTTGTCAACATGCTGTTTCTTGTCAGCTATAACACATCCGCTGAGGTTACACTCGGCACCCTCACCTGCAAACACGAGGTCGGTGCGGTTGCGTGTTATGCCGTTGTGCAGCGTTATTATGTTATGGTTAACTCTGCTGCTGCGCTGCTGCTCAATGAAAAGGTTGCTCACGCGAACGTTCTTTGCGTGAGTCTCCTCAAGACAGTAGAGGTCAAGTCCGGCATTGTCGCCCACATAAGCCTCGATAACCTGCGTGGTGAGGAAACGGCGGTCGTCGGCGGCATGGTCGCAGAAGAGCAGCTTGATTTCAGCCCCCTCCTCCACTATTATCAGCACACGGCGATTAACCATCAGGTCGACGTCAGAGCGCAGGATGTTGATTACCTGCACGGCCTTGCTTACCACAACGCCCTTAGGCACATAAACCAGCAGTCCGTCCTGTGCCAACATTGTGTTGAGAGCCGTTATGCCGTCTTCAGAAGTCTTTGCCAGCTTGGCATAATATTTCTCTATCAGTTCAGGCCTTTCGACAGCCACCTTACCCAGCGAGTCGACAATCACTCCTTCGGGAAGCGGCTGACCCTTAGGCGTAGACTTGCCATAGAAGCCGTCGTTCACTATGAAATAGAGCGATGTACTGAGGTTAGGCACGTCGCATCTGAATGCCTCATACGGGTCAACCGGAATGTTAAGGCGGTTGAGGTTAAGGCCGTAGTCGGGCTCAAATAGCGACGGAATGTCGGTGTATTTATATCTCTCGACCTTCTTTGTCGGGAATCCCATCCGCTTGAAGTCGTCGAACGCAGCATCGCGCACGGCGTTGAGCGGCGCTGAGCTGTGCTCGCATATCATGTCGCGGCACTGGTTGTAAAGGTCTATATATTGTTTTTCGCTATCCATCCGTATATTAATTATAAATTACGAATTAAGAATTGTGAATTATGAAACGAAGTTCAGCGCAATCCAATTGTGAATTATGAATTGTGAAACGAAGTTCGGCATCAGCCAATTATAAATTAAATTCAGTCCACCTCTTCTTTAATCCAGTCGTATCCGCGTGTCTCTATCTCCTTCGACAGCTCCGGACCGGCGGTCTTTACGATGCGTCCCTTGTAGAGCACGTGAACGATGTCGGGCTTGATGATGTCGAGCAGGCGCTCATAGTGAGTGATGACGATGCAGCTCGACTCCGGCGTACGCAGCTTGTTGACGCCTTCGGCAACAATGCGCAGCGCGTCAACGTCGAGGCCAGAGTCAGTCTCGTCAAGTATGCTGAGCTTTGGCTCGAGCATTGCCATCTGGAAAATCTCGTTACGCTTCTTCTCGCCACCGCTGAAACCTTCGTTCACAGAGCGGTTAGACAGCTTGCTGTCAAGCTCAACAATCTTTCTCTTCTCGCGCATCAGCTTCAGGAAGTCGGCTGCGTTGAGCGGCTCCTTGCCCTCATACTTGCGCTTCTCGTTTATGGCGGCACGCATGAAGTTGGTCATCGACACGCCCGGAATCTCCACGGGATACTGGAACGAAAGGAAGAGCCCTTCGTGTGCCCTGTCCTCAGGCTTCATCTCGAGCAAGTCCTTGCCATTGAAGGTTATCGAGCCTGACGTAACCTCATAAAGAGGATTACCGACCAGCACGGCGCTCAATGTACTCTTGCCCGAACCGTTAGGTCCCATTATGGCATGTGTCTCACCGTCCTTTATGGTGAGGTTGATGCCCTTCAATATTTCCTTGTCGCCAATCTTGGCGTGTAAGTCTTTTATTTCTAACATAATTCTTGCTTATAATTTATTCCGGCCTTACGGCTTGCGCCTGCCGTGATTGTTTATTTCAGATATAGATATGTCAGCAGAGAGTCCAGCAGTCCGGTGACATCACTGTTTGTAAACTTGAACGGGAACGTAACTTTCAGTCCCACTGACAGCGCGTGGCGGTGCATCGGCGAGCGCATTGCATAGGGTGTTGTGTCCTTTCTGTATGTCGTCTGCGACGATGTGTGTCCGTCGACAGCCATGCGGAAGCCATAATCGACCTCAAGAGCCACACACGAAAACAGATATATGTCGAGACCCACCACCGGCGCCACGCTGAGCACGGGGCTGCTCACGCTGTACTTTCGCTCATAGCTGCCATACATTCCCGACATGCTTATCGTGCCTGCATCCTTGCGCCCGGCAACGTTCCAGAAGGTGCTTACGCCGAGATAAGGCTGCAGCGGGCATGACTTTGACAGGAAATACCAGCGGCCGCCAAGCATAATCTGCGACAGATCGGCTGACACGTCGCCTGAGTAGAAATCCATCACTTCGTGGTCATAGCCGCCGACAACAGAGAAGCCTGTCTGCGGAATGAAATACTCTAGGTGAGCAGAGAAGTTAGGACCGCCGCCTGCCTTCAAAGGGTCGTAATACTTGTCGGGAGTTTCGTTTAGCGACACAACCGGCTTTACAGGACTTAGCCTGAAGTCTATTGCCCATCGCCGCGAGTCATCGTCCTGAGCGATTGCCACAGGTCTTGACAGACAAAGCAGCAAGGCTAAAACAATCAATGGTCTTGTATTCATCATAATAATATTTTTAATATATATCGTTGATGAACCGATAAACCCCTACGGCACTACCCGTCAATTTTTAATTCTTAATTTTTAATTTGAAGAACTATCCCACAGTGCCTTCCAACGACACGCTGAGCAGCTTCTGAGCCTCAACGGCAAACTCCATAGGCAGCTTGTTCAAAACCTCCTTGGCATATCCGTTGACGATAAGGCCCACGGCCTGCTCTGTAGGGATGCCTCGCTGATTGCAGTAGAACAGCTGGTCTTCGCTTATCTTGCTCGTCGTAGCCTCGTGCTCCACTATCGCCGAGTCGTTGTGTATGTCCATATACGGGAACGTGTGGGCACCGCAGTCGCTGCCCAGCAGCAGCGAGTCGCACGACGAATAGTTGCGGGCATTGTCGGCATTAGGCGACACGCGCACCAGTCCGCGGTAAGAGTTCTGGCTGTGTCCGGCGCTGATGCCCTTGCTTATTATAGTGCTCTTGGTGTTCTTTCCCAAGTGAATCATCTTCGTACCCGTGTCGGCCTCCTGATAGTTGTTGGTAACGGCTACGCTGTAGAACTCAGCCACAGAGTTGTCGCCGCGCAGGATGCACGACGGATATTTCCACGTGATGGCCGAACCCGTCTCAACCTGTGTCCACGACAGTTTTGAATTAACTCCACGCAGATCGCCACGCTTTGTAACGAGGTTGAACACTCCGCCCTTGCCGTTCTCGTCGCCCGGATACCAGTTCTGCACCGTAGAATATTTCACTTCGGCGTTGTCCTTTACGATAATCTCGACGATGGCAGCATGAAGCTGATTCTCGTCGCGCATCGGAGCAGTACAGCCTTCGAGATAAGACACATAGCTGTCGTCCTCAGCAATGATCAGCGTGCGCTCAAACTGGCCCGTGTTTCTTGCGTTGATGCGGAAATAAGAGCTAAGCTCCATCGGACTGCGCACGCCCTTGGGTATGTAGACGAACGAGCCGTCGCTGAACACGGCGCTGTTCAAGGCTGCGAAGAAGTTGTCGCGGTAAGGCACAACCGTGCCGAGATACTCTCTTACCAAGTCAGGATGTTCCTTTATGGCCTCACCGATAGAGCAGAATATGATGCCCTTCTCGGCCAGCTTCTCCTTATAAGTAGTCTTCACCGACACCGAGTCCATAATGGCGTCCACGGCCGTCTGGCCGCTAAGGATAAGGCGCTCTTCGAGCGGAATGCCCAGCTTGTCGAAAGTCTTCATCAGCTCGGGGGCAATCTCCTTCTTGCCCTCGTCCTTCTTCTTTGCCAGCGGGTCGGCATAATATGATATAGCCTGATAGTCTATCTCGGGCACGTTCACGTGTCCCCAGGTAGGCTGCTCCAGCGTCTTCCAGTAGTTGTAGGCCTTCAGGCGGAAGTCGAGCATCCAGTCGGGCTCGCCCTTCTTCTGCGAAATCAGGCGCACCACGTCCTCGTTAAGGCCCACGTCGATTATGTCCGTATGCACGTCGGTGGTGAAGCCGAACTCATATTTCTGCTCAGCCACCTGTCTTACGAACTCGTTGTTTTTATTTATTTCTTTATTATCCATCTCTATTTATCGTAATTTTGCAGAAAAATAAAAATCTGCTGTGGTCTGCAAAGTTACGAAAAAATATAATACGGCAAGCACATTATTAATGGAGAATTGAGAATTAAGAACGGAAAAACAAAGTTCGGCGCAAGCCAATTATGATTTGCGAAATTAAGTTCAGCGCAGGCCTATTATGAATAGGCTGTTCAGCGCTTAGCTAATTATGGATTGTGAATCGTGAAATATGCAGTAAAAAGTCATGACAAAATATTTTTTCAATCTAGGGAAACAATATATAACGGATGTTAATTTAATGGTATCAACAGCGCAAGTTTACTAACACATATTTACATCTAAGATATTTTAAGAGCCTGAAATGGCTGATTTTTATACCCAAAAGCTGCACTTTCAGGCTGCAAAAACATAAGTATGATATCGTAAACGGGCCACTTTTGATACAAAAGTGGCCCGGTAATTCAGAAGGAAGCGTAAATAGAAATTGCGGTTAAGCGAATAAATCACATTTATTGCCTAACCGCATCCTATAAACTAAGAACCCTCAAAATGAAGAACAATTACTTCATTTCATTATTTTTTATTGTACGTCCATCAGAAAGTTTCACGATGCCAGGTTCCTTTACAGATACCGACACCCTACATCCGTCAGCATCACAGCTTGTAATTTCTTTCACAATAACTTTTTCATGATTTATTTTTCAATAAACAAAACCATGAAAATATTAGAAGTTATAATCTATCAAGACCCTGAAAATGAACAACAAGCTCACTTCATAATTTTCTCAGCACTGCTGGTGCCGTCGGCATATCTCGTCACCCTTATTATAAGCCCTTTGTAAGCATCGCTGACCCGACGCCCAGACAGGTCGAAATATTCCGTACCAACAATCTTTCTGTCTGCCTTTACGTCTGATATGTCTGCAGATAGTCCGCTTATGGTCATCCTTGCATATACCTGCGTTGCATAAAAGTCCGTACCGTTGTCTGAATACATATCCATCAAAGATATATTATCCTGCAATGAATGAGTGTCAGTCTCAGCGTCATATACGAACAGGCCTTCGGGCTGGTTGTAGTTCAACTCGTCTACAAATACAGCAGCCACGTCATCGCCAAGCACCTGATATGAAGGAATTTTTATATCTCCGTTCTCACCATACAGGCCAACCACCCACGAGTCGTCATATCCTCTCATAAGGCCCTTTATATAATAGCCGTCCTCTACCTTTATCACCTCTAGCGTCTTGCTTATGTTTCTGTCATAATTATCCACCGCTGTCAGCCTGCACTGCACTGAGGCAGGAAACGCGCCGGCAGGAAGATAATTAAGCATGGTGCAATAAGAATAAAGATTTTCAGGGATAAGTTCATCTACATAAAGTCCCAGCAGCGTGTTCCCGTCTGTTTTCCAAATGCCGGTGGCAGGATCTTTTGTCAGCGTGAAAGCCTCATTTTTAGGACTTCCTGTCTCAGGGTCAACCTGTGACACATAATAGGTGTTCTCGCCTACTGTGCCTGCATTGTGCGCCCCGCTTACTGTTATTGTGTTGTCTGAAAGCGTACCCTCGATATATCCCGGAAGCTGAGACATGAAAAACATGTTGGGGATATACACCTTGCCGTCGTTGCCAAATATGAAGTCAGACTTCACGTGCGACCTCACGCATAAATTCTCAAAGCCGTAAACTCTGTCGTAATATTCAAGATAAAAAGTCTCAACATCTCCTGCAGGCGCCTTTGCCGGCTTGTCTGCCTGAGCCTTGACACTCATCATATCTGTACGAGGGCTGCATGCGGGCAATGTCCTGAAGGATTCAGAAACTCTTTTTACGTCAACCAGCCCTGTAATATTCTGTGCCGGCAGACAGAGCGAAATCATTACGGCAGCCAATAATAATATCTTTCTCATAGCATACAAATTATAACATCTACATTTATGAATAAGACAGAAAGAAAGCCGCTAAGGCCTTCTCTCCGCCTTACACTATATAATTTAATGCTTAACCATCACCTTGAAGCCTTTGTGCAGGCCCTTAGCCTCAACGTCGAGGATATACATGCCGGGCCTTACGTCTGTAACATCAATCTCATTGGTTGTGTTTTCCGTTTTCAGCGTCTTCACGGCACGTCCCTGAAGGTCGAACAACGTAACGGTTGTCTTAAGTCCTTCATAAGGCAGCGCCACATACAGGATGTCTGACACCGGATTAGGATAAATCTCTGCCTTGCACTGTTCGATAATCTCCTGACCTATGCCGGTAGACTCGCCCTTTGTATCCATCATATAGGCATATTTACCCATGCCGGCCATACCCCAACCGCACAGATAGCGCCAGTTTGGAGATGCATCTACGCAACTTATCATCGAGAATTCGCTGTTTGTATAGTCGAGTCCGAGTTCTGCGGCATAATCATTAAGATCTTTATATCCATCTTTCTCTGTCCATATAAAGGCACTAAGTCCTGTTGCACCATAGCCGACAGCCATTGTTCCTTCATTGTTCACTCTTACAACCGTACCGCCGTCTATTCCAAGATCTTTAAACTCTCCTGTCTCTATGTTATAGAGCCATGCGTTCAAAGTATAATTTAGCGACGTGCCAGCACCTCCTATCCACTTTCCGTCAGGCGACACGGCATGGGCAGGACCGAAGCAATAACGCTTAGTGTCATCAAAATTATAAAAGTCAACATCTTTTACATCTACACCAGCCTTGAGCAGCATGTGCTGCGTGTAGCTTCCGTCGTCGTTGCGTGTCCAATAGCATCCGTTCCAAGGACCTACAAAGTCGTTCCATCCTGCAATTACACTTCCGTCATAACTTGTAGCATAGCTTTGAGTAGCACGATTGCTTTCCTCATCCAAAACTGGCAGAGTAACCAGACTGCCATCAACCCATGCAGCCGCCTGAGCACGACTCTGCGCATCGCCTCCTTCGCCTATCATCTGATAAGAATTACCTACCAGTACATGGCCGTCTCCAGATACGTTATATGAGCAACTATTAACATCCTGCGAGAAAACCCCACTACATTCCATTGGAGTCCAGGTGTCTGTTTCAACTTCATATTTTCCAGCTACATATCCAAAGCGTGAGTCTTCAAAGCCAAGACGGAAAACGCGGAAATCGTTAGCGCCTACGAGAATATATTTTCCGTCTGCCGAAAGAGTGGCTCGGTTAAGGTCATGGCCTTCAGCATCGTCTATATTCTCCTTTTTCCATTCTTTTCCATAGTTCTGCGAGCTGTATGCCATGCCGTTAGTTCCGAACACATACAGAGTGTTCTCTCTCCAGCAAGCATCGTTCCACACTGTTCCGGCCAGCGGATTCAGCTCCACGTCGTCAGATCCGACTTTACACCTTGTCCATGTCTCGCCTCCGTCAGTGGTTACATACACTGCGTCATCGGCCACGGCTACGCCGTTATCGCTGCCAGAGAAGTGGATACGCTTGAAAGAACCTTCTATCTCACAAACCGTTGTCCATGTGACGCCAAAATCAACAGACTTCTGTATAGCACCTTTACTGTTTACCAGCCACATAACGGCATCTGCCTCAGTACCTGTATAGCAGAAGTCGGTTGCGGCAGCATCTGCATAAGTTCCGTCGGCCTTGCTGTAAGTGTCGCCTCCGTCGGCTGTATACCAAACGCTGCACTCACCATCTTTAGCCTCGACGCTTAAAAGTCCATATTTAGCAGGATCATAAGTGTTTGAAGTAACCACAAAATCAACTGCCCAATATGTGTCCACTTCACCATCAAATCCATTTAATACAGGCGTTATTGCATGTATGTCATTTCCATTTGATCCAATATAATACATAGATGCATTACGGCCACACATATAACCTATTAACGAAGTAAATCTACATCCGTCGAGCATAACACCCTCAACACTTTCAACAGGAAGACCAGATACGATAATATTACCCGCTCTCCAACGGTCACCATTATTCATTGTCCAGCGTATGCGCATATCACTTCCGTCTGCCGTACTGGCTGTGGTGACAAGCAAACTGTTAGCTATGAAAAACACATTGCTCACATGATGTGGCTGCGGAGCATCTGCCGGTTCTTCAAACGCCGAACAATTCCATCCTTTTTGTATGACAATATTATCCCATGGAGTTGTACCAGTTACGAACTTTCCATCTTCTGTCCATTTAGCTTCACCTCCTATACCATTTCCTGCAGAAACACCACCAATTTCTGTAATGTCATTGATGTCGTTTTTAGGTTTCCAAATATTATAAGGTGAGCACTGATTTTCCATTATCAGCACCTCACCATCATTATTTACTCCTGTAGAAAAGAACTGCCCTTCGGTTACATACACCTGAGCTGTAACAGGACTTGCTAACGAAAGCCCCAATAAAGCAACGTACAAATATCTTTTTTTCATAATGCAAAACTTTTAGTGTGTTTTTACTTCAAAAAAATGTTGTGGCCAAATTTAGCTTAATTCATTTATACCACAACAGGGATAATACGGACAATAAACCGGACAATTATGTTAAATAATATTTAATAGGACGGACAAATAAGGACAGACATGTTTCTTAAAATAAAAAAATTGCTAATTTTGTAATCAGAGCAATATTCCATATTAACCATAAATAAATGAAAATCTTTATACGATATATCACTTTTCTGCTTACGCTCACCGTCCTGTTGTCCTGCGAAACCAAACACGAAAACGGACGGTCGATATTTGACCAGGCAATGATTGAATGGGAAAATCAGAACCTCCCTGTGGCATATCGGCAGTTTCACCGTGCTGCGGCTGCATTCAAAGAAGAAGGAGACAACGTCGGGGTGTTTGAGGCAAACTCGCATCTCGGAATTATATGCGGAATAATAGGACAGAAACGCGAAGGATATAAATTGCTGAAGTCTACAAAGTATTATCACGTTAAAAAAAAAGGTAACTACAGCTCACAATATTATTGGCGAATGATGGCATATTATGCCTTTACCCTCGACAACGATTACCAAACAGCTCTTACGTGCATGAAAAATCTCCTTGAGCTGGACAAGAAAGACTTTCCGAGCAAAAAAACATGGCTGTATATGGACATGGCCAACATGGCAGAAATGTTCTATGTAACAGGACAAACCGCCAAAGCATGGGAAACTATAAAAAGGCTCGAGAACAATCCGCTGAAAGACGACAGATATCTGTCTCAAACCTACTATGTACACTCTATGCTGCTGGAAAAAGAGGGACAGACGGACAGCTCGCGGATATATGCAAAGATGAGCATGGAATACTCATCAAGATACGGCGAAATGGAAAACGAGGCCAATGCCCTGAAAATAATTATGCGCTCTGACAGCATCAACGGAAATCTGACAGAATACATACGCAACCGAGACAAATACGACAGCCTTGCGGGCGTGATTAAAAACGGAGAAACTGCACAGCGCATCGCCGTTATAAAAGAACAATATAAATATAACAGGATAATACGCGAAGCTGAAAAGACGCACATCATAAGAATACTGCTGTTCAGCGGACTCGCCTTAACGGCCATAGCTGCATGCATAATAATATTGCTGCTGTACAGACAAAATAAGATGCGGCTTGAAACAGAAGTGGAATACAAGAAACTGGAAAACGAGCTGATTTCGCTGAAGATGAACCAAACCATAAGTGAACTGGAAAAGACAAAAAACAAGAACGCTGAAACCGTGGCACAGATTGTCGGTGAAGCCACAGCACGGCAGACAGCCATGACACGCCTTGACATGCTCGAAGCCACTATAAATACAGACTTTGTGGAATATATCAAAAAGACATATCCGCAACTTACACATAACGACATCCTTATTCTCGGGTTTATGCGCATGAAGATACCTGTAAAAGAAACGGCAACAGCCTTAGGAATATCAACCGAAAGTCTTCAGAAAGCACGCTACAGACTGCGTAAGAAAATGAACATAGAAAGTGTTGAAGAACTATTTAATCTAGTAAACGACTGGAAGCCACAGGTTTAAGACACTTTAGTAATCTTACCTTAAAAAGGTTGTCAATGATAGTTTAGACCTGAATGTATGTGCTGACATAGGCATTGAATTATTGAGTAAATCAGACGGAGTATCAGAAATACGCTGTATACCGTGTTACACTGAGAATGGAAATTTACGATTAACTGCATAAATGGAAATTTATGACTTACAAAATCGGCAGTAAAAAGTCATGACAAAATATTTTTTCAATCTAGGAAAACAATATGTAACGGATGTTAATTTAATGGTATTAACAGCGTAAGTCTATTAACACATATTTACATCTAAGATATTTTAAGAGCCTGAAATGGCTGATTTTTATATCCAAAAGCTGCACTTTCAGGCTGAAAAAGCATAAGTATGATATCGTAACCGGGCCACTTTTGATGCAAAAGTGGCCCGGTAATATTTTTTAACGGTTGCTGTTTCACTTCACAAGCAGCATAAACCGCTGCTAATCAGCAGCTTATAAAAACCATGCAATTTTCGGCCATTTTCGCGCCAAACCACGCTTCTGCGACGGGCACCGCCATTCTGAGAGCGTCAAGCGTCCGGAATTTTTCGCTTTTATTTACAAATATGTCTATCGTCATGAGGACCTGACAGGCTATACGGGCATAACATACACAGCATCAGACCATATCCTCGCCTGTCCTTACCACCGGTACGCGCACGGTCTTGTGGAACGGAATGAAGCGTGATATTATGGCTATTGCCAGCGTCACGGCAAAGAGCCAACCCAGGATATGCTTCAGCGCGAGCAGAGTGCCCTGCTGCTGCAGAATGGTGTTGAGCGTGTTAGTGGCCATCTGCACTGCCTCGTCGGCTCCGTGTCCCTGCGCCAGCGCACTGCTGAAGGCCGACTGCCAGCGCGACGCGGCAAGAGGGTCGGCGGCCGACATGGTCTCCGACAGCTCAACCATATAGCGCTGCTGCAGGCGATAGAGCGTGTTGCTGTAGAATGCCGAGGCTATGACCGGCGTAAGCACCGAGCGGAACGTTATGAGGAAGAAGGCGTTGGATAGCAGATACTTGGGCTGAAGGTCTTCTACGGCAAAAAGCGCGAAGGCTATTATCAGCGCAAGCATGCCCAGACCTCGCAGGAACATCGGCAGATAGAGCATCTCGTAGGTGCTGTCGGGCGATATGCCGAAATAGAGCATGCCGAAGAACAGGGCAAAACACGACATGCCGCCGGCAATGAAGAAACGGAAACGCCACCGCTGCCAGCGGAACCACCAGAAACAGATGAACGCGCCGAGGACATAGCCCGGCAGAAGCCAGATGTATATGGTGTAGGTGCGGGTGTTGTCGACATGCAATATTGTGGTCATATAACTTGTCAGCAGGCTAGTGGACGTGCAGAAGAACATCACGAGCATCATATAGAAATATCCGAGAATGGCTTTCCACTGGAACAGGGGCTTAAGGCTTACGAACGGACGGGGCGAATGAAACTGCTCCCAAAGGAACAGTGCCACGAGCAGAGGGGCTATGACGATGTAGATGCGTATGCGCGGAGAGGCCATCCAGTCGAGCGTCTTGCCGTAGGTTATCACATAGATGAGCATGAGCAGGCCGGTGGATATTATGAGCATCTCGCGCGGATGAAGCTCTTTCCATGGTATGGGGCGCGCCTGACGGTCGATGCGGAAGAACATGATGACCGACAATATGGCCACGGCCAGAAGGAGCATCATGAAGTAGTACATATACTTCCAGTCGTAATGATAGGCCAGCAGGGCCGTGATGACCATCGAGAGCTGGCCGCCGCCGAACACGAGCGGATAGAAATAGGCATAAAACTCGCTGCGCACGTCTTTCGGACTAAATATGAACTTTATGCGGCGTATTATCCACAGCATGAGAAAGCCCTTGAGAAAGCCGATGATGAAACTTGCGGTTATCAGGAGGTCGATGTTGGCCTGACGGGCGCAAAACCAGCTCAAGAAGAACTGCAGCACGAGGTCGACAAGCAGAAGCGTCTTTGCCGGCAACGCGTTAAGAATCTTGGGCACTATGGGATAGGCCACGGCCATGCCTGCCGACGCGGCATAATAGCCAATGGTGATGTCCTCGGTGTATACGCCCAGCGTATTAGACACCTCCACCATGCTTCCGGTATAGGTGCCGTTGAGCATGGCTATGGGCAGCATGATAATAAACACGGCTGCCACGGCCAGACGGTCAGGCACCCACGACCTGACGGGTATGTCGAGCTCCTTGGCTGTTTTCATTTGCGTCTGAGTGCTTCTGTTTCAACCATCATGCCTGCACGCAGCAGCCTCATGCTCTCCTCGCCGGCGTCGTCGATGTCGATGCGCACGGGTATGCGCTGCTGCACCTTCACGAAGTTTCCTGCCGAATTGTCGGTAGGCACAAGCGAATATTTAGAGCCCGTGGCCTCTGATATGGCCGTAACATGGCCGTGGAACACGCGGCCGGGCACGCCGTCGACCTTTATGCGCACAGGCTGGCCTATATAGATGTTGGCTATCTGAGTCTCACGATAGTTGGCCGTTATCCACTTGCCCGACTGCCTGACGATGTACGAGAGCGTCTGTCCGGCGCTGACATACTGGCCCGGCTCGAGCGTGCGGCGGCCCATGTAGCCGCTGTATGGCGCCGTTACCACGGTGTACGACAGGTTGAGGTTGGCCATGTCGAGAGCCGCCTCAGCACTGAGTATGCCAGCCTCAACGCCCACCTGCTTCTTGCTTGTCTCGTCATACTGCGAGCTGGCGGCCTCCTTCTGCCGCAGCAGAGCGTCATAGCGTGCCTTGGCAGCCTCATAGTTGGCCTTTGCCTGCTCAAACTGCTGCTCGGGCACCGACTCTTCATGCAGCAGGCGCTCGTATCGCTTATAGTCCTGCTGCGCCTGCCACAGCTTTGCCTTTGCCTCGGCAAGGTTGGCATCCTGCTCAGCTATGCGCGTGTGCGATGTCTGTATGCCCGAAGCCAGCACCCCGCGCGAGCCGCGGGCGTTGAGCAGGGCGGCCTGTGCCTCCTTCTGCTTTATCAGATATTCGCGGTTGTCGAGCACTACAAGGGTGTCGCCCTGATGCACAAACTGATGCTCGCGGAAGCGCACTTCCTGGATATATCCGCCCACACGGACGTTTATCGGGGCTATATACTGGTCGACAAACGCGTCGTTGGTTATTTCGTAGCTGATGTATCGCCAGAAATAGTTTGCGGTCCAGGCCAGTCCTGAACCAGCTATGATGACACACACTATGTTAAGAATGATATTGCGGCGGCGCCGTTGCTTCAGGCGCTTATATTTCAGATGGATTATAGACATGTCGTTTATGTAGGTTACTTTAATTAAATGTTGTCCTTACTACAGTTCGCCGACAGCGCGCTGCAGTTCATAGTAGGTGTATGCCACCTGCGTGCGTGCCGTGGTAAGCTGCAGCTCGGCGTTAAGCCTTAGGTTGTCGGCGTCGAGCAGGTCTGTCAGTATTGCAAGCTGGTTCATATACCTGTTATACATTATGCGGTAGTTCTCAGATGCCTGCCTCACCGAAAGCTTCAGGGCCTCTACACGGCTGATGGCCTCACGGTGGCGCAGCAGGGCCGACTGCACGGCCATGCGTATCTGCTGCTGTTTCTGCTCCTCGGCGTTATGCATGAGCTGAACGTTCTGCCGTGCCTCGCGCAGCTGATGGCGGTCGGTATAGATTGCCGACAGCGGATAAGACACCGACACGCCCACGTTCCATGCGTTGTTATACATGTCGGCCATAGTGCGCGAAACGGGACGCGCCAGCGTGTTAGACGCCGTGAGAGATACAGAGGGGCGCAATGCCGACTGCTTTATGCACACGTTGTTTTCGGCTATCTCGGTCTGTTTGTGCAGCGCAAGCACCGAAGGGTCGGCAAGCGATGCGCGCTCAACATAGTATTCATAGCTGTCCACATGACGCTCGTCTGCCAGCAAAGCCGTGTCGGGCATGAGCAGCAGGCGCTCGTCGAGCCCGAGAAGGATGTCTATCTGCTGCGAGGCTATGCGTATGTCGTTGTCTGTCTCCTGCAGTGCCAGCCGGTCGTCGGTGAGCTGCAGTTCGCTGCGCAGCACGTCGTTGTTGGTTATTACGCCCTCGGCCTTCAGGCGGCGTATGTCCTTCAGCCTACGCTCCGACTCAGCAATCTTTCTGTCAAGCACCATGTGCTGCTTATACATGCTGAAGAGTTCAAGGTAGCGGCTGAGCATGGCAAGCCTTATGTCGCCCTCGTCGGCAGCAGTCTGCAGCCGCGCAAGTTCCTGCTCAAGGTCGGCCTTGCGTATGGAGTATTTTATCCTGCCGCCCTGATATACTGGCTGACTTACGTCTACCGTATAGTTCTGCTGCCAGTCGGGCGAGTCGGGCCTGGTGGCGTGGCTCAGTCCGTTCTCCCACACTATCGGCTGGCCCAAATATCCGGCACGCAGCCCCACGCTGACCGAAGGCAGCCTCGACATGCGTGCCGTCTTGGCGCGCTCGGCAGCCATCTGCTCCTTCAGGCGGTCGGCAGCCACCTGAAGATGACTGCGCGACACTTTTGACAAAAGCTCCTCAACACTGAGATACAACGTGTCGCACGCTGTCTGCGCACATGCCGGCAGTGCCGCCGACGATGTCAGGAGCGCAACGATAAAAGTTCTAATATGTCTCGATTGCATGCTGCAGGTCTTTTAATAGTTTCTCCGTCTGCTTGATAACATCTTTGCCCAGTATCTCGTCAAGCCGCGTATAATATGCCGACAGCTTGGGAGATATCCACCGTCTGAAGGCCTCGCCCTCATCAGTAAGATAAACCAGCTTGTTGCGCTTGTCCTTAGGGTCTTCACGCCTGCAGACATAGCCTTTCTTCTCAAGATTCAGCATAAGATTAGTAAGACAGGCCTTATCCTTCGACGTCCTCACCGCCAGCGTCTGCTGCGATATGCCCTGTTCTGTCCACAGACAGCTCATTATCTGAAGCATCTCGAAAGTGATGCCTGCGCCCGAATCACGCAAAAGGCGCTGCATGGCCTGGCGCGACGCCATACGCGTACTTATAAGTTGGATGATGCAGTCGCGCGATGAAAAATGTCCGTTGTTATCCTCCATAAAATTCTTCTTTTTCTTTTCGGCTGCAAAAGTACATCTTTTTATCGAGATAGTCAAATATTTAACTAATTTGATTGCTTTCATGCAAGCACGGCATATTATGTGCAACCATGCCTAAAAGGAAATACTAAAGGAACTAATAGCCATGGAAAGGCAAGTAAAATAAACAAAAAAGAAAGCAAAAGAAGAAACAGCAGGACACGCCCCAAAGCCTCAACGGACAAAACTACAAAACGTATTTTATCTTGCCGCGGCGTTATCCAAAATATTTCTTCTTTTGCTTCTGACGGCTTATAACTCAAAAAGCGGTGATTATGATTAAGCCCATGCTCACTGTCTTACCCAGATAAGCTTTGTGGTGTCGTAGCCGCGACGACGCAAGTTGTCGAGAAGACCGGTCAGCACCGACTGCGGCAGAGCCTTTGTGCGGCTCATTATCCAGAGATATTTGTCAGAACTGCTGCCCACGAGCGCATAACTGTAGTCGGGCGCAATGTCGAGCACGTAATAGTCGGCATAGAACCACAGGAAGAAAGCCACCTTCAGCTTGCCCGGATCAGACGCGTCGGGCAGCTTGCCCTTACCGTTGGCCGTCTTGCGCTTGCCGTCCTTCAGGCCTTCGTTCACCACCTCTATCCTGCCGTTGTCGAGCAGGGTGTATGTAGCCGTAACGTTTGTCATTCCGCGCTCAAACTTATGGTCGTAGCGCGCTATCTCATACCAGCGACCCATAAACCGCTTGAGGTCGAGCTGCCTAACGGTGGTGTTGTCAACAGTAACCGGCTCGTCGGCACATCCGCCCAGACACATAAGCGAAAGCAAAAATAGCATAATCTTTTTCATAGGCAAAGGTTTTATGGTCAGCTAATCTAAGTCTGACAATTAATTTGACAGCAAATATAACAAATAAACGTCAAAATGACAAAATTTAAACGGATTTAGATAAAAATGCACGAAAACTTATGGCCGCATAATAAAAAACATCTGCATCATAATACTATCACTTCCAATAAAAGACCAACTTTAATCCAAGGAAATACCAGTTCGGTAAACGCTTTGCCCAGTTTGCCGCAAATCCATTGCCACAGCATATTATATTATGTAACTTCGTAACGTAATCATCAAAATATTAGTATTATGAAAAAACTCCTACTATTGCTCGTCACTTTTATTGCAGGCATAACAGCATACGGCCAGGACGAGGGTAAAATAAAACTGACGCTGAACGTTGACAACCCCGAACGTGTCAGCATTGCCATCTTCGGCGAACCGCTTGAAGGACTGAAAGAGGGCGACAACGAACTTGAAGTCAGCCCGTGGACAAACATCGAAATCAGTGCGGCTAAAGGCTGCACGCTAAAGTCGGTGGTGAACTCTGCCGGAGAGAGCATCGCCATCAGCTCTAACACTGCCACCATACTACTAACCGACGAGAAGACGGAAGAGACCCTGACCATCACATCTGAGAAAGAAGGCGAAGTGGCATTCACCATCGAGGTGGACAAGCCTTCGGAGGTAAGCGTGCTCGACTGCAACTACAAGAGCATCAGCCTCAGCGAAGGAGTCAATGAGATGAGCATGCCGCAGAGCGAGCTGCCGCTCATAATAGGATCGGTGAACTACGGACAAGACCTTTACAGCGTTACGCTCGACGGCGTTGAGCAGACCTTCAACTACGGCTATAGCGTCATGCCGAAGGACGGAAGCAAGATTGTGATAATTGCCGAGTTCCCCGAAAAGGACTGCACGCTGACCTTTGAAGAGGCTGAAGACATAGGGCGCTTCTTCACCGACATACAGGTGAACGGCCAGTCGGCAGGCGACTTCGGCAACGAACTGACCGTACGCTGCGGCGACAACGTAAGCCTATATTACAATCCGGCATGCTGGGAGGACGAACAAAGCGGCACGCCACTAACAGTTACGATAGACGGCAAGACCCCAGCGTGGTTCGGCCCGGGCTACAGCTTCGTGGTGAAACACGACACAAAAATAATAGTGGAACAGGCCGTCAGAAAGCCCGAAATAACAGTAAACGTAAACATCGACAACCCTGACAACGTAATCGTCTACCGCGTGAGCGAAAGCTATTATGACGTGCTGGAGCTTGAAGCAGGAGCCAACACTGTCACCATTCCGGCCGACGAGCCGTCGATGGCAATAATGGCTGTAAACGACGACTGCAGCATTGAGGGCGTAACCGTAAACGGACGGCCGCGCACGGTGGAATACTCCAACTACTTCAGTCTGACCGGACTTGAAGAGGGCGACGAAGTGGGCATATTCACCGCAGGCACAACATCTGTTGACAAGGTTACGACAACGGACGAAATCTGCGGCAATGTCTACACAATAAGCGGCACCCTGATAATAAGCAACGCCACGCCTGCAGACATAGCCCGCCTGCCTAAGGGCGTATATATCTGCAACGGAAAGAAACTGATGATACGCTGACACCCTATGCGCAAGGACAACCGCAGGCTGACCTTGCTCACGGCGAAGGCTCTGCAACAAGCATTGCAGAGCCTTTTGTCATGTCTGGTGCATAAAGCATAAGCGCCTGCATGACAGCAACGAAAAACAATACTAATGACCGTTTTTGGTTAAAATAAATTTAACGTTTACACTAATGAAATCGAAGAAAATAATTAACTTTGCAATAACTATGGGCAAAAAGCATAAAAGACTGATTTATAACGCCCTGGGCCTGACACTGATAATATTCTTCTATTCGGTTTTCTTTCAGGCCACATACTGCTGGATGCGCTTCGGCTCGCCGACATTCAACGGCGACTGGGGTTCGTTCATATATTCGCTGCCGTTCAACTTTGTTCCGTTCCTGATAATAGCCATAGCCGCCTTGTGGTCGGTATGGCTTACGCGCAACATTGCTGTTCTGTGGAAGAAGATAACGCTCGACCTGCTGATGGCCTCGTGCATTGTGATCATCGTAAACATACTGTTCCTGCTCACCACCGGACTTGAAATCAACTGGGGCGGCACGGTGTTCAACGGAATAATGATATGGATGGGCATAGAGTTCTGGGCTGTGAGCCTGCAGAGACAGCGTGCGCTGATACGCGAGAGCCTGCTGCTGAAGGAGAATGCCGCCCACAAGCTGCAGCTGCTGCAGTCGTATGTCAATCCTCACTTTCTGTTCAACTCGCTCGACATGCTCTGCTCTATGATAGAAGTCGACGAGAAGAAGCAGTCGCTCGAGTTCATAGAGAACCTCACGGCCTACTACCGCGGCATGCTCCGCCGCAAGAACGTGATGAAGGTAACGGTGAAAGACGAGCTTGAAACGGTGTTCTGCTATCTTAAGATTGTGTCGCAACACTATGGCGACAACCTCGAAGTAAAGGTTACGGGCGACAGAGACACTGACATGATGATAGTGCCGTTCTCGATACAGCTGCTCATAGAAAACGTGCTGAAGCACAACGTGATATCGGCCACGATGCCTATGACAATAACAATAAGCATCAAGGAGGATGCCATAACCGTGAGCAACCCCTGCCACCCCAAAAGCACCGAAACAGGCAAAAGCACGGGGATGGGACTGAAATATCTGAGCAGCATGTATGCCGCCAGCGGCAAGAATACAGACGTAAGCAGATGCGGCAACATGTTCTCGGTAACGATACCGGCACTGTAGCCCATTAAAGAATATAATTAAAACACAGACGCTGATGAATTATGTTATAATAGAAAACGACTCTCTGAGCCTGCGGCGCATAAAGGCCATGTGCGAGAGGCTGCGGCCCGAATGGCACCTGGCGTTCACGGCATCAACCGTGGAAGAGGCGTGCAGGCTGTTTGAGCTTAATCCGGACATCGGACTTGCCCTGTGCGACATAGAGCTCGACGACGGCCTGTCGCTGAGCATATTCAGAAAGATACCGGCGGAGTTTCCCGTGATATTCATCACGGCTTTCGACGAGTATACGCTCGACGCCTTCAAGCTCAACAGCATCGACTATCTGCTGAAGCCGCTTGAAGCGGGCGCGCTCGAGAGAGCCTTCATAAAGTTTGAGAAGATAGAACGCCGCGTGCAGCGGCTAGCCGCCGAAACCCTCACAAGGCTCGAAGCCTCGCTTCAGCGCAAGAACTACATAAGCCGCCTGCTCATATCAATCAACGACCGCTTTGAGTCGGTAGACATCGGCACCGTGGCCTTCTTCCTGAGCGAAGACAAGTATGTATATGCCGTATGCACCAACGGCAAGGAGCACATAACATCGTTCAGAAGCCTCAATGAGATTGACGACCAGCTCGACCCGCAGCGCTTCTTCCGCGTGTCGAGAGACGTGATAACCTCGATAGAGGCTGTGACGAAGGTGTCGAGATGGTTCAAGGGCAAGCTGAAGGTGAAGATTGAATGTATGGGCAACGAGCGCGAGGTGTGCGTAAGTGCCGCCCGCCGCGCCGACTTTCTGTCGTGGCTGGGCCGATAACGCCAAAAGCCCCGGACAGCGTTGCCGCCCGGGACCTTTCTGACACGAAGCCCATGATTCGTCTTTACTAATCAAAATCCAAACATTTCTAAAGTGCTGTTATATCTGTCACTTAATCACGATTGCCGTATCTGATGGCCGTCTGTGCCGTCGGCCTATTGCTCTGAACTGAACTCATAGACAAACTTGCCGTTGTCGCAGTAGAATCCGTTGGTTGCGGCATTCGCAATGTCGAACTCCTTCCACACCTTGATTTCAGGACTCGTCGTGCAGCGGTTGCAGTAGAACAGCCAGATGTTCTTACAGTCGCTTATGTCCACCTGCTTAAATTTATTCTCGCTCAGGTTCATGTAGCCCATGTTGGTGCAGCCCTTAACGTTGATTTCTGTCAGGCCGTTGCCCATGGCGTTTACCTCGTTAACGTCGGGATTATTCGAAAGGTCGAGCCTGCTCAGTTTGGCATACTCGCAATATACGCCCTGCAGCTTGACACACTCAGAGAGATTTACCTCGGTTATGGAAGTGTTGTCGAAGCGCACGGTTGTAAGCAGCGGACATCCCGAAAGGTCGAGAGTCTTCAGATTGTTCTGTCCGCACTCAAGCCAGTCGAGTTTAGGGCAGTTTGTCGGGTCGAACTCTGTCAGTCCGCAGGCGTTGACGTTAAGCAGCTCGAGCGTAGGCTTCACCTTGGTTACATCTATCGACCTTATGTTGCTGTTGGTGTGTATGGCGAGCGTCTTGAGCGGTGAGTCGGGCAGCACGAGGTTTGAGAGGTTGTTGCACGAAGCCACGAACGACTCGAGCGAGGTGCATCCCGTGAGGTCTATATCCTGAAGCATGTTGGTGTCGCAGATAAGAGTCTTCAGCACGCTGTTGTTGCCCAGTTTGAGAGTTGTCAGGGCGTCGTGCGACAGACTGACTGTCTCAAGCTTGACAAGCTGCGAAAGGTCGAGCGTGGTGCATTTTGAGTTGTTCACAATCTTAAGATATGTAAGATTCTTAAGCGCCGCAACGTCAAAGTCGGGGAAGGTTACGTTCTCGCTGACAAGGCGCGTAAGCGACGTGAAGTGTTCAATGCCCGTTATGTCGGTTATGTCGGTCAGTCCGGTTATGTCTATCGTGCCGTCGTAAGCGGCAGCCTGGTCGAGCGAATAATATCCGCTGCCGTCGCCCAGGTTCTGGTCTATCCAGTTGCGGAAGGCCTCACACGGAACATACTTCTCGCTCAGAAGGTTGGTCTCGTCAACGGGTTTCTCTCCCTCGAAGACAATCTTCTCTACATCGCTCACTTTATATTTCACGGTTTCGCCGTTCTTCTGGAATACCGTAACTGTCTGTGACATGGCAGGCATGCATACAGCCGCCGTCAACAGGAATGCTGACATTATTCTGTTCATGGTGTTCATCTTAATATTATTTTATATGCGGTTTTACTTGTCTTTACTATAAGGGGCTGTCTGGGCAGCGTGCCGGCATCGATGGTGCAGCTGCCGCCGTTGTCGGCAACGGCACGGGCAACCATCTGTCCGCCATAGGTGTAGACGGCCACGGCCTCGCCGGCTGCAAGTCCTTCGACGCTTATTGCCGAAGAGCTGAACGAGAAGCGCACGTCGGGTGCGGTTACTGACTTGACGCCTGAGGCATCGACAAAATCGAAGGTCACTGTAGATGTCAGCGGATATTCCAGCGTGCTTTCGCCTGCCGTAACCACAAGTGCCGTCTCTGAGAACGTAACCGTGGGCTCGCTGTCGAAAGCCAATGTTATACTGTTGCTGCCGTCAGTGATGCGCAGCTCGCGCGGAGCCGCCGAGAGCTTACCTGCCGTGATGCACAGCATCATAAGCGTGATTGTGTAGGTTAATATTCTTCTCATTGCTTTTTTTCACAAAGTTAGCCATACACAAGCATAAATAAAACAAATAAACGATGAACTGGGATTTTAAGACACCGAACTAGGAATATGGGGCATAAGGCACAAAAAGGCATGACATGGTTTAAGCCAAGAGCATTTTTGCCCGGCCGGATTGCCGTCGTCATCAAGCAGGCAACGGCAGAAAACGCATGGACAGGGGCAACATAATTGCGGCAACTATAATAACATTCCTGACGAAAGCTATTGAGGATGAACTATAACGACAGGTAAAAGACGGCAAATAAGGCTGCAATATGTGACCTTTCGCAATGCGAAACGTGGCCTTTTATGATGTAAAAGACGGCATTTTATAATGCGAAAGGTGTGTCTTCAGGCTGAAAGTATAAACAAAGGCTTGTGGTTTATAATAAGTAGAGTCAACCAATAACAGTTATAAAGTATAACCGGAATCAACTTTTATAATGAAAAAGACCGCCTGAAATCAACCAAACTCAGGAAAGGACAGACTATTAAACGCGTACAAAATTTTTTCTTAAAAACTCATCACTCGTCACATACAGACATAAACGACTGTATGTCAACGCCATAGAGCGTGACGAGTTAAAAATCCCACTCGTCACGCGTGATGAGTGGGACTTTCAACTCGTCACACCTTATACTGCTGATAATCAGAATGATACATGGAGATGTGACGAGTGACGAGTTTTTATCAAAACTTTTTTATATCAGCATCACCAGCACATAAGTCCAATGCGCCACCATGCCTGCTGCAATGCCGCCGATGGTATGCGACACAATGGCCTTGGACGTCAGCTCGCGATAGCCGAGAGAATCGAGCATGGCTGTATGCGTGCTGAGGTATCCGCTCCAGCACATTCCGATGGCTGTGAACACGGCTATGGCGTTGCCGTCTACCCATCCGGCGCTCATAAAGCCGGGTATAAGGCCGAGCGACGCGCCAACGGCGCCGAGAGCTGTTATGGGGAATGCCACCTGATGCGGGTCGTTGAAGCCGAAGAGCCACGCAAACAGGAAGTCGATCTTGTTGGCGAGCCACGGCAGAAGCTCTACGCCCTGATACGGCGAGCCGTCGTAGCCGTTGGCTCCGGCGCCGAACGTGAGCATCATGACGAGCGTAGATATAATGAGCACACCGGGAATGATGGCTATGCCGATGTCTACACCGGTGCGTCCGCCGTCGAGAAGCGAGTTAAGCGTGCGCAGGAACAGGCTCTTCTGCTCTTCCTTCTGCTCCTCTTCCTCAACCTCATGCGGGTCGCACACCTGCTCTTCGGCATACTGCGGGTATGCCTTCAGAATCTTGCGCTGCATGAGGCGGGTGGACACGATGCAGCCGACAAAGGCTCCGAAGAGCCCTATCAGAGGCTCGATGTAGAAACCCTGCCCCACCATGAACACCATGACGAGCAGACCCATACCGAAGGCCGTGCCGAAGTTGGTGAGCGAGATAAACTGATATTTCTTGAAATAACTGCTGAAGCGCTTGTCCTGCGACAGCGAGATGATGGCCGGATTGTCCGACAGGAAGGTCATTACGGCTCCGAGCGATGCCACTCCGGGCAGATTGAAAAGCGGACGCATGAGCGGGCGGAGCAGCTTCTCGAGCAGGCTCACCACGCCGAACTCTACAAACAGGCGGCCTATGGCGCCCGTGATGACGCAGATGCCCATGAGATAAAACACGGTGTTGAGCAGAAGGTCGTGGGCGGTCTTCATTATGGTGTTAAGCATATTGGGCACGCCCATGATTGAACCGATGTAACCGAAAAGCGCAAAAATTACGCACAGACAGACTATTCCGCTCGGTATGGCCTGCCAGACTCTCTTTAACATTGTCTTCATCATAGCAGTTATTAAGGTTAAGTTATATCTTTTGTTCTGCAAGACGTCCGGCTGCATGCCGCTGTGTCAGGACAGCCGGACGACAGTATAACAGTCAGAAAGAACGGTTTTTAGTTGTCGTCTTTCTTCCAGGGATTCTTCAGACTAAGCAGGTTGACGTTCCACGTAAGGCCTACGCTCATATAGTCGCGTCCGGGCTTCATGGTGCCTTCGGGGTTGCCGTTGGTGCCGAACGTATGTGCATACATGGCGTGCAGGCGGATGTTGTCGCGCGGATAAAACTCAACGCCGCCGCCAACTGATGTAAGCTCCGTGCCGTCATACACCGAATAGTCGGCATCCTTGCCCGTATGGTTTACATCGTAAGTAACCTTGCCGAGCAGATTAAGCTTCTCTATCGGGCGATAGGCAAGCTCTGCCATTATAGAGCAGTCTTTAAACAGGAACGTATGCCCCGACGAGGCGCGGTTCATGAAGTCGGCCTCGATGCACAGCTTGCCGAGCGTGAGCTTATGGCCGAGAGCAAGATAGCTGATATACTTGCCGGGCATATATTCAACAAGGTTGGCCGAATACATCGTGCCCAGGCAGCCGTGGTTGCCTATCCACATAAGGTTATACGAATACATGTCGGGGGCATTAGAGCGGTAGATGCTCTGGCTGCACTGCGCTATAAACTTGCTGTGCCTGCCTGGCGTGGTGTAGCTGACAGTGGCCGCGAGCTGGAAGGGCGATATGTTGTTCCAGTATTCAGATGCTGCATAGACGTCCACGGGGTTCTTGTCATACTCATATCCGCCCACAGCGACGACATCCTTACCTGCCGAGAACTCCCACTGGCCGTCGGGAGTATATACTACGCGGGCCCAGTCAGTAGCATCAAAGAAGCTCATGTCTGAATGCCCCACGTTAAGACGCTGGCGATAGGCATAAGAGAAATGCTCGTCTATCTTTCCGTCTATGGCAAACATAAGATATTTTCCCTTAAAGCCGGAGTTGTCGTGTATGGCCTCACCGTTGATGTATTCTCTCTGGTAGTCGACCCTTGTAAGCATCTTCAGCCTCAGTATTTCGTCCTGCGCATTGGCGGTCAGGACACACGCACCGAACAAAACGGCACCGATAAGCTTTTTCATTTATTATATCAGAATTTAGGTTAATCGCATTAAACGAGTGCAAATATAGTATAAATAGTGTATGGCGCAAAATAATAGTGAATTAAATATGAATAAAATTTCACGGCACAAAAAAGCGCCGCCCCTTAAAAGGAACGGCGCATAATGAAGAATCTATTTGTGAAAGAAAAATCACTCGTTATGTTATAGTTTCTGCTTAACCTCAATCTCCATGAAGGTCTCGAGGATATCGCCCACCTGAATGTCGTTGAAGTTGACCAGACTGATACCGCACTCGAAGTTGACACCAACCTCCTTCACGTCGTCCTTGAAGCGCTTCAGGGCATTGATCTCGCCGGTATGAACCACGATACCGTCGCGCACGACGCGCGCCTTGTCGGTGCGGTGAACCTTGCCTTCGGTAACATAAGCTCCAGCAACGGTTCCGACCTTAGAGATGTGGTAAACCTCACGAACCTCAACCTGACCGGTAACAACCTCCTTCTTGACCTTCTCGAGCATACCCTCCATAGCCGACTTGACGTCTTCTATGGCATCATAGATAACCGAATAGGTGTTGATTTCAACGCCTTCCTGGTCGGCAAGCTTGCGGGCTGCTGCCGAAGGACGAACCTGGAAGCCCACGATGAGGGCGTCAGAAGCATCGGCAAGCGTAACGTCGCTCTCTGAAATCTGACCTACGGCCTTGTAGATTACGTCCACCTTGATCTTCTCTGTAGAGAGCTTGATGAACGAGTCGCTAAGAGCCTCGATACTACCGTCGGTGTCACCCTTGACGATGATGTTAAGCTCCTTGAACGAACCGAGGGCAATGCGGTGGCTGATGTCGCTGAGGGTGAGTCGCTTCTGTGTGCGCAATCCCTGCTCGCGCTGCAGCTGCAGACGCTTGTTGGCTATCTCGCGTGCCTCCTGCTCGGTCTCAAGCACATGGAAGGTGTCGCCGGCTGTAGGCGCTCCGTTAAGACCGAGAATGATGGCCGGCTCTGCGGGAGATGCCTTCTCGATGCGCTGGTTACGCTCGTTGAACATGGCCTTGATGCGGCCGTAGCTTGTTCCGGCTATCACGTTGTCGCCTACGCGCAGTGTTCCGTTGCTTACAAGCACCGTAGACACATATCCGCGGCCCTTGTCGAGCGACGACTCGATGATGCTGCCCGTAGCCTTGCGGTTAGGATTGGCCTTGAGGTCGAGCATCTCTGCCTCGAGAAGCACCTTCTCCAGAAGGTCGTCAACACCGATGCCCTTCTTGGCACTTATCTCCTGACACTGGTACTTACCGCCCCACTCCTCTACGAGCAGGTTCATGTTGGCCAGGTCTTCGCGTATCTTGTCCGGGTTGGCTCCCGGCTTGTCTATCTTGTTTATGGCAAACACCATCGGAACGTTGGCTGCCTGAGCGTGAGCGATGGCCTCGCGTGTGGTAGGCATGACGCTGTCGTCGGCAGATATGATGATGATGGCGATGTCGGTTACCTGAGCTCCGCGGGCACGCATGGCGGTGAAGGCCTCGTGTCCCGGGGTGTCGAGGAAGGTTATCTTGCGGCCGTCGGCAAGCGTAACGTTATACGCTCCGATGTGCTGCGTGATGCCTCCTGCCTCACCGGCAATCACGTTGGTGTTGCGTATGTGGTCGAGGAGCGATGTCTTACCGTGGTCTACGTGTCCCATCACTGTTACGATAGGAGCGCGCGGCACGAGATCGTTCTCGTCGTCCTCCTCCTCGGTTATGGCTTCAGAAACTTCCGCACTTACATACTCTGTCTTGAAACCGAACTCGTCGGCAACAAGGTTGATGGTCTCGGCATCGAGTCGCTGGTTGATAGAAACCATGATGCCTACGCTCATACATGTACCGATTACCTGGTTTACAGATACGTTCATCATGCTCGCAAGCTCGCTCACGGTTACAAACTCCGTAAGCTTCAGCGTCTTGCTCTCTGCCTTTGCCTCGGCGCGCTGCTCCTTCAGATGCTCCTGAGCGGCCTCGCGCTTCTCCTTGCGGTACTTGGCTCCCTTCTTGTTCTGGCCCTTGCTGGTGAGTCGTGCCAGAGTTTCCTTTACCTGACGTGCAACGTCTTCCTCGTTAACCTCGAGCGGCTTGTGGTTGCGCTTGCGGTTCTTCTTCTTGGCGTTGCCCTTGTCTGCATGGCTGTCGCCACCGCCGTTGTTGTTCTGCTTAACGGCCTGGTCTATGTTTACGCGCTCCTTTGTTATGCGCGAACGTTTCTTCTTTCCGTCGGGATGAGCCTGCATGGCCTTCTCCTCGCGCTCCTTGCGGCGCTCCTCCTTGGTCTTCTTCTTCGGACGGGTGCTCTGGTTGAGCGAGTCGAGATCAATCTTTCCGAGCACGTTCACCTTCGGTGCGAGCTTCTTCTCGCTCTTCAGTGTGAAGATTTTGCTCTCTTCCTTTACGGGTTCCGGCTCTGCCGGCTTTTCGGGTGCTGCCGGCTGCTGTGCCTGCGGCTCTGCGGCCTTGGCCTCGGGTTTTGCTTCGGGCTGAACCTTTTCAAGCTCAGTCTTCTTCTCTTCGACAACAGCTGTAGTATTGCCTGCGGGCTGTGCTGGCTCTGCCGGCTTCTT
>ENA-OPBO01000453-OPBO01000453.1-human-gut-metagenome-genome-assembly--contig:-NODE-453-length-35541-cov-3.671814_pt1 | contig 35541 bp, 20 predicted proteins | sample MGYA00241071_ERZ501458 | MGnify/ENA primary metagenome ERZ501458 (study PRJEB25962, sample SAMEA2042509) | human gut metagenome | biome: human gut; feature: human-associated habitat; material: faeces... | reverse complement strand
CAAGGGTGGAGTAGTATTAGCTGTTAAGTCTGAGGTTGATGTGCCGGTCAAGCTAATTGGTGTAGGTGAAAAGGCAGAAGACCTACAGGTATTTGATGCCCAGTCATTTACAGACGCTATATTTGGATAGGATGTAAATTCAAGTGAAATTACTATTTGTATAGAACATAGGTTTAAGTGAAATTACTAAGGATATTTATTAAGTGTAAAGTATATTTTTGATGTTAGCTTTTCAATAAGAAGTGTCAAGGTTAAATACTTTACACTTTTTGCTTAAAAGTATTGACTTTTATCCATTGATGGGGTATCATATAACTTGTGTAAAGTGAAAGACCTTTACAGAAGGAGGACTAATGGATATACAGAAGATGGTTGAAATAGAAATATTGTACGCCCAGTACGGTCCTTTACTAACTGAAAAACAAAGAGATATTCTTTCCATGTATTATGAAGAGGATTATTCCCTAGGTGAGATAAGTAATATACTTGGCACTTCTAGGCAGTCGATATTTGACAGTCTGAGAAGATCGGAAAAATCTCTTAGAGATTATGAAGACAAGCTAGGTATGGCAAAGAAATTAAGTAAAATAGATGATAAAATAGATAAGTTGGCTGATATCATACAAAATGAACCTAAAGGTGATGATTGCCTTGGAGACAGAGGTCAGCTGATGGTATTAATTGACGAAATTAGGGAGTTGATATAATGATATTTGAAGGTCTATCAGAAAAGCTTCAAAACGCATTTGGCAAGCTGAGGTCCAAGGGCAAGCTTACAGAAGAAGATGTAAAGCTAGCCATGAGAGAGGTCAAGATGGCCCTACTTGAGGCAGACGTAAACTTCAAGGTTGTCAAAGACTTTATAAAGGTAGTCCAAGAGCGTTGTATTGGCGAAGATGTAATGAAGAGTCTTACACCAGGACAGATGGTTGTTAAGATAGTTAATGAAGAGTTGACAGCACTGATGGGTGATGTCCAGTCCAAGATCAGTTTCTCAAGTAAATCTCCAACGGTAATAATGATGGTTGGTCTACAGGGTGCTGGTAAGACGACTACTTCAGGTAAGCTAGCAGGCTACCTAAAGGGACAGGGTAAGAATCCTTTATTGGTTGCAGGAGACGTATACAGGCCAGCAGCTATCAAGCAGTTGCAGGTTGTAGGCGAGAAGCTGGACATAGAAGTGTTCACACTTGGAGACAAGGTATCTCCAGTTGATATAGCAAAGGCTGCTCTAGAGCACGCCAACAAGAACAAGAATGATTTGGTAATCATAGATACTGCTGGTAGGCTCCATGTTGATGAAGTCTTGATGCAGGAATTGAAGGATATCAAGTCTGTGGCTAGACCACAAGAGATCCTATTGGTTGTAGATGCTATGACAGGACAGGATGCTGTAAACGTAGCAGAGAGTTTTGATACAGCCCTAGGAATTGATGGTGTTGTACTTACAAAGATGGATGGTGACACAAGAGGTGGAGCGGCCCTATCTATTAGAGCTGTAACTAAGAAGCCAATCAAGTTTGTAGGTATGGGAGAAAAACTAGACAATATAGAACCATTCTATCCAGACAGGATGGCATCTAGGATACTGGGAATGGGAGATGTTCTTACTCTTATTGAAAAGGCACAGTCAAGCCTAGACATGGAAAAAGCCAAAGAGCTTGAAGCCAAAATGAGAAAGAACGAAATGGATTTTGAAGACTTCCTAAACCAGTTAGAACAAATCCAGAAGATAGGATCAATAGACAAAATCATGGATATGATTCCTGGTATGGGTGGAATGAAAGCCCAGATGGGAGATATGGAAAAGGGCAAGAAAGAGCTAAAAAAGACAAAGGCGATAATCCAGTCCATGACAGTAAAGGAACGTAGGAACCCATCTATATTAAATGCTTCAAGAAAAAAGAGAATTGCAAGAGGTAGTGCTACAACAGTAGCAGATGTAAATAGACTTATCAAGCAGTTCAACGAAATGAAGAAGATGATGAAGATGTTCCAGTCGGGCAATATGATGGGCAAGATGAAAAAAGGTGGTTTTCCAAAACTACCAAAGCTACCATTTTAGGTGCTTGTTAGTAGGCTAGTGTATATATTAGAGGCTAGGCATATAAATCTCAGTTAAAAATAAAAGAATGAGATAAAGGATAAGTTAAATTGATATAGTTCTTGGCTAGATAGCATGATTGAGAAATATATCTAAAATAAATAATAATTAATTAATAAAATTTGGAGGAATAACAATGGCAGTAAAGATCAGATTAAGAAGAATGGGAACACATAAGAGACCTTTTTACAGAGTAATAGTAGCAGATGCTAGATCACCAAGAAATGGTAGATTCATAGAAGAAATAGGATACTACAACCCACTAACTGAACCAAAGCAGGTTAAGATTGACGAAGAAAAGGCTATAAAGTGGTTAGCAACTGGTGCACAGCCAACAGAAGTTGTTAAGAAGCTTTTCGCTGCAAACGGAATAGCACTATCTAAATAATCCTTTTTAGGAGTTGATATTATGAAGGAGCTAATTGAAGGAATAGCAAAGGCTCTTGTTGATAACCCTGATAGTGTCGAAGTTGAGGAAATAGTGAATGGTAAGGATGTACTTTTAAAGCTGAAGGTAGAAGACTCAGAAATGGGAAAAGTAATCGGCAAAAAAGGTAGAATTGCCAAATCTATGAGAACCGTACTAAAGTCAGTATCAAACAAGAAGAAAGTAAATGCAAGTTTAGAAATTGTCGAGGATTAGGGTTACCTAATCCTTTTTCTAAATTACAATTACAGGTTATAAAAGGTTATTATATAATTAATGAGGAAAAGTTATGAGTAAAGATATAGAATATTTTAGAATAGGCAAGTTTGTTACAACTAGAGGTCTAAAGGGTGATCTTAAGGTATATTCATATACAGATAATATAGATAGGTTCAAAGAATTGGATTACTTCTATATAGGAAAAGATAGAACTAAAAAGTACCAGGTAGAAAAAACAAGTAAAATCAGCAATGACATGGTAGTTATAAAGATTAAAAGTTATGACACCATAGAATCTGTACAGGCCTTTATACAGAAAGACTTATATGTAGATAGGTCAAATACTTATGAACTAGATGATGATGAAATGTTGATTGTAGACATGATAGGTATGAAGGTTGAAACAGTAGACGGAGAATATATAGGTGAGTTAAAAGAAGTTCTTCAATATTCAGCAAATGATGTATACATTGTAAAAGGAAGCGACAAGGAGTTTTTAATACCGGCAACATATGAAATAGTGCCGAAAATAGATAAGGAAGCTAGGATAATCAAGGTAAAGCCAATACCAGGACTACTTGATTAATTAAGCTATGTAAATAAAAGAAAAGAGGTGTGGGATATAAGAATAAATGTTATGACACTATTCCCTGATATGATATACTCTTATGTTGGTGAAAGTATTATAAAAAGAGCCGTTGAAAAAGAAATATTGGATATAAAGGCTTATAATATTAGGGACTATTCAGAAAATAAGCATAAAAAAGTTGACGATTATCCCTTTGGTGGAGGTGCAGGTATGGTCATGACTCCTCAGCCAATATACTCCACATATGAGAAGATAATGGAAGATATGGATGAGTTAGGTTTAAATTCTGATACAAACAAAAAAAGCAGACTCATATACCTATCTCCCAAGGGAAGGACTTTTGATCAGAATATGGCAAAAGAACTAGCTAGTGAAGAGAGTATAACATTTTTATGTGGCCACTACGAGGGAGTAGACCAAAGAATAATAGACCTTATTGTGACAGATGAAGTGTCTATAGGAGATTATGTGCTTACAGGTGGAGAACTACCTGCCCTAGTGATGATAGATTCTATTGCAAGATTGATACCAGGTGTTCTTAACAAACAGGAGTCCTTTGAAGATGAGACATTTGAACATAATTTATTGGAATATCCACAATATACTAGACCTAGAGAATTTATGGGCCTAGAAGTTCCGCCTATAGTTATATCAGGTGACCATAAAAAAGTTGATGAGTGGAGACTAGAGGAGTCTAAAAAGATAACTAAGAAAAGAAGAAAAGATCTTTGGCAGGAGTACTGCAGACAGGAAGCCTTATTGTCATCCCAAAATAAAAAGAAGAAAAAATAGGTTAAGACTTGTATTCAATACAGGTCTTTTTCTTTTTTATATGGAGCCTTATTTTGTTTTATATGGTATCTTATTTTGTTTTATATGGTAGATTTTTTATGATTTTGCCAAAGAATACATATTAAAGAAGAGTTAGAAAATATAATTAATATGAAATTTCATGCCTTATAATTGCAAGATATATATATTGATTTTATTTATAAGAATATGGAATAAAATCGAATATTGCTTTAAAAACTAAAGTAATCATGATTAATGTTTTTTGAAAATTTGATAATATATATATTTGAGGTGATTAAAAAAGATTTTCTTGTCTATAATTTATAACAAGTATACGTCTGAAAAATGAATAATATCTTGCAAAATATAAAGATATACTTTAAAATTTAAGTATATATTAATGTTTTTTAAATAATATGTTGCATTTTTTATTAATCTAGGTTATAATATGAACAAGTAGTAATATGACAAGTTAATAAAATAACCTAATATGAAAGGAAGGTATTGATTATGAACGGACGGAAAAAAGTTAAAGCTATAAGTTTAGAGACGTTTGTTTTCCTAGCAATATTCATTGGTGGTTTTGCTTGGATTGGTCACGTTATGGGCGTAGGGCTTATGTTTAAGACAATGATGGCAACAGCTCATGATTTATTATTACAGACCGTATTCTTTATTATGGCTATGGCCGTTATAGCAGGAGCTATAAGTGGCTTACTGTCAGAGTTCGGTGCGATATCACTGATCAATAAGATATTTGCTCCTTTGATGAAGCCTATATGGGGACTTCCAGGTGCAAGTATAACAGGAGTAGTAGCAACATATCTATCAGATAATCCAGCTATTATACCTTTTGCGAAAGACCAGAGTTTCACTCAATATTTTAAGAAATATCAAGTTCCAGCATTGTGTAACCTTGGTACATCTTTCGGAATGGGTCTAATAGTAACAACATTTATGATTGCACAGGGAGACCAGTTTATAGCTCCAGCATTGATTGGTAATCTTGGTGCTATCGTTGGTTCTGTAATAAGTGTTAGACTAATGTTGATGCAGACCAAAAAGTTCTATGCGGACAAGGCCTTCGATCCATTTGATGAATCTATGTCATCTGAAGATATGGAAAATCATGTAGAGTCTAGATATGTCAGAGATGGAAGTATGTTCCAGAGAATTCTTGATGCCTTATTAGAGGGTGGAAAGAATGGTGTTGACATGGGTATGGCTATCATACCAGGTGTCCTAATAGTTTGTACATTCGTTATGATGCTAACATTTGGTCCTGGAAAGAATGGATATACAGGTGCTGCATATGAGGGTGTAAAGTTTCTTCCTTACCTAGGACAGAAGATAAGTTTTATAATTGAGCCATTATTTGGATTTAAGTCTCCAGAAGCAATAGCATTCCCAATAACAGCATTGGGTGCAGTTGGAGCAGCCATTTCACTTGTACCAGAGTTTATAAAGAGTGGTGCAATAACTCCAAATGACATAGCAGTATTTACAGCTATGGGTATGTGTTGGTCAGGATACCTAAGTACTCATATAGGTATGATGGACGCCTTAGGGACTAGAGAACTAGCAGGTAAGGCAATAATATCACATACTATTGGTGGATTAGCAGCAGGTATATTTGCCCACCTTGTATTCATGATGGTAGTATAAATACTATAAAAATATTATAAAACTAGTAAAAAATATAGTATAGAATTTAGTAAAAAAGATATAATAATTAGTATAATAAAAAAATAATAATAGTAATTAGGTAATTAGCAGATAATTTAACTACTTGATTTAAACGAGGGCTTAGCTCTCGTTTTTTTCGTCTTAAAAATCTTCATTATTGAGACACTCTATTTAATTAAATTAAAAAAATGACAACTTGTGTATGTTATTTTAAAGTGTTATAATGTTATAGGTATAATATAAAAGGAAAGAAGTGTGATTATGAAAAGAACAAGAAGATTAAGAAAAACAGGGATTATAAGAGATTTAGTAAGAGAAACTAGACTTAGCATGAAGGAGTTGGTCTATCCAATATTTGTGATTGAAGGTCAGGATATAAGGAGAGAAATACCTAGTATGCCAGATGTTTACCATGTATCAATAGACAGACTAGATGAAGAGATACAGGATATATTGAATCACGATATACAGAACATTATGATTTTTGGTGTTACTGATAAGAAGGATTCATGTGCTACAGAAGCTTTTGTAGAGGATGGTATAGTACAAAGAGCAGTTAGAAGAGTAAAGGAAATAACAGATCGATTGACAGTAATAACTGACGTATGCATGTGTGAGTACACTGACCATGGTCACTGTGGTATTCTTGACAAGGATGGATATGTAAATAATGATGCTACTCTAAAGTATCTTCAGAAAGTTGCCCTAAGTCATGCACAAGCAGGTGCTGATATGGTAGCTCCATCTGATATGATGGATGGAAGGGTAGCAGCGATTAGGGAAATACTAGATGAAAATGGCTTTGTCAATATTCCAATAATGGCCTATAGCGCTAAGTATGCATCAAGTTTTTATGGACCTTTTAGGGATGCGGCAGATTCTGCACCATCATTTGGAGACAGAAAACAGTACCAGATGGACCCAGCTAACTATAGGGAAGCGATGCTTGAATGCGAGCTAGATATAGAAGAAGGCGCAGATATGATAATGGTAAAACCAGCCCTTGCTTATTTGGATGTAATAAAGGGGGCAAAAGAAAGATTTGGTGTTCCAGTTGTTGCATATAATGTAAGTGGTGAGTATTCAATGGTTAAATTTGCTGTGAGTCAGGGATTATTAAATGAAGATGCAATATATGAGAGTGTCCAGTCTATAAAAAGAGCTGGAGCTGACATAATAATTACCTACTTTGCAAAGGACCTTAAAAAGTATATAGATAGATACTAAAATATATAATATTTTAAAAGGGTAAGAAAAAAGCAACTAAAAATAGTAATTAAAAAAGTGTTAATCCATAAGTGATTTTTTACCCAAAAGCAAAAATGCTAAATTTCAACCTTTTATACTGTTGAATTTAGCATTTTTTATTTTATAAGATTTATGAGTCTGAATCTTGCTTATTTTTAATATCACTTGTTTTTTCAGATTCATCACAAATGATTTCTTCTTCTACAAAGCTATTTTCTGGCTTGGACTTGCATTTATCTTCTTCAATATCCTCGAGATTCATACTGTTGAGCTGGTCGTTCATCTCAGCCTTGTTGAGTACATAGGTGTTGTTGGTTCTTATTTTACCCATGTTTACCCAACTGATATACTTGTTAGAATCGTTGCTAGAGAAGGCCTTCTTTAGCTTGTATATATTGAACATTCTAGACAGGGATGCGACTACAAGTATGCCCAGTGATATTCCTATACTGATGATTATAGCTCTAGTTCCAGTACTTGCAGCTAACTCGTACTTTTTCTGGATTGTGTACAATACCGTATTGTATAGACTGATACCAGGAACCAATGGTAGTATACCAGGAATAATGATTACAATAGCAGGTTGCTTTAGTAATCTAGCAAAAATCTCTGATGATACTGCTATAAATATAGCTGCTGTAAATGCATATACTAGTGGATTATCGAAATGAACCGACATCACAAGGTATATTATCCATCCAACTCCACCTACAACTGATGATGGTAGGAGCAGTTTCTTAGGTGCATTAAAAAATATTGAAAAACCACAAGTTGCCATAGCCGCAAATAGAAAATGCTCCCAAATTGGTATATCCATCATTTTACACACCTCCTATTCCAAGAACTAAGGCAACACCTGAAGCTATAGCCGTTATTATCATAAGAACCTCAAATATACGAGCGGTACCAGACATTAAATTACCAGATATTAAATCTCTCATAGACTTGATAAAGGCAACACCTGGAAGTAAAGGCATTATAGAACCAACTATTAGAGCTGTTGGTTGGTCTATAAAACCTAAGTGGTAGAACAAAACACCCATTACAGTTATTATTATAGTAGATAGCATAGTTGAGAACATGACAATAGAACTGTATTTAAGAGTTTTGTCATATACATAAGTTGCTATTACTGAAGTTATAGCTGTTAAAATAAATGTATTTATTTGATTACCGCCTAGTGTAGCTGCAAAGCCTGCAGAGCCTAGACCTGTCCCTAAAAAATACATTGAAGTAGGGTATGCCTTTAGCTGGTCTATTCTACGGAGTTCTTTTATTTCTTCTTCCATATCGGGATCTACCTTATTGACAAACTCTCTTGAAAAATTGTTTAAAATAGAAAGTTTATTTAGGTTTATTGACCTCGTTACAATTGTCTTCATAAAACATAGACCGTCAAATTTGTCGTCTGAAACTATTATTACGGTCGGAGTAGTAAAGCAATTTATATGGTTGTATCCTCTAGATTTGCATATTCTTAGGACACTGTCCTCAACCCTGTAGGTTTCAGCACCGTTTTTAATCAAGAGCTCTCCTAAGAATAGGGCAAGTTTTAAGGTTTGCATTTTGTAATCTTTATCTTCTAATCTGTTTTTCAAAACTTACCTCCATTTGTAATCTTTATCTTCTAATCTGTGTTTCAAAACTTATCTTCATAATAAATAAAATTCTTACCAAGACTATCATACAACAAGGTGGTGAAAATGTATAGGAAAATTTAATATTTTATACTAACTTTATATTTAATTGTATTATTCAAACAATTAACTCAAATTATCTTTTTTTGAAACAACTTGCAATATGTGGTATAATAATAAGATATTAATATAGGGGAGGGATACTATGAAAAAAAATATTAGTATAGTATTATCAGCTACAATGTTTTTAAGTGGTCTAGGTTATTCAAGTGTTTTTGCAGATGATGTTACCTTGGAGATAGAGCCTGAGTTAAACCCATCAGCTATAAAACTCGTTGAATCAACAGGTGCTGTGAATAAAGACCAAGAACCTGATTATACAAAGCCGATAGCAATAGAAAAGTTCAATGATATTGAGGCTAAATTGAAGCAAGATTTTAAGAAAGATGTTTCTATACAAAATATAATCAGCGGGACAGATACAGTTACTAGTGGTAGGCTAAATAAGGCCGTAGACCTCGCTGTATATCGTATTACTGATAAAGAATATGCTGAATCAAAAGCAGTCTTGACTTCAGATAAATTAGTGACTGACAGTAGGTTCAAGATAAGTAATGAAGATGGCTCATATACGATTCCTCTTAAGGATGTAGACTTAAAGCCTGGAGACCACCTAGTCACTTGTATTTCTTACAGGTTTAAATATGATAATACAGGAAAAATAGAAACAAAGACATATTTAGTCAACACTGAGTTTGTTAGCGTGAACTCAATAAAGGCAAAGGTTGGAGAAAAGGTAAATGCAAAAGATGCAATAGTGGGACTTCCTAAAGATGCTAATATTGAGAATATATCTATAGCTGATACTTCAACAGAGGGTAATAAAGAAGCTAAGATAAGGGTTACATATCAGGGCCTATCAAGAGACTTCGTTATACCTGTTATAGTTTCAGACTCTACTAGTGCAGTAGTTGATCCAAATTCAAAGAGAATAAGCGGTACAAATAGGTATGAAACAAACCTAGAGTCCATTAAAAACAGCTTTAAAATGGGTCTTACAAAAACAGTTATAATAGCTTCAGGAGAAAACTTTGCAGATCCACTTTCAGCAGGACCATTAGCTATGAAGAAAAATGCTCCGATCGTATTTTCAACAAAGACAGGCCTAAAGCCAGAAGCTGTCAAACTTATAAAAGACCTTGGAGCCAAGGAAGCTATAATAGTAGGTGGTACAAATTCTGTTCCTGAGCTTGTTAAAAACCAGCTTGCAAGGTTGAATGTTAGAAGGATAGCAGGAGCTAATAGGTACCTAACTTCCAAGATGCTTTTAAATGAATTTGGACCTTCAAAACATATAATTTTTGCGGATGGTAGAGATTTTGCAGACGCACTTTCAGCTACACCTCTTGCTAAAAAATTGAAGGCTCCTATACTATTAGTTGACAAGGAAGACAAGGTGCCTAAGGTTCTTGCCTACCATGACGCATATATAGTGGGTGGAGCCCATTCTGTAAGTCCAGCTATTGAAGCGAATATCAAGTCTAAAATGCCTGGAAAGAATTTATACAGAACTTTTGGTAAAAACAGGGAACAGACATCAGCTATTGTAGCTGAAATTGTAAAATATGATGTTAATATACTTGCCAATGGAAGGGTATTTGCCGATGCACTAAGCTCAGTTAACTTATTGAATGATGGTGGAAAAACTCTTCCATTAGTTGATAAGAATGCTATGAGTCATCAGGTAAAGAATACTATAAATGGCAAATTGAACTATATTATAGGTGGAACTAATGCTATAACAAAAGACCTATTAGGATATTAATTTTATAAAACATAGATATAAAAAAGACTGGATTTTTTCCAGTCTTTTTTTATAAGTTTATGCTAGATAAAGTAAAAGAAAGCTAGCATATAAAGAAAGCTAGCATATAAAGAAATCTAGTATATAAAGAAAGATAGTATACGATGAACACCTTAAAAATAAAGGTTAATACCAAGGTAGAAATTACGAAATTCAGTCTTGCAAAATCTTAACCCAACCTTTATAATAGATATTGTTTAATAAAAATAAACTAATAGTTTAGTAAAAAGTAACCAATGTATTATTAAACTAAAAGTTTAGTAGATGAAAACTCTACTTTGAAAAATAGATACAAAGTCTTGTCTAACAAGGATGACATGACATGGCTTATGATAGGAATTAACTTATATTATGCTAGGATAGGAGGGGCTCTAAGGGCGATTAATATGGATATTGGTGAAAAAATCAAAAGACTTAGGACTGGGAAACAACTGACCCAGGAGGAGTTGGCTAATAGGTGTGAGCTGTCAAAGGGATTTATATCTCAGGTAGAAAATAACCTGACATCTCCGTCCATAGCAACTCTTATAGATATATTGGACATACTTGGAACTAATTTAAAGGAGTTTTTCTCAGAAGACTTAAATGAAAAAATAACATTCAAGCAGGATGATATGTTTGAGGTTGAAGATGAAGACCTAGGCTACACATTTAGGTGGTTGGTCCCAAATTCACAGAAGAATGACATGGAGCCTGTAATGGTTGAGATAATGCCAGGAGGAAGGTACAAGGAAGAAAAACCCCACGAAGGTGAGGAGTTTGGATATGTCATTAAGGGTACACTAACCCTATATATGGGAGACAAAAAATACAAGGTTAAAAAGGGTGAAAGCTTTTACTATAAGGCAAGGGCTAATCACTATATTACAAACGAGGGCAAGACACCAGTAGCAATGGTATGGGTCAGCAGTCCTCCATCATTTTAAATAGATAAGGGGTGTATATATTGAATAATAAACTAATAGAACTAAAAAATATATCAAAGACTTACGATGACAATACGGTTTTAGACGACTTTAACCTAACGATAAATGAAAATGAATTTTTGACACTACTTGGACCAAGTGGATGTGGCAAGACTACACTACTAAAGATAATAGGTGGTTTTGAATTTGCTGATGAAGGTGATGTATATTTTGGTGGTTATAGGGTGAATAATGCCCCTCCATACCAGAGAAATATCAATACAGTATTCCAGAAGTATGCCTTGTTTCCACATATGAATGTATATGAGAATGTGGCATTCGGTCTTAAGATCAAGAAGATGGACAAGGAGGCAATAGATGACAAGGTAAAGGAGATGCTTAGCATGGTATCCCTAGCTGGCTTTGAGAACAGGTCTATAGACTCACTTTCAGGTGGCCAGCAGCAGAGAGTTGCTATTGCCCGTGCCCTTGTAAACGAACCTAAGGTACTTCTTTTGGACGAGCCTCTTGCAGCCCTTGACCTAAAGCTAAGACAGGAAATGCAGAGCGAGCTTAAGAAGATCCAGAAAAAGCTTGGTATAACATTTATTTTCGTAACACATGACCAGGAAGAGGCCCTAAGTATGAGTGATACAGTGGTTGTAATCCACAAGGGTGTAATCCAGCAGATAGGTACTCCAGTTGATATATACAATGAACCAGAAAATGCCTTTGTAGCCAACTTTATAGGTGAATCAAACATAATCGACGGAATTATGCATGATGACTTCGACGTTGAGTTCTCAGACACTAGGTTTGTCTGTGTTGACAAGGGCTTTGAAAAGGGTCAGGCAGTAGACGTTGTAGTAAGACCTGAAGATATAATAATGGTCAAGGAAGACGAGGGTATGATATCTGGTATAGTTCGTTCATCTACATTTAAGGGGGTTCATTATGAACTAGAGGTAGAAGAAAACAGCAGGATGTGGCTCTTACAGAACACTAAGACTGCACCAATAGGTTCTAGGTTAGGTATGATAATTAATCCTGAGGATATACATATCATGCACAAAAGCGAGGTGTAGAAATGAAGGCCGATAACAAGACAAACACAGAATTTGAGATAAAGGAGTCTAGGCTAGCATATCCCTATGCAGTGTGGGCTACAATATTTATAGTAATACCACTTATACTGGTAGTCTACTATTCTTTTACTAGAAAGACAGATGATGGTGGTGTACTATTCACATTGGCTAACTACAGGGACGTATTTGACCCATTGTTTTTCAAGGTATTTGTTAGGTCCTTTGTAATATCAGGCCTAGCTACAATTGCCTGTATTATAATAGGCTATCCTGTTGCCTATATAATATCTAGGATGAGCCCTTCAAAGAGCGCCAACCTAATTATATTATTTATACTTCCTATGTGGATGAACTTCCTTCTTAGGACTTATGCATGGATAGCTATATTGGGTAAGAATGGTCTATTGAATAGTGTTTTGGCATTCTTTGGTGTGCATCCAAACTCAATACTATATACTAGTTCTGCAGTTTTGTTGGGCATGGTATACAATTTCTTGCCATTTATGGTCCTTCCTATATATACATCACTACAGAAGATGGATAAGGACCTTATAAACGCAGCCAAGGACCTAGGAGCGAGTGGATTTACGGTATTTAAAAAGGTTGTTTTCCCACTTAGTATACCGGGCGTTATGAGTGGCATAACTATGGTATTTATGCCTTGTGTTACAACATTTGCAATATCTAGACTACTAGGTGGTGGTAAGACTATGCTAGTAGGTGACTTGATAGAACAGCAGTTTACAACAGTTGGTGATTGGAACTTTGGTTCATCGCTTTCTATTGTTATGATGATAATAATACTAGTGTCTATGGCTATCATGAACAAGGTAGACAAGGACGGATCGGAAGGAGGAGATTACTATATTTAACAAGACTAATAAACTACCGAGATTAAATAGTAAGAGTAGGGAATTTATGCAAAATGCATACTTGGTGCTTGTATTTATATTCTTATATGCACCTATAGCAGCTCTTATGATATTCTCCTTCAATGACTCAAAGTCTATGGGTCACTTAAATGGATTTACACTTAAGTGGTATGCGGCATTATTCAAAAATGAATCAATACTTAGTGCCTTATACTATACAGTTACAATAGCAATACTTGCATCTGTTATATCTACAATATTTGGTACAATCTCATCTATAGGTATATACAAGATGAGGGGGAAGATGAAAAAGTCTATACTAAATATCAACTACCTACCTGTTTTAAATACAGAAATAGTAACAGGTGTGGCCATCATGTCCCTGTTTACATTTTTAAATATGAACTTTGGTTACAAGACTATGTTAATATCTCACATAATGTTCTGTACACCATATGTTATAATGTCTGTCCTACCTAAGTTAAGACAGCTGCCAGAGAACACTCAAAATGCTGCCATGGACTTGGGCGCTACACCTTGGTATGCTATCAGAAAGATAATCATACCACAGATAAGACCAGGAGTGATATCAGGATTTCTAATGGCATTTACAATGTCAATAGATGACTTTATAATATCATTCTTCAATACAGGCAACGGTGTAAGCAACCTTTCTATAGAGATATACGGTATGGCAAGACGTGGTATAAAGCCAGAAATAAACGCCCTATCTACACTGATGTTTGGTACAGTTATGATACTTTTGATACTTTCAAACAAGAAGGACTCAGTTATCAAGAACAATATAATCAACAGGGGCAAGTAGGAGGTAGTAAATATGAATATTAAAAAGATAATAAAGAGCATTTCTATCCTATCCCTTTCTTTGATTATGGGAATTAACATGACCGGATGTGGGGCTGGCAAGGATTCTAGCAAGGTATTAAATGTTTATAATGTAGGAGACTATATTGACGAATCCTTGATTGATGAGTTTGAAGAACAGACAGGTATCAAGGTCCAGTATTCAACATATGACACTAATGAGATGATGTACCAGAAAGTAAAGAGTGGAAGCACAAAATATGACCTAGTATTTCCTTCAGACTATATGATCCAGAAGATGAGTAGAGAAGGCCTACTAAAGAAGATAAACTTCAATAATATACCTAACTACAAGTACATAGACAAGGAATTTAGAAATGTCAAGTACGATCCTACAAATGAGTACTCAGTGCCTTATATGTGGGGAACTCTAGGCATAGTATACAACAAGTCTATGGTCAAAGATCCTGTAGATTCATGGGACATATTATGGAATGACAAATACAGGAGAAATATACTGATGTTCGATTCAGTAAGGGATACAATCGGTGTGTCTTTAAAAAGACTTGGATTTTCCATGAACTCCGTAAATAGGATGGAGCTGAGGGATGCAAAAAGAGAGCTTATAAAACAAAAACCAAAGCTACTTGCATATGTAAATGATGATGGCAAGGACAGGATGGTTGCTGGAGAAGCTGCCCTAGGTATATTCTACTCAGGAGATGTAGGAATGATGAAGGAAGAAAATCCTGACCTAGAATATGCCCTACCTAAAGAAGGATCTAATATATGGACAGATGGAATATGTATACCCAAGACTGCTGATAATGAAGAATGGGCAGAGGCCTTTATAAATTTCTTATGTGACCCTGATGTAGCAGCCAGAAACACTGAATATATAGCATATTCTACTCCTATAACAGAAGCTAGGAAAAAACTGCCTGAAGAGATGAGAAATGACCCTACTCTTTATCCAGATAAGAAATTGTTGGAAAAATGCGAAGCCTTTTTAGACCTTGAAAAAAATATCAAGCTATATGACAAGGCATGGATTGAAATAAAGAGTAACTAAAGAATAGTATGAGATAATAATAAAAATAAAACCACCCTAGGATGCATTATTGAGAATGTTATTTATGGGTGGTATATTTTTAGTAATTTGAATAATAGATTCTAAAGGATAGGAGGTGTGTGATGGTTAAACTAGGTAAGTCTAATACTAGAACAAGGAATAAAAAGGGAACAACAAATAAACGAACAACAAATAAGCAAACAGCAAATAAGCAAACAACAAAAAAACAAACAGCAAATAAGCAAACAACAAAGAAACAGGCAAAGAAGAATACTAAGAATTATACAAATAAAAAGAAAAAAACTACTAAATCAAAAAGAAAGTGGTTTTGGAAAATTATTATCTTGCTAGTATTGATATCGACATTATACACAGCCAAGTCTGTTTTTGAATTTGTTGAATACCAATCAAGCCAAAGTGGGTATACAATGTCCGGTCAAGACTTTATAGACAAGGTAGATGATATAGCCATAGTTGAGTATAGAAAATCAGGCATCCTACCATCCATCACTGTAGCTCAAGCAATACTTGAATCGAATTGGGGTAGGTCAAAACTCACACAGGATGCCAACAACCTATTTGGCATCAAGGCGGATTCTTCTTGGTGGGGAAGTAGTGTGACCTTTTCCACGGGAGAATATTATAATTCTAAGGTCAATGCCAAGTTCAGAAAGTACAGGTCATGGAAACATTCTATAGAAGACCATACGGATTTTTTGGTCAAGAACAAGAGGTACGAAAGGGCAGGTATATTTGATAAAAAGGATTATAAGTCACAGGCCCAGGCCCTTGAAGATGCAGGCTATGCTACTACAGAGGACAAGAACGGTAATAAGATATATGCAGATAAGTTGATAAGACTTATAGAGAGGTACAATCTATACAAATTAGATGATAAGGTGCTAGTATACTAAAAAAATCTTTATTTTTGTACATATATGTGTTAAACTATATTAGTTAAGTATAGCAGATGATCGCAGGTAGAAATACGTGAGGAAAGTCGGAGCTCCATAGAGCAGGGTGCTAGGTAACGCCTAGTGAGAGCGATCTTAAGGATAGTGCAACAGAAATAAACCGCCCATTGGGTAAGGATGGAAAGGCGAGGTAAGAGCTCACCAGCATATAGGTGACTATATGGCTATGTAAACCCCACCTGGTGCAAGGCCAAGTTAGGAACAAGAGATGTTGCTCGCATCTCCCGGTAGGTAGGCCGCTTGAACCTATTGGTGACAATAGGTCTAGAAAGATGATCATCTAATACAGAACTCCGCTTATAGCTATGCTTAATACTAAAAAAGAGAAGTCAAAGGCTCACTTGATTAGGGATTTTAGAAAAACTGATTTAGAGGGTCTTTAGGTGGCAAGAAAAAAGGCTGTGAGTTTAAATGCTCACAGCCTTTTTTGAGTCTATGCAAAAAGTCTGTAAAATTATAAGTCCTTCTATGGTAAAATTATTATCATAGGAGGACTTTTGCTATGGGAAGGACAAAAATTGTACAAATTATATTGCAATTTTGTAATTGAAATAAACTAACAATATGATATAATATAGTTAGATGCGAAGATATGTTTTCCATATAAATAATACATTTTTAATTTAAAATTAAAACTTATAGATTTGTTTTCCGGTTTGGGTCTGTAAGTCCAAATTTAAATTTTTGTATTTGAAAACTATCTTTCTTATTATGCAAGGTTAAGAAGGTGGCTAACTTGCACCAATATTTTTTTATAAGTAATTAAAACAACCACCGATTAAAGTAGTGTACTGAAGATAGATACACGCTATCACTTTAGCACATTACAAGGCAGTAATTCAACTGTCTTAGTTAAAGAACACCTTTAACTAAAATGGAAGTCCAACCATGAAAAATGGACAGATAAAATAAAGAAAGGAGATATTATGAAGAAATTCAGTGATAGTAGTTTAAAAAGAGTTTTGTCTTTACTACTAGCAATCGTAATGATGATAGGCCTTGTGCCTATAAATGCTTTTGCGGAAGACCCAGAGACTGGTTCTATAAATCAGAAAACTTCATCTAGAGCAGTTGACGCAGAAGGCAAACCCCCAGTAGACTGGGATAAAAGTACCGGAGAAGGACGAGATGACGGTTCATCCTACTGGTCACTACCGTCAGGCGTGAACATCATCAACGCCCACAACGGTTCAGACCCGCTAAACACTTTTGGTTTTACCTACTTAGGTAAGTATTTAGATGACCAAGGACGTATCGTACTTAAGTTCGACATCGGACACAGAACCATGGCTAACTCCGGTGTGTGGGATAAATATGTCATGCGCTTCCCAAAAGAACTTTACAATGCTATCGATACAGATGCGTCGTTTATTCTATGGAAGCAAACCGAAGCATATCGAATCGACAACTTCGATAGGTTTGAAACCACTACTATAAGAGAGCAAACTGCCTACACCTATCAATTCCCATATAGAAACTTCGGTGCCCAATACGGTCACAGAGAAGTAAACGTCGTTTTAAAGAAAGACGTCAACTGGGAAAAGGACTTTGCAGGCAAATCACAAGTAGTACAACTTAGACTATATAATGGTAACAACAGTAACTTGAAGATGTTCTCTACATCAGCTAGGGGTGCAGACAAACAGTACACATCCTTTGGTTACAACACCCATACCAAGACAGCTGTTGTAGGTGACCTTTCCAAGCGTCCCGGCGACCTTGTAGAGTCAACTACAATATCTATGTTACAATCCTCTGATTACGACGACATCTTCCATACGGCTGACTCTTCACTGCAATTGGACAGAGACAATAAAAAAGTAAGAATTATTTACTCAATTGCCAAGACAGCTACTACAAGAGGAGACTACAAGGCCTTTGGTGAAGATATCGGTTTACGTCAAACCCTTGACCCAGACTTTGTACGCTACCTTGATTTATCAGATCCGGAGACAAAGATTGGTACCTACCAACTTTTCTATCCAAACGAAAAGAAATATGGTGAACCAATTGACATCTTTGCAAAGGACCTAAATGGCGTTAAAAAGACAGCAGACGGAAAAATTGAGCTAGACGGAAATAACAACCCAATCTATACACGAGATGACAAATCCGTCTTTATCCAATTTGGTTCAAAGGAATTTGTAGATAAGGAAAACCCGTATTCAACGGATCCAAACTATATCTATACGAAAAGCACCGATGCCTCAAACATTTACTTTGCCGGCCAACAAAATGATGGATGTTTGGGCGTATTCGAATACAATATCGACCCTAGTCGTATTAACGCGACTATGATCGAGAAGAAAGAGTTCTCCAAGAACTTTATGTTCGATACTCGCTATATCACATCCAACAACGAAGGTATGCGCAAGTATACAGGCGTTTTACAAGAAGATATAGTATATCCACCGGGAAAAAATGTCTTCTATAGATTGCTTCCGGAACCATATGAAAGCCTCACTACCAGCACAACGGGTAAAAGCAAAGCTGCCGATTTTATTTTAAACATCGGTGGAGCGGACGGAACTTGGAAGTCATGGAAGCGTGAAGGAATGGCTTGGTTTAATGACGGTACTAACGCATATGCAATTTCGCCTTATGGTAAAGAAATACATTTAGCACCGCACACAATGACCATTGGTGGAACAATCCCTAAAGGCACGCCAATTACTGTCTACCTTCCAAAAGACTACTCAACTAAAGCAGATAAAATTCACTTTGACTTAGTAACAGGTGACCAACGTGGAGTTACCAAGAGCCAACTGACTAATGCCAAGTCATTAATGGATGGTAAGAAGATAACCCTTAATAAGGCAAAGAAGAAAGACGGGTCAGACATCTTCTACAATCCTCTATATATAAAGAACACTGTTTCCACAATCGGTGGTTCAGCAATCAGAGAGCAATACACACCTATCGTTGATGAAATCTTCACAGACTCAAAAGACTTTACAGGTATTATGAGAACTGAAGGTGGTGTGCTAGCATCACTTTACAAAACAAAAGAAGGTGGAACTACCAGCGAACACTTCGGTGAAAACTGGGTAGACTCTGAATCAGATAAAGAAGGAAACATCACTGGCTACGAAAGAATAGACGGTAGACTTAAAGACGGGGAAAAACCTGAAGCTGTAGATCCTGACAATATAAAGGAAAAGAGAACAGTTAAAGGCCTTGATACTAAGAACAATGTTGTAGACAAGGTGTTCGAAGGTTTAAGATTTACCATTAAAAAGCTTTACTTTGGTGGCGATGAATTTAAGGATGCCACTCAAGAAACGAAAGTTGAAGACATGGACCTTATCAAGGACCAACCGGTTATGTTCAACTCCTTTAGACATACCTCTTTAAAGTCTGCACCGGTTTACGAACAAGTTCAAGCGAAAGTTAAGTTCATGCTATATCCAAAACAAAATGTAGCCATGGATAAGATAGTACCACTAAATACAGAGTACTCTATCGAGCCTGAAAAACTAAACGAAAAAGGACTTGAAGCAGTTGAAAGACTTCAAACAACTGGTAAGCCAAATCCAAATTACAAGGGTAATGGATTTAAGGCAAAAGAAGGCGAAAACAATATCCGTGTAGACAAAGACCATCCTACAATTTCAGTTAAGAGAAAATCTCTAACAGAAACGGATGCTTTTGGTACGGAAAAAGATGTAACTTATCCAAACTTCCTTAACCACGATGGCTATGCCTACGGTGTAAACAGTTCGGATCCAGCTATAAAAGAAAGAGCAATTCAAGAATTTATCAAGCGTCTATACCCAGATGCAGAATTCGATGCAGCTCTTGGCAATAAAGCAGACGGTTCAAAAAGAACAGACGGTAAGACAGTTATAGGTTGGACAACTAAGGAACTTGTAGACACACCTACAAAAGATGCTATAGACCAATTCTATGAACTAGAAAAGGATAAGAAGGTTTTAACTGACATTAAGCAATGGAAAGATGTTGATGGAGATAAACAAAACTACATCTTCAACGAATACTCACCGGTTGACAAAAACAGAACAGTCTATGCCGTTTGGGGTACGCCGAGCTTAGTTCTACACTCTAACAACACTACATTAGATAAAGAAACAGTGGTTCGTATTCCTTTCACACCGGATGACGTTACCCATACAAACAAGATTATCGATGCCATGACGTCGGCTACAAAAGATAATCTAAAGAACAAAAATGTAATCAAAGAACTTCCACTAGCACCTTATAAATATAGGTCTCAGGCACTAGGAGAAGAATACGACAAAAGATTAGAAAGCTTTATTATGGAAAACTCTACCTTCGTTGGCTGGACTCTAGATCGTCATAAAAATGATAAAAAATCTGACTTCGCAGCAGGTAACAACAACGAACGTATAGGAGAAATTCAAAAAGGTGAAACGAAGGACGGTAAGAGCCTTCCGAAGAGAACAGAGTCAACTACCTACCTAGGTAATTTTAAAGATGCCTATGTTCCAAATGGTTACAACTTTGCCGTATCTAAGGGCTTTGAAGCCTTGATGAAGGAAGGAAAGGACATCCACCTATATGCAAACTATAGACCTTACTTTGATGTAAAAGTTCAACCAAGATATATGAACATTGATAAAGCTCAGGGTCAATATGGCAAATATGTGGATACAGTAGATAAGGCTAAGAAGAAAAACTTAGAAATTGCCCTACTTTATAGAACAGCAGTAACAGATTATACAAAGCCAACAGTACTACAAGGGGCAACTTACAACCCACTTACCAAAAATGACTTATTGCTAGATAGCGATGAGGTTGTAAAACCATGGGATGGAACTAAAAACATTCTAACATGGAAGGTACCAGGCTTTGACCGTGAAGGTATGAGACAGTCCTATGTAGCAACAGTAGTACCTCAAGGCAAGACTGAAGCCTATAATAAATTTAAGCAAGATAATGGACAAGGTGGAATTTACGACTGGAACTCCCTTGGAATTACAACTTACGTTAAGCTTTCTGGACAATCAGCAGAGCTTGACAAGGGGGCACCTAGAAACATTCATGAAACAATTCCAAATGGGGACCCATACGGAATTGGACTTGCTAAGCAACAAACTTTCGGTGTAGATACCGGTGGCAAGATAGACGTCTTTACCTCAGCAACATCTAGACAAGCTACAGTAAGATCAGTTCGTGGAAACAAAGAAGAAGCAACAGGTTACAACATCTTCCTTACAAACACACCGCAGTCCATGCCGACTCCTGAATTTAACTCGGTGAAAGAAACAGATACAACTATCGACATCAACTTTGGTCAAGGTCTTATCAATGAAAAGCTTAAAGCCCTTAAGTTAAAGATTCCTTCATCAACAGATGGAAAGACTACAACTTATAAGGATATTCGCTTTGACATTGGACCTGATGGTAAAACTTTCACAAATAATGAAGGCTATACAGCTACTTTAGATGAACAAGCTGGCAAGCTAACTCTTGGCAACTTTGACTTCAAAAATCTTCCTGCAGATGAACCAAGTAGAACCATCTACGGAACCTATGTAAAAGAAGTTGGCGCTGAAGGTGCAAAAACAGAAGTAGAAGGTGATACAGGCAAGGTAGTAATTACCAGAGTCTTAACTTCACTTCCAGTAACACAGATGGAACAAATAAAGAAAAATGACGGCGAAAATGCTAGAATCAAATTTGTTATTCCAGACGAAGGTCCAACAGACCAAGTGGCACCAGGTACAGTTTATACAGCTCAAAAATTCGATGGACAAAAATGGGTTGATGTAGGCGAAACTAAAGTAACAGGAACTAACCTAAGAGGATCTACAACTGAAATGCCAATCACTGGCGATGTAGCAGATGGAGACCTTATCCGTATTAAGTCTAAGGAACCAGGCAAGTTAGAATCCTACTCAGTAGGAGATGCAAATAGTGGAGCATACACACCACAAGTACAAGATCCTAGTACACCAGATACACCACCAGCAGATACTGGCCACTATGTTAAACTTGACCTAGTAGGACCAGAAGCAAATGGTAAAGCAGAAGATGAACGCTTCAGACGTTATATCAACATCGACGCAACCCTTGATGAAGTACCAGGCAAAGAAGTTACTATTGAAGTAGGAACTAAGGGTGAACAAGGTGCTGAAGGTAATGAAACATTTACAGGCAACAGGGACCAAGTAATTAAGTTCTACAATGAAATCGCACACAATGAAGATATAACCCTACACGGTGTATGGATCACAGCTACAGATAAGTTTGGAAATAAAAAGACAACTAAGTTGACTTATAAACAAACTTATCAATTAGATGTTAGAATTACTGGGCTGAGATCAGGCCGTAACTATCTAAGACTGAGATCTGAAAAAGCAGGTACAAGCGTTAAACTTACTTTCTTGAAAAACGGAAAAGAAGTTAGACATACTCAAACTGTAAAGATTGATAAAGCTAACAAGCTCCAAAAGATTGATCTAGGCGAGTACAAGATGGAAAAAGGTACTGACCTTATGATAGAAGGATCTTTCGTAGAGGGTACCGGAAAAGACGCAAAAGTTTACACTAACAACCCTTGGATCCAAGAAATTAGATAAAAATGTAAGATTATAACCATTCATTTGGGGAGCTGGTCTCCCCAAGTGATAATACAAAAGGAGGAATAATGAACAGTAAGAGAATAGTATCTTTGATTCTTTCTATTGTAATGACCCTTCAAATTTTTGTATTTCAAACTCCAGTCCATGCTATGGAGGGAGCAAACCTTACAATACAAAAGTCAGAAGGACAAAAGATAAATGAGAGAACAGAAGAATTTGCATTCAAAAATACTAAAAAACCAAAATTTACATGGTTCATAAGAGGCAGCCAACCCCTATTCGGCGCAAGAGATGCTTCCACAACCAAAACAGAAACTCTAAAAATCAAGACCACAGCAACGGGTCTTGATGAAGGAGACCAACCGTTTGACTGGGCAGCTTTCGGACAAAATAAAAAGTTCAGAGCCTGGATTGAAGTTGCCTATGTGGAAGACAAACAACCGGGAGAAAAAGTTGCAACCCAAAGACACAAGGTATCGGAAGATTTTGACATTTCTGCTGAAGGAGATATCAATGCAACTGCAACTCTAGATGCTTCCAAGACAGTAGACTACTACTTCTTAAAGACAGAGTATGATACTGATGATGCGGCCTTTAGAATAAATGCAGTACTTGAATACGCAGGCTCTTTATCGCCAAAAATTAAAGAAAATCTTGAGTTCAGTGTCGACATTCATCAAATTGTAAGTACAAAAATCACTTACAATCTAGTCGATGAATACGGCAAGGCAATCGACCTTACTGATACTAAGGAAGAAAAACCAGCAGATGCTGACCTTGCAAATCTAGGTAAAATTGGTGATGTAACTACTTTTAACCTTAAAAATGAAGGTACAGAAATTCTTTGGAAAAATCAAAAGTTAGATGAGTTTGATTTAATGGATTCATCTCTAACAATGAGCCTAACTAAGAATGAAATTAAGTCAAACAACATCGACTACAAGTTATCTTCAACTTACGATAAACTTAATGGTGGTAAAGTTACTATCCAAAGACAAAAGGATGCAGTAACACCAAAAGACCCACAAAAGCCTGGAAATATTCCAGAAGGATATGCGAGACTGAATCTATCAGCAGATGCCCTAGCTGGTGGACCAAAGGGAACATTTAATAAAGACGACGACAAAGATAATCGTAGAGTTGTCGATGTAAGAGCAGGTAAGGCCTACACTACTGCCCAAGCAGAAGTTAACAAGGTAACCAAGCCATTCCCACTTACAAGTGAAAAGAAAGTCGACACTGGTAAGACTTTTGACAAATGGACACCAGCACTTAGCGAACTGGGCACTGCCGTTGCAAAGGAAACAAAAAACCTTAACGCAAGCTACAAATCAAGTGATGTGGAAATCATCCCTTACCTTCCAGGTGAAGAAGTTCCTACAAAGGACAAGGATGGACTTCCAATCCCAACAGATTATGTAACAGTTACCTTCAAATCAGAAGACGCAAAAAAGGGTAAGGTTAAAATCGGCAACAAAGAAGGCGCAACAGTACTTGCAAAAGTAAAACAGGGCATCGATCTTTCTAAAAAAGCTGAAATCACAACCGAACCGGCAGAAAACTACGGCTTTACTGAATGGAAACCGGCACTTACAAAGGCAGCAGCAGATCAAACTTACACAGCTTACTTTGTTAAATCCGGCGACAAAATCAACGAAGGCGACCCAATACCAAAGGATTGGTTCAAGGTAACAGTTAGCCAAGACGAAGACTCAATCAAGTCTGGCACAGTAAAAAAAGCTGTATACGCAGTTAAACCTAACGACAAATTAGAACAAGATAGATTTGCTGATGTGTCAAAGGCTGCAAACGATGGTTACAAAGATCCGGCATGGTATGTTGGGTCAGATAAACTTGACAAGCCATATGAAAAAGAAATCACAACTTCAACAGAGTTTATCGCAAGAGCAACAGAAGAAATAGCAAACAAGTTTAAAACAAACGGCTTAAAAGCAGTAGACATTACAGCATACAAAGGCGACCAAATTGGACCTAAGTTCTGGAACAAAGGTGTTACAACACAAAGAGAAGATGCATCCCTAGAAAGACTACTAGCAGAAGCAACAGTAACTGATACAACAGATTCTGCAAGAACAACTGAAAAAGCAGGTACTTTCCCAGGTACGCTTAAAGTTACTTTCACAGATGGATCCTCATTAGAAGTAAATAATCAAAAACTTATAGTTATAGACACTAGTGTAGACATCGACTACGACAAAGGATCTGACAAAGACGCCAACGCACCTCGCCACAAAGACGAAGTAGTAAAGGGTAAAATAAAAACGTCTGAAACGGTAGAAGGCGCAAAAGTTGAAATCTTAGACAGTAAAGACAATGTTATAGGTATCACACTTGCCAAAGCAGATGGTTCATTCATCGCAGGTACAAGAGAACTACAAGCCGGCGAAAAGATTAAGGTAAGAGTAACACTACCAAAGGCAGATAAAGCATCACCAGCAGTCGAAAAAGTTGTTAAGCTAAACGCTGACAGATTAAAAGACCTACTACCAATTGCTAAGGTACAAAAAGATAACTTTAGTAAAAAGCAAAATGCTATTATTAAAGAAAAATTAGAAGCGCTTGGCACTGCCATTACAGAAGCTGAAAAGCTTGTTGATAAAAATGGTAAGGCAATTGGCGAAGACACTGCAAATAATCAAACAGCAATTGATACAGCAGTTACAAATCTAGAAAAGGCTCTTAAGGCACTAACAGCTAATATCCCACCAAGTATTTCAGGTCCAAAGACTCACGAAATATTTGTAGGCGAAGCACTAGATCTTGAAAAGCTAGTTGAAGTAACAGACGGAGACGGAGCAGACGACCTAGTTGTTGAAAATGGCTCAAATGTTAAGATAACAGCTGTAAAAGTAGAAGGACAAAATAAAACATCAGTTGCAGATCTTTCTGCTATTAAAGACAATGTAGGAACATACAAGGTAACATACACTGCAAAAGATAAATCAAATGCAGAAGTTACTCACGAAATGACACTTACAGTCAAGCCAAGGACTACTTCAGCAATCGAAGTAACTAATGACCCAAATAAGATGTCCTACCTAATCACTGAAAAAGATGGCAAGGCAAAACTTGACCTTGATGGCATGACACTTAACTTAGTTGATAATCTTGGTAAAAAGACAGAAGTTAAATTAAACGATCCAAAAGTAAAATTAAAAGTTAATGGACGTGAAGTAACAAACGGCGCTGAATTAACTCCTAAAGACGATGTTCAATTTATCGAAGTTGAGTACAAATATGGAGATAATACGCTTACAGCACAAACAAAAGGCGTTCTTCGTGTAGGCCCAGACTACGATGGAGATGGAAAAGACGATAGAACACAAAACTTTGATCCAGAAAAGATTGAAAAACTTGTAGTCGTTAAACAACCACAACTTGACTATATTGCTAAAGATAAGTCAGAAGCAGACAAAGTATTCAAGCTAAACCTTGAAGGCATGATTGTAAGAATGACTGACAAGGCTGGCAAGGAAAAGCTCGCAGTATTTAATGAAGGCAAGTTTGTAGACTACGACAATATTAGAGAAGAAATCAAAGGACTTACTGCAACACCAGTTAATGGTGCAAAATTAACACCACAAACTAGTGATACTGATAAGGGTCATAATGGAAGTAAGGTTGCTATAACTGGACCAAATAACTCTAAAGCAGAAACAGATCCATTAAAAGTATTCTACGATGCTAATAAGGATGGTAAACCAGACTACGGTCAAGAACAAAAAACTCCAGCACCATCAGCAATGGCTAGAAACGTTGGAGAAAATCCTCAAGGCACAACAGTAGAAGGTATGGCAACACCAGGTGCAGTCATTAAGATTACTGATGCACAAGGAAAAGTTCTAACAACCGAACCTGAAAAAGTTGTAGCTGGACCAGACGGAAAATACACTGCAACTGTTAAACCAATACTTGCTGACGGTACAGACATCAAAGTAACAGCAAAACTTGGAGAAATGGTAGAATCAGACCCAGCACAAGCAAAAGTATTTGACGACAAGAACAACAACAAGCAACCAGATGGGGACGAAGGTTTCAACATTGCAAAAGCAACAGATATTAAATTTGTCGACCAGCCAGACCTAACTTACCTTGTTGCAACTAAAGACACAGAAGTAACATTTGACGGAAAAGATGCAAAAGGCAAGCCAATTTACCTTGAACTATCTTACAAAAATGGTGATAAGACAGAATCCAAAATCATGACACTAGAAGACTTGATGAAGGATACTGAAAATATCAAAGTAACACCAGCAAATGGTACAAAAGATAAGATTGAAAACCAAACACACGACTTGGTTGGCAAAGCAATAGATGTTAAACTTGTAAATGCTAATAAAACAGCAACATCAAAAAGCACATTCGCTATCGAAATTGATGCAGATGGAAATGGAAAAGCTGACAAAGACGAAAAAACTCCAGCACCAACAGCTAAGGCACTTAACGTTGGTAAAGAGCCAACATCAACAACTATTACAGGTAAAGTTGAAAAAGGTGCAAAGGTTGTAGCAATGGTAGGCAACGTAAAAGTTGGCGAAACAACAGCAAACGAAAATGGCGAATACACTATAAATGCAACAAAAGATGGTGCTGCGCTTCCAGTTGATACAAAAGTAAATGTAACTGCACAAGTTGGAGTTAAAAAAGTATCTGACCCAACAGAAGCCATAGTAAAAGCAGATAAAGATGGCAACGGAGTTGCAGATAACGAAGAAGACTTCGACATTACAAAGACTGCAAAGATTGAAATGGTTAGCGACCCTAACAATATGGACTACCTTGTGACAACACAAGATGGAAAAGTTAAGTTTGATGCAAAAGGAATGCTTGTTAGATTAACTGACAAGGCAGGTAAAGAAAAACTTTACACAGCTGAAGAATTAGCAAAAGATACTGAAAACTTTAAAGTTGAACCAGCTCACAATAGTGACCTAACAATTGCAGCAAACAATGGCAATAAAGTTAAAGTAAAACTTCTTAAAGCTCCAAAAGAAATGACAAAGACAGAAGTCGAAACAACTGGCAAGCTATCAGTAAAACTAGACGCTAATAACAATGGTGTCGCTGATGAAAAAGAAAAGTTCGATATAGCTAAAACAACTAAGGTAACTATCATCCAAAATCCATCAAAGATGAACTACCTAGTTAACGATGCTAAGGGAACAACTCCATTTGAAACAGCAGGTGTAGTAATCAAGTTAGAAGATGCTAGCGGAAAAACTGTAACTTACAATGCTGAAGAATTAAAGAATCTTACAGACAAGATTAAACTTTCACCAACAGAAGGAGAACAACTTGGTCTAGACGATGGTAAGACTAAGACAACTCCATTCAAAGTTACTATTATTGGAGCAGAATCTACTGACAAACCAACTGCAACAGGTGGAAACGTAAAAGTTCAACTTGACGCTGATGGAAACAAAATTGCTGATGAAGATGAAAAGTCTGAACAAGCAAAAGACGTTAAGGCACTTAACCAAAACAAAGTTGAAGATGGTAAAGTTACAAATGTACCAAAAGATACTACTACAGTAATTGGTAAGGCTAAACCAGGCTCAACTGTTATCATTAAAAATGAAGAAGGAAAAGAAATTGGTAAGGTTGAAAAAGTTGGCGATAATGGTGAATTCACTGTTGAAGTTACAAAACAAGACGAAGGTAAAAAGGTAAAAGTTGTTGTAACTGAACCAGGTAAGAAGGACTCAGACCCTGTTGAAACAACAGTAGTAAGAGACTCCGACAACGATGGAGAAGATGACAACCAAGCAGGTCAAACAGAAAGACCAGCAGCTATTGCATCTAATATTGGTAAGAAGCCAACATTTACAACTGTTAAGGGTAAAACTGAAAAGGGTGCAGTAATTACTGTTACTGTAAAAGTAAATGGTGAAGAAAGATCTGTTACAGTTGAAAACTTAAAAGTAAATAATGACGGAACTTACACACTTGAAGCTAAATACAACAACAAACCATTAGAAAGTGGCGCAGAAATCTTAGTTTATGCAAAAAATGAACCTAAGACAATTTCTAAACCACAAACTACAACAGTATTCAACGACGTCAACAAAGACGGAAAACCAGACGCTGGTAAGGTTGATTTAACAGACGTTAAGGACATCCAAGTTATCGCACCTGATAAGATGTCTTACACTCAAGGCGAAAAACTTGTTGGAACTGGACTAAAAGCTGTTGTAAGAGATAACAAGGGTGGCATCGAAATCTTTGACTATGATAATGCAACTGGTAAATTCAAAAATGCAGATAATGAAGAAGTTGCAGACATCACAGCAACAGTAGCTAACAAGCCTATTAAAGATCTTGCTTTAACAGAAAAAGATCATGATGGAAAGGCTATCGATGTAAAAGTTGGAAAAACAAAAGGCTCAACAAATCAAATGCTTGAAGTAAAACAACTTCAAACACCAACACCTACAATTGAATTTGCAGCAAACCAAAACACTGCAGGATCTACTGGACAAGCATCAGGAACTGCAAAACAAAAGACAACTGTTAAATTCACAGTTAAAAATAAACCGACAACAGTTTATGTAAAATACACTGTAGATGGTGAAGCAAAAGAAGAAACTTTTGAAATCGGAGCAGATGATGATGCTACTAAGACTGTTGACTTAAAAGCTAAGTTACCAGTTGGAGCAGAAGTACAAGTCCTAGCAAAAGATGCTGACAAGACTCTATCTAAAGCAGCTACTGCAACAGTAGTAAGAGATGCTAATAATGATGGAACAGCTGATGACAAGACTCCAGTTGGAAAGACTGAAATTGATCCTATCAAGGCTAAATCTGAAAAGATTACTGTGAAACCAGCAGATAACGCTACAGAACTTGTAATTAAAGAAACTGACAAGAGTGGCAACACTCCAGCAGATTCAGCAACGATTACAGTCAAGAAAGATGTAAACGGAAATTGGAAGATTGGTGATACTCTAGTTCAAAAAACTGATGACGGTAAGCTAATCATTCCAACTAAGGATAAGCTAAAACTTGACGAATATAACGTTGTTGAAGTTGAATCAAAGGGTGATTCAGATACAAGTACACCATCAACAGCTAAAGAAGTAGTTGGCAAAGCAGCAGATACAGAAGCACCAGCTACTCCAAAAGTTGATCAACCAATAGATGGCGACAAAGACATCAAGGTTAAGACACCTACTGAAAAAGACGCTAAGACAATCATAGTTGAAGTTGAAGTACCAGCTAAACCTGGCGAACAACAACCAACAAAGAAAACTGTAGAAGTTAAAAAAGATGATAATGGAGACTGGAAGGTTGGAGATACACCTGTTAAGGAAGAAAATGGAAAACTTGTAATACCAGTTGATCCAGCTGTAAAGAAGGGCGACAAGGTAACAGTTGAAGTTAAAGACGAAACAGGAAACTCTAGCAAGACTGATCCACAAACAGTTGTAGCAAGACAACAACTACCAGACCCAACTATCAATCCAATCAAAACTGGAGAAAAGACAGTAGCTGGTACAGCAAAAGATGCTACATCAGTTGATATTTATAAGAAGGTTGGAGATAACTACGAACTTATTAAAGAAGGCGTAGGTGTAAACTCTGACGGAACTTATAACTATCCAGGAACAGAAGAATTTAAAGACGGCGACGTTATTAGAGTTGTAGCTAAAAAGCCAGGCATGACTGAAGCTGCTGCTGAAACAACAGTAGGAGTAGATACAACTGCATTAGATAAGGCAATTAAAGATGGTAAAGACGCATTGGTTAAAACAAATGACGGAACACCAGAAGATAAAGCCTTAGAAAAAGCAATTAAAGATGCAGAAGATCTTAAGAAGAGAACTGATCCTAAACCACCAACACAAGAGGAGTTAAACAATGCTCAAAAAGAAATCGAAAAAGCTATTGAAAATAAGAAAAAGACAGACGAAGAAAGACAAAAGCTTAAAGATATTATTGAAGAAGCAGAAAAAGAAACTCAAAAAGAAGGTTATAAGGATAAGCCTGCAGCAGATAGAAGAGCCTTAGAAAAAGCTATTAAAGAAGGTGAAAATAACTTAAAGAATAATACTAATATCACTGAATCTACAACTAAAATTGAAAAGGCCTTAGAAGAAATAAGAAAAGAATTATTAAAAGTAGGCGTAAGAGATGCTAGAGTAGGAGATAAAAGTATAACTATTTCAACTTATCCAAGTTTTTGCTCAGTCGAAGTATTTGTTAATAAAGTTTCTCAAGGTGTTATAACAACAAATAGTTTCGGAAATTACAGAATCACATTAAATGGACCAATCAAACCAGGAGATGAAGTAGAGTTGAAAGCAACTAAAGACGGGTATAAAGATGGTAAGTATTGGGATAAAATAAATTAAAACTATTACAGGAAAGGAATTTTCCTTTCCTGTAATAAAACTTTAAGGAGGAAAAAATGTATAAAAAGAGAATAATTTCTTTTTTGCTTGCCCTTGTTATGCTACTTGGAACACTAGCAAATCCAGTATTTGCAATTTCAAGTAATCCTAATAAAGGAGAGGAAGCAAAATATGAAATCCAAGAAATTGATGGCAAGTTATACAAGGCCTATAAAGTTTCTGATTTAGGATTAAAAAATCCTGAAAAATTGCTAGCACCTAAATATAGGACTAGGGCAGCAGGAGACCCATTTAAACATGAATATGTTAATGTTAGAGTTAAAGTCGAATCATCACTTGTTGATATGAGCCTAAAAGATGATTTTCATCTAAAGGTTTATGTAGCACTAAGGGAGGATGACACTAAAATTGGAGAAGCTAATATAACAGGAAATGGAACATTTACATTTGTACAAACAGAAAATTATGACCCAAGCAATCCAGATCATCAGAATTATGACAAGTGGTATATACTAGTACCAACAGAATTTAGATATGATATAAGAATAGAGTATGGAAGACAAGGTTCCATTGACGATGAGAATGTGACTATACAAGTCGCTCAAAGGGCAATGCCACTGTATAAAGCAGTTTGGTATACAAATAATACTACTAGACCAGAAGTTCAAGCTAAATTTAATGATGGTGATGATAGGGCAAATGACGTTACGCTAAATTCAAAAGACTTTGATGAACTTGAATATAAATCACTGTCAGATATAGGTGGATTCCTCTATGTTGATGGGAAACTTGTTGACATAAAACCTGAAAACAAGGGGACAATGCCAAAGGATAAGTTCTTGGTTAGTGACATGAAGGGTGCTGCTCTTTGGAAACTTGAAATTGAACAAAATGGAGAAAAGAAGACTAAGGGAACTATTGAAGATGGAGCTACAAAATATCACTTCAATATAACTGGAGACTTTAAGACTCCTTTTGTTGCTACAATGAGACAAGAACTAAAAGTTAAATTTGATCCAAATGGAGCTAAATTTGACCAAGCAGTTAATGCAGAACAAGCAATTGGACACTCCATGAAAATTGGAGAAGCTTTTGGAGATTTAGAAGCTGTTACAGTTCCTACTAAAGATCAAATATCTAACATTCCACAAAAAGACAACAAAGACCAAGAACTTGTTGGATGGGTTAAAGACGAAGCTAATAAAGGTTTAGACTTTAGCAATGGAAAGAACGCAGATAAACTTGTAGATCCAAATGGATATGAAGTAAAAGACAATGTAACATTCTATGCAGTATACGCACCAAAGGCACAAGGTAAAGTTGCTATTCAATATGTAGATGAAAAAGGTACCGCTATTAATGACAAATATAAGCTTCAAGATGTAGATTATCCAAAATTTGCTGAAGGAAATAAGGATGAAGATGTTGATGCGAAATCAATTCCTCAGCCAGCATTTATCGGATATGAAAGAAGTGGCGATATCGTTGTAACTGGTAAAAAGTATGACGAAAATGGTAGATACACAGTAGAAGTTCCTTACAAAAAACTTGATTCAATTATTCCAGAAGATAAGGCAAGTGAAGATGTGAAAAAGACTTATACACCAGTAACTTTTGCTGCTGATACTAGCAAGGGTAATTTAAAACTTGGCGATGCTGATGGTGGAGCTGAAAAAGTTTACTATGTAAACCCTGTTGAAGGCAAAACTATTGAAAATGTTAGAGCAAAAGATAACATTACAGCTGAAGGCAAAAAGGATGTTTATAAGGTAGACGGAACTACACCATGGAAATTCGCACCAGATGAAGTTTCTAGTTTAAATACTGTTATTACTACAACACCAGTTACTGTTAATGCTAATTTTGTAAAAGAAAAAGGCACTGTGACATATGAATATAAATATGTAAACAATACGACAACAACAGATCCAAGTAAAAAAGATATTCCAGTATTACCAACTGATGCTACACAATATGAAGTTAATACAAAAGTTACAGCTGAAACAACAGTTGCAAAAGATAAGACTGTTACAGTTAAAGACCAGAGTGATACTACTATAGGTACTTGGAAATTCAGTGGTTGGAACCCAGCAACACTAGATATCAAAAAAGGCGAAAATAAGTTTACTGGTACTTGGACATTTACAGAGTCTCTTGCTTCAATCCTAAAAGGTAAACTTAGTCCACAAGACATCAAAGTTTGGAAGAACGACGATATTGATTGGAAAAAAGGTGTTAGTATAGACGAAAATGGTCTAACATCTGAACAAAAAGATGAAATCCGAAAAGCTAGGTTTGAAGACCAAAGTGGAAGAAATTCAGGCACAGCTAGTACTAATCCATTCATTGGAAATATCAAGGTAACATTCAGTGATGGTAGTGAATTATTAGTTAAAGACCAAAACTTATATGTTTCTGAAGAAATGACTAATAAAGACAACGAAAACGCACCTAAAGATGCTATAACAGTTACTTTCAAATTAGGTAATGGTGTAAAAGCTATGAAGGGTGAAACAGAAATTAAAGGTGCTCAAACACCAGCAGTGTATGAAACTTATAAAGTAAAACCAAATACTAACCTAGACAACTATAAGTTATCAACAAATAAAAATATCTTTGATAACATCAATCCTCAAGTTACAGATACTAATAAATTCAAAAATGTAGTATGGAATCCGACAAACCACGTTGTAACTATGGAAAATAATACTTTTACTGCAAATGCTACAGAATCATTTATCATGAAGCATACATTCAAGCTACTTGATAAGGATAATAACAATGCAGAAATCACTGTATTGCCACAAGTTCTAAATGATAAACTACCAGAAGATAAAACGAAAGCAAAAGGTGAAACTTATACTCCAGATAAGTTAGAACCTATTAAAGAAGTTAAAGAAGGAGACAATTTCTACGATTACACATTTGAAAATTGGGATCCAACAAGTGCTGTGAACGAAGATAAAACATTTACAGGTACTTGGACAAGAGAACAATCTCAATCAAACAAACCAATTGTTAAGGAGCCAGTTAAACCTGGAGCAAAGGAAATTACTGGTAAGGGTAAACCAGGATCAGAAATTAAAGTTAAAATTCCAAATCCACAAGAACCAAATAATCCAACTGAAAAAACAACAACTGTTGGAGATGATGGAACTTGGAAGGTAGAAATACCTGAAGCTAAGAAGGGTGACAAATATATTGTTACTCAAACTGAAAAAGGTAAGAAAATTTCTGAAGAGGTAACTGTTGAAGTTAAAGAACCTACACCATCAAGACCATCAAGACCATCAACACCATCAACACCATCAACACCAACAACTCCAGATAGAGTTCATGGTAAGGACAGAGTTGAAACAGCAATCGAAATTTCTAAGAAATACTTTAGACAAGCGAACACAGTAATTGTAGTAGATAGGAAAGATTTCCCTGACGCAATGACAGCATCAGTATTATCTAAGCTATTAAAGGCACCTATCCTACTAACAGATACTAACAAACTTGACCCTAGAGTAGCAGCAGAAATTCAAAGACTTGGAGCAAAAGATGTAATAATCGTAGGTGGAAACAAATCAGTATCAGAAGCAGTTAAGAAAGAATTAGCTAAATTTGATAAAGATACAGTAGAAAGAATCTACGGTAGAGACAGATACGAAACTTCAGCACAAGTTGCAAGAAGAGTAGTAGGAATAACAGGAAAACTTGGACACGGCGTAGTAGCATCAGGCGAAGTATTTGCCGACGCACTAACAGTATCACCTTACGCATCAAGACAAGGTTACCCAATACTACTAGTAAGAGCAAACAACTTACCAAAATCAGTTAAAGATGCTATAACAGAACTAGCTATAAACAAAGTAACAATAGCAGGTGGATACACAACAGTAAATAAATCACTAGAAGCTTCACTACCAACAGTAGCAGAAAGATTAAGTGGTAGAACAAGATACGAAACAGCTATTGATATAGCAACTAAGAAGTTTAATACTAACAAAATATTCTTAGCAAATGGAGAACATTGGATGGACGCACTTGTAATAGGACCAGTAGGCGGTATCTCAGATATGCCAATCCTATTGACACCTGCAAACAACGCACCAAAATCACTAAAAGACTATATCGCTAAATCAAAAATCGAAAAGATAACTGCAATTGGTGGTACAAGTATGGTAAGTGATAGAGTTCTAAACGAGCTAAGCAAATAAGTTAAAAGAAAAGAACTTGGGAGAAATCCTGAGTTCTTTTTTGCGTATGACGGGCATGCCGTCAGTCTGTGGTGAAAGTCCACGTAGGGCGTAGTTGCC
>ENA-OPBO01000442-OPBO01000442.1-human-gut-metagenome-genome-assembly--contig:-NODE-442-length-36094-cov-4.065235_pt1 | contig 36094 bp, 33 predicted proteins | sample MGYA00241071_ERZ501458 | MGnify/ENA primary metagenome ERZ501458 (study PRJEB25962, sample SAMEA2042509) | human gut metagenome | biome: human gut; feature: human-associated habitat; material: faeces... | reverse complement strand
AGATACCATGCAGGATTATCGGATGAAGAACGAAAGGAAAATCAGGAAGATTTTATTTATGACAGAAAGCAGATCATGGTAGCGACAAATGCCTTTGGAATGGGAATCGACAAGCCGGATGTACGTGTCGTGGTGCATCTGGATATGCCGGGGTCGCTCGAAGAATATTACCAGGAAGCCGGACGGGCCGGGCGTGACGAGCGTAAGGCTTATGCGGTTGCTCTCTGCTCGCCTACCGATACGGCCCAACTGAAGAAGCGTATCAGTGATGAATTTCCCCCCAAGGAATTTATTTACCGGGTGTACGAGGCACTGGGCAATTATTTCCAGATCGCTGTTGGATATGGACTGGATACGGTACACGACTTCATGCTGACCGATTTCTGTTCGGCTTTCAAGTTGCCCATCACACAGACGCACAGTGCCATCAAGTTGCTGGAGCTGGCAGGTTACCTGGAATATGTGGAAGAAGTGGATAACGCCTCCCGACTGATCTTTACCGCTACACGCGAAGAGTTGTACAGTTATCTGCGGCAGGACGAACTGACGGATGCTGTCATCAAGACGATTCTCCGGTCATACACGGGGTTGTTTGCCGATTATGTTTACATCAATGAGAGTCTGATTGCTACCCGTGCCGGTTGTACGCCCGACGAGGTGTATCATCTGCTGGTGGGACTTTCGAAATACCGCATTGTGAATTATGTCCCGCAGAAGAAGACACCGCTGATCATCTACCGGCAAGTCCGTGAAGAGCAGAAGTATCTGTCGATCCCCCGGTCGGCCTACGAAGAGAGGAAGGCGCGCAACGAGGCGCGTATCAGTAAGGTGTTGGAATACATTCACAACACGCATATTTGTCGGACTCGTATCTTACTGGGGTATTTCGGAGAGAAACAGGACAAGGATTGCGGCACGTGTGATGTTTGTCTGCAACGGCATAGCAGCGGATTGACCAACGCTGAGTTCCACACGATTCAGGGGACTTTGGAAGAGCTGCTCCGACAAGGTCCGCTACCGGTTTCTACTCTTTTGCAGGCAGTGGATTTCCCACCGCCGGAGGGGCCGATCAGGGCGGTCACTTCTCCCTGCTTTGCCGTGAAGCTCACATCCTCAAGTACGCCGTCCCCCTCCCGGTAGGCGAAGGAGACATGGTCAAAGGTGATGTCATAGTTCTTCGGTGTAAATTCAACTGTCCCCTCCTGCACCGGCTGTTCCAGAATGGAGCGCATCCGCTCGATCTGCAGTTTGGCGTTGAAGGTGGCGGCGATATTCTGGAGCACAAGCCCCAGCGGGTCGTACAGCCTGGCGGCGGCAAAGAGGAACCCGAGGAAATAGAGGAAAGAAAGTTTTCCGTCCGCCAGAAGAGCTCCGCCGGTCAGGATGGTGGTCGCCAGACCCAGCCGGAGAAACGCCTGGGCGGAGCATACGAACACGCCGGTTGCCAGCTCCGAGCGGATGGAGCCTTTCTCCATGGCTGCAAGTTTCTTCTCCAGTTTTTCCATGTATGCGTCCTGCCGGCTGCATGCCTTGATATCCCGGATGGTTTCCAGTCCTTCCTGGATACAGTCGGCGACCGCCCGTTTATTTAAAATATTCTTTGTGCCGAAAGAATCCTGGATTTTCCTGCTCCCTGCCGTCAGAAGGACCGCAGCAGGCACGACCCACAATATAGCCAGTGCCATCCGCCAGTCGCAAACGAACATGGCGACGCCGATCACCAGCGTGGAGAAGACGGACGCAAATAACTGCGGCACGTAGTGGGAGAACATCTGGTCCAGACTGGAGCAGTCTGCGATCATGGTGGAAGTCAGGTCGCTTAAGTCCCGGTTTCCGAAAAAGCTTAAGGGAAGCCGCCTCAGGGTTTCCGCCAGGCTTACCCGCCGGCTGGCGCTCTCTTTATAAGTGGCCAGATACAGGGAAGCATACTGGAACCAGTGGAGGACAAACAAAAGGACCAGGACCGCCAGGGCAAAGCCTGTGTAGATCCAGAAGCCCTCCACGGGACTGCCGCCGGTTTCCATGGCATCCAAAAGGTGCTGTGCCGTAAACAGGACGGCCCCCACAGGAAGCATCAGACTTAAGTTGCACACAAAACACCAGATGACGGCTTTTACAAGATCTTTTGCTCCTTTCTCACTGAGCGCGAATACGTGCTGTAATTTCTTTGTCATACTGTCTTTTCCCCCTTTCCGCTTTTCGGATCTGTCCGGCCGACTTTCCACCGGGCGCTGCGCTGATAGTCCTCCCACATGGCGGCGTACACGCCGTGCTGTGCAAGCAGGCTCTCATGGCAGCCCTGTTCTGCGATCTTCCCGCCGCTTAAGACGATGATGTGATCGGCATCCTGCACGGTGGACAGCCGGTGGGCGATCATCAATACGGTTTTATTCCGGATCAGCGCTTCAAACGCCTTCTGGATCTGGTGCTCATTTTCCGGGTCGGCAAAAGCGGTTGCCTCGTCCAGCACCACGATGGGCGCGTCTTTTAAAATGGCGCGGGCAAGAGCGATCCGCTGCTGCTCGCCGCCGGAGAGGTACACGCCTCTGGCGCCCACCACAGTATCCAGACCCTGGGGAAGTTTTTCCAGAATATCATCGCACTGGGCAGCGTGTGCGGCAGACAGGACTTCCTCTCTGGAAGCGTCCGGCCGGGCTGCCCGGATATTTTCCAGAAGGCTCTCCTTAAACAGCCGGGTATCCTGAAACACAAAGGCGGTCTGTTTCATCAGGTCTTCCGTATCCATTTCTTTGACATTGACGCCCCCGATGGAGACGGCGCCGCTGTCTGCATCCCAGAAGCGGGGGATCAGGCTTGCTGCTGTCGTCTTGCCTCCCCCGGAGGGGCCTACCAGCGCCGTCACCTGACCGGGCCGGACAGCAAACGATACATCGGAAAGAGCCGGGCGGTCCGTGCCGGGGTAGGTAAAGGTCACATGGTCAAAGGATACAGCGGCGTCTGCCGGCTGTTTCTCTATGCCTGTGTTTTCCATCGGTTCCTGGCTCAGGATCTCATCCAGGCGTCCTACGGCTTCATCCGCCTCCATGACCGCCTCGCTCATGTACATGATGCGGTTGATCATCTGGCCGCAGGCAGGAGCGAACAGGGCATAGAAGATAAAGTTGACAAGCACCGCGCGCACGTCCCCGCCGGAGGCCAGCAGCAGAGCCGCCGGGATCAGCAGGGCGAAAGCTCCGTTGATAAACGTCAGAAAACAGGTCTGCCCCACACGGCAGCTCATGGCGTACTGGCTGGCAAGGTCGCTGTAATCCCGGATGGCTGCATAGAAAGCTTTGAAAGAGTACACGGTCTGCTGGAACATTTTTACCACGGGGATGCCCCGGACATATTCCACCGCCTCGCCGCTCATGCGCTCGATCTCCTTTTGATAGCGGTGGAAAAAGCCGGCGTTCTTTCCGCCCATCATCAGGCACATGGACAGCAGCGCCAGCACCATGGTGAGCAGGCAGAGAAGCCCCATTTTCCAGTCAAAGAGGAACAGCATCAGAACGGCGGCAATGGGAGTGACGATCGTTCCCGCCAGGTCAGGAAGCTTGTGGGCAAGCAGATCTTCTGTAAGACCGGCATTGTCATCGATCAGTTTCCTGAGCCGTCCGGACTGACTGCCTGTGAAGAATCCAAGCGGCAGCTTCAGAACGTGCGCCATGGCAGAGCGCCGGATATTCCGGGCCGTGCGGAAGGCCGCGATATGAGTGGACATGAGCGCTGCAAAATACAGAGCGATACTTATGACAGCGGTCCATACCGCCGTCCAGCCCCAGCGTGCAGAGCCGGATACTCCGGTGAGCGCGGGCCAGGTTTCCAGGACGTCCCTTGCCGCAAGCCATACGCACACATAGGGGATCAGCCCCAGTACTGCGGACAGGGCGGAGAGGATACAGCCCAGCAGGGTGAGATTTCTGTGCCCGCCCGCATAACCCAGGATGCGGGCAAGGCTGCTTTGCTTTTTCTGCTTCAAATGATTACCTCCCTTTTGGTAAAAATATGTATCATGAAGTTAGAAATGACTAACCATCATGCAAAAAAGATGGGGGCTACGGCCCCATCAGTTTCAGCCATCCGGCTGTATAAAAGTCCCTGAGCTGGTCTACATAGCGCAGGGCCCTGCCTTCCGGCATATCGTGGATCACGATCTCAAAGATCCCGTTAAACATGCCGCTGGCAATGATATGGCACATCTGTTCATCCAGTTCGGGGATCTCCCGCCCAAGGCGGCGGAGGACATCCATATATTTCAGTGTATATTCCACTTCCATCTCAACCATGTTATGGACAAAATGTTCATAGCTGGTGCCTTCTGAACGACTAAGCAGCAGCTTTACCGGTTCCCGGTGCCGGCAGATATAATCCACCATCCAGTGGACGCAGTCCGAGGATTCTACGCCCATGTGATCCGGCTGCTGTTCTTCGGGCAGTTCCGCGAAGGAAGTCTGGGCTTCCATAAACCTGCCCATAAGGGCGGCGGCATGGGGTTCCACGATGGAGGCGAACAGGGCTTCCTTGCTGGAAAAGTAGCCGTAGAAGGCCCCGGTGGTCACACCGGCATTTTTCACGATCTGGCGCAGGGAAGCGCCCAGGAATCCCTTCTCTGAAAATTCGTCCAATGCGGCCTGCTGGATCCGTTCTAATGTAGATACTGTTTTTTCATCCATGGCGACCTCCATATAACAGTGATATATAACAATGTTATATTATGAAAGTAATTCGCTGCTGTCAAGTGGATTTCAGGGATTATATGCGATAGTGAGAAGTTTTATCGACAAGGCCGGTTAGCTTTGACTACCCTGGGAGAGTGTTGCTATGCTGATATAGTATCCTTATTGTAATTCAGTGGAAAAGAAGGAAGTGATGATGTGTGAAACAGCACAGATTCTGGGCGTGGGCTGCCGTGTTCTGTTTCATAATGGTATTTTATACCGGATACAGACATAAGTGACCAGCCGGCCTTGATCAGCTCGGCATTATTGATCAGTTTAGCAGTAATGATCAATTCAACTGCAGCAATTATTTTTATAGTTTAACAGGAGGTATGTTATTATGTTCAGTGAATCATTAATGAAGAAGATCGGATTATTTGCAGGAGGCGTTCTCTTCGGGACAGCGGGGGTAAAGCTCTTATCCAGCAAAGATGCGAAGAAGGTTTACACAGAGTGTACGGCAGCGGCGCTGCGGGCAAAGGACTGTGTGATGAAAACCGTCACGACCGTACAGGAGAATGCGGAGGATATCTTTGCGGAAGCCCAGCAGATCAATGAAGAAAGGACAGCTCAGGAAGCAGCGGCCGTGCAGGAGACAGAGGAAGACGAGCGGTTATGAAATTTATCATAAAACATGAGATCAGGGGCCGTCTCCGCATCCATGTCATTCAGGAGAAAATGACATGTGCGGAGGCGGATACTCTTTTCTGGTACCTGGACAGGCAGAGCAATATAACGGATGTGAAAGTGTATGAACGCACCGCAGACGCTGTCATCTGTTATACCGGGGAGCGCGCCGCGCTGCTCCGTCTGCTGAAGAACTTCCGGTATGAAGAGGTAGCCGTGCCGGAGACCGTTGTCCGCAATTCCGGAAGGAAACTGAACGCATCCTATAAGGAAAAACTGATCGCGAAAGTGCTGCTGCACTACGGCGGAAGGCTTCTGGTGCCTGCGACCCTGCGCGCAGGGATCGTGACGATCAGGTCGCTTCGATATCTGGCTGCGGGGCTGCGCTGCATCCGGGAGAGGAAGATCGAAGTTCCGCTTCTGGATGCAACCGCCATCGGGGTCTCCGTCCTTCGGCGGGACTTTAATACCGCCGGTTCGGTCATGTTCCTTCTGGGAGTGGGAGAACTCCTGGAAGAGTGGACCCATAAAAAATCCGTGGGAGACCTGGCGCGGAGCATGTCCCTGAATATTAAAAAGGTCTGGCTGAAACGGGACGGGCAGGAGATCCTGGTAAAGGCGGATCAGATCCGAAAGGGCGACGTGGTGACCGTACATATGGGAAATGTGATCCCCTTTGACGGAGAGGTGTCCGGCGGGGAAGGCATGGTAAACCAGGTCTCCCTTACAGGGGAGGCCATGCCCGTGCGCAGGGTGCCAGGGCAGTCCGTCTATGCGGGAACCGTGGTTGAGGAAGGAGAACTGGATGTCCTGGTAAAGGCGGTTTCCGGCTCCACCAGATTTGAAAAGATCGTGGCCATGATCGAAGATTCGGAGAAGCTGAAGTCTTCCATGGAGAGCAGGGCGGAGCATCTGGCCGACCGGCTGGTGCCGTACACTCTGCTTGGCACGGCGGCTGTAGGACTCCTGACCAGAAATGTGACAAAGGCATTGTCCGTGCTTATGGTGGACTTTTCCTGCGCCCTGAAACTTGCCATGCCCCTGACTGTGCTCTCGGCGATCCGGGAGGCCGGCGGGTACGGGATCACCGTGAAGGGCGGGAAATTCCTGGAAGCGGTCGCGGAAGCGGACACCGTAGTCTTTGACAAGACCGGGACGCTCACAAAGGCGAAGCCCACGGTGAAAGAAGTGATCCCGTTCGGAGAGGAGCCGGAGGAAGAATGCCTGCGGATCGCGGCGTGCCTGGAGGAACATTTCCCTCATTCCATGGCAAAGGCCGTGGTAGATGCTGCGAAGAAGCGGCGGCTCGCCCATGAGGAAATGCATTCGAAAGTGGAGTATGTGGTGGCGCATGGGATCTCTTCATATATTGACGGGAAAAAAGTGGTGATTGGAAGCAGTCATTTTGTATTTGAAGACGAAGGCTGCACAGTCCGCCCGGAATGCCGGGAGAGATTTGAGGCGCTGCCGGAAGAGTACTCCCACCTGTATCTTGCCATTGAAAAGGAACTTGTCGCGGTGATCTGTATCGAAGATCCCCTGCGGGAAGAGGCGGCGGACATGATCCGGGCGCTGAAAGCGGAAGGGGTACAGAAAACGGTCATGATGACCGGGGACAGTGAGAAGACCGCGGCTGCTGTCGCCCGCCGGGTCGGCGTGGACGAGTATTACGCGGAGGTGCTGCCGGAAGAAAAGGCAGGATTTGTGGAGCGGGAGAAAGCGCAGGGACACAAGGTCATCATGATCGGGGACGGGATCAACGATTCGCCGGCTCTGTCTGCCGCCGACGCGGGCATTGCCATCAGCGACGGCGCGGAACTTGCAAGGGAGATCGCCGACATCACCATTGCGGCGGAAGATCTGGCGGAACTGGTCGTGCTGAAGCGTCTTGCAAACGGGATGACAAAGCGGATCGGGAAAAATTATCACCAGATCATCGGGATCAACGCAGGACTGATCGTATCTGGCATTGCCGGCGTGCTCCAGCCAACGACTTCGGCGCTGCTCCACAACACATCCACCCTGTTGATCAGCTTAAGGAGCATGAGAAATCTTTTGACAGACAGAAACGAATAAGAATGATGCAAAGAAGGAGACTCGCAGTATGTGCGGTCTCCTTTTAAAAATCATAAAAGAAAATATTCTAAAATAGTTATTGATTTCCAACGGGAGTTAGTTTAAACTAATTTACAAAGAAATCAAACGATATAGATTATCAATATCAATATTAAGCATTTCACAGGTATAAGGTGGGAAGCGCCGTGAGTCAGAAAGATGAGATTATTGAACGGCTGAAAGAAAAAGGGTGCCGAATTACAAAGCAGAGGAAGATCCTGATCGATATTATCCTGGAGAATGATTGCGCAAGCTGCAAAGAGATCTTTTATAAAGCTTCACAGGAAGATGCCAGGATCGGAGTGGCGACGGTCTACCGCATGATCAATGCGTTGGAAGAAATCGGCGCGATCAGCAGAAAAAACATGTACCGGATTGAATCTGGAGAAAGCTGTTGCGGCGAGGGTGGATGCGAGATCATCCTGGAGGATGATACTGTTTTCAGGATGCCAAAGGAAAAACTGGATCAGATTGTCCGGGATGGCATCAGACGGCGCGGTTATCTGAGAGATGGAAAGAAAATATTGAGGATTGTTTACCACGATGGATAATCACGGAATGTGAAATAATCTGAAACGGGAGAATAAAGGATATGGAGATAAACGGGAGGAAACAGGAGCCGGTCAGGCTCGGCACACATGGGGAAAATTATGGGAATTGGATGTCCGCGCCGGTCTTTTATATGGTGGGTGCGCTGGTTGTCCTCATGGCAGCCTTATGTGTCATATCGCATTTTATTCCCGGTATGCGGCTGCTCGGAGTCCTGGCGCTGATTGCTGCAGCGGCAGTGCTGATCCTGCTTGGCTGGATCACCTGGATCCGGCGGCAGTATGCCTTTGGCGGGGGCGGCATGATGGAGCAGGTTCATAAGGTTCTTCTGTCTCACCTGGATTACGACGGGAAGGGGACGCTTCTGGAGGTGGGATGCGGATCAGGCGCACTCTCCATTCGGGCGGCGCTTTCCTGGCCGGAGGCGGAAGTGACCGGTATTGATTACTGGGGCGCGGTCTACAATTACAGCCGGGCTATGTGCGAGAGTAATGCCCGGAGCGAGGGCGTATCCGAACAGTGCCGGTTCCTTCACGGCGACGCCCGGAAGCTGGACTTTCCAGATGAAACTTTTGACGCTGTGGTGAGCAACTATGTCTACCATAATATTAACGGCTCAGACAAGCAGGAGCTTCTTTTAGAAAGCCTGCGTGTGCTGAAAAAAGGAGGCGTGTTTGCCCTTAACGACGACATGAAGCCGCGGATGTATGGGGATATGGAAGCGTTTGCAGAAAACCTGCGCAAAATGGGATATCAGGAGGTGCGGATCATCGATACGGCCCAGGAGGCCTTCGGTTCCCATCAACGCGCAGCATTGATGATGTTGGGAGATTCCCGGCTGCTGACAGGTCGGAAATAGGTCTGCTGATCAAAAAAGAAAGAAGGATTTTACAGATTATTTTTGAGACAGATGAAAGTCTGTCTTTTTTTCGTTGCGTGCCTTGACGTACTATACCCATATGGGTATAATGGAGGCAAATATAGGCATACCCCTATGGGTATAGGAAAGAGGATCCGTATGAAAAAAGATATTACATTTCTTGTGCTGGGAGGCATTTCCCTTATCATCAGTCTTTTTGACCTGGTGCCGCTTCCTTTTGACGCCGCCTGGATCGCCATCATTTTCTGTGGCGTTCCCATTATCATGGAGGCCGTGACAGGGCTGGTCACCGCCTTTGACATCAAGGCAGATGTGCTGGTGTCGCTGGCCCTGATCGCTTCCGTCTGTATCGGGGAAGATTTTGCGGCAGGAGAGGTTGCCTTCATCATGCAGCTGGGAGCACTGCTGGAGGATCTGACCGTGGCGAAAGCAAGAGCCGGGATTGAAAGACTTGTACATCTTACGCCTCAGACTGCAAGAGTGATCCGGAACGGCCGGGAGCAGGTGATCCCTGCCGGGGAGGTAAAGGTGGGAGACAGGATCCGTGTCCTGCCCGGGGAAACCATAGCGGTTGACGGGGAGATCCTTTCAGGTCAGACCTCCATTAATCAAGCGGTTATGACAGGGGAATCGCTTCCGGTAGATAAAGCGCCGGGAGATCCGGTGTCTTCGGGGACGGTGAACCAGTTTGGCGCTTTTGAAATGAAAGCCACAAAGGTTGGCGAAGACAGTTCCATCCAGCGGATGATCCGGCTGGTGCAGTCTGCCGACGCAGGGAAAGCCAGGATCGTAGGGCTTGCAGACAGATGGGCCACCTGGATCGTTGTCATTGCTCTCTCTGCCGCAGGGATTACCTGGATCGCTACCGGGGAGATCATCCGGGCGGTTACCATTCTTGTTGTGTTTTGCCCCTGCGCGCTGGTGCTGGCCACGCCCACGGCGATCATGGCGGCTATCGGCAACGCCACGAAACATGGCTTCCTGGTGCGGGAAGGGGACGCGCTGGAGCGGCTTTCGGCAGTGGCAAAGATCACCTTTGACAAAACGGGCACCCTCACCTATGGCGCGCCGGAAGTGACGGCAGTGAAGTCTGTGTCGGATTACAGGGAGGAGGAAATCTATTCCTTTGCCGCCGGAGCCGAGCAGTTGAGTGAACATCCTCTTGGGAAGGCGGTAGTCCGCTGTTATGGCAGGAAGCCTCCAGTCTGCGAAGACTTCCGAATGCGTCCTGGAGAGGGGGTAACCGCAACTGTCAGCGGAAAGGTTGTGAAAGCGGGCAATCTAAAACTTCTGAAGGGAATGACTATTTCCAGAGAGCTTGCCGCCGGGGCGGGCAGACATCTCAATGAGGGAAGCACCGTAATCTATGTGGCTGTTGACGACAGGCCTGCGGGATATCTTGTCCTCTCTGATACGGTAAGAGAAGAAAGTAAGGATATGATCGCGAAACTGGACCGCATTGGCGTTCAGCCGGTTCTTCTGACCGGCGATCACAAAAATGCCGCTGACGCCATTGCCAGTCAGCTTGGGATCCGGGAGGTGCATGCGGGCTGCCTGCCGGAAGATAAGCTGAATCATATCGGCGCTTATCAGGAAAAGGGGGAGGCGGTCTGCATGATCGGCGATGGGATCAATGACGCTCCTGCGCTGAAAAAGGCTGATGTAGGTATTGCGATGGGCGGTGTGGGAAGCGATATTGCGGTGGATGCCGCAGATATCGCCCTTGTGGATGATGAGATCCGGGAGCTGCCCCATCTTCTGTCTCTTTCCAGGAGAATGATGACCACCATCAAGGTAAATCTGACTTTCTCCATGACCCTTAATTTCCTTGCCATTGCCCTTGCCATTACAGGACTTTTAGGACCGGTGATCGGGGCGCTGGTGCATAATGCGGGCTCGGTGCTGGTGATCATCAACTCGGCGCTTTTGCTGAACTGGAAGAAGTCATAGATTTAAAAACACTACTATAATTTAGTAGTGTTTTTGTTATATACCTCTTGATTTTAGTATAATTTATGATATTCTATAAGAAAGAAATCGATTTATAATCAAAAAGACAGGGGGTGGGACAATGGAATTTGCTTTACAGAAAACAGTATGTGCTTCGGAAGTAAAACTGATACGCGGACAATTGAAGATGAAGCAAAAAGAACTGGCCGGGCTGATGAATGTTTCTGTTAAAACGGTGGAGCACTGGGAAAGCAGTGGGGGGACAGTGTCGGGAGCTGCTGCCGCCATGCTTTGCATCCTGCGGGAGCGCCCGTGGCTTTCGGAAGAACTGGAGATCCCGGAAAGAGAGTTCCCTCTTCGGCTCAGGTATTTGAATCAGAACCGGCTGTGCACCATCATAGATGTGAATGACAGGGAACAGCGGGTAAAAATCAAAAACTATGTAACGGATCCCTTGTATCGGGCGTTTGGGAGAAATGAACACCCCACATATGAAGAGTATGAAGAATTCCTGGAATCAAGATGTTTCCCGCGGACGAGAGACAAGATGAAGATCCTGCTTGAGGAGCTGAATCTTCCATTTTATGATCCGCTTATGATCATCCAGAAAACCAAAGGGGAAATGGCAGAAGATGATTTTTGGATTGAGATTGAGAGGTGAGGAAAATGATCCGTCTGGAAGAAAAGGATTTGAGGACTGCGGCGCATCAGTCGTCAAAAGGGAATCAGTTGAAGTGGGAATCGGAAGGGGTATGGTACAAGGCAGACTATACCGGTTATGAAGGCCTGGCGGAATATGTAGTCTCAAATCTTCTGCGATATTCCAATATGGAGGGAAATGATTATATTCTGTATGAAACGGAAGAAATCGGGTATAAGCAAGCAATATACAGGGGCTGTCGCAGCAGAAATTTTCTCCCGGATGGCTGGCAGCTTATCACGTTGGAGAGATTGTTCAAGAATCTGTATGGGCGGAGTCTGTATGTGAGCATTTTCCAGATACAGGGTGTAGAAGAGAGGGCGCGTTTTCTGACAGAGCAGGTGAAACAGATGACGGGCCTGAAAGACTTTGGTTTTTATCTAAGCCGTCTGTTGACAATAGATGCGCTGTTCCTGAATGAGGACAGACATATGCATAATATTGCCGTGCTGCTTGATGGAGACGGTCATTATCATTACTGCCCGGTGTTTGATAATGGTTGCGCGCTTCTGTCGGATACACAGATGGATTATCCGATGGGGGAGGATATTATCACGCTTATCCCGCAGGTCAGAGCCAAAACACTGAGCAGAAATTTTATGGAGCAGTTGGAAGCTGTGGAAGCTTTGTATGGGCAGTCCCTGAAGTTTTCTTACAGCATAAAAGAGATTGAAATGCTGTTGGAGAAAGAACCTTATTATCCGGAAGAAATTAAAATACGGGTACGGGACATCCTGTTGCAGCAGCGTCGCACATATCAGTATCTATTTCGGTAAAACAGGAAAAGGAGCAGGCAGTCATGAAGATCCTCTTATCACCGGCAAAGAAAATGAATGTGAATACGGATGATCTGGCGCCAGAGGGCCTGCCGATCTTCATGGAGCAGACAGAAGAGATCCTTCAGTTCCTGCAGGGCTTGTCCTATGGGGAGGCGAAGACGCTGTGGGCCTGCAACGACAGGATCGCAGAGCAGAATTATGACAGGCTGAAACACATGGATCTCTGTCACGGGCTGACTCCGGCCATCCTCTCTTATGAAGGGATCGCGTATCAGTATATGGCGCCCGCCGTATTCGAGTCCGGGCAGCTTCAGTATGTGCAGGAACATCTGCGGATCCTGTCTGCATTTTACGGCGTGGTAAAACCACTGGACGGTGTGACGCCCTACCGCCTGGAGATGCAGGCCAGGGCAAAGATCGGCGGAAAGAAGGATTTGTATGAGTACTGGGGCGAGCACCTGTACCGGGAGGTCCTGGACGAGAGCCGGATCGTTATCAATCTGGCGTCAAAAGAATATTCCCGCTGTGTCGAGAAATATCTGCAGCCGGAAGATGTGTATATCACCTGTGTCTTCGGCGAATTTTCCGGGTCGAAGATCGTGCAGAAAGGCGTGTATGCCAAGATGGCCAGAGGCGAGATGGTGCGGTATATGGCGGAAAACCGGATCCAGGATCCGGAGGAAATGAAGCGGTTTGACCGATTGGGATATATATACCGGGCGGATCTGTCTGACGAGAGGACATTTATATTTATCAAATAGTCATTTTAATCCCTGGTTCATTTTTTCAACCATTCATTTAACAACGGCGTTATTGTTCCTTATATTTCACTCTGTTATCATGAGAGTAGAAATACAAGGAGGTGTCCGTTATGAAAATCAATGAGATTATTCGGGAGAAGAGAAAAGCCTTATCTTTGACGCAGGAGCAGATCGCAGATTTTTTAGGGGTATCCACACCGGCTGTCAGTAAGTGGGAGAAAGGCGCTGCGTATCCGGATATTACCCTTCTGCCGGCTCTGGCGCGTCTGCTGAAAACCGATCTGAACACGCTGCTTTCTTTCCAGGAGGATCTGACCGATATAGAGATTGAAAATTTTGTCAATGACCTCGATAAGACGGTTCAGGAGCAGGGCTATGAGGCCGCTTTTCAGAAGGCATTGGACAAAATACGGGAATATCCTACTTGCGATAGACTGATCTATTCGGCGATTCTATATTTGGAGGGAGCGCTTGCTCTTTATAACGTATCTTCCGGTGAGCGCTATCAGGAAGTATATGAAACCTTTTACAGGCGTTTGGCTGCAAGTGAAATTCCGGAGATCCGGGATACCGCAACCAGTATGTTGATCTCCTATGCGCGCAACCGGGGCGATTTTGCAAAGGCAGAGGAACTGATCAATGCCCTGCCGTTTTCAGCGATAGATAAAGAGGAACAGTTAGGGATCCTTTATCAGCGCCAGGAACGATATCAGGACGCGGAAAAAATCTGGGAGCATCGTGTGATAAAAGGTGTGGCCGAGCTTCAAAGGGATCTGATCAATATGCTGGAAATCGCATTACATGAAAAACGGGAGAAGGACGCAGAATTTCTGGCAGATTTGCAGGAATCTCTGAACCGTCAGTTTTATTTCCCGGAATGGATGTGCTACAACGCTCATCTGCAGCTTGCTCTGGTAAAAAAAGATAAAGACGAGAGTCTGTCGATCCTTCAGAAAATGCTGCCGTCCATGAAAAAAGAGTGGAAAATACAAAGTTCCCCCTTATATCGTAATGCAGATGGCAATGATTCCACCTGGCTTTCAGGCAGGCTGGCAAAAACATTTGCCGATGAGATAGCAAATAACGAAGAATATGCATTTCTTCGGGAAGGTTCGGAATTGGAAGAACTGCTGGCGCAATTGGAAGCCTTATAATTTCGTATGATCAGAAGAGGAGTAACCTATGGAGACCATTCTCATCATTGAAGACGACGCGGCTCTGGCTTCGGGCCTTTGCCGGGCGCTAACAAGTGAAGACCGTACACTGCAAAGCTGCGGGAAGATCCGGGAAGCCCGCCGGCTCCTTAGGGAGGCGCAGCCGGACCTGGTGATCCTGGACGTGAACCTGCCGGACGGAAGCGGGTTTGATTTCCTGGGGGAAATCAAAGGGAAGGGGGCGGTTCCAGTCATCCTTCTTACAGCCAACGATATGGAGACAGACATCGTGGCGGGGCTGGAGGCGGGAGCCGACGACTACATCACCAAGCCCTTCAGCCTGGCTGTGCTGCGGGCCCGGGTCAATACGCAGCTGAGGCGGAAAAAGGAGACAGAAAGCCGGACGGAGGCCCGGTGGGAATCCGGCAGATACCGGTTCCTCTTTGACCGGATGGAGTATCTGGTGGAGGGGACTCCGGTGGAACTAAGTAAAAATGAGCAGAAGCTGCTCCGCATCCTGGTGGAGAACGAGGGCCGGATCGTAAAGCGGGAGACGCTGATCGACCGGATCTGGACCGACGGCGCGGAGTATGTGGACGAGAACGCCCTGTCCGTTACGGTGAAACGGCTGCGGGACAAGCTGGCGGCAGGGGAGTGGATCGAGACGGTCTACGGGACCGGATACCGGTGGGTGAAGCAGCATGGATAGAGGAATGATGATCCTGGCGGCAGCCTGCATTCTGGGCAGCGTCCTGTTTGCCATATATTCATATCGAAAAGAGAGACGGACCGCGGAGCGGCTCCGGCGGATGCTGGAGGCGGCAAGGAGCGGACAGTTCTGCGAGACCGGGTTTGACGAGAGCGTGTGTTCTGCGCTGGAAAGCGAGATGGCGGATTACTTAAGCGCCGTAGAGCGATCCAGAGAGGCGGCTGCGGCGGAGAAGGAGAAGATCAAGACCCTGATCGCGGACATTTCCCATCAGACCAAGACGCCCATTGCCAATCTGCTGCTCTATACGGAGCTTCTGGAAGAGCGGGAGTTAAGTCCGGAGAACCGGGAGTATCTGACTGCCCTTGGGAAGCAGGCGGAGAAACTGCATTTCCTGATCGGGGCGCTGATCAAAATGTCCCGGCTGGAGACCGGGATCATCACCTTGCACCCCAAAGAGCAGGATGTGAAGGAACTGCTGGCAGAGGTCACGGGCGCCTACCGGGAGAAGGCAGAGAGGAAAGGTCTGAAGCTGACCGACTGTTCCGAACCTGCCACGGCCTGGTTTGACCGGAAGTGGACGGCGGAGGCTGTGGGCAATATCCTGGACAACGCGGTCAAATATACCAGCCGGGGCGGGATTGAAGTGCGCACCCGGCGGTACGAACTTTTTACAGCCATTGAGGTAGAAGATACCGGCCCGGGAATTGCCGAGGAAGACATCCCGGAACTCTTCGGCCGGTTCCGCCGGGGAGAAGAAACGGCGGAGCAGGAGGGCGTGGGGATCGGCCTCTATCTGGCGCGGGAGATCCTGGCTGGAGAGGGAGGATATATCAAAGTGTCTTCCCGGAAAGGGAAGGGATCGGTGTTTTCCATTTTCCTGCCAAATCAGGGAAAGGGAAATCTTTCAGAACTGTCATAATTGTTTTTGGCGCTGAAAGATTCTGGAAAGAATACCATGAGATAATCTGTATGAATGATACATTCATACAGATTTTTTCAGTTGAAAGGGGAGCAGGCTATGGAAGTTCTGAAAGCAGTCAATCTTACAAAAATATACGGGAAAGGGGAAAATCAGGTGCGGGCCCTTGACGGGGTCAGCCTGTCTGTGGAGCAGGGGCAGTTCACAGCCGTGGTGGGCACTTCCGGCTCCGGAAAGTCCACGCTCCTCCACATGCTGGGCGGTCTGGACCGGCCGGACGGAGGGAAGGTGTACGTGGACGGAAAAGACATCTTTTCTCTGAAGGAGGAAGCCCTGACCATCTTCCGTCGCCGGAAGATCGGTTTTGTATTCCAGTCCTACAATCTGGTGCCGGTGCTGAGCGTCTATGAAAATGTGGCGCTCCCGGTGGAACTGGACGGGAAAAAGGTGGACCGGGCATTTATCGAGGAGATCCTGGATACGCTGGGGATCCTGCAGAAAGCCAGAAGCCTCCCGGGGCAGCTCTCCGGCGGACAGCAGCAGCGCGCAGCCATCGCCAGGGCCCTGGCCTCCCGGCCTTCGATCCTTCTGTGCGATGAGCCCACCGGCAACCTGGACAGCCGCACGTCCCAGGATGTGCTGGGGCTTTTGAAATTGTCCGGCCAGAAGTTCGGGCAGACCATCGTCATGATCACCCACAACGAGGAGATTGCCCAGATGGCGGACCGGATCATACGGATCGAGGACGGGCGGATCCTTTCTTCCAGAGGAAGGAGGGAGGTGTAGCATGCGGGTCAAAAACAGGAAAACCATCTGGAACTTGAGTCTTAAGTCCTTTCGGGCCTCCGGGAAGCGGAACCTGATTGCAGTGGTGGCCATCGTGCTGACTACGGTTCTCTTTACCTCTCTTTTTACCATTGTGATGTCGTTAAATGAGAGCTATCAGACCTACACCTTCCGACAGATCGGCGGGTATGCCCACGGCACCTTTAAGGATGTGACAGATAAACAGGCAGAGGAGATCAAAGGGCATAAGAAGGTGAAAGCTGCCGGGGAGCGGATCGTGGCGGGGATCATCGCGGAGGGAGCCTTTGCCAGAGTCCCGGCGGAAGTCAGCTACATGGACGAAAATAATACAAAGTGGAGCTACATCGATCTGAAAGAAGGCAGGGAGCCGGAAGGGACAAAGGAGATCATCCTGGACGACGCGGCGCTTGAACTGCTGGGCGTGACGCCGGAACTGGGAGCCGAGATCACCCTCACCTATCAGGTGTCCGACAAGAAGCAGAACGGGGGAGTGCGGACGGACACCTTCACCCTTGTGGGATGGTGGGAGTACGATCCCGTCATGCCGGTGCATTACATCAATGTCTCCAGAGCCTATATGGAACAACTGGAGCGGGACATGACCGGACAGGGTCTGGAGCCCTTCCGGAGGGACTTAAATGTCATGCTGTCCTCCAGCCTGGATATTGACGGGACCATGGAAGAGATCGAAGAGGATCTGGGATACCAGAGAGACGATCCGGGAGCGGATACCTATCTGAACTACGGGGTAAACTGGGGCTATACCACGGCCCAGGCAGCAGCGGAGCTGGATCCCGGCCTTCTGGCCGCCATGGCGGCGTTCCTCCTGCTGGTGATCTTCACCGGATATCTGATCATCTACAACATTTTCCAGATCTCCGTGACAGGGGATATCCGCTACTACGGCCTTCTGAAGACCATCGGGGTGACGCCCAGGCAGCTTCGGCGGATCATCCGGCAGCAGGCCCTTCTGCTGTGCGGGATCGGCTGTCCGCTGGGGCTGATCGCCGGCTGGCTGGTGGGATCCGGCCTGGTGCCGGTGGTTCTTGCCAGGACCAGTCTGGAGACGATACAGACAGAGGTCAGCAGTTCGCCCCTGATCTTCGCGGCGTCCGCGCTGTTCGCGGTGGCGACGGTGCTGCTCTCCTGCGGGCGGCCGGGCCGGATGGCGGCGAAAGTCTCTCCCGTGGAGGCGGTAAAATATACGGAAACCGGCATTTCTTACCGGAAGGAGCGAAGAAGCAGCCGGGCCGGGATCGGCGGGATGGCTTTTGCCAACCTGGGAAGGAATAAAAAGCGCACCGCACTGGTGGTGGTCTCCCTGTCTCTGTCGGTGGTGCTGCTGGCTCTTACTTTCCAGTTTACCGGCGGATTTAGTATGGAGAAATATCTAGAACAGAAGACCTGCACAGATTTTATCGTGGGGAACACGGATTACTTCCGGTTCCAGGCAAATGGGCCGGAATCCGGCCTCGCCGGGGAGACGGTGGAGCAGATCCGGGAGAATACAAAAGAAGCGGACGCAGGTCAGGCCTGGGCGGTGCCTGGAGTATATCCCCAGGTGTGGCTTGACGAAGAACAGTTCCGCAGCCTGTCCTTCACAGGGTCTGAAGAGCAGGTTAACCAGGAACTTCAGATCCGGGAAAAACGGGGAGACAAGATCCAGGTATCGCTCCAGGCAGAGGGCATGGACGACGCCCTGCTGGACAAGCTGACAGTCCTGGAAGGGAGCCTGGAACCCCTGCGGGACCCGGAGGGCGGGGCCATCGCTCTTCCGGTGGAGACCGATGATTACGGGACGCCCCAGATGACGGAGCATTATCCAAAGCCGGGAGACAAACTGACGGTGACCTATGTGGACGAGTGGTACTATGCGGACTCCCGGACCGGGGAGCCGGTGACAGACGCCACGCCGGAGGAATATATCCAGTATCACATAGAAAAAAGCCATGACGTGGAATACACCGTCTGCGCGCTGGTCACAGTGCCCTACCAGATTTCCTTCCGCGCAAGCCTGATGTACGGCATGGATGCCATCATGGGGACGGAGCAGCTGAAGGCAGACAGTGGAGAGGAGCTGTATTCGCTCTTCTACATGTTCGATACGCCAGACCGGGAAGCAGAGGAAGCGGCGGAACACTTTCTGGCAGAGCTGACAAAGGGGGAGACGTCCCCTTTGATGTATGAAAGCAAGGCGCTGGTCCGCCAGGATTTCCAGGGATTCCGGCAGATGTTCCTGCTCCTTGGAGGTGCGCTTTGCGCCATCGTGGGCGTGGTGGGGATCCTGAATTTCTTCAACGCCATCCTCACCGGGATTCTGGTGAGAAAGCGGGAATTTGCCATGCTGCAGGCAGTGGGCATGACGGGAAGGCAGCTAAAGAAAATGCTGGTGACAGAGGGCCTTCTCTATGCGGGAGCCACCGTCCTTTTATCCCTTGTGCTGGTATTTCTTCTGGAACCGCTGGTCGGCGGCATGCTGGAAGATATGTTCTGGTTCTTTGCTTATCATTTTGATGTGACCGCCCTGTGGGCGGCTGCGCCGGTCTTCCTGCTGCTGGGGATTGTCCTGCCTCTTGGGGTCTACCGGGGGATCGCGAGGATGACTATTGTGGAGCGGCTGCGAGAAGTGGAGTAGAAGGGTTGACAGAAGGATATCATTTAAGTATACTAACAGTAAGTAAGTATAATATTTACTTACTGTTAGGAGAATAAAGATGTTATATGAATATTTGATAAAAAATTATATTCCGGGAGAACCGATTTTTACAGGAGATATTCAGATTCCGGGGATGACAGAAGAAAATCTCAGATATCATTTGAAAAAATATGCAGACAGCGGAACAATATGCCGATTTGAGCCGGGAGTATACTATTTTCCAAAGACAGGTATTCTGGGTGAAAAGTTGTCTCTTTCTGCAGATACAGTAGCTGTTCATAAATATATCATGCGGAGGGGAAGACGAGTTGGATATTATTCCGGGTATACGTTGGCAAACCGTATGGGATTATCTGTGCAGGTTCCATATACACAGGAAATAAGCAGCAATTTTGCCCCTGCATCAGTAAGAAAAATAATGATCAAAAACAGACCGTATATTATCAGAAGGCCTGTGGCAGAAGTAACGGAAGAAAATGTATCGGTATTACAATTCCTTGATTGTCTGAAAGATATTGAGAAAAGTTCAGAAATAGAGTTGGAGACATGTGGAAGGATTCTGACAGAATATGCCAGAAGGAACGGCATTACCAAGAAGAGGATCGATCAGTTTATAGCAAAGTATCCTGTTAAGATCTATAAGGCTATTTATGAGACGGGGGTAGAGTATGTATCTTCATGAAGACAGAGAAATGTTTAGAACCATCGTAGAGCAAGTGGCAGAAGAAAGCGGGAAAAATTCTATAGTGATAGAAAAAGATTATTATGTGACAATGATCTTGAGATTACTATCAGAGCAACTTGAACTGTGCGTGTTTAAAGGCGGAACGTCTTTATCCAAGGGGTTTCATGTAATCAATCGTTTTTCGGAGGATATAGATATTACCTTTAATGAACATATTGGGGAGAGTAGAAGGAAAAAACTTAAGCATGTTGTTCTAAAAGGAATCAGCGAAAAACTGGGAATGCCGATCGTCAATTGGGACGAGACACAGAGTGACAGAGATTATAATGCATATTTTTTTTCTTATACCTCGGTGTTTGCATTGGAGGATGAAAGACTGCCACAGTATGTTAAACTGGAAATGGCATTGGGCTCGTATGCATTTCCCACACAATCGGTAGAGATCCATAATTTTATTGGAGATTATCTGGAAAATCGAGATAGAAAAGATATTGCGGAACAATTTTTTCTTGATAGATTTTTCATGAATCTGCAATCTTTAGAAAGAACCTATATTGATAAGATTTTTGCTCTTTGTGATTATTATATGCAGGGAAAATCAAAAAGATATTCCCGACATTTATATGATATTTATAAACTCACGCCTTTCATTGCTTTTGATGATGAGTTTGCTTTATTGGTAAAAGAAGTTCGAAACCATAGGGCACAGATGTCGGTGTGTCCGTCTGCAGACGCGAAGATAAATATACCGGCTCTTATTACAGAGTTTTGTGATAACTCTTTTTACGAAGAAGATAAATAATTAGTATCAATCCAGGCAAGGGAGGTGATCAGAGGTGAGATATTATATTGCGGACCCGCATTTTTTCCACGGGGCGCTGAATACGAAAATGGACCGGCGCGGCTTTGAGAGCGTCGAGGCGATGAACGAATATATGCTGCGGCAATGGAACCGAAAAGTGCGAAAGAATGACGAGGTCGTTATCCTGGGGGATCTGTCGTGGGGAAAGGCGGAAGAAACCAATGAACTGCTGGAGCGGCTCAACGGACGCCTGTATCTGATCCAGGGAAACCACGACCGGTTTCTGAAGAACAAAGACTATAACGCAGGCCGGTTTGTGTGGATCAAGCCCTATGAGGAACTGCAGGACAATAAGAGAAAGGTGATCCTCTGCCATTATCCCATCATGTGCTACAATGGCCAGTATCGTGTGGATGAAAATGGAAATCCCAAAGTATACATGCTTTACGGCCATGTGCATGACACGCAGGATCAGCGGCTTCTGGAGCGGTTTCAGGCGATCACAAGGGAAACTGCCTCGGTAAGTCCTAACGGGACAGCGAGACAGATCCCCTGCAACATGATCAATTGCTTTTGTATGTATTCCGACTATGTGCCGCTTACGCTGGATGAGTGGATCGCATGTGAGAAAAGAAGGATGGAATAGGACGCCTTTTTACCATATCAATTCCTCCATCATTTCATCAATTGCAGTTTCTATTCTTTCATCTGCCCGGTCCTGCAGGGAACAGGCCAGTGAAACAGGATCTACCTTGCCTGAAACGGCAAAGAAAGAAGGGTTATATTTCCAAAGTTCTATAGTAACCAGAGTGTCGGGCTCCACCCATCTGGGGTCGATTTCGCATAAAGATTTCTTATCTACATCTGCTTTGTAAACAGCCGCTTCTGTAATCCGCGGGGGATTGAGCATAGAATATTCACTGAGAGCTGTCTCGCCGGCATATAAAAGATTACCTTCCAGAGCAGACCTGCAGACGGTAAGTCTTTTCTGAACAGGATTGATCAGATAAGGCTTTGCCATCTGAATCGCTTTCGACGGTATGGATTTTAGATACATGCGGATCTCTTTTCCTGTTTTTTCCTGTCTGATCAGACCCATTGCCGATAATTGGTCAGAGGCTCTTGTAATGGATGTGCGGGTGCACTGCAGATCCTTAGCGGCAAGATATTTTACAGCAGAGTTTTCTTTCTGATAGAGTAGATATAAAAATAACTGCTGTGTGACGGGCATCATTTTTTCTTTGTTGACTTCCCTGGGGAGTCTGAAACGATTGCTGAGAATCATGCCGAGAAAAGGCAGATAAATCTGATCCGGACCGGCAACAAAAGGGATCTGCTTACGGATCAGAGAATCCCGCTGCATTCTGGATATAAAATCAAAGGAGAAGGCGACAGGAGAACGCAGACTGTTTTCGTAGATTTCCATTTGCTTTTTTAACGCAGTTACAGGAAATTTGTCGTCGGGCGCAATTTCAATCAGTATAAAAGAAATGCCGTCTATATTAACCTGGAACATACGGCGCTTAGCCAGGAAAAGTGCAATGTGAGGTTTTTCTTCTATTTCATGAAGCGAAACAATATCCCCAAAATATTTTTTAAATATAAATCACCTTAATTACATTTTTAATCATATAATAACATTTAAAATGTTATTGTCTATAAATAATGTTATTATAGGAAGACTTCCATAATAAAGAAATATTTTTCGTATTTTACCAGTGAGAAAGATTTTGAGCAAATCAGGGGAGCAGATAGTCACAATTCCGTGATAATCTGCGACTCTGATTTTTTTATGTGTATTTCATGATATAATGATTGCACGAAGCAGCTATTCTGCTGAATCGGGAAAGGAAAGAGATATGTGTCGAATTTTAATCATAGAAGATGACCGGGAAATGAACCAGGGGATTTCTTATGTTCTGGAAAAGGACGGATACCGGACGGCTTCCGTCCATTCTATTGCAGAAGGGAAGAATGCCTTTGAAGAGCAGGGAGCGGATCTGATCCTTTTGGACGTGAATCTGCCGGATGGGGAAGGCTTTGCCTTTTGCCGGTGGGTCCGGGAGCGTTCCCGGGTGCCGGTGCTGTTTCTGACAGCCAGGGATCTGGAAGAGGACGCGCTGAAAGGGTATGAACTGGGCGCGGAAGATTATGTGACAAAGCCATTTTCCATGAAGATCCTGCTAAAAAAGATCGACGTGATCCTGAAGCGGGACAGAGAGAAAGAGAAGATTGCTTTTGATGATGGATTCCTGCAGATTGACCTGGATAAGGCGCAGATCCGGCGGGAGGGCGAACTTTGTACCGTGACGCCCACGGAGTTTCGGATTCTGAAGGAATTTCTCATGCACAAAGGCCAGCTTCTTACCTATGAGATTCTGCTAGATCGCCTGTGGGACGGGGGAAATCAGTTTGTGGACAAGCACGCGCTGGCCGTCAACATGAACCGACTCCGGGGAAAGATTGAAGATGAGGAACACAAATATATTTCAAATGTATACGGGATGGGATATCAATGGATTGGAAAATGATCATGCTGGCATGCGCCATTGCTCTGGCAGGAATCCTTAGCTGGAAGCTTTGGAAGTTGAAGCAGGATGTCTGTGAATTTGCCGACAGGCTGGACGAGAGTCTGGATGCGGTCCTGCAGGGGAGAAAGCCGGAGGAGTCCGCAGATACGCAGGATTCTCTTTTGGGAAAAGTCAATGAAAAGCTGGGCAGGACGCTGCATGTCCTTGAGACAAAAAATGAAGAAAATCTGCGGGGAAAGCAACAGATGAAGGAGCTGATCTCTGATATCTCCCATCAGACCAGAACCCCTGTTGCGAATCAAAAGATTTATCTGGAGATTTTAAAAGATATGGATCTGCCCGGGGAGGCAATGGAGTTCCTGAACAAGCTGGAACATCAGACAGACCGGCTGGATTTCCTGTTTCAGAGTCTGGTAAAAATGTCCCGGCTGGAGACGGGGGTGATCCAGATCCGCAAAGAAAGAGGAGACCTGTTTGATACTCTTGCCGGCGCCATGGCGGCGGTGGTACCTGCCGCGTCGAAAAAGAGCATTGCGTTGGAAGTAGAAGGCGGGGGAGAGAAGTTGTCAGGAGAAACCGATAAGAACAGGCTTCTTCTTTCCCATGACAGGAAATGGACAGAAGAAGCGGTCTATAACCTGTTGGATAATGCGGTGAAATACACCCCGGAAGGGGGCCGGGTTACGCTATGCGTAGAGAAAAAGGAGATTTTTACAGAGATCCATGTGAGAGATACGGGAAAGGGGATTGCCCTGGAGCGTCAGGCACAGATCTTTACCCGGTTTTACCGGGAGCCGGAGGTGCAGGATCTGGAGGGCCTTGGGATCGGGCTTTATCTGACACGCAAGATTGTAGAACTTCAGGGCGGTTATGTGGAGGTGCGTTCAGAAGCAGGAAAGGGAGCGGATTTCTGCCTTTTCCTGCCCAATGCCGGAACACTCACAGTTTCGTGATTTTTTGCGATTGAGACCGGTTTGTGATTTTCAGGGGATAGGATGAGATCACAAAGGAGGGAAAAGACATGAAAGACGAGATCGTAAGGACCGTGGGTCTGAAAAAATATTACCGGCTGGGGGAGAATACTGTCAAGGCGCTGGATGGAGTGAACCTCTCTGTAAGGGAGCGGGAATTTATCGCTGTCATTGGGAAATCCGGGAGCGGGAAGAGTACGCTGCTCCATCTGATCGGAGGTCTTGATATTCCCACATCCGGAGAGGTGTATGTGGACGGGAAAAAGCTTTCGGATATGAAGCGGGAGCAACTGGCCGTTTTTCGCAGGAGAAAGGTGGGATTTGTGTTCCAGAATTATAACCTGGTGCCGGATCTCAATGTGTATGAAAATGTAGTGCTGCCCATTGAGCTGGACGGGAAACGGATTGACCGGCCGTTTGTAAGGGAAATCCTGGAACTTCTGCAGATTGCAGATAAGAGGGAAGCGCTGCCGGGCATGCTCTCCGGAGGGCAGCAGCAACGGGTGGCCATTGCGCGGGCCGTGGCTGCAAAACCAGCCATTATCCTGGCGGATGAGCCCACCGGCAACCTGGACACTGCTTCCGGCCACGATGTAATGGGACTTTTGAAGGTGGCGGCAAAGCAATTTCAGCAGACAGTGATCCTGATCACTCATGACCGGGATATTGCGCAGATGGCGGACAGGATCGTCCATATTGAGGATGGGCGGATCGTGGGAGCAGGAGACCTAGATGACAAGGTGTCCGGCGGGGAGGCAGGTGATCCGTATGCTGGCGAATAATAACAGGAAGGTTATTGACCGAATGGCAGCGGGTTCCCTGAAGCATAACCGGGGACGTAACCTGATCATTTTTCTTTCCATTGTGCTGGCGTCCTTTATGTTGTTTTCCATTTTTACGGTGGGGATCACTTATTTTCAGATGCAAAAGGTTCAGAATATCCGGCTGAACGGTGGAGAGTACGATGCTGTCCTGTACGGGATCACACCGGAGCAGCGGGAAAAGTGTGAAAATGATCCGGATATCCGCCGGGCAGGAATCCTGGCCTTAAGCGGGTATCTGGAATCCACTCAGGGAGACGACACAGTGGAGGCGGCTTGTATCTGGTGTGATCCGGTCTTATGGGATGAGATCATGGCCCCTGCCAGGGAGTGGGTGAAAGGAACCTATCCCCAGGAGGAAGATCAGGTTATGGTGACGGAAGAAGGTTTGGAAAAAGCCGGACTGGCCGGCCTGACAGTGGGGGATCATTTCCGGGCCGGGTACAGGGATGGAGACGGAAACCTCATGGATAAGGAATTTGAGATTTCCGGGATATGGGAAGGGTATGGCACCAAGTCGGCGTTTTATGTGTCAGAGGCATTTTACCGGCAATCCGGTTCGGATATCTCCGAGGTGACATGCGGCAGGTATCATCTGGATTTTGATAAAAAGATCATGACAAAGAGCGAGCAGGATGCGTTTATCGAAAGCTTGGATCTGGGAAAGCAGCAGGCGCTGTTTTTTACCAGTGAACTGGGGTATTCTTTGCCAATCTTCTTTGGACTGTGCGGTCTGGCCCTGGTGACCTGCCTGTGCGCCTACCTGCTGATCTACAATATCCTTTATCTGTCAGTGGCAGGAAATGTGCGGTATTATGGCCTGCTTCAGACGGTGGGGATGACAGGGCTGCAGATCCGGCGTCTGATCCGCAGACAGATGATGATCCTTGGGTGCAGCGGGATCCTGTGTGGACTTATAACGGGAAGTCTTGTTTCTTTCCTTTTATTTCCATCGGTGATCCGTGCGCTGGGAATCCGTGCAAGAGAAGCGGGTGAGATACAGATTTCCCTGAATCCTGCGGTTTTGCTTCTCACCGTGGCGCTGACAGGGCTGACCATTTGTCTGGGAAGCTATAAACCTGTGAAACTTGCGGTATCCATTTCCCCGCTTGAGGCGGCAGGTTACCGGCCGGCCCAGGGGAAGATGGGCGGACGCAAGACGAAAAAGGGCAGGCTTCTGCGTCGTATGGCATGGGATCAGATCTGGAAGGATAAAAAGAAGTCTCTGGTGATCATGACGTCTCTGGCGGCCGGCCTGTCAGTCTTTCTGTGTATCAGTACACTGTTGGAAAGTCAGGCGGCCAGGACCATTGTGACCAATCATATGAATAATGATCTTACGATTACCAATGATTCCCTGCGAAAGGAAGACCCGGAAGATCACCGGGATATTCTGACGGCTTCGTTTATGGAAGATCTGGAACATCTGGATGGGGTTTCAGCGGTGTATCCGCTGTTGTATGGGCAGATCACGATTCCCTGGGAGCCGGATTTTGCAGAGCAGTGGATGGAGGAATTCTATGCCAAATGGATGATGATTCCCTATGAGGAGGACCGGAGCGAATATCAGCAGCACCCGGAAAATTTCGGATCAGTCATTCTGGGGATCAGTGAGGAGGAGTTCCCCTATTTGCAGGAAGTGGTAGATACGACACTGGACCGGGAAGATTTTCTGTCTGGAAAAAGCTGCGTCCTCTATCGGAACGGGTTGGAACTTACGATGGAAAATCTGGCGGGAACACAGGTGACCTGTGCAGAATACGGAGACAGCGGGAATACGCGTACGTTTGAGATCGCCGGGTTCACGGACGAAGGGTATTATACCGGCCCCATGCTGGGAGATCCGCCGACCATCATCGTAAGCGAGTCCGCAGTCAGGGATTTCCTGGAAAATCCCTGGATCTGCAAGGCTGGCGTGAGATACGCGCAGGAATATGATGAAGAAACGGAAAGCAAAGTGCTTGGCCTGATTCAGAACAGTCCGGATGGAAACGCCCTTTCCTGGGAATCTAAACTGGAAACCCTGCATGAAGTGGAACGCGCGCAGGGGAATATGCGGGAAGTGGGGCTTGCCATTGCCCTCGTTCTGGCATTCATTGGGATTCTGAATTACATCAATACCGTGACCGGGAATATCCAGAGCCGGCAGAGGGAACTTGCCATTCTGGAAAGTATCGGCATGACGGACCGGCAGAGGAACCGGCTTCTTGTGACAGAAGGTCTTTTCTATGCGGCGGGTTCGTTGCTTCTTACCGCCACACTGGGGCTTGGGATCACCTATCTGGTGTACCAGTCCATGAACTATATGATGGTGCCCTTCACAGTGCCGCTTTGGCCGGTGGTGGGGATGACGTTGTTTATTGTCCTGGTGTGCATAGCGATCCCGCTGGCTGCCGGAAGGTATATGGCGGGAAAAGGAAGAGTGATAGAGCGGGTGCGTTTTTCATAACAAAGAGCTATCTTTTACAATAACAAATGTTGAAAACAAGTTTTGAAACAATGTAGGATGAAAATATTGAATTTTAGAAGAAGGACGTGTCCGAAAGCGGATACGTCCCTTTTTTCTGCGCCAGAAACAAAAAATGCGCTATGCATTCTGTGCTTTAAATTCCTCACCCCAGTCCCACATGGCGTCAAGAATGGGCTTCAGGCTCCGGCCAAGTTCTGTCAGGGAATATTCCACCCGCGGGGGAACTTCCGGGTAGACCTTGCGGTTTACAAGACCATTGCGTTCCATATCGCGAAGCTGTGCGGTCAGAACCTTCTGCGAAACTGTTCCGATGGATTTCTTCAGTTCGCCGAAGCGCTTTGTACCCGGGAGCAGGTCCCGGAGGATCAATACTTTCCATTTATCTCCGATCAGCATAAGAGTGGTCTCAACCGGGCATGCGGGGAGCTCCTTTTTTTCAGTTTGCGACGCCATAAAATTGCCTCCTTTTGTTTGATGTCATATCAGTAAAACTATAAAAATTATATCTCAATGTAAAAAAAGAATCAATGTTTAACGCCGGGAAATCACAATTGTTTCCTTTTTGTAACTACAGCACAAAAAAGTGCTTACTTTACATTGGAAACTTTTAAAAATATACTATAGCAAGGAGCCAGGGAAAGCGGCCGGGCCAAAGCTCCATTTGAAAGCAAAAGGATGATTCATATTATAGGAGGAATGTAAAATGAAAATCGCAGTAATTTGTGCAAATGGAAAAGCAGGAAAACTCATCGTAAAAGAGGCAGTCAGCAGAGGTCTTGACGTTACAGCCGTTGTCCGCGGGGAAAATGCTACAGAGGCGAAGGAAGTGCTGAAAAAGGATCTGTTTGATCTGACCGCTGACGATCTTAAGGGCTTTGACGTCGTGATTGACGCTTTTGGTGCATGGACAGAGGAGACACTCCCGCTCCACAGCACTTCTCTGAAGCATTTGTGTGATATCCTCTCCGGTACGGAAACCCGTCTGCTTATCGTAGGTGGTGCGGGAAGCCTGTATGTCAATCCGGAGCATACGGTATGTGTGGCTGACGGTCCGGACTTCCCGGACGCTTTTAAGCCGCTGGCCAGTGCGATGGCAAAGGCGCTTTCTGAACTTCGTGAACGGAAAGATGTAAAATGGACATACATCAGCCCGGCAGGGGATTTTCAGGCAGAGGGCGAGCGCACCGGGAAATACATCCTGGGCGGGGAGGAACTGATGCTCAATTCCAAAGGGGAAAGCATTATCAGCTATGCGGATTACGCCATTGCAATGGTGGATGAAGCTGTAAATGGAAATCATATCCAGAAGCGTATCAGTGTGGTAAGAGAAGCATAAAGACCATGACAAAAGAATCTAACAATCGTTCGTATGACGGCCTCGTCCGGCTTGGGCGGGAACTGGAGACGGCGGAGGCCGTTCTCATCGGAGCCGGCGCGGGGCTGTCCACATCAGCAGGATTTACGTATTCAGGAAAGCGGTTCGAGGAGCATTTTTCTGATTTTCAGGAAAAGTACGGATTTCACGATATGTATTCCGGCGGGTTTTATCCTTATGACACTTTGGAGGAATACTGGGCATTCTGGAGCAGGAATATCGATCTGAACCGGTATCAGCCGGCTCCGGTAAATGTATATGAGCGCTTGCTGGATCTGGTGAAGGATAAGGACTATTTTGTACTGACTACCAATGTGGACCACCAGTTCCAGAAGGCCGGATTTGACAGGAGTCGGCTGTTCTATACCCAGGGAGATTATGGCTTGTGGCAGTGTTCCCGTCCCTGTCATCAGAAAACATATGACAATGAGGCAGCGGTTCGGCAGATGCTTTCTGAGCAAAGGGATATGAGGATTCCGTCAGAACTGATCCCCCGCTGTCCCGTCTGCGGCGCTCCGATGACCATGAATCTTCGTTGTGACGGGACTTTTGTGGAGGACGATGGCTGGCACGAAGCGGCCGGGCGCCATGAGAAGTTTGTGCAAAGCCATGCAGGGATGCATATCCTGTATCTGGAACTTGGAGTAGGCACAAACACCCCCGTCATCATCAAGTATCCATTCTGGAGAATGACGCGGCAGAATCCGAAAGCAGTGTACGCCTGCGTCAATCTGGGGGAAGCCTGGGCGCCGGGAGAGATCGCGGATCGGTCTATCTGTATCGATGGGGATATAGGCGAGGTGTTAACAAACCTGCCATAGTGCGTGTGCTTTTGGCGTTTTACTTTCAGCGGGAAATAGGATATACTGATAAATAAGAGTAAACCGGCAGCATGGTATGCCGATGGAATAAAGGAGGGATCCTATGGCGAACCAACTGACGCCGAACAATCCGTTGGTCCAGGAAATCCGGGAGCTGGTGAAAAACGCAAGAACCACTGTGGCACAACAGGTCAACACCCAACTTTTGTCCACTTACTGGCAGATTGGCCGTGCGATTGTGGAATACGAGCAACAAAGCCAGCACCGGGCCGAATATGGAAAACAGGCACTGAAAGAGTTATCCAAAGAACTGACGAAAGAGTTTGGCAAAGGCTTTTCAGTCTCCAATATTCAGTTCATGCGGCGCTTTTATCAGACCTACTCAATTCAACAGACAGTGTCTGTTAAATTGTCCTGGTCCCACTATTGCGAACTTTTAAGTATTTCTGATGTAAATAAACGCAGCTTTTACGAAAAGGAAGCCGTCAATTCCAACTGGTCTGTCCGCGAACTGAAGCGTCAGATTGACAGTTCCCTTTATGAGCGTCTGCTGCTGTCCAGTGGGGACGCCAATAAAGAAAAGGTTCTTGCTCTGGCGCAGAAAGGGATCGAGATCAACCAGCCAGCTGATATTATACGCGATCCGTATGTATTTGAATTTTTGGGTGTGCCGGAAAACAAGCCCATGTTGGAAAGTGACTTGGAGAAGGCCCTGGTAGCGCAGATTGAAAAGTTCCTGCTGGAACTGGGGCGCGGCTTTATGTTTGTGGGAACACAGCAGCGGGTTACATTAAACAATATTCACTATTATGTGGACATGGTGTTCTACAACAAAATCCTGCGGGCGTATGTTTTGGTTGAGCTGAAAACCACAAAGCTAACACCGGAAGCCGCTGGACAGCTCAACATGTATCTGAACTACTATGCGGCCGAAGTCAACGATCCTGATGATAACCCGCCTATCGGTATCATTCTCTGTACCGAGAAAGACAGTGTGGCGGCAGAATATGCGTTGGGCGGTCTTTCCAACAACATTTTCGCTTCCCGCTATGTTCTCTATATGCCGGATAAGGAGCAGTTGATTGCCCAGGTGGAAGCTGTGTTGAAAAACTGGCATGAGAAAAATGATGGTTCCGCCCATGAATGAGAAAGAACTGATATTGATTGTTCAGGCAGAGATATAAGCATATTAGGATTGCCCCGGAAATGTGAACATTTCCGGGGCATTATCATCTTATTTCCTCCCTCTTGTGACTCCGATGGCAATGCACAGGATCCCCAGCAGAATACCCGCCGCCAGGAAGAGAAGATAGGTGTTGGCGTTGATGCTCCGGGTGGAGGTCCAGTCGGAGAAGTCAGCCGCCAGGATGGTGAGCTGCCGTTTATGCTCCGCGATCAGCCCGTAGGCGTCGCTGGAAAACGCCATCCAGATCCCGGTGATCAGGGAGATCAGTCCTGCTTTGATCCAGCGGTTGGCCGGGAGGTATCTGGCGGTCAGGAAGACGAGCCAAACGCCGCTCATCAGGATCACGCTGATGAGGGTGCCGGCACGCAGCCCCTCCACGTCCCCGGAGTGATGGCAGACCGTGAAGATGGTGAGGAACAGCCACGCCGTGTCCCAGACCATGGTAAGCAGCGCCTTTTTATCCGACAGTACGGGCGGCAGCGCAAGCCCCCGGATCACAAAAGGAAACAGCGGCACGGAGAGCCCGAAAATGGTGGGGATAGCGAGCAGCAGGAACTGTCCGCCGCCGTTCATGCGGTCCACGAAAAAGAGGATCAGAAGCAGGGCGAAGATCCCGGCCAGGATACTCTTTGTCAGTTTCTTCTGCTCTGTCATAAGAGGCACCGCAGTCAATGCGGCCACCAGGAGCATGGAGGCGGTTGTCACGGAGAAGACGCTCAGTCCCCCGCCAACGGCTATGGAGAAAAGGAAGGTCAGGATCACCGGGACGAGCAGCAGGACGCTGATGATAAGCCCGGCTTTCCAGGCGGCGGTCCTCTCTTTTCTGGCGTGCCGTTCCAGAACCTGCCGGGACTCCGCTTCTATGACGCAGTCCACGGAATGGTCTTTCAGTTCCTCATAGAGCGCCCGGCAGGCTGCACAGTGTTCCAGATGGCGCTGCACCAGCTCTTTGCTGGCAGGCGTACACACATCATCATAATATAAGGGAAGCAGATCCTGAATGATCCCGCATTCCGAAAAATTCTTCTTATCCATGTTTCTCCATCCTTTCCTGAATTTTCATTCTTGCACGGTGGTAAGTGACCCTGGCCCAGTTCTCCGTTTTCCCGAAGATAAACCCGATCTGTGAGAAGGCTAGTTCCCCGAACACCCGCAGCTGGAAGACTTCCTTGTAAGGCTCCGGCAGGTCGTGGAGGATCAGGTGGATCTGAAGCGCGGTCTCCTTATCCTCCACCGCGTCCGCCGGATCCCGGCCTCCGCTGACGGCGGCAGCCTCGTCCAGCTCAGTGGCTTTCGAGGATTTCCGGTATTCGTCTGCTGCCAGGTGCTTGGCAATGCTGCAAAGCCAGGTGAGTTCGCCGGACCTTTGCGCAAAGGTCTTTTTGGAGGTCATAGCCCGGTAGAACGTGTTCTGCGTGATCTCTTCCGCCAGCGGCTGATTCCGCACCAGGGTCATCACGTAAGAATAGACCTGCAGATAGTAGGATTGATATAATTTCTCGTAGTCCAGGGCCGCTCACCTCCTTTTTTGTACACCGGTTAGACGGAGTAAGATGGATTTCGTTACAGAAAATTGAAAAAATTTCAACATGAACAGTATAACAGAAAAGTTTTCACAGATATAGCGCTTATCATTTGACGCTGCGCAAACCCCTGTTGTAAAATGAGGAAAATGCAGCAAATAAGGAGACCCGCACCATGCAGAAAATCTTGCTCCTGGAGGACGACAGAAACCTGAACCGGGGGATTTCATTAAAATTAGAAAAAGAAGGATATCAGGTGTTTTCCGCTTTTTCCGTGAAAGAGGCGGAAGAGTTTTTTGACGCGGCAGGGCCGGATCTGATCATCAGCGACGTGAATCTGCCGGACAAGAGCGGCCTGGATTTTTGCAGGGAGATCCGGAAGACAAGCCAGGTGTATCTGATCTTCCTGACGGCTCTGGACTCGGAGGTGGACATGGTAAACGCCTACGATCTGGGAGCGGACGACTATATCACCAAACCGTTCAGCCTGCTGGTTCTTGTGTCAAAAGTGCACGCCCTGATGCGGCGGGCGCGCCAGGCAGGGGAGGAGCAAAAGACAGAGATCCGCTCCGGGGAGATCCGGGTATCCTATCAGGATATGCGGGCATACCGCGGCGGGGAAGAGCTTTCCTTAAGCAAAAAGGAGCTGCAGCTTCTTCTGTATTTTATGGAGAACGCAGGACAGATCCTTTCCAAAGAGCAGATCCTTGCGCATGTGTGGGATGTGGATGGCCAGTTTGTGGATGATAATACGGTTCCGGTAAATGTAAGCCGGCTGAAGCGAAAGATCGGCGGCGAATGGATTCAGAATGTAAGGGGGATGGGATATCTGTGGATACAGGAAAGCGTAAAAGAATAGCTCTGGCAGCAGGGCTGTTTTTTCTTACCCTTCTGGTGGGGCTCTTTCTGACGGAAAGAGCGGCCAGGCAAGCGTATGAGAATACGGCCAGACAGATGGCGGCTCTCACGAAGGAAGCACCTGAGGAGGAAGCTGTGTTTGCCGGGATCCTGACGGGGAAGACAGTAGAAGACAGTGGGGACGATGCAAAGACAGGCATGGAATTGCTGGAGAAATACGGGTATGGACTGAAAGACAGTCTGAAAGCCGGCGCGCTGCCCGGCATGGCGGGCGGTATGGCGCTCATCCTGGCAGCCGGACTTGCGGCTTGCGCAGGTCTTGCCTGGCATGGCATGAGGCTTAAGAGAGAAGCCCGGGAGCGGGCGGACTATCTGGAGGAAAAGCTGAAAGAGGAGACAGTCCGCAACCAGAAGATGGAGGCGGAACTCCGGCGGGAGGAGCAGGAAACCAAGTCCCTGATCACCGATATTTCCCATCAGCTCAAGACGCCGGTGGCCTCCCTGAAGATGAGTTATGAGATCGAGGATTCCACAGAACTTTCAGCGGAAGAAACGGAGGAGTTCCGAAGGAAAGAGCGGGAAGATGTGGAACGGCTGGAACATCTTCTCCAGGCTTTTAGCCAGATGAGCAAGCTGGAGACCGGCATGATCCGGCTGAAGCCGGAGAAGGCGGATGTGAAAGCGACCCTGGCAAGGGCAGTGGCCGGCGCATATGCGAAAGCAGTAGATAAAAACATTTCCATTGAAACGGAAGAATTTGCTGATATTGCGGTTGTCCATGATCCGGGCTGGACGGCGGAGGCGATCGGAAATGTGCTGGACAATGGTGTGAAATACGCGTCGGCCGGCACCTGTATCACCATCCGGGTGTCGGAGCTGGTCAGCTATGTCATGATAGAAGTGGAAGACGAAGGCCCGGGAATCCCGGCGGAGGAACAGCCCAGGATCTTCCAGAGATTTTACCGGGGCAAGGCAGAAGCGGTACGGAAGGCGGAGGGCTCCGGCGTGGGCCTTTACCTTACCAGGCGGATCCTGGAAGAGCAGGGCGGAACGGTGTGCGTGAAGAGCGGAAGAACCGGCGGGAGCAAGTTTGTGATCACCCTGCCGAAAGAATAAGATTTCTTACAAAACTGTTATCTTTTTTGTTACCTTTCTGTAAGCTTCGGGCGGTATGCTCTGTACAGAAACAAAGAAGCAGGCACAAAGAGGAGGCTTACGATGAAGGCGATTTTAGAGACAAGAGATCTGGTAAAATATTACGGCTCCGGTGATAATCTGGTAAAGGCCATCGACCACACCGATATCCGCGTGGAGCCTGGAGAATTTGCGGCAGTGGTGGGGCGTTCCGGCTCTGGAAAGAGCACCCTGTTGCACATGCTGGGGGGACTGGACCGGCCCGACTCCGGCAAGGTGCTGGTGGAAGGACGGGACATTTTCCGGTTAAAGGACGACCGGCTGGCAGTGTTCCGCAGGCGGAAGATCGGATTTATCTTCCAGAGTTACAATCTGGTGCCGTCCTTAAATGTATGGGAAAATATCGTGCTGCCCATCGGGCTGGACGGCCGGAAAGTGGACCGGGAGTATGTGATGGACATCGTGCGAAAGATCGGCATGTCAGACCGGCTCCACGCCCTGCCGGGCACCCTGTCCGGGGGACAGCAGCAGCGGGTGGCCATTGCCAGGGCCCTGGCCTCACGCCCGGCCATCATCCTGGCCGATGAGCCTACAGGCAACCTGGACTCCCGGACGGAGATCGAGGTGGTGAGCCTTCTGAAACACTGTGTGACTGAATACGGGCAGACGCTGGTTATGATCACCCACGACGAGACCATTGCCCAGATGGCGGACCGGATGATCGTCATCGAGGACGGGAAGGTGGTGCGGTCATGAAGACAGTGACAAAGACAGCCCTCGCCAATGCGCGCCAGAACCGGACCCGGAACATGATCAGCGGGGCAGCCATCATCCTGACTACTCTTTTGATCTTTATGGTGCTGACGGTCGGATATGCATCTGTCAAAGTGCGGTTCGCAGCGGTGAACGCCTACTATCCGCCTTATCACGCCATGTTCCGGCAGGTGTCGGAAGAGGATGCGGAGAAGCTGAAAAGCCACAACGATATGGAGAAAGTGGGGCTTCGCTCGGATCTGGGGGAAGGGGTGGACGATGATTCCACCATCCTGTTTCTCTGGATGGATGAAACTGCTCTGGAACTGAACAAAATAGAACTGGCAGAGGGCGCGTTTCCAAAAGCAGGAAATGAGATCGCGCTTCCGGAAGGACTGCTTGCCGAGTACGGGATCACTGCCGAGATCGGGGATACGGTGACGCTTCCGCTTCAGCTTTACGAAGACGGCGGACTGGGGTATCAGAAAGAAGATACCTTCCGGATCAGCGGATTTCTAAAAGGAGAGATTGACGAGGAAAACAAAGCCTACTCGGTGCTGGTGTCCAGGGACTATCTGGAACAGTCGGTTCTGGCAAAAGACCGGGAGTACCGGGTGATGTTCCGCCTTCAGGATGTGGGGGGAAATGTGGCCACCACGGACGCCATCGAAGAGCGGGTCCGGGAGATTGGCGCGGATTTTGGCGTATCGGAGGACAACGTGGTCATCAACACCGATTATCTGATGGCCAACTATACGGACCCGGCGGCTCTTTTCGCCGTTGTCTGTATCATCCTGGTGGTGATGGCGGCGGGCGTGCTGACCATCTACAGCCTCC
>ENA-OPBO01000439-OPBO01000439.1-human-gut-metagenome-genome-assembly--contig:-NODE-439-length-36144-cov-8.170135_pt1 | contig 36144 bp, 43 predicted proteins | sample MGYA00241071_ERZ501458 | MGnify/ENA primary metagenome ERZ501458 (study PRJEB25962, sample SAMEA2042509) | human gut metagenome | biome: human gut; feature: human-associated habitat; material: faeces... | reverse complement strand
GGAGAAGACCGAGGAGAAGACCGAGGAGAAGACCGAGGAGAAGACCGAGGAGAAGCCCGCCGACATCGACGCCGAGGTGAAGGAGTTCGTCGACGCCGGGATGGATCTGGAAGCCATCAAAGAAGCCTATGCAGACTCGCAAATGTCTGCCGGGGAGATCGAAGAGGCTTACAACCGGATAGTCAATCCCGTTTCAGAGGCTCCCAAGAAGGGGGCCAAAAAAGGAGGGTCCAAATAGGACTGGTAATAGGACGGGGTCGCTTCCCGTCCCTCCTACTATTAAAATTACGCCAGTATGAAAGTTGCACAGATCAAATCAGCTCCTCAGTTCGAATCCCGGGACTGGAGACAATATGGCATCCAAACATACGGAGATACCAACGACTTTCCACAGACAGTCAGCGAGATTGTTCAGGCTTCAAAGACCGGCAATGCCTGCTTGAGCATATACAATGACTTCGTATACGGTCACGGGTTCAAAGATCCGGGTATCTACAAATTGCGGGTCAACAAAGAAGGGGAGAAGCTTGACAAGATCCTCCGCATGGTATGCAGAGACTTCACGTTATGGCATGGGTTCGCCATCCATGTTAACTACAATATGAACTTCCGCGTCAGTTCGATCCACCACATTCCGTTCGAGTCTCTCCGACTGGAGAAGGCGGACGACAATGGGTTTATTGGCCGGACGGCATACCATCCGGATTGGGGTCACCGAGACAAGACGAGGTCCCGGTGGTCGCCGTCTGACATTGAGTGGTTTCACCTCTTCAACCCGGATCCTGAGGTTATCCTGAACCAGGTAGAAGAAGCTGGCGGATGGGACAACTACAATGGCCAGATCCTCTACTTTTCCGGAGACTCTGAAGGCAGTCCCTCTTACCCGGTCCCCATCTTCATCGCGGAGATGACAGACATGAGAACTGAGGAAGCACTTGCCAATGTAGCCGGTCGAAACGCATGCTCCAACTTCTTGTCAGCTGGGATCTTGGTAGACATCAAGGACGAGACTCAAGATCAGTCCCAAGTCAATGAGACCCAGAAAGAGCTCAACAAGTTTCAAGGAGACGAGAACACTTCTCAACTGTGGTACATACAGTGCAAGTCCAAAGATGAGGTGCCCCAGTTCATAAGGTTCTCCGGGGAGAACTATGACAAAGCATTCGAAGTAACGCAGAGAGTCATCCCGGAGAACATTGGTCAAGCCTTCAAGCAGCCTCCTATTCTTCGAGCTGTTGACGTGGGGGCTAACTTTGGGGCTGATCTCATGACCAATGCCTACAAGTACTACAACTCTGTTACAGTCCGGGAGCGTCAGCAGCTGGAGGAGACTTTCGTATCGATCTTTGAGTACTGGTGGGCTCCTTTGGAAAATCCCGACTTCGCTATTCAGTCTCTCACTTACAATGCCGGCGAGTCTATAGCAGACAGAATTGGCAAGGACAACATGACTCAGGTACTGGAGATTATCCGGGACCAGATGCTCTCCACTGTTCAGAAGAGAAACATGCTCAAGCTCATTTATGGGCTTTACGACGAGGAGATTATAAAACTCATGCCCGATGATACTCAACTCTAACGACCTTCGGAATGTTCGGCCGATAGCCGAGAACATCAACGATCCGGCCAGACTGGAGCCGTATATCCGGGAGGCTGAGACCCTCAGACTGGTGGATGCCATAGGAGCCAACCTCTACAGATGGCTCGACGAGACAGACTTTTCTGGCTCCGGTCCTTTCCAATACGGGGACGTAACCATTACAAAAGATCAATATACTGCTGCCATGGAAGGAGGGTATTATGATGGTGGCTGTTCCGGGGATGGTCGAAGCGAAGGACTCAAGATCGCCATTGCATACATTGCGTATTCCCGATTCATCGTCAACAATCCAATCAACCCCACTGCATTCGGGGTGAGGTACAAAGATGGCGAATTCAGCACTCGAGTAGAAGACAACATCATCATCCGTAGCTCGAACGAAGCACGGAACATCGGGGAAGCCTACCTCGAGAAGGCTATAAATCACCTTAAAGCTCTGCGGTTACTGACTCCGTGTACTGAATACAAGGAGTCCCCGTCTCGTAAAATGATTATAGGACGTAATAAATTATAAGTTTAACAGATATGGAGGAGGAAGTCATGAGAGCGGGAAAATGGATATGCGGGAGCATTGTAGGGTTTTGGGGGTTTTTAGCTCCGGTCCAGGGCCTTATCCTCTGTGTCTGTATTGCCATTATAGTCGACTTCATAACTGGAAATATTGCTGACTACAAGCGCCACAAACGAGCCCATCAAAAATATGTGTTCAAAAGCGAGAAAATGTGGGACACGTGTTGGAAGTTGGGGCTCAGCATTATCGGTATTGGCATGGCCTACATGCTTGACGTGCATGTCCTCCCGAACTTGGGGGGTCTCAACCTTGCCAACTTCTTCGCTGCTTTTGTGGTCGGGACTGAGTTTTGGAGCTTTCTGGAGAACTCCGCAATCATTTCGAATCACCCTATATTCAGAGCTCTCCGGTCATACATGGAGAGATCGGTCAGCAAGAAAACTCAAATAGACTTTGAATGCCATGAAGACAAGTAAGTATTTTAAGCCCGAAGAATTCGAGCGATGCAACCCGTCCTGCTCCATTGAAGACATGGACCAGGATTTTCTCAATCTACTGGATGACCTCCGCGAAAAGGCAGGCATCCCCCTCGTCCTCAATTGCGCTTATCGTTCCAAAGAACACGATAAGGCCAAAGGACGGTCCGGCAACAGTGCTCACACAGAAGGTTTGGCAGTGGACATCCGGTGTGCCTCGGGCCCCAATCGGATGAAGATCCTCCAGGCAGCCATTGCATTGCGGATCCGGAGGATAGGCATCGACGGGAATTTTATCCACGTAGATGCTTCTAAAACCCTCCCGCAGGACACGATATGGACTTACTAAAGAGAGTACTCTGCACAATAGTTCTTATAGGTATAGGCTTTATAATCGGGCGTAAAACAGTCGAGGAAAAGACCGTTATAAAGTACGTCGATTTACCCCCAATTCAGGGGGAGGTCAAAGTCCCGGATTTGGTTCCAAAATGGGAGGGTTTTAGGAATCCAATCAAATTGATATATATCTATAAGGGCCAGGAGGAAAAGGTTCCCCAAACACCCCCAGAAATCACAAATGGAGGGGGTTTTGGGGAGGACAAAAAGGAGGTGGATACTCTGGAGAGCGTAAAAAGGACAATATTGGACTGGAATACGACCAGGAAATACGCTGGAACATTCTTCAAAGATCCCAAAATTGGCCAATTTGACTGGGAGGCTACAGTCCAATACAACACTCTCCAGCATCTTACGTACAAGTATATCCCCGTCCGAGAACAGATCAAAGAAACGAGGTCCCAGAAATGGTCCCCCTTTCTGAGAGCTTCGGCTAACTCATTCGGGCAGGTTGGGGCTGGGGGAGGCATATATTACAGGAATTTCGGAGTAGATATATCCTATATGCGGGACTTCGAGCTGACCAGATCGGGGTATGAGATCGGCTTTAGCTGGAAATTTTAGGAAACTACTCCGTCCCGGGCTTAGGGGAGCCCGGGTTTTTTGTGTCTCCAAGCCGAGTGTATTGGCCCCCGTGGCAGGGACCAGCAGTAAACAATGAGAAACAATAATAAACAATGATTGTTTCTTCATAATCGATTGAATATCAATGAATTAGACCCCTGTAAACAATGTAAACAATAATATAGGAGGAAAACCTGAATAGGGAATATGTGTTCTAATATTGGATAATAGTGTTCTTAAAGAGGATAATGGCCCCTATAAAAAGGTTATATAGGAATTATTGTTTACATTGTTTCTCTGGGGGTGATTTTAGGACCTAACCCATTGAGTGTCAATCACTTATGTGAGAAACAATGAAAAATTTATTGTTTCTCTGCTATTTTTCCAGCATTTTATCGTAGTATTTGCAGCAGAAGTACTATATTTGTGATACAAACAAAAACAAACTACAATATGAAAACCATCACCTACACCAACAATCAAGGACTCGAACTCAAGATCAACAAATTCTCCTCCGGGCAGTTCAAATGGGCATTCAGCCTTATCTTCAACAACGGAGTCCACACCTTCTGCTACACCATGACGGAACTCAGGACCATCCTACTGAAAAACGGGATGACCCGGAAATGGGCAGCCAATGTAAAAGACAGGTTTGACCCCCTCACGGAGGAGCACGTACTTATTAATAGGTACAGGACCCCCGGGGGATCCGAGATGGAGGTCTTCATCACCAGCCGAATCCCGTTCGTAAATATGATAGGAACCGGGTTGGACATGGGGTATATGAAATTCCAGCTCCTGGAGCACAAACTCAACCGCTACGGGTTCAAACAGTTTTAATTCCCGGGACCCCCAAAATAGGGGTCCCAACTTTTTTCTCATTTTTCAATCAAAAAATTTTTTACTTCAATAAACTTTTCTTATATTTGTGATACAAACAAAAGAATAAGACAATGACAAATTACATTAACAGCAACGGTTTAGGGCTTAAGGTTACCCAGCTTCCTTCGGGTGCTTTCGACCTCTATTTCAGCAACGGGTTCATCTCCACCTGCTACACAGAAGAGGAGCTCCGGGACCTCATCCGGAGGAAAAACTTTCAGAAATGTTAACCACTTACATGAATCCTCAGCTAACCAGATTGGACGTAGTAACTACGGAGGACGGGTATCTGTTAGTCCTCAATCAGGTAATGGAATTAAAAAAGCAGAAAATAGAACACGTAGAATCATTCATTAGGGAACATAAATTCAAGCCAATTATTATGAAAAAAATCGAATGGAGCACTCCGGCACAGCCGGCTATCAGGGATGACTACTTCTCCAGTCTCATAGGTCCCGAGGTTGAAACGGACAAAGTGGTGGAGCTTATAAACAAAATGCAGGAGCGAGTTAACAGTCTTGACGATGAAACAACCAGTCATGTTTCCTCTGTCTTGTTGGAGATGGTCAAGGTAGTAAACGAATTGTCCGGCATGGACAACACCTTAACCAAACGAGAGGCTCTTCTCGTCTGCATGGGCTTCAAGACTGGCGAAGCATACGTCTACGGTAAGTATGGAATTAACGAATAGTAAAACATGGAAGAAAAATTCAACTGGGACCTTCCGGCAGACCCGGACCCCAAATCGGACAACTATTACAACGGGATCGTATCCAAGGAGCTGAAAGACCCCAGCAATGTGGGAGAGGTTCTCCTCGGAGTTATTCACAGAGAATCAGTTACCAATCAGTCGGATTTTGTCAATGAAGGGATTCAGTCTATTCTTGACCAGTTTGGCATTAAAACCGACAAACCTCTCACAAGAAAGGAGAAGCTCCTGGCATTCATCGGATTTAAAGCTGGCTCAATGTGGGAGAAATTGGTGGAAGACCAAAGACAGTCAGAACCAGCTTCACCCAACCCTCTCGAAATTGTCATGATGGGACTTCTCAAAACAAACGGAAAAAATGCTGATTTTATCGTAGTATTTACCGCAGAAGTATTATATTTGTAGTGTAAACAAAAACCTACAAAATTATGAGAACAATTAAATCAGTAATTATCGTCACTAACGCAGGACAGGTAGAAGGAGTATTCACTTCGTTTCGGGCTTTGTCACAGTCAAATGGGGTAAGCCACATAAATATAGAAGGGGTATACGAGACCTACACGGAAACGGAGCTCAAAGACATTTTTGCAATGGGCAAACACTTCCAATATTTTGGAATGAAATGCAAAATAAGGGTAATGCCAGTAAATCAGTAAACTATGGAAAAGATTGAGAAATACGTAGTATTCAAGTATGAAGACGAGTTCGGATTCCACTACATGAAAATGGACAAGCTTCCCGGGGAGGGACCTACATACATGGAGCCCATCTCGTTCGAGAAGAAGATCAACCCCAACTGTACCCCGGGAGCCATCACTCAACAGCCGTTTTCAGAGGACGGAAAATCTGCCTATGTGCTCAGCTCAAAATTTGTCCCCGTGTCTGGTTGGTGGAACGACAAAGCCGAAGTTCGGGAATGGCAGGAAAGGACCCGGGTCTATAAGGCTCTCAAGGAGTTGAAGAGGAAAGGAGAGGACCTCAAGCTTGAGAAAGCCATTGAGCCTCTACGAGAAGTATATGCCCGGGTCAACCCCAGCAGGAGGAGCATATTTATTGCTCAGGTGGTCTACCTTCTCACCAAGTAAACATTTTTCATTAAAAAGATTGAAAAAATTTCAATATCAGGGGAAAATTGATTATATTTGGGATAAACAACATGGACAACACAATGACTATCAATCTAAGAGAATTAATCGAACAGAGAGGGCTCAGGCTTCAAGAAGTGGCAGAAATTCTGTTCCCCGATAACCGGTTTCCCCGAGCAGCTCTCAATCGGGTTCTCAACGGAAAAACCTTGTTGAATTCGGAGCAAGTATCCCGTTTAGCAGCTTGGCTCCATGTATCTGTCGACGATCTCTACAGAGGAGCATGGAACTCCGAGTTTAAAGGAGAGACATGTATTCTGACAAACGGGAACTACAGAGCCGAGTTATCGGTCAAAACAGGAGAGACGAAGGTGTTCCACCTCGGGTCCCTGTTTCATGAAACTGTTCTCCATGACCCGGCTATACCCCTCAGCAAGTACATTGAACTTCTGAACACCATAATCAAAAATCATCAAGCCAATGAAAGTAGAAATTAAGTTCGAGGCAAACCTCGAAGAGACTCAGGATCTCGAAATGGTCCGCAAAATCTGTCAGATTATCGGAGCAAATCCTGTGACAGTTAAGACGACTGATGTCAAGAAATCAGTCCCTGCACAGGACGTGAAGAAGCCAGCTCCGGCTCCGGCTCCAGTCCCCAAAAAGACTGAGGATCCCGAACCCATGCCGATGGATGCGAACTCCTCTTTGGGTTCTGACCCAGCTGTCTCCATTCAGGACATCCGGACTCTCCTGGCAAGTAAGGTGGACAATCACCGCGAAGCTATCCGGGCAAAGCTCACTGAACTGGGAGCGAGGAATGTGACGGGACTGGATGCCCGAAACTACGACGCGTTCTACGAATTCCTCAAAAACCTTGCGTAATGGGAACCCCGAACCATTCATCTCGTAAGCACGCCATGCTTTCGGCATCAAAGGCAGACCGGTGGATCAACTGCACCCCCAGTGCCAGACTGGAGGAAAAAGTTGAGGAAACCGGTCTGCCTTCCAAGTATGCCGAAGAGGGCACTCTGGCTCACGAGATGGCAGAATGTTACCTCCGAGCGAGGTTCCTCATAACGCCTGTTGACGTTACGTCTGCTGAACTCCGGAAGCTGAAGAAGAGTGACCTCTACACTGAGGCCATGGATGAGCCCGTAATGGCTTATTGCCAGTACGTAACGGACCAATATACGGAAGCTCTGCGGAAAACCAAAGACGCTCTCGTTCTTCTGGAGGAGAGACTGGATTTCTCGGCTTGGGTCGAACAAGGGTTCGGCACTGGAGACGCTTGCATTATCGCTGACGGGGTCATGGAGATCATAGATCTCAAGTTTGGCACTGGCGTGCCGGTTTTCGCTGAGAACAATGCTCAGTTGATGCTGTATGCTCTCGGAGCCTTGTCCAAATTTGAAATGGTCTACGACATCAACATGGTGAAGTTGACTATAGTCCAGCCCCGCCAGGAGCGAATCTCGTCATGGGAGATTACCCCCGAGGACCTCTACAAATGGGGTGAGGAGGTAGTGAAACCCAAAGCAGCTCTTGCTTACTCCGGGGAGGGGGAACTCCAAGTCGGGCACTGGTGCAGGTGGTGTAAAGTCAAAGCTTTGTGTCGCAAGATGGCAGACCACAATCTGGACTTGGCCAAACACGAGTTCAAAGAGCCCGAACTCCTAACCACTGAGGAGCTCGCTCAGATTTTTGAGCAAGTCCCCATGCTTCAAGAATGGGTAAATGCTGTATCTGAGCACCTGCTCTCCAAAGCCATATCGGGCGAGAAGATCCCTGGGTATAAGGTAGTCGAAGGAAGGTCAATACGGAAATGGACTGATGAGAATGCAGTTCAGGAAGTTCTTACCGCATGCGACTACACCCCGGATCAGTTCCAAGTTGTCAAACTGGCCGGAATCCCGGCAATCGAGAAGCTCCTCAAAAAGGACTTCGATTCACTGGTCGGGGACCTCGTCATCAAAGCTCCTGGCAAACCCACTCTCGTCCCCGAGTCTGACAAGCGTCCGGCAATGGGAATTGAACAAGCAAAACTCGATTTTTCTAATAACTAAACTTCACAACTATGAGTGCAACAACCAAAGTAGTAACCGGCAAAGTCCGGTTCAGTTACGCCAACGTATGGGAACCCCGTGCAATGGAGGGTTCCGACCGAGCAAAATACTCGGTATCAATCCTCATCCCGAAGACCGACTCGGCAACTCTGGCTCGGGTCAAGGAGGCCATCGATACGGCTCTCAAAGAGGGTATCGCCAAATTGGGCGGCAAGATTCCTCCCACGTGGAAGAACCCTCTCCGTGACGGGGATACCGAAAGACCGGACAACCCGGAGTATGCTGGGCACATGTTCGTCAATGCCAACTCGGACAACCGTCCTGGCATCGTGGACGTCAACCTCAACCCCATCATCGAAAAAGAGGATTTCTACTCGGGATGCTATGGCCGGGCGTCGATCAACTTCTACGTTTTCAACACGAATGGCAACAAAGGTGTTGCTTGCGGACTGAACAACCTCCAGAAGTTGGCTGACGGAGAACGACTCTCCGGGGGATCTTCGGCAGAAGAAGACTTCGGCCAGAACCCGTGGGACGACGACCTTATGTAGGTTGGTATGCTGGGTCTTATTCGGGATTAGGGGTTCGAATCCCCGCCCAGCAACAAATTTAACAATAATTAACATGCCGAGACGCTTATATTTCGATACGGAAACATATAGCCCGGAGGACATTAAGTCCACGGGCGCCTATAAATACATAGAATCGGTGGGCTTTCAGCTCCTTATAGTATCTTTCGCCTTTGACACCTCTCCCGTTCAGGTGATTGATCTGGCCAAAGGAGAGGAGCTCCCCGACTATTTCATCTCCGCTCTAACTGACCCGGAGATCGAGAAATGGGCTCATAACGCCGTATTTGAGAGACTCGTATTTAAGCGTATAGGACTACCTATCCCGATCGATCAATTGTATTGCTCAATGACCAAAGCAGCCTATTGCGGACTGCCTTTGGCTCTGGATGAACTCTCCAAGGCGTTGGTCCTCGGGGAGCACGGGAAGAAGTCGACCGGTAAAGCTTTAATCCGCTTTTTCTGTTCCCCGTGCAAGCCAACCAAGTCCAACGGGATGAGGACTCGGAACATGCCGGACGACGACCCGGACAAGTGGAGCGAGTTCAAGACGTATGCCGAATATGACGTGATTGCCGAACGCGACATCGTGGAACAGCTGGACCAATTCCCATTCCCGGAGTTCGAACGTCGGAACTACCTCGTAGACCAAAGCATCAATGACCGGGGAATTCTGATAGATCTCAATATGGCCGGGAACGCCATCTCTTTCGATGAGGTATACACGGAGGAGATGACCGACCGGATGAAGGAACTGACGGGCTTGGATAACCCGAACAGCTTGGCCCAGTTGAAGACGTGGCTCAGCACTAATTTCGGACTCAACTTCCCTGCACTGGGAAAGCCCGAAATCCTCGAATATCTGAAAAACAATCCGGAGGCTCCCGATCTGGTCAAGGAGGTTCTAGCTGGTCGGCTTGCACTGTCCAAGACCTCAACTAAGAAGTACATTGCTATGCTCAATTGTGCTGCCAAAGACCAGAGAGCTCACGGGTTATTCCAGTTTTACGGGGCCAACAGAACAGGACGTTGGTCGAGCCGTATGATCCAGCTCCAGAATCTCCCCCAAAACCACATGAAGGACTTGAGTCTTGCTCGGAGCATGGTGGAGAAGGGAGACTACGACCTCATCGAAATGTGTTACGGCAATATCCCGAATGTTCTGTCCGAGCTAATCCGAACAGCCTTCATAGCCCCGGAGGGGAAAATGTTTGCAGTAGCCGACTTTAGTGCTATTGAGGCCAGAGTCCTGTCTTGGTTAGCCCAAGAGAAATGGCGACTCGACGTCTTCAATACTCATGGTAAGATATACGAGGCATCAGCATCACTAATGTTCGGGGTTCCCATTGAACAGGTTACGAAAGGATCGGACCTCAGACAGCGGGGAAAGACGGCAGAATTGGCACTCGGATATGAGGGGTCGGTCAACGCAATGGAGAAGATGGACAAAGAGAAGAAGCTGTCCAAAAAGGAAATGTATTCCATCGTAGCTCTTTGGCGTCGAGCCAATCCTAAAATTGTTGAGTTTTGGGCTGAGGTGAATGAGAAGGCCATCGAGTGCGTCCAGACCAGGAAAACCAAGAAAGTAAGTTGTCTCGTCTTTGAACATGACGGGACCAATTTGACGATAGCTCTCCCGGCTGGGAGAAAATTATACTACAGAAATCCCCGTGTGAGACCCAACAGGTTCGGGCAGATTGGCATTGTCTACGATGGCATGGTCCAGTCAGTAGGATGGACCGAGGTAGAGACATACGGGGGCAAATTGGTGGAGAACATAGTCCAGGCAATCTCCCGGGATCTTCTCGCCGAAGCAATGTACAGACTAAGCATTATGAAAGACTTCGAAATAGTAATGCACGTCCATGATGAAGCCATTGCAGAGGTAGACGAGGATCGAGCCGGGGATTGTCTGGAAACTATGTGTAGAGTTATGGGAGAGGATCTTCCTTGGCTGAACTGCTTGCCAATGGGATTACCTCTCAAAGCAGACGGATACGTTACTAAATTTTATAAGAAAGACTAATGACATACGACGGGGAACTTGATATTGCAATCGGACTGAGTGCAAGATCAAAAGTATGGAGCAACAAGAAACTGAAATGGTCTGAATTGGTCAGTCGACTCGGGGAGGAGAACAAGACCACTGAAACATTTAAGGAGTTTGTTTCTGCAAGCAAAGAAGACCAGCTCAAAATAAAGGACGTAGGCGGATACGTTGGAGGTTACCTGAGAGGAGGCAAAAGAAGCCCGGCCAATGTGGTCCACAGACAGTTGATGACACTCGACTTGGACTTTGCCCACAAAGACCTCTGGGATGACTTTACTCTCCAGTTTGACAATGCAGCTGTTCTGCATGGGACTCACAAACACTCGGATGCGTCTCCCCGGTACCGACTAATAATGCCACTGAGCAGAGAAGTCACGGCTGATGAGTATGTGGCCATAAGCCGAAAAATTGCTGGAATAATCGGCATAGACCTTTTCGACAATTCAACTTTCGAGACCAACCGACTCATGTTCTGGCCTTCTACGCCGAAGGACATGGACTACTACTTTAAGGTTCAGGACGGTCCATGGATTGATGCTGACGAGATCCTCAACTCCTATGCCGATTGGAAGGACTCATCACTTTGGCCCACAGCTTCGTCCCGTTTCGAAGCTGTCGACAGAGCCGTTAAGAAGCAGGAGGACCCAACCATAAAGAGGGGGCTCATAGGAGCGTTCTGTAGGACGTACTCCATTCCCGAAGCAATAGAGACTTTTCTCTCTGACACCTATGTCCCATCAGCATTGGAGGGCCGATACACTTACACAAAAGGAAGTGCTTCGGCTGGTCTTATCGTGTATGAGGACAAGTTCGCTTATTCCCATCATGGAACTGACCCGTGTGGGGGTAAACTTTGCAATGCGTTTGACTTGGTCCGCATACACAAATTCGGCCACCTTGACGACAAAGTCAAGGATCCCTCGTCGAAGTTGCCAAGTGTGTCAGCAATGGAAGAGTTCGTACGCAATGACCCCGACACTAAGACAACCATTGCCAACGACCACATCAACAGTGCCAAGTACGAGTTTGCCGATCCAGAGCATGATCGGACTCAGGAAGAAGTAGTCGAGAAGGAGGTTGACCCGGAGGCTGAGAGCGTCGAGTGGATGAAGGAGCTGGAGGTTGATACCCGGGGAGCGTACCTCTCGTCGGATGCCAACCTCAACCTCATATTTGCAAACGATCCCCGATTCAAAAGACTGTTCAGACAAAACGACTTTGATGGGAAGAGGTACGTTTTTGGGAATCTCCCGTGGCGTCGGGTTGTTAAGCCAGAGCCTGTCAAGAACGTAGACTATTCCGGGGTCAGGAACTATTTGGGTTGCGTATATGGCATAACGTCCTCGCTAAAGATCGACGATGCCATGGCTCTGGAATTTGAACGCAACCACTTCCACCCGATTCTGGACTACCTCAATGACCTCAAATGGGACGGGATCCAACGGGTAGACAAACTCCTGATTGACTACATGGGGACTGACGACAACATCTACTCTCGCGAAGCCATCCGCAAGATGCTGGTTGGGGCAGTTGCCCGAGTCATGAATCCGGGGGTCAAATTCGACCTTGTGCTGATGCTCGTAGGACCTCAAGGATCCGGCAAAAGTACGTTCATCAAAAAATTGGGAAAATCCTGGTTTAGCGATACATTCCTGACAGTCCAAGGAAAGGAGGCTCTCGAGCAGATCCAGGGGGCATGGCTTATTGAAATAGCTGAGCTCTCCGGTCTCCGCAAAGCGGAGGTTGAGTCAGTGAAGCATTTCATATCTAAGTCCGAAGACTCATTCCGACCAGCGTATGCCAGAACTTCTGAGATATATCCCCGGCAATGTGTCTTCTTCGGCACCACAAACGACAGCGAATTCCTGAGAGACCCCACTGGCAACAGACGCTTCATGCCAGTGGACGTGGTCCCCAACAATGCCAAAAAAGACGTGTTCATGGAACTGGACGACGAGATAGACCAGATATGGGCTGAGGCAGTTGTCCTGTACAAATCCAAGGAGAAACTCTATTTGAGCCATGAAGCAGAAAAAATAGCCAAAAATGAGCAAAGCTCGCACAGCGAGTCGGATGAACGGAAAGGCATCATTGAGGCGTACTTGGAACGCCAACTCCCGGACAACTGGGACTCAATGGACCTCTACCAGAGAAGAGACTTCCTGGTCGATGAGTTAAACCCCAAAGGGACCACCCCCCGAGACTACGTGTGTGTTGCTGAGATATGGTGTGAATGTCTTGGGAGGAACAGAGAGGACATGGACCGGTATAAGACTCGAGAAATCAATGACTTGTTGAAGAGTATGCCCGAATGGGAGCCATGCAAGTCTACTAAAAATTTCCCCATTTATGGAAAGCAAAAATACTACGTGCGAAAACTCGATTGAGAAACGACTCGTCACTGAGGTGGAGAGAGTTGGTGGCTGGTGTTTGAAACTCCCCGCAATTCACAATGCTGGCCTCCCTGACCGGCTCTGTCTGTTCCCCGGTGGCGAAGTCGTTTTCGTTGAGCTGAAAGCATTCGGTAAAAAGCCCCGAAAAATACAGACATTAATGCACCAGAAACTGAAAGCAATGGGCTTTAGGGTCGAGGTGATAGACACGACCATGGGTTGTAAAATGTTAGCATTGGAATATGACCGAAAATGATCTCCATCAATACCAGCTACAAGCTGTTGACCACATAATAAGCCACACGCACTGTGCTCTGTTCCTGGACATGGGATTGGGTAAAACAGTGTCTACTCTGACTGCCATCAACGAGCTCATGTTTAAAGAGATCGAGATCAGACGGGTATTAGTCATAGCTCCCAAAAGAGTAGCCGAGTCAGTCTGGACCCAGGAGGTCGAGAAATGGGACCATTTGAAGCACATTAAAGTGTCTCGCATCATCGGAACAGAACGTCAACGTCGTGAGGCTCTTGCCAAGAAGGCAGACATATACACCATCGGGAGAGACAACGTGGCTTGGCTATGCGGGCTCTACGGGGGATCTTGCTTACCGTTCGACATGGTGGTCATCGACGAGCTCAGCAGTTTCAAGAACCCCAAGTCAATCAGATTCAAAGCTCTTAAGCACGTTCAGGCTTCACTCTCCCGAGTAGTAGGTTTGACTGGTACCCCGGCACCCAACGGTCTTATGGACCTTTGGGCCCAAATGTACCTCCTGGACCGGGGAGAGCGCTTGGGCAAATACATATCCCACTATCGTGACAACTACTTTAAGCCCGGACGTAGAAACGGGCATATTGTATATTCGTACGACATATCCAAAGAGAATCAGGAGCGCATATATTCAAAGATAGGGGACATCTGCATGAGCATGAAAGCTAAGGACTACCTCGATCTCCCCGAGCGCATCGACAACATAGTCGAGATCCAGATGCCCCCAGAAATCCAAAAAGCTTATGACTCTTTCGAGGAGGAACAAGTTCTCAGCATGATTGATCAGCTCGGGGACGCTGTAGAGATACCAGCTGTCAATGCAGCGGCTTTGTCCACGAAACTCCTCCAGTTTGCCAATGGAGCAGTGTATGATGAACAGAGAGTGGCTCATGAGGTGCACACACTGAAGATTGAAGCCACGAAGGAACTCATTGAGGACGCCGGGGGACAGCCGGTCCTCATAGGTTGGACCTTCCAGCATGATAGGGACCGACTCATGAAGGCTCTCGTCAAGTATAAGCCCCGGGAACTCAAAACGGAGAAGGACATCGTCGACTGGAATGCCGGCAGAATCCAGGTTCTTTTGATGCACCCGGCTTCCGGGGGTCATGGGCTCAACCTCCAAGCCGGAGGACACCGCATCATCTGGTTTGGGCAGACCTATTCTCTCGAGCTGGAGCAACAATTCAATGCTCGGCTTGACCGACAAGGACAGAAGGAGGTTGTTATAGTCAATAAACTGGTATGCTCGAAGACAGTGGACCAGGACGTCATAAGAGCCCAGAAAGCGAAGACCCGGGGACAGGATGCTCTCATGGAAGCTGTAAAAGCGAGGGTCGAAAAATATATGAAAAAATATCGTAAAACATCGTAGTATTTGTCGCAGAAGTATTATATTTGTGATACAAACAAAACGATAACACTATGGAAAAGTTCATCAAATTCCTGGAAGACAACAACGCACGGGAAAACTTCGAAAGAGCATTTAAAAACAACCACAGAGACGTAAAAGGGTACAAAAATCTATGCAAAAAAGACAGTAGTGTAGCATTAACAGGAGCATTCGATTGGGCATGTACGAGAGAAGGAGTCCATTACTGGAGTATGCTAAACGATAAATGGATGCAGGAAAACACACCACTTAAACAACAACTATTGAGCGATGACTAACAGGGAAAAAGCAATCAAAGAGATCAGGCAGGTGTGGCTGGACGCGGCCCTTCGAAAGGAGGAATTAGTTACAGTCGAATTGGATTGAAATAATTTCAATTTTTCTGGTGAAAAATTTTTTTAATTGGACATTTTTTCTTACTTTTACACTACACTTAACAACTAAACACTATGGAAAAGTTTATCGAAAAGTACAAGAGCTACAGCTCGAAAGTTCTTCAAAAGTTGGCCAAGGTCAAGACCGGTGACGAGCTTGACGCCATCGAATCCATCCTCGCATCGAGGGGAGCATCTCAGGAACATCCGGCAGAGGAGGGCGCTGTCTACAACGCCACTGAGACCGAGGAGTACAAAGCCGAGAACGGCATCAAGGAGAACGACGAGGTCGCCGAGGAGAAGCCGAAGAAGGCTCGCAAGGCAAAGACCCCGAAGGAGCCCAAGGAACCCCGCCCGCTGAAAAAGGAGGTATCGGCAGAGGAGGCAAAGGCTAACCTCGAGAATGCCAAAACCAACATTGGTCGCTTCTGCAAGTTCATCTGCACGAAGACCAAGGAGCAGACCGACGGCATCATCATCGGAGTTCGTCTCGACCCCCGCAACAACTTCATCCAGTACCGAATCAAGACCAACGACGGGCACGTCTGGGGCAAGGGCATCGACTCGAAGGACCTGGAGCTCGGCGAGATGGCACCGGTTCCCGAGGAGAAGCCGAAGCGCGGCCGGAAGAAGGCTGACGAGGCAGCTCCCGAAGCAGCTCCCGAAGCAGAACAGAGCGAGCCGGAGAACGCATCGGCTGAGGAGTAAGTCAGAACTCCTCGCCAAGTGGAGCCGTCACTCCACTTGGCACCCCGGAGTGGTACAGGAGGGTTCGAGTCCCTCCCCGGGGTCTAACCTATATACTAAAAATCATGAGTAACATACTTAAACATGCTGACCAAATCATCAATGAGCGGTCGGAGGAGAAGGAGAGACAATACGGACCATTCATGGAATGCAACCAGAAGGCCGCAGAGATCGCCTCGGTCATTACCGGTAAGCCTCTGACCGCTCTTGACGTGTCTTGGGTCCAAGTGGCAGTGAAAATGGCACGTGAATCCAATGCACACAAGGAGGACAACCTCCTTGACATGGTAGCCACAATCGGGGCCATCAACAACGAACTCGAGGACCCCAAGCCGTTAAAAGCTCCGGGAGTAGTACCTACGTACTTCTCAACCATTTCGGAGGCTGTGGACTTCATCCGGATCAGTCCCATCGAGGTGCATGAGATCAAACATGTTCTCACCGAAGAGGGACGCAGAATAGCTGTATATTACTCTCGCAAAGAAGACCAGGGGCAATGTAACCCGTTCACAGAGATGCAATGCAACCCGTTCACAAAGATCAAGCTATGAATACACAAGACTTTAAGCCATTCATTAAGAGCTGGGAAGAGATTTATGCCCTCCAGGGGGAGCTCCAGCTCATGTACAGACCATATTTCAAGGAGCGCATCGCGAACTTTGACATTAACACTTTGGAGGATCAGGAGCTTTTCAAAAAACTCTGTTGGCAGATTGTCGAGGAGCTCACAGAAGCGATGGAGGCCAAGGACAAAAACGAGAAGGACCACGTGCTGGAGGAGCTGATCGATGCCTTCAATTTTATGCTCGAGCTTTACCAGCTGTACGGCATGGCTCCAGACTTTGCTTGGGGTCACACATACGGGTTCCGGAAGGATATTGCCGACGAGAATTTCGAGGAGAACATACTGGAGCTGATCAAGACCATAGGTTTGGCTGCCAACTGCCTCAAGAACCGGGAGTGGAGACAATCTCAGTACATGGTTGACTTGGTGGTCTTCGAGGAGAGACTTTGGAACATCTGGGCAATGTTCGCTATGCTCTTCGGGAGCATATGTGTCACGGAAGACAAAGTCCGGGAGCTCTGGTCGTTGAAGTATCAAGTAAATCTGTTTCGCATTAAATCCAAATACTGACATGGGTAGAATATTCAAAGACTGTTTCGAAATGATCCGGGAGATGGATCGGGAGCTCAAGGTCTCCGGCATCACGGTCCCGGTCAACCATTACCAAAACCAAGAACTCAGCGGGGACGACCGGCTCACCAAGGAACTCATCGGAGTGAGCTTTGTCATCTCAAAGCCGTATCTCGGCAAACGTGAGATGCTCGACTTCATGTTCAAAGACGAGGCCGAGCTCATCGAGAAGTATTGCCGAGCAGAGCTCTCAGACCGGCTTGACCGAAACGGGGTCAATCCGGGTAAGAGCTGGGAGATCCGCCGGGACTTGTGGCAGAAGTTGGTGAGCAAGACTCGGCAGGAGGGTCGCTTCGACTACACCTACTCTGAGCGTCTGCACATCTTCCACAAGGGGCCCGAAATACACCAGTTGGACAATGTCATCATGACTCTCCGGGACGACCCGCACTCCAGACGAGCAATGGTCATGATCTTCGAGCCGGAGGACACCCGGGCAACAGCCGGGGCTTTGACCCGAGTACCTTGCTCCGTCAGCTACCAGTTCCTCATCCGAAACAATCGGCTCCACGTGATATATTACATTCGGAGCAATGACTTCTTCAAGCACTTCGCAATTGACATCTGGTTGACGGAGGCCATGATGGACTACGTGTTCAACATCCTCGCAGCCACCTATCCCTCTCTCAAGAAGGGATCTCTGCATTACTTCGCTGGGTCCCTCCATGCATACAACGAAGATCTTTCCAAATGGGTAATATATTAAGCTATGACTATCGACGAAGCAAGAGCTAAAGCTCATCAGGAATATGACTATTGCATGTTCTGTCCGGGATGCTCGAAGCTCCTGACTGGGCTCCACATGGAGAGCAGGTGCTACACCAACTGGATCGAGAAGAAGGCACAACAGATCCTCAAAAACTCGAAGAAAAGCCATGACAGGAGGAAGTGAGGAGCCTATCATCATCGGGCTGGCAATAGCAGTAGTAATCGGAATAGGGATCGTATGTCTCATTGACGCTCTCAGAAACAAACTAAAGTGATATGTGCGGAATAAGTATAACAAGAAGGGCTAACGCCATTGACAAGATACAGCATAGGGGCATCGAATCCACCCAGATTGCCGAAGGAGGATGGTTCCTCGGTCATGTCCGTTTGCCCATTCAGACTGAACCAGGCGATGGTCTGGCTCAGCCCATCGAATTAGCCGAAGACAACGGGTGGCTTCTTTACGTGGGGGAGATCTACAATTATCCTACGCGGTATTCCAGCGACGTCGAGTACCTTCGGGATTTGTTTGGGGCTCAGATTTCGGGGGTCAACTGCTTGGAGGACATTCTCCTCGAAGCCAACCACTGGGATGGCATGTGGGCAATATGCTGGTACCGGAAGGGACACATTGTTGTCTTCACTGACCCCCTCGGTAAGAAGCAGCTCTACTACAACCAGTTCGGGGAGATCTGTTCGGAGATAACCCCGTTGGTGTCGAACTTCAAGGACTTCGACCGGTACTACCAGTCGGAAGTGTTCAAATGGGGTTACAACTGGGATGACCGGACTCCGTGGAACACAGTTAAGCGCATCATGCCGAACACGGTCTACTCCTTCGACAGCATGCGGGTAACTCCGACTGTCATCCGTAGGGACTACTTCAAATGGGAACTGCGGGGTAAGACATACAATCGGGGTAGGATGCGATTGGCTCAGGAGCTCCGGGAACGAGTTTCTGAGTCCATACGACGCAGAGCCATGTATTCCAAGATCCCGGTCGGGGCTTTGGTTTCAGGAGGACTGGATTCATCCATAATTGCCTCGATTCTTCATCGAATGGGCCTGGAGGTTAATCTCTATATGGTGGAGAATAGTGAATCAAAATTTGGCATGCTATTGTCCGAATTTTTAGGGGTTTCTATCACCTCTCTTGGCCCTATCCCCGATGATGATTGCCTGGAGAGGTGTCTCCGCTACAACGAAACCCCCATCGACTTGGGCTCCATGATCCCCCAGTTCCGACTCATGGAGAAGGTCAAGGAAAAGGTCATTCTGACCGGGGATGGAGCTGACGAACTCTTCGGGGGCTATCGCCGAGTTGATGACTATGACTCCCAGCTCTCAGACGTGTTCCAAGAGCTTCCGTTCTACCACATGCCTCGGCTTGACCGGGCTTCCATGCGGAGCACAGTTGAACTCCGGTCACCATTCCTGGGGCATGACGTTGTCAGATTCGCTCTCCGCTTGCCACGGGAGGACAGAACTCACAAGCGCATTCTCAAAGATGCTTTCAGCGACGTCCTGCCTCAGGAGATTCTCGACCGACCCAAAGAGCCTCTCAAGTGCCAAAGTATACGGCAGGACCCGATGGCGTACCGCAAGAAGTGTCACGAAATATTCTACAACTTATGGCAATAGCTATTGGATATTACCGGGTATGGTTTAAAGAAGATGACTCCAATACGGAGGCTCAGTGGTTCAAAATGACGCTCAGGAATGGGTCCATTAGACCTTCCATACGTTCCATAAGTCGGGAAGAGGCTTTGTGGTGGATCAAGTCCAGAAAAATGAAGGACGTTACACCCGGCAATCCTGCGGGCAAGATATTCGAATCGGAAGGCCAACCGTTCAGGAAGGCATTCCAGGAGCTTCCTCTTCACACACGTTACAATTTTATCGAAGGGGCAGCTCTCTCATCAGGTACAACACACCGAGCTCGTCTCGAAAAATATTTTAAAAAATGAAAATCGTAAAAGTAAGAAATGTCAAGACCCCGACCAGAGGAACGGGTCTGTCCGCCGGGCTGGACTTCTACATCCCGGAAGACTTTGAAGCCAAACAGATCTGGCCGGGCGAAAGCATCAACATTCCGTCGGGTATTCGAGCTCGAATACCCCAGGGGTGTGCCCTCATCATGTTCAACAAGAGCGGTATTGCCACCAAGTACCAGCTCCAGGTCGGAGCCTGCGTGGTTGACGAAGACTACCAAGGAGAAATCCATCTGCACGTCATGAACGTCGGCAAGGATCCCGTCATCCTCAAGCCGGGGATGAAGCTGGTTCAAGGTTTGGTGATGCCTATTGTCCATGTTGGGGTAGAAGTTCTCGAGTCGGAGGACGAGCTTTTCCCGCAATCGACTGAAAGAGGACAGGGGGGCTTTGGGTCCACGGGGGAATAGGACCCCCAGCCCCAAAAGTTGATGGTTTTATTGTTTCTTTGTTTACAATTTTCCCCATGGCCCCGGCCCTAAAAGTTGGTCAAACCATTGTTTCATTGTTTACAAATCAGGGGGACTCCCGGCCCCAAAAGTTGATAAAACCATTGTTCCATTGTTTATTGGCAAAAATCTCGACAGCCCCTCCCCTAAAATCCGGGGGACCCCTATTGTTTATTGTTTATTGTTCCAATGGAAAGAATCACAAACCCTTGATAATCAATCACTTAAATTAAAACAGCAGTAAACAATGAGAAACAATAATAAACAATCATTGTTTCTCGATAATCGATTGAATATCAATGATTTAGGCCCTTGTAAACAATGTAAACAATAATTTAGGAGGAAAACCTGAATAGGAAATATGAGGAAAATTATGACCAATTTAGGAAATGAAAAATCACAAAATAGAGTGCACAGAAACATTGTTTACATTGTTTCTCGGGAGGAGAATTGGGGACCTAATCAATTGAATATCAATCACTTATGTGAGAAACAATAAGAAATTTTATTGTTTACTACTGGTCAAATATTGTTTATTATGGAAAAAACTGAGAAGTTGGGGCTACCCCCAACTGGGAAACTTGGAGTGTTCCGGCGATGGCTGGGGATCTACTCAAAAGAGGAGCGGGAGGTCCTGGACTACGCCCGCAAATTGAAAAAGACCACCATGCAAATAGCACGGGGTCAGCTGACTCTGTTATCCCGTCCAGAATGGATGCGGCACGAGGACTGGGTTGAGGTCCGCAAACTACAAAACAAATTAGAAAGGAGGCGTAGAAAATGATTGCAATTTACCTGTTGGCCATCATCGGCCTGTTCGCGATTTTCGGCGGGATCCGCCAATGGTGGAATAGCCCCAAACGGATATTGAGCCGATCCATCAAGCAGATGGAGAGAACGGAGAGACGGATCCAAAAGTTCAAAAAAGAAGTCTTAGGCGAGTAGAATTGGTCCAGTAGAACTGACAGAGTCAGTAGAACTGACAGAGTCAGTAGAACTGGTGCCAAATTGGGCCTTTTCTCGATCCACAAATACTGGACGGCACTCGCGCATACGAAATTAAAAACTTTTAAAAATGAAAGCAAAACACTTTAAGCAGCTCGGGAAGAACTGGGCTTTATACTCGGAGATTAATACCAAGTACTGTAATTGGACCCTCTCCATCGCCACGGTCCACGAAGGTATGATTTGGCCGAATGGCATTTCGGTCAAGTTCCTGTGGTTCGGTGTGACCCTCATTCGCGTAAGCGAATAAATTAAAGATCCTCGGGGCCAAACGCTCCGGGGATTGTTGTGCAGAAATAAATTTTTAATTTGTATAAGGTTTGATTATATTTGAGGCATGGCACGAAGCACATATAAAATGAGTCCGCTCGCCTATATGGAGGAGGGACAGAAAAGGCGAGACGCCGGGGAATTTGTAAAGCCCACCGATGCGGAGGAGCTTTATTTTGCATTCGTCGAGTATTGCAAATTCATGCAGGATAACTATTTCTCCCAGGCTCACAAGAATAAGAATGGCGAAGACTGTAGCGTATACATTTCCCGCCCGATGACCATCGAATCATTTAGGCTGTTTGCTGGCATCAATCCTGTTGAGTACGAGGAGCTCACGGGAGACCCGGTAGCAGCTGCAATTGGTGGCACCATCGAGGACGCCATCAATTCCCAGCAGATTGAGGGAGCACTGGTTGGTAAGTACGCTGCCAGCCTTATCCAGGTACTTCAAGGACGCAAGACCAATGTCAACCTGACGGGAGGCATTACTCTCGAACAGATAACCGGAATGGAGGTAAAATAAAATGGGGCGCCGGCTTCAATTTGACACCAAAGGCAACGAGAAGCAGAAGGAAGTGGCTCGGTTATGGCTTGATGACTCGGTCACTGACATTCTGTATGCTGGCACGAAAGGTGCTGGCAAATCGTACCTCGGGTGTTCCTTGATAGCCGGCGATGCCCTCACCTATCCGGAGACATTTTATTTTATTGCGCGTAAGACGGCCACCGACTTAGTCCGATACACCATACCCTCCCTCTACGAGGTATTCACCCATTGGAGTATTACGGGGGACTACTACCACTTCAATGGTCAATACAACTTCTTCGAGATGTACAACAAAAGCCGCATCTACCTCATCGATGCCAAGTACATCCCCAGTGATCCCATGTACGAGAGATTCGGGTCCATGCAGATGACTCGGGGATGGATCGAAGAGGGCGGAGAGTTTATCCGCGAGGCGAAGACCAACCTCCAGGCTTCCATCGGTCGTTGGAAAAACGACGTATACAAGTTGGCCCCCAAGCTCCTTACAACCTGCAACCCGTCCAACAATTTCCTCTATACGGACTATTACAAGCCCTGGAAGGAGAACAAGCTGCCTCCTTGGCGTCGATTCGTCAAAGCTCTACCCCAGGACAACAAGACTCTCCCGGACAGATACATCGAAGGACTTCTCCAGAACCTGACCCAGTCGCAGATCGAGCGATTGGTCTTTGGCAACTGGGAGTATGACGACGACCCGAATTGGCTGGTCGACTATGATGCAGTGTGCGACATGTTCAGCAATGAGTTCGTACTCCCGACGGGCAATCGATTCATCAGCACTGACCTTGCTGGGAAAGGTCGAGACAGTTGGGTGGTTGGAACCTGGGACGGCATGGTCTGTCGGATCCCCATCGCCAAAGGCTTCTCGGAAGGCAAGGAGATGGAGGAGAAGATCGCCAAATTGGCCACCGGTCTGAAAGTCCCCCGGTCCAGCATCGTCTCTGACGCTGACGGACTTGGGTTCTACTTGGAGAGCTACCTGAAAGGCATCCGGGAGTTTCATGGAGGACAGTCAGCCATTGACTCCAAGACGTACAACAACATCAAGTCGGAGTGCGCATTCAAGCTGGCGGAGCTCATCAACAAGCGCCAGATCCACATCATCTGCTCTCCCGAAGTTCAGGAGAAGATCAAGCAGGAGATGACTGTCCTCAAGTCCAAGAACACGAACTCCGCTGAACAGAAGCGAGAGCTCATTTCTAAGGACACCATGAAGCAGCTCCTCGGCAGGTCCCCGGACTTCCTGGATATGCTCATCATGCGAATGATATTTGAGATCAAGCCGAAGGCGACTGGCATGAAGTCCGCCAAAATCATAATCCCAGCGAAGCGATGACCTTACCTATCATAGAACGCATACGCTTGATGCTTCAAGACCTGGCCCCTGGAGCAGTTTTCGAGTGCGACCAGGCCCGGATGCTGAATGTCAAAGTGGACACAATGCCTCGATTTGAGACTGGACTCAACGGAGAGGTCATCAAGGACTCAAACGGGAATCCGGTCAGCACTACGTTCATCTACATCGAGGAACCGCTTCAGGGGTACTATGACATCCCGTACAGAGGCCACCAGAGACAGCGATTGCCTTTGATGATTTACTTCTGTAAGTTCGAGCCAATGGGCAATGACGCCTACAAAGGGGATACTCCGTTCAGTACTGAGTCCAAGACGACATCGAGGCTCATCCTGAGAGACGAGCTGGAGAGAACGCTCGTAAGGCCCTTCCTCCGTCGGTTGAAGACTTCCAGACTTGGCATGCTTTACCCGGAGATGATGAACACGGTACGAATAGTCTACCCATCTGCCAGATTTGATGCTAACGAGGTCAGTGTGGGCATTGAGCTGACTACATATTCCGACTGGTGCATTTGGTCCGAAGATCCCGGCATGGACCTCATAGGCAAGAGATTAATGGACTTGCCTGTTGGTACTGATCTGGCCGGCAGAATGTTCCGATGCGTGACCCCCGAGACTTTATTCCCAGCTTCCCCAACCGTTCCGGTCTATGTTCCTTGGGTATTTAACAAGACGAAGAAATATGTTGTAGCTGCCGGGAATACGAGTGGAGCTGACGGTTACGCATACTTACAAATAAACATTGGGAATACAATATCAAGTTGGACCGAGTTGTCTTTCGTAGTCATAAAGTCTAACCGGGGGGACAGGAACGTGTGGTATAACTCAGGTTGTACACTCAAGTTCCCAGAAGGATCGGCGGTCTTTTACCCGGCTCCCGAGACATTTAAGCAATATCCATATAGCACGCTCACAATAGTAGGATGATACAGCGAATCGACATACAAGGCGGTCAGATGACGTTCGGCCAACGCATAGAGCTTGGTCGGATCATCACTGAAAAGGAGCTGACCGACATCGACAAGATGAAGGAAGGCATGCAATGTCTCGGCGTCAAATGGAGTCTCAGGAACACCTCAGAAATTGTCGAGTACTGGTATGAGGTTCTTCTGGGCATTAAGTACTGGATTGAACGAGAACAGGCTGAGCTCAAGTACGAGCCCAGTGCCGAGGAAAAGGCAGCCGGCATTGCCCAATTCTCCATGGTGGTTGGCGAGATGGCCACCATCACTGCACTGGCCAAGGACTACTCGAAGGACCCGGACGAGATCCTGGAATGGAAATACGGCAAGGTATACAACCTCCTTTTCACCAACTTGCAGAGTCACCTCTTCCGGGAGCGACTGAACAAGGAACTGGAGCGTAAGGCTCAGCAGAAAGCCAATGCTCGCAAACCCAGAAACAAATGGCGGTAGGACTGGAACAGATATTGGCTGAGGGTCTCACCCAGATGAGGGACGAGATCATCCGGGCATCACAGGACGCCGGGCAGGAAGCCTCCGGCAGAACCTATGCTCAGATAACAGTCCAGACGGGACGGGAAGGCGAAACAGTTTGGGGGACAATCGAAGCCCCGAACTACTTCTACACTCTCATCCGGGGACGAGGTCCTGGAAAGATCCCCGCCAATTTGGGACAGATCATCATGGAGTGGGCAAAGCTCAAAGGCATCACCTTCTCGGACCCAAAGGGCCTGGTCCGATTCGGAAATGCCACTGCATGGAAGATAAAACGGGAAGGCTCGGAGCTTTACCGCAATCACATTTACGTTGACTTGGTCGACACTCCCGCTGATATCTTCGAGGAGTACTTGGCTCAACACTTAGACCGGGCAATGGAGGTTCTCATAGAAGAGACTTTCGTCCCCGACAACAATATGGACCACGGATATATAATATAGCGCGATATGGCAATTACCAATCAACCGGCTGAGGATTCTTTATACTCAGCATATTCGCAAATATCAGTTGAGACAGACGACTCAACATCCGGGCTCGAGATTGAGACCCAGAACTTCGATGAGGCCAACATGATCTCGCTGAATATTATAAACAGTGAGCAGACGGAGGTGTTTGACAACAGTGACGGCTACGATGAAGAATGGTTCAGAGAGTTCGCAATACCCCGGGAGATGGTACCCGGGGAATGGTATGCTTTTCGGGTTGGCTATGGCACAGCGAACGTAGCAACCCCACTGACGGTAGCACTATACCAAGGAGACGTAGAAGGCCATGGGGTGGTCAGGGTTGCTACGACCAATCTTGCGATTGGCTCTTCTATGACATGGCGTGTCCAAATCCCTAATACTGAAAATGTGAGATACCCCTCCCCGGTACTGAGAATATATTCCGGGGAGGAAGGATCAACAGCTGGAGTGAAGGTTACTCTCACAGGTATGAGTTTGGCATACGGCCAAAACTTTATCTACTACAGTCCCAGTCCAGTTAAAGCAGCGAACTCACTAACTGAAAGCATCAACATCTACAGAGACTCGGGATTCGGGACTACGAAGAAATACGACCTCAGTTTCTTGGCTAAAGCTGGATTCCGGGGTCTTAACAGGACATACCCGTATGTTAACTCGCGAATAGGTTTTGGCATTGACTACAACCTCATATCAGCATACGCATACAGAGGCATCGGCGAACAAGACTTCAACGTACGATATGCCTCTCGAGGAGTTATGCCACGAGGATACAATGTTAACTTCTCCGAGTCATACTTAGGACTCGCACTGACTGACCGGGTTCCTGACAACGACAGGAATCTGTATGTAAAAAAATACTACGGGTATCCGTACTACGTCACCCTATTCCCGAAAGGGTTTTGGGGGTCACATAATCCCGCTATACCGGTCGACGTTCTGGTTAAACTTACGGAGAGTTCGGACGAAAATCAATTTGACATTTCCAGCCGGCTCAACATCCCTCTTGTGTATGAATTTGAGGACGAAGAGAGTGACGGAGCTGATTACGTAAAACTCAGACCTTCGGGAGGAGTATATCCCGGTGAAGCATGGAACATCATGTTTATCGATACGGAGGTGCCTTGCAACCCCTTCTACATCCGATGGATAAACCGGAAAGGGGGGTGGGACACGTACATGTTTGAGCAACACAAGAAGTATACTCAGGAAGTTGACAGAGGAGACCAATACGTATTGGCTAATGCCCGGGATCCTTATACCTCAGAGACGAGGGGGGAGTTAGCTCCAGAGTTTAAGAATATAGTCCGAGCTGGAGCAGAACAGCTTGATGAGAACGACTTCAACTTGCTCAAAGGGATTGCTCTCTCGCCTTTGGTCCAGGTTTACAACTATACGATCCATGTATGGCAACGAGTCCTCGTAGACGATACTGACCTGACTTGGGACACCAAAGCTCCCCGGAACACTGTTAGCTACGAGTTCCAGCTTATTGACGAACAAACTCAGTGGTAATATGAACTACGAACTACTCATGAAAGGCATTGACGGCGAGGTCTGGTCCCTGGACCTCCCGCTGGATGCTCCTGCGATGAATTACCAGATCAACAATCTGGCGGAGCTGAAAGACAGGAATGCCTCGTACTCCCAGCGGATCAGTCTGCCCAGGACGACCCATAACGAGCAAGCATTTCAATTCAGTTTTGTAGTTGGCTCAGGTTCGGATGTGCCATACATGAAGTTTCCTTGCCAACTATTCTATGAGGGAGCACTCATATCCCCGGCTGGAGCAGTATTGAACATCGTAGACGTATCAGATACATCAATCGGGGTCCAGATCCTCGGAGCAACCGCTGACCTGTTCGATACACTAAACAACACTGACGCGAAGGACCCGGGGGATGGTATGTTCCTCCTCAAGTGGTACACGGACACAATGGGACAGACAGAGCGATACCTCACCGGTCCTGATGGGGTTGAAGTCCTGTACTTTTGGCTGTATGCAACTCTACAGAAGAATCCGAACGTGCCCCCGGTCTCGATGGAGGCAATCCGGCAAGTCCGAGAGTTGGACAAGTTCTACCCCCACCTCAACTGGTATGACCTCGTAACGTGGATCTTCGCCGGAGAAGGTTACAGTCTTGAAACCGACGTGGATTCAGTTGACCGAGCCGAAATGTTTTTGCCTTGCACTTACCCCGTTTTGGCAGACAATCCTCGTGCTCCGAAAGCATCCGGAACTGGCTGGATCCAGGATCCCTCGATTGGTACTACGGTAGGGGTGATATGGCAAGGGTATCCGGGAGTAACTCTCAGTGACCCGGTCGCCGGACGTTTGATTATGGGCACCGTACCCGGAACATTCAACTGGATGACTCTATGGGATACTACAATCACGTTTAGTTTCGCATGGTCCAATCCTTCTTCCCTCCAAAATGGTTCGGTGATAGTCAAAGTTACCCACTACAAGAACGACGGAACCGATGCTATAGTGTTGGACAGAACTTGGATGTCGGGATCTTCCGGCAGCGTTTCGGTCGACATCCCGATGGAGGCAGGAGAGCACATACTGGTGTCCGGGGCTCTCGACACAGGCAATTACTCTCCCACTCGGTATGACATGAGGTTTCCGGTCAGTATTACTGCTCCTCCTGTGCCGGAAACTTCTCCAGGGGATAAGCCCCAACCCGGACTAACCTATGACCTCCTGGCTTCGACTGGATTTAAAAGCTTGGGAGACATAGTCAAAGCTTTCTTCCAGTTGTTCGGTCTGACTATAGACGTGAATCCCGCCACCAAAGTAGCAAGAGCATACTCGGTTCAGGAGTTCTACAACAGACGAAGCTCGTCCGGGAAGAATTGGTCTGACAAGCTGATCAAAGGAAAGGACACCAAACTTACCTTCCAGTTATCCAGCTATGCCCAGTCCAACGAGATAAAGCTGGAGGACAACAAGGACAACAATGTTACTGACTCGTACAAGTTCAGCATCCCGGACGTCAACCTCCAGCCTAATAAACTTCTGTTCCAAATTGGGTTCTTGGCAGGGCTCAACCAAGACCTCTATGATGCGGACACTACAAACAAGGTTCATACACTTGCTAACTACCCGATTTGGACTATCAACAGAGGCCGGATGGAGAACGGGGAAATGACCGAGACGACTTGGGAGTACAATGCTCTCAGTAAGCCGATGGTCGTCCACATAAATAAGTCTGACTATATGTGGCCACAGGTAAGCGTCGGCTATAGCCTTACCCGAGTCCGACTATACACGGCGTATTTCAAAAATTTGAATTACTACGTTCCTAAGTACTACGACAAGCTCATCAACAATATCCTCAAAAGACCGAAGATCCTACAGACCCAGATTCTTTTGGACTCGCTCGACATCCAAAGCCTGGACCTGTTCAACCCGATATGGCTGGAAGAGCATGGGTTCTGGTTCTACGTCTCAAAGATAAACAACTTCCAAGCTGGGAAGATAACCAAAGTGGACCTAATACGAATGTGATATGGCCGAAGAACAGAAAAGCACAATTTACAATGTCAAGGTAACAGCTGAGGATGCCCTCAAGACGTTAGCCGAATTGAAACTCCGGTCTCAGGAGTTGAGGGATCAACAGAAGGCTCTGGGCAAAGTGACCGAGGAGAATGCTCAAGAATACTATGCGCTTGACAACCAGATCAAGGCAATCAACAGCGAGGCGAACAAGTACCAGAAGCAAATCCAGAACAACATTAAGCTCCAGAACCAACAGGAGGCAAGTTTAGCAAAACTTAGAACCCAGCTGGCTTTGGACAATGCCGAGTTTGCAGAGCTGGGCAACTCAATGCAGGACGCGGCTCGTAAAGCCGAGCTCGGCAAGCGCATTGCAGAAACCACCGAGGAGCTCAAAGCTCAGGAGGAGGCACTCGGGGACTACCGCCGATCCGTTGGTAACTACGAGAAGGCAACGGATAACCTGAAACAGGAGCTCAACGACTTGACAGACACTCTGATCCGGATGGCTCAAGCCGGGGATACGAGTTCAGCATCCTTCAAGGAGATGGTCAAGCGAGCTGGTGAGCTCAAGGCGGCAGAGGACACAGTCAATACAGCCATCGACCAGACCGGACGAGGAATTGACACACTGGTCGCTGTCACGGATGCAACTTCGGCAATCACTTCCGTCTACGGTTTATGGACCACAGCCACTCAGGTACTGGGGAGCGAGAACGAGGAGCTCAATGCTACCATGACGAAGATGATAACCATCATCACGGCTCTCTCCTCCTTGTCTTCTCTCCAAGCAGCTCTCTCCAAGACGGAGGCCACTTATCGAGCTGCATCTAACTTGGTTCAGCTGGTTGGCATCAACCAGACTCTCGCCGAGACGAAAGCGATAGCTGCTAAGAATGCTGTCCAGGGAGCTGGCAATATCCTCACCAAAGCAGCAGCAGCTGCTACCTGGCTTTGGAACGCGGCTTTGGCTGCCAATCCTGTTGTGTTAGTGGCAGCGGCAGTGGGCGGATTGGTAGCTGGAGTGGTTGCTCTTACGAACGCATTTAACAGTAATACGGAAGCTCAGGAGAGAGCAACTCGGGCAATGGAGGCATACAGTCGAGCTGCCGAAGCCTCCACATACGTACTGGACCAGATCGAGACCAAGCGGAACACTCTGTCAAAAGCCGAGGAGATCCGGGGTAAACGAGAAATCGAAAACCTCAAAGCCAATCATGCCACTTCGGAGCAGATTGCCGAAGCTCAACTCAAAACAGCTAACAAGCTCCGGGAGATTGAGGCGAGCGCAGCTCGTCAAAGACAGATGGCTGCAATGGATGAGTTTGACTCCTTGAAGAAGGTGATTGCAGCCAAGGAGGAGGAGCTCAACACGTGGTCAGGAAGCTTGAACAAATACAAGGAGGCCAAAAAGGAACTCGACGACTTGAAAGGTCGATACCAAGAACTGTTCCGGACAATCGAGAATGAAGGAGCTGCAGTTGCCAATTTGGCTCTCGAGACTGCAATAGCCAATCGGGAGGCTCAGCAGTCCATTGCCGATAAGGCTCTGGAGGTTGCTTTGAAGAATTCGGAAGCCATGCAGAAAATCCGGGAAGACGATCTCAGGTTCCAAACAACATTCCAGTCTACGAGCATTGCCATCCGGATGGAGTATGAGAAAAAGCTCTACAAGGCAGCTCAGGATGGAGCCCGGGAGCGCCTCGCTCTCCAAAAAGCTCACGGCAAAATCACTAACAAGGAGTATCAGACGGCTCTGAATGCCATGGCTCGGTCTGACAAGCAGTTCTATGAGAACCAAGCCAAACAGCTTAATGACTACCTTGCTGGGGTGAGAGCCAACATATTGGCTGTAGCCTCCGGAGGCACAGTCGACATGCAGATTGCCCAGGTTACTCAGAAGTACCAGGACGCCATGAAGGAGCTGGCCAACATTCAGCCTCCTCAGTTCGTGAGAGGTATGAGCGAGGAGGAGTACCAGAAGGAGTATGCCGCTTACGAACAGTTTCTGGTCAACAGAGCCGAGCTCGAGAAACAGATCCAACAAAACCTCCAGGACGAAATCAAAAAGATCCGCGAGGACGCTACCAAACAGCAACTTGACCGGTTCAACCAAACTCTAAACGAACAGTATGCCGAGGACCTCTCTAAGGCAGCGGACAACGAAAGGAAGAAGCTGGAGCTCGAGAATGAGATGCTCCAGAAGCAAATCGAAGCCAGGAAAGCTGCCGGGGAGAAAACCTATGAGCAGGAGGCCCAGCTCCGAGCCAACAATCTTCGTCTCCAGCAAATGGACCTCGACAAGGAGCTCACTCAAGCCGAGTTAAATCACAAGTCCAAGTATGAGATCCGGAAAAGGTATCTGGAGGCTGAGTTGGCAGCAGCTCAAGGAAACGAGGATGCTATTGCTCAGATCCAGCTCGAGATGGCTGAGAACGAGGAAGCTCTGTGGGAGGAGAGGATCGAGAAGCTCCAGGAGTATGCAGAAATGGCCTCCGGCTTCGCCAATGCCTTCAACGATCTGGCAAATGCTCTCGGAGAGCGACGGGTTCAGGAAGTGGAGGAACAGTACAGCCGAGAGGAGCAGGCATTAGCAAACATGTACGCTAATGGCCAAATCACAGAGGCCCAGTACAACGAGAAGAAAATCAAGATGGAGAAACAGAAGGAGAAAGAACTGGCCAAAATCGAACGGGAACAAGCTATCCGGGAGAGGGCAATGGGATCCTTCGAGATTGGCATCAATACTGCCATCTCCATCATGGCATCAGCTAAAATGGGATTTCCTTTGGCTATCCCGTTCATTGCAGCAGCTGCGGCTTTGGGAGCAGTTCAGATGGCAGCTCTTTGGGCAGCTCCTCTGCCGAAAGCCGCAAGAGGTAAATACATTGAGGGACCCAGTCATGCCGCTGGAGGAGTGCACATTGAGGCCGAAGGAGGAGAGACCATCATTAACAAGAAGTCGAGCCGTATGTTCCTTCCTCTCCTGTCTGCCATAAACGAACTCGGTGGCGGAGTACCGTTCACTAAAGTTGGGTCGGACGGGGGATATGCTATCCGATCATTCGCTGAGGCGTCGGAGCCCATGAATCGGCTTGACATGGAGAGGGCAATTCAAAAAGCATTTGGCCAGGTGAGAGTGATTGCTACAATCGAAGACATTCGGAGGGAAGATGCTAACTACGTGCAGATTCAGGACCGGGCTAATTTTTAAATAGTCCAGCACAAATAGTATTTCAATATCTATTAGGAATAATTATATTTGTATCGAAATAATTTGGCACATGATATTCATCAACCTAAAAGGCGCAATTGACTCCGAAGAGAATCGGGTCATGATGGAGCTTTGGGGTGGGACCTCAGAGATCTGCTCCGTGGAGACCTTCCGCCGGGTACTTGATGAACACCCCGACGAACAGGAGGTGTGCATCAACATTGACTGTGATGGGGGCTCTGTTGAGGAGGGCTTCAAGATTTATGACCTTCTTCGCATGAGTGGGAGAACTATATACACAAATATTGTCGGGGGATGCCACTCGATGGCAGTGTGCATCCTGTTGGCAGCTCCGGCAGAGAACCGGTCGGCAAACAGGAATTGCCGGGCACTCATCCATCGGGTATACATGCCGGTCGGGGATTGGCTCACTTCCGACGATGCTCGTAGCATTGCCGAGGAGTTGGCATTGGAGGAGGAGGCTATTCTTGACGTTTACGTCGAGAGAACAGGTCAGGACCGGGAACGGCTCCGCAATGTCATGCATGAGGAACGCATCCATGATGCCAAATCCCTTCTTGACTTGGGATTCATTTCCAAAATCAATTCATACAACACAAACCAAATTTTTAATGCTATGGCAAAAAACGAAAAAAGCGCTTATGAAAAATTCATGAGCAAAGTCAAGGCATTCCGGAATGGCAAGAAAGGCTCTCCCGCCAACTTCGACTATCTGGATGCTGAGGGTCAGGTCGTTCTCCAGACCGTAGGTGAAGAGGACAATCTGGCCGAAGGTGTAGAGGCAACTCTCGCCAATGGCGAGACGTCGGGCACTGTCGTTCTGGAAGACGGTCGGGTGGTTACTGTCGAGGACAACATCGTCACCAGCATCGAGATGGAGGACACCGAGTCTCTCGAGGACCGCGTTGCAGCACTGGAGGCGATGCTCGACGAGGCAACGAACCTCATCGAGGAGCAGGAGAACGAACTCCGCAACCTCCGTGGTAGCAACTACCGCCCGAAGAACCGCAAGACGGTTCTGCCCGGAGGCAAGAAGCCCGAACCCTCGGCAGCTGACCTCAAGAACGAAGCTCGCGAAAAGCTCCAGAAGGTCAACGCTGCCAAAAAGATTCTCAAGTAGTCAAACTCAAAAACTTTAAGAACTATGTCAGCTAAAAATGGCGGATTTCTTGACATGGATAAGTTCACTTTTTGTGGACGTGTCATTCAGGCAATCTCGGAGATGATTATGGAGGACACCATTCAGGGTCCTGACATCAACTCCATTCACACAGTCTTCCCCGACATCATCACTAACACCGAGGTGGGTTACATCGGTGAGGGTGGCATGGTCGGCGTGGTCAACACCGGGTGTAACCCGACTCCTCAGCCGTGGAACATCAACACCCGCAAGCTGAAATGGGAACCCGGCACCTGGGAGATCCTCCTGTCCCAGTGTTACACTGACCTTCAGCAGTCGGCAACTATCTACTCTCTCCGCACCGGCGTCGACATTCCGGACTTCACGGACACGGACTACATGAACATCGTCATCGAGGTTCTTGAGCGCTCCATTATGGACTTCTGGTACCGCCTGTTCTGGTTCAACGACAAAGACGCCAAGAACGTTACCGACAGCGGTATCATTACGGATGAGCTCGACCTGAAATTCTTCACCATCATCAACGGTTTCTGGAAACAGATTACCACACAGGCTACAGCCAATCCGTCCCAGCGCGGAGCAACAATTACGGAAAATGCCGGGGCATCTTATGCAGCTCAGAAACTTACTCCGGCCAAGGCAAAGGAATATATCCAGTCGGTCGTGTTCAGTGCCCCGCTTCTGCTCCGTCAGCAGTCTGACAAATTTATCCTCGTTACCCAGTCTGTCTACGATGCCTATCAGCAGTCTCTTATGGACGCTTGCTGCCTCGAGTCGGCTCGCTTAGCTCTGCTGAATGGCATGGAGGCTCTCAGCTTCAATGGCATCCCTGTCATCGCAATGCCCATCTGGGACAAGATCATCGCTACGTCGGAAGACACTGGCACGAAGCTCAACAACCCCCATCGAATTCTCTTCACCTCAAAGAGCGTGCTCGGCATAGGTGTTGATGCAATCGACAGCTTCGAGAAGATGCGGATCTGGTACGAGTACAAAGACCGCGTAGTCTACGTAGAACTCATGGGTCGGGCGGATGCCAAGCTCACTAACCCGGATCTGTTCTCGGTAGGTATCTAATCCTCAAAAATCTAAGAAAATGGCAGGACTTGATTGTTCTAAAATCAAAACAGGATTCACCAACCAGGTGTGTGGTAAGCCGGCAATCGCCGGCACCACCGCCAGGGTGATTCTCCTCAGCTACTCGGACGTCGACAAGTCGAAGTCTGTTGTAACTGACAACGTTATCTCTTCGCTCATCCTCAAGGCCGGTGCCACTGGTTACGAAGTCGACTCGCTGCCCAACGCAACAGTTGGCTCGGACACCATCAATGCTGGCACGTATCTCAAGACCCACCAGCACAACGTGGTCGTCCGAATCTTCAAGAAGTCGGAAGCAGCCAAGAAGTTCGTAAACGGCCTGACCAATGCCCGCGTCATCGCTATCGTCGAGAACAACGACACCGGAGACAACGGGGACACCAAGTACGAGGTGTATGGCTGGGACTCGGGTCTGGAGCTAACCGAAATCACTGTCACTACCGAAATGACCGACGGCGTCGCTTACCAGGTAACTCTGGCCAACGGTACCATCGCTCAGGAAGGTTCGCTCCCGATGAGCCTCTTCAACACGGACGAGAAGACCACAGACCTCATGGTCGAAGGGCTCCTTGCCGGAGGCAGCACCGGGTGTACGGTAAAGGGCATGATGCAGTTCATGAGCGACACTGACGAGTCTGTCGGAAACATGGTTCCCATCACACTGACTCGGGACAGCTGTCAGGCACTCACCGAAGTGAACATGCCCGCAGCTCCTTCGTCCCCGAATGTGTTGACTGCATTCCCCGGTTCAGGACTTCCGGCAAACTACATCTTCACCGACGGGACTACGGGAGCCGCAGCTAATCCGCCCAAACTGTACTACACCAACAACTCACCCGCCCAGACAGCGACTCAGTGGGGTGCTAAGGTTGCCGATGCTAACATCCAGAAGACGTACATTAACGGCGAGTATGTCATCATCCTGGATACCTACGTAGGCGCCCCGAAATCGTAGCACTCATGACTGACATGCTCGAAAGACTGAGAGCTTACCAATCCAAGTATGGGTCCCTGAAAGGCGAAGCCTATCGGGCCCATACATTGGAATTGGAAAAGAATCCCGCTCTCCATCGAGAAGTAGATGAACTTTCTCGGTACTTTTTGAATAAGTCGGTTTCCCGATGCGGCTTCTGCCTGATCGAAGCCGACTTAGCACTAAGACGAATAACAGAACAACAGATGAAAAACGTAGCACACCCAGATTACGAACTCCGAGCAGGTACTCTGCTCCACGACCCAATCAACAAAGAGTTCAGCAAGATCCTCACTCCGAGAAACATCACGGAGGAGCTTTGCTTGTACCACATCGCATTCAACAAGGATGCTCTTTCGTACTTCACCCGGGTCCCCGAAGACCTGAACGACCGGCTGGAGAAGTTCATGGCACGTTACGGCAAGGAGATGCCGGACAAGGACGTGGAAATCAAGAAGCGCCAAGCTCAGGTTCTGAGCAAGCAGATCGATTCCGTGAAAGCCGAACTCGAAGAGCTGAACAAGAAACAGACCGAGCTGAACGCCAAGCTCGACGAGTACTCCAAAGCCATGGGAGCAATCCACGCTATTCTCGACTCGGCATTCGCAAAGGAGAAGACCGAGGAGAAGACCGAGGAGAAGACCGAGGAGAAGACCGAGGAGAA
>ENA-OPBO01000433-OPBO01000433.1-human-gut-metagenome-genome-assembly--contig:-NODE-433-length-36213-cov-8.989380_pt1 | contig 36213 bp, 29 predicted proteins | sample MGYA00241071_ERZ501458 | MGnify/ENA primary metagenome ERZ501458 (study PRJEB25962, sample SAMEA2042509) | human gut metagenome | biome: human gut; feature: human-associated habitat; material: faeces... | reverse complement strand
GGATCTATTTTCATAAGTTTCCTTATAAAAAATTCCGGATCCATGCTGAACGAAATCTTGTTGTCGAGCACGTCACTGTATGTAGCCTCACCCCATATCGGCGACAGCTTCGGCTTGCCTGTAAGAACTGTGTTGGCCTTCCCGAAGGCTGAAATCATTTTATCGAGCCCGTCAAGGAATGTTACCAAATCCACACCCGTATATACCAATTTTCCTATAAGGGCACCGACTTGAGCGTTTCCTAAAAAGTCTTTTCCAATGCTCTCTCCGTTTTCAATCAGAAGGTCCTTAAGCCAATTGACGCCGACTTCTTCATATAACCCTTCAGAGAGAAGACACATATCTGCCGTGTTATTCACAAAATCGTTTGTGCCGCTTATAAGCATAACTACGCCGATCGGAATTCCGCCGGCAAAACAAGCAGCTATTCCGCCGGCAATTTTTGTGATAGCCTTTCCCTCGCCTAAAATAGCTTTTCCGTAATGCCAGACTTTAAAAGTATTGCCGCGCGCGTCATAATCCTTTTTGAGCACAGAATAAATACTTTTTACTTTGTCTGCTATTGCATTCGAGCTTCCGACACACATCGCACCGAGACTTTTGATCAGCTCGCCCCTGTCTCTCGCCTCAACCCGACCGTCATATTCGGTGTACGGTATTCTGCCGCCGCCCGATCCCCCGCCAAAGCCTTTCTTTCTGACTCCTACCGCAGCAGCAGGCACTGAGCGCCTAACCCGCTGTTCCGTGCGGTAATATTTATTGGCGCTGCTATCCGCAAAAGAGTTTATCCGGTCAATTTTTTGCGACACCGACTTTAATTGGGAGTCTATATTTCTGAATTTCGCGGATAGGTCGCCCTTATTGATTACTTTTGGATCTATCCTATTTTTTATAGACCGGATGTTTTGATTTGCAGTCGTAACTGTTTTCTTTGCCTTTTTCGCCTGACTGCCGGCATTGAGAACAGCCGGAACATTTATTTTTATTGTTCCCATCAGCGCTCACCCCCTTAAATCTTATATCCGCGGTCTTATCGCCGCGCATTATCCCATATACGGCGTTTGCTCTCCATAAGGTCTTTGCTCTTTTCAAGCTCTTCGTTAAGTTTTTGAATTCTTTCAAAGTTCTCAAAAATTTTTGAAACCCTCAACAAAGCATCGAATTCGCCCGGAGCGTCATCATCATTTTTTGTTAACCGCTCCAGCTCTTTCTTCTTTTTCTTGTATTCCGCTTCCGCTTTTTCAAAATCGGACTTGGCCTTGGCAATTCTCTGAGCCTTTGCCCTGGCAGCAGCCTGAGCCTTTGCTCTTGCCGCAGCATCTTCTTCCCTCTTGACTGCCGCCGCCGCCGATTTTATAGCGTTGCTTAAAGAAGTGAGCCGATTAATAACATCGTCTATCTGCCTGACTACCTGATCGATACCCTTTGAGACATACCTGACCTCTGCACCGCTCCAGTTTGCGGCAAGTGACGATTTATAATCTGTCAATTGTGTTTTTGCCCGTTTGAGACCGGCTATCTGATTTGTTATCTGATTCGCCTGATCCCTTGCTGCATTTACATTTACAGCCATATGTTCAACCTCTCTAAGCAATTATCTCGGCGTTCCGCATTTCGGACAGACTCCGTATTTAGAGCTGAACGGCGCAGAACAATTTTTGCAAAAAACTATTCTCACATCCTGATTGTTGGGATACGGCGTTTTCTGCGCTTTACCCCTGTTTGACACCGACCTCGTTTCCTTGCGGTCCTGCATCGAACCGGTACCTTCCCTACGTATTTTCAAAAGCATTGAAATTGTAACTGCGTGAAGCGCCATTGAAATACCGAGAAGCACAAAAATTATTATAATTTGAATATACAAATCCGTGACCTCCACATGAATAAGTGCCTTTGACTAAATTGAATAAAACGCATAATCCATTAACGACTTTTTGTCAAAGTAAGCAACCGATTGATTTTCAAGGCCTTTTTCAACGGTAACCGATATTTTTTGCTCATAGAACCTTGTCTTCTTTTTGTTGCGTTCAATTATAACTGTTATCTCCGTTGAGCCCTCGTGTTTCGCTACTATACTTATTGTTTTTTTAGTTTTATTATATCTGACTTCGGCTATGTTGGGATCTGCTATACTTACTTTGATACCGCCCTTATTTTTAATATCCTTATCGCTTAATGGAAGTGATGTTATTGATACGCTTTCCTCGTCACCTTCGCGAACTATGCTTTTGTATTTTTCAAGATATATTTTTCCCTGACCGTTAACCTCAACAGCGGTTTGTCCGCTGCCGTCTCGTGTACAGTTTGACATATATTTTCCGTCTTCAAAGTGCGACGAGTGTGACCACAGGTTTATAGGCTTAAACATTGAAACCGATTTTGCTTTCAGGGTTTTAATAACAAATTTACCCACTTTGCTTTTTTCTGTCAGCAAATTTCCTTCAAAGCTCAAATTATAATCAATACCTATGCAATACTTTAGATCACCGCTTTTACTCCATTCATCCGCCGTATATTTGGTAACATACACATATCCGGATTGCGGTTTTTCATCATGAGAAAAGAATCTTGCTTCGGCATCAATCTCAAATTTAGCTTTTATCTCTCCATCTATAATCGGATCGCCAAAATAACCAACATTAGGATTCAACGCGAGCGCTATTGTAACATTTGCATTGACATGTGAATCCGTGTCTGTCGTTGACAGGTTTGCTGTATTTGCTCTGTAACTGAACCAGCTTGTCTTTTTTATGGTAAGTTCATATGCATTGCTCTGCATAATCTTCAGATTTATTGTTCCATCAAACCTGATTTCCAAATATAATGTTGCGCCTATAGTAAATCCGCTACCCAACGGAATTATAACCTGAGCCAGCTTAATGCTTTTTGACCCACCGGCAGAACTTCCGGTAAATCTCGCGTTTTTAATATTAGCAAAAAAATTACCGGATACTTTTTTATCTTTAAAGTCAATTTTAAGTCCGCCGTTTCCGTTATTTGCAGGGCTATATCTGAACTCCGCTTTAGCATTTGCAGTAAACTCCGTTTTATATGAGAGTTTCACATTTCCCACCGCTTTTTTACTAAGCAACAGTTTTCCGACATTATGGACACTGACATTGAAATCACTTATTGTTGCCGAGAGTTCAATGCTTGGGTCTATTGCCGGATTTCTCCATTCCTGTTTTGAATAAATCGGGTCGTTTATTTTAAAAGTGTGCCCGAAAGTGACGGTTATTCCGTTGTTGTTTGCGGCCGGTTTTATGCTCACGCCCTCAGGAATATCTTTGGAAGGAATTGTCTGTATTTTTTCATCTTCATCTTTAGGATTACTTACCGGACTTATTGTTTTCTTTGCGTTTATTCCCTGATTTTCGGGCTCATCTTTCAGAAATTGTTCCGCATCGCAGTCATATCCGGTTATCGTTACCATTACCCCGACATAATTGACATCTGTAATTTCAACCGATATCGGTTTTGAATAAGAAAGGCCTCTGGTTAAAGATTGTTGTGCTCCCGCCTTTGGCATCACAACAATCTTACCGACTTCATATGCCTCTATATTTTGCTGATAAGCAGCTTTACTTATTTGAAAGGAAATTTTTCTGCGATTTGCGGGACCGTCAAGAAATTCAGTTTCTGTATTTATTTCTTTGTCGCAAAAGACAGTCTTTGGCCTTTCGCCGCCATCTGTATCAATACTCTCTGTCGATACAGCATCAAATTCTTTATAATCATATATTTTTACGCTCTTATCGATAACCTGAACGTTATCTTTATATGAGACCTTTAACTCGCCTTTTTCATACTGACTGTTTGCCTCAACTTTAAACATTCTGTTTATAGCATTAAGACATTCCTCTGCCGTCATTTTTTCATTTCCATCAAAATATCCCTTGTTGAGTTCGAATATTCCCATTCCTACGGCATCTTTTACTGCTTGTTTATCATGACAGAATAAAATATCTTTAACCTTTATATCATCGCATGTTTTTCTGTATGTCATAAAATTTACGCAGGCATCTGCAACTATTTCCTTTGTTACATAGCCTGTAACATTCTTTACCTGACCTTTATCCAAGAGCTCCCATTCAAGCATAATCTCAGACTCAATTTCATAGCCCTCTCCATTTTTCAATTCTTCCATTGTATGATTTTCAGAATAGAGATTTGTCTGTTCAATAAAAAGGCTGAAGAACTGGCCTTTTGTCATATAATAATCTTCATCCTCATCATTTCGACAGGCAACAAAAGACGACAGAACAAATATCGTACAAAAGAACAGACATAATACTTTTTTCAGGAGCCCCTTCATTTTCATTATTTTCACCTCAAAAAACTTCACAAACATGTGGACGGAAATACCCGCCCACATGTTTCACTTTTTTATTTGAATGCTTCGGCGTTTGCCTGGATGGCGCTCTCTGTTGACTCATAGGTCTGTGCCGTATTGACAAGAAACTTTGCATATGACTCAACAACGGTTTTGTACTCCTCAAACCTCGGTTTGAGAGCATTCATTGCCGCACGAATCTCTTCTCCGGCGTCGCTCTTCCAAGTTGAGCTGAGGTCGTTCATGCTCTTGTTTATCTCCTCAAGCTTTGTATCGAGCGCATTGTTGATGCTGCGGACTTTTTCAGCAGTATCTACCAGTACTTGCGTTGAAATCTGAATACCGTCTGCCATTTTTTACTCCCCCTTAATTAACAAGCTTGCGAGCCTCGGCAACAACGTTGTCCTGCGTGTCACGATAGCCCTTGGCGCTTTTTCTAAGGAAATCGGCATATTCAAGCATCAGAGTATGCATTTTTTCAAAATCATCTTTGAAACCTGCAATCTGATCAACAAATGCCACATTGTCCTTTCCGTTCCAGGTCGAAGCCATAGCGTTTGTTTCGCTGTAAAGCTGGTCATACTGTGTCTTGTAATCACCAGCCAGGCCTTCAATCTTGCCCGCCGTAGACTCCAACAGTTCAGGCGTCACCTGAATAATCTTTGCCATGTTAAATGACCTCCTTGATTTTTTATATTAACATCAGTCTTGATCCGTTCTTTATTTCCGTCTCCAGCACTGACAAGTTAATATCTATAATAGAACCGTCCCCGCGAAAACAAAGCACATTGTTTTCGTTGGCAATAAATCTTCCGTCCGACATCTCTGCCACCGACTTTTTTATCAGTTCAAGCACCGTATATACTTTTAGAGACACAGGGATAAACATGTCGTATGAAGAGTTTATTATCGGCACAAAAATATTTACAAGGATCTTGTCCATATCCGTCACTCCCTTTCAGCGGATGAAAGCAATTTTACAAGTACCGGACGATTCTTTGAAACGACATATCCATATTCCGAGCCTATGTCATCATAAAGGTCTGCGGTTATCTTACTTATCTTTATCGTATACTGATCCGCAAATCCGTCGCCAACCCAGATACCGTCGGAACCGCTTATGTGTTTTTTATACCAGGTATTATAATTCTGCGACATGAGCTGGCTCGCAGTGTCGAAAATAACAAAATGAATTTTGTAGATTTCTTCTGCCTTTTCGAGCAATACATTCAACTTGTCTTTGGAATCCGCAGACAGCTTTTCATAAAATCGCTTATAACCCAATATGACATAAATTCTGTCATCAAATCCGGCAAGCACCTCTTTTTCCATTCTGCCGTCCTTGTAGCTGTTATGCCGTTCGACCATCTCAGCGAAAACGTCTTTAACGACCTCGTCAAAATCCATATTCACAACGGAAAGCTCTTCTTTATAAATAAACTCTTCCGGGTCTATTACTGTTGTGTTTGCAATTTCAGACAAAAGCACGGAAAGTTCTTCGGCGAAGTTGATCATTTCGGGCAGCTCCTGCGCAACAACCGGAAGAACCACCTTATTTGTCAGATTTACAAACGAAATGTTCAAGCTGCTCTTCTCGACTCCGACAGGCACACGCGAAATATCCCTGATGTAATCGCCGACAAAGTCACAATCCACTGTATCGGGAAGAATAGGAACGCTCTTTGCAAATGAATCCGAATTTTTTGCAAGACCGTCGCAAAATTCAATAATTGTCTCTCGAAGATTGGCGCTGTCCATTGCATAAGCGGTCTGGAACTCATAAACTCTGTCCATCGCAACCAATCCTCTTCCCTTATATGCAGAGGGAATCAGGCCGTCTGTTTTTCCGACTATGATTGAATAATCTGTTGCGTCGTTCAGCTGAAGCGTCATAACAACTCTGAAATTCTGCTGGGTACGGTACCTGATTGCATTTGTGCCGGTTGCGCTGACCGCAAAATAGATTCCGTATTTTACTCCGTCACGGCTTAAAACAGTAAAATCATCCTGAAAATCCTCGTACTGCTCCGCAAATCCGGAGAAATCGTTGAGCACAACCACAATGTTCGGAATAACCGTACCGCTGTTTCTGTAATAGCTTGCATAATCGCCGCCATAGTCAGAGAAAAGACTGCGTCTTTCATTCATCTCAGCCTGCAGCATCTTGAACAGGTTGGTAATCATTTCTTCATCTGCCGACGTCATGAACCCGCCGACCTGAGGCGCAGTTTCAAAAACCTTCAGAGTCTCCGAGCCAAAGTCGAGAATATACATATTAAGCTCTTCGGCCGTGTGATTCTTGATGAGTGAATAGCAAAGAGTTGTCAGGAAAGTAGCCTTTCCGTTGCCGGCCGAACCATAGATAAGACAATTTCCTTCTCTTGACAGCGGAACCGTAAGCAATCCCTGTTTCTGGTTGAACGGATCGTCATATTCGCCGACAATCGGTTCGAGATATACGCCGTGCGATAATGTGCCATACTTGCTTTCAAGACTGTCAATATATATTCTTTCGGGTATCGGTTCGAGCCACAACGGTCTGGCATACACATTTTCTTCTTTTGCAAGATCGGACAAATACTTTACAACCGACACTATCTGCTTTGTGCTCGCCTTTCCGATCTTCTTTTTCTGGCTGGGCATGACATTCATAACAACTCTTCCGATGTTGTCAATAACCTGAATGCTTGTATCTACCGTCTTTTCAATGACATCTGTAGGTATATAATCTGCACCGCACCATGCCGATTGACCAAGCGCAAACAATTCATTGTATCCGACCTGGAGATAAAACCTTCCCGTCTGTGTAAGCTCCGCTGCATCCGGGCATTTTATCATATCCTGACTGTCCGCCCGCTCCTGAACCTTGAGACAAACTCTGAATTTACTGTTGCTCCAGATTTGGTCGTCAACGACTCCGCTCGGCTTCTGCGTTGCCAGAATCAAGTGGATACCAAGGCTTCGTCCGATTCGTGCCGCGCTGATAAGCTGATCCATAAAGTCCGGCTGCTGAGTTTTCAACTCCGCAAACTCATCCGATATAATAAACAGGTGCGGGAGCGGCTCGGTAACAACTTTGTCTCTGTACAACTGCTGATATTTATATATATCCATTGTGCCTTCGTTCGTTATTCTCAATGCATCGTTAAATATGCTCTGCCTTCTGCGCAATTCACTTTGTATTGAAATAAGCGAACGTTTAATTGACGCTCCGTCAAGGTTGGTAATTGTACCCGCGAGATGCGGAAGTTTTATACAGCGATCCGCATTTTCAAATGCTCCCGCTAATCCGCCGCCCTTATAATCGATCAGGATAAATGACACTTCGTCCGGGTGATAGTTAACCGCCATAGACAGAATATATGTAATTATAAATTCTGATTTTCCCGAACCGGTCATTCCGGCAACCAATCCATGCGGTCCGTGATACTTCTCGTGAAGATCCAAGTTGAATAACTCGCCCTCGGAATTTACTCCCACAGGAGTTTGCAGGGTTTTTGTGGGGTTGTTTTCTCTCCATCTTGTCAATGAATTGAGATACTCAACCTTACCGACATTGAACATTTCAAGGAATGTTATCATAGACGGCATCGTGTACTGCTGTCCGTTTACATCCAGTTCGATATTTGCAAGCTTTTCGGAAACCCTTCCAAAAATACTTTCATCCGCATGTTCTGCATCAAAAACTATCTGAGCCCCCGTTGTGTTATCTTTGTCGTACAGCTTTGTATTTCTGCCATTTACATGGATAACGGTCTTTGTTTCTTTCGGAAAATCGTTGAACTTTTCGCCGATAAACAGTGCACTGAATCCTATATTGCCTTTGCTGCTAAGCAGTTTGCTGAGCGTTTCGCATTTTCTGCTCAGTTTTCCGCTGGCGGATATAAGAACATAGTAAGGTGCAAAGTCCGCATAGCTCCTGTTATATTTGTCTTGGCGCACCAGAATGTTTTTTTCCATGAATGCCGAAATTTCTTTCACTTCGTCATCATCGGACGCAAAAAATCTTATTCTCTTATCGTCGCTCCAAAAGTGCGGAATATATTTTGTAAAAGCCCATTCATCTTCATCGCTCTTGTCAAGCAATATCATTATTTTCAGTTCGTCATAGCTGTGGAGTACAACCAGCTGCAGAATAACGGACTTCATAAAATTATATGTTGCTGCTTTTTCTCCGTAAAAACCGACTGCGGCATTCTCCGTAAGCGACAGACTTATCGGCACATTATGCAGAACCTTCGGCTCTTCTGCCAAAGTAAGCATGGCATTTTGAAGAATATCATCATCCATCGTGAACTTTTTTTCGGGATACTTTACTTCCGCATCCATTTCAATTGTTCCGATTCCAAGACGCAGCTTTAAAAAATCTGCCTGACCCAGCACACGCTCCCACAGATTCGATTTCTCCATCATTACTCTGTCTGCACATTCACCCTGAGATGTCAGATTCTCGTTGAGAATATCGCTCTGCTCCCTCGAAAGTCGTTTGAACTTTTCACCGATCTCGCTTAAATATTCCAGATATTTTTCCTGACGTCTGTTTTCATTGGCGATACGCTGTTTCTTTTCATGTCTCTTTGTCAGGAGCGGCCAAAGTACCGTTCCAAGCAGCATACTGACCGACATGAGCAGCGTCGGAATTACGGACGCCATATTGCCCCCGTTTATTCCGTTGATGAGAGATATCAGTCCCGTACTTACAGATGTCATTCCCATTGTAATGGACGGTCCTATCATCAATGCAAGCGGAACTGTCTCTTCTTTTTCTAACGGCGGCGGCGGATCAATCTTTACCTCGGCATGCTCAATCTCTTTTCTAAAACGGGGCGAGCGGGAGAAAAACTGTTTTTCTGGCTGTTCGGGTATATTCTCGTCGCTATTTCTCGCAACCTGTGTTCTGCCGATACCGATACTGTCGGACTTGATTTTCAATTTTTCGTCCGGGTTGTTTAGGGCAATATAATTGCTGCCCACAACCATCTTCAGACCCATAATATAGATGAAGTCCCCCGGTTTGAGCTTTTTAGTCTCAATTCGGTAACCGTTTACATATGTACCGTTCTTGCTCGCAAGATCGCAAATTGACCAAGCTTCACCGTCAAACATAAGCCTGGCATGTTCATTGGATACAAACCGATTATTGAAGCAAAAATTATTGTTTGGATCCCTTCCGATAGTGAATACTGCCGGCTCTTTTGCAACAATCCGCGTAAGCGTCTGGCGTGTATAATCAATATTCTCGGCAAACAGGATTACTCGTTCGTCCGAATTTTCAATTTTTAAATATAGAAAGCTGGACGGTGTAAGTATGTGGTTTTTGAGCACATTCCCTTCTGTATCGAAGATTTTTACCATTTTGTTTTCTTTGAGAAACCATTTTTCATCAATGGCTTCAATGCTCGCCAATTGACGCAGTCTGCCCTTTTCATCCAAATCCGTAAGCCAATACTGCCCCTTGACTCTCTGAGGTAAAGTAAGGCTGAACATCTGTGTTGACTTAATAAGTGTAATTATCATTTCGTTTCCTCGCTGTCATTTTTTGCCGCAGACACATCTGTTTTCATGTGATTTCAAAAAGCATTTTTCTTCTGACTATTTTACAATATGGAGTGATTTTTGAACTCTCCGTTTTCATGCTTCTACCAGATATGTGCATATATTTTTTGTTTTTTACTCTTTAAATATAAATGTCTTTTCCAATATTCAGCACAATTTTTCCATATTATATGTATTCAGGCACATAATAGCAGAAAAAAATTTCTTTGTCCATAGAATCGGTACGAAACGCATTAAAAACGGTATGAACATGCACTTTTTGACTTTCTTTTTAACAGTGTTTTAAAAAAGTTAAAACTTCGACACCTATTTTTGTTTTTGGCACAATCCTCTGAGGCTTTATTTTGTCTCTGACAATATGATAATTTATTATTTTCAGGTGCCGATTTGTTGGTGATGTAAATATATTCTCATGTGCAGCATGCGTGCCTGCAAATTTAAATTAAAAAAGGCACTTGCAATTGCAAGTGCCTCAGTCTGTCGAAAAAGGCCCAGCAAGAGCTGAGCATTTTTTGAAAAATGTGGTAAAATAAAAGCGGTGATAAAATGATAGTAAAGCAGAGAGAAAACCGCGAACAGGTAGAAATATTCAGCATAGAAGAGTTCGTACCGGCAGACCATTTGTTAAGGAAAATAGACAGTGCGATAGATTTCACTTACATATATGAAATAGTAGAAGATTTGTATTGTGCAGATAATGGCAGACCGAGCATAGACCCGGTTGTGATATTTAAAATGGTGTTGATACAGCATCTGTACGGATTGCCGTCACTCAGAAGAACAGTTGATGGAAGAAATCAACGAGGACAGAGCAGACCACGGCAAAAAGCCGTTTGACGGAACAAAAGCAACGGAAGAAAAAGCAATAAATGAATCAACAACAGACCCGGAAAGCGGAGTGTTTCACAAAGGAGAACACAAGAAATGCTTTGCATATACAGCACAGACAGGTTGTGACAAAAACGGCTATGTAATGGATGTAACGGTCAATTCGGGCAATGTTCATGACAGTGTGGCATTTGACGGATTATACGAAAGACTCATAGAAAAGAATCCTGAAATAGAAGCAGTAGTAATGGATGCAGGATACAAGACGCCGTGGATAAGCAAGAGAGTATTGGATGACAAGAGAATACCTGTACTGCCGTATAAAAGGCCGATGGGTAAACAAGACTTTTTTAAACCGTATGAATATGTATATGATAAATACTATGATTGTGTAATATGTCCCGAAAACCATGTGCTGAATTATGCTACAACAAACAGAGAAGAATACCGAGAATTCAAGAGCAAAACATATATATGCGAAAACTGCCCGTCAAGATACAAGTGCACAGAAAACAGCAAGTATGAGAAAACGGTAACAAAGCACATTTGGTCTGATTATCTTGAAAAGGTGGAAGACATCAGACACACTCCGATATACAAGGAAATGTATGAACGGAGAAAAGAAACAATTGAACGAGTATTTGCAGACGCAAAAGAAAAACACGCAATGCGATACACCTCTTACAGAGGCTTATCCCAAGTAACCAACTGGGTTAGGCTTAAATTTGCTACCATGAACCTGAAAAAATATGCAGTTCACAGGTGGAAAAGATTGAATGCACTTCAGCCATCTGCCAAATTTTCCTTGCTTTTCAATTTTTTATTATATTTTAACTTTAAAACCCTAAAACTCTCTTGAGCTTTAGGGTTTTTCTACAGACTGAGCACCTGCATTGCAAGTGCTTTTTTGCGTTTTACAGATAAAGTTTCGGTGAAATATCCCGCCGACGCGGGATGTGAAATGTTTGCCTTGCGGCAAACGTAAAATATCGCTCCTTCGTCGCAATGTGAAATAAAATTTGCCCGCGTTCGCGCAGCGAACATTTCACGCGAGCTATCGCATTTCACACGCCGCAGGCGTATTTCACTTGCCCGCAAGGGCAAATTTCACTGAAAAAGGCACTTGCAATTAATCGCAGTGCCGAATAAAGCCACTATAAGCTTTAGTGAAATCGCTCGCCTTGCTCGCGGTGAAATAATTTACTTCGTAAATTGTGAAATTTGATGCTGCGCATCAAGTGAAATAAAATTCGTTCCTTCATATGCCGCAGGCATATCTCACATTTGCGAGGCAAATATTTCACATCGAAGATATTTCACTCGTTCCGTAGGAACGAATTTCACTGAAAAAGGCACTTGCAATCGCAAGTGCCTTTTTCTGTCTTTGGTGACCGAAATTACTGGCACCCAGTAACCATGCGGTTTCCGGTGTGTTTCAAAAAATTTTTTTGAAAATCTGATACCCTTTTTCGAACCACCGAAGCGTTTTTCTTGATGTTGATTATTATAATAGAATAAAGGAGTTTTTTCAACCCCATGGAATGTTTGCAAACACAAAAAAGCCGACCATTATTCCATCAATAATGATGAAGTAATGATCGGCTTTTTTCTGTCGACAATTATTTTGTCGGAATATCACCAACTTTTGAAAATCCTCCTATGAACCGGACTTCTATCTTGTCTTTTGAAAGGATAGTTACTTGTTCTACAATTCTTCTGATAAACGTGTCATCAAATTCTGTTAACTCAACGATATCGATGTCAATTGCCTTTAGAATATCATCAAGTTGCTTTTGACGCTTTGCATCGGTTGTTGCATCTTCTTCGGCTTGTTTTAGCTGCTCTGTCAACCGAGCCTTTTCCTCAGTCATCTCCTTGAACTTTTTTTCAAATAGTTCTATTTGGGAACTTTGGGCTGCCAAAGTTAAAAGATTCGCCATTCCGTGATCAATGTCTTGCATTCTTTGACGGATCACTTCTGGATTATTTTTGGCATCTTCAAATAAAATGATTTTTTTCTGTGCTTCACGAACTGCTTCTGCTATTTCTTCTTTATTATGAAATACGGACTGAATGCAGTTCAGAATTGCTTGGTGTAAAATGGGTTCCTTTAAACTTGGGGAATGTTTGCAATACTTGGTGCCAAATTCAAGTCGGTTCACGCATCGCCATACATCTTCCTTCGTTCTGTCCCGTTTGATCCACATGGTTCTACGATACATAGCACCACATTCCCCACAAACGGTTCTTTCCGATAGTGCATATTTGCTGGTATATTTTCCTCGACCAGACTTTGTCCTCCGGCAAGAAACCTTTCTTTTGCTACTGCGCCTTGCAATCTCTAACTGGACTTCCTGAAAAATATCTCTTGGGATAATAGCTGGGTGATTGTCAGTAATGTAATACTGTTTGACCTCACCTCTATTTTTCTTCACCTTCTTTTCGAGGAAATCTGCAGTATAGGTTTTTTGCAGCAGCACATCTCCAGCGTATTTTTCATTTTGCAGCATATTTCGAATGGTAGTTTTTGACCATGTTGGCTTTCCTGTTGGCGATGGGATGTGGTCAGCTTCCAGAGATTTTGCAATTTGTTCCGGGGTATCTCCACTGAGAAATGCGAAAAAAATCCGTGAAACAATGGTAGCTTGTTCAGGATCAATTTCAGGCTCTCCATTTTCTCCCGGTCGATAGCCTAAAAAGTTTTTGTACCTGAAGGCAAAATGGCCTTCCTTATACTGCCTGCGTTTTCCCATGGTAACATTTTGACTGATGGACTCGCTTTCTGCTTGAGCGAAGGCGCTAAACCATGTCAAATAAATTTCGCTGCTGACATCACTTGTATTGAGTCCTTCTTTTTCAAATTCTATGGTTACATTCAAGCTTTTCAGCAGCCGTATGTATTTGATAGAATCCAACGTGTTTCGAGAAAACCGGCTAAGTGATTTAGTGAAAATCAAGTCAATTTTATGTCTTTGGCAATGCTCGATCATTTTCATAAACTCTGGACGAATGGTATCCTTAGTGCCGCTGATTCCACGATCCGCAAAAATTCCGGCAAATTCCCATTCCGGATTGCTCTGAATAAGATCTGTGTAATAGGCAACCTGATTTTCAAAGCTACTCTCTTGTTCTTCCTGCTCTGTACTAACTCGGCAGTAGGCGGCTACTCGTAGCTTTTTCCTTTTGGCCTGTCCTTGAATAAAGGGATTTTCGGGAATTTCCCTAATCACTTTAGTCTTTTTCTGTGGCATTATGGTTTCTCCTTTCCTTACTTAAATAATCGCCCCATTTTTGAGTTGTATTGTAACAGCACCTGCTGGTGTTATCAAAATTTTACAAATAAATTTCCGTAGTATTTGAGATTGAAAGTGTTCCATCGGCTGCAGTTTTTTCAGTTCTGCTATCAAACATTCCGTTTCTTCTGAATCACCATTGGCATGACAGGCTTTGTATTTTTCCTGTGCGCATTGTTTGATGATTTCCAATAATCTTTTTGAATTGGACTTGGGATTACCAAGTTCTCGATAAATCTCGTTTTCTAACCTAACGGCTTGAACTGACAGGCAATTGGCATTCTTTTTAAAATTCATAACTTTCTGTGGATCTTCAATTGCCCTATTGATTGCGGATAAAACACTTGACATCAACTCTATGTCGGGCAAATACCTTGTTTCCGTATTGCAGGAAGGGCATTTCCAGATGATATATACATTATCTCGATGATTGATTCGAACAAGCTTCTGTCCGCAGGTCTGGCAGCAGATAAGATCTCGTATTCCTCGCAAGGCTGGATTCAGACTTCCACCATAAATTTGAGCTCTGTCTTTTCTTAGTCTTTGAACCTGTAGAAATAAGTCAGAGGGTAATATTGCAGGAAATTCTTCTGAAATATATTTTTCGCAGTCTAATATTCTGGCGATCATCGCCTTATTCCAAACCGCATTTTCTCGGTACTTTAAACCAGATTGCTGCATTTGTTTAGCAAGCATCTGCAGCGATGCGCCGTTTCGATAATTTTCAAAAATTGACTGCACAGCAGAAGATTCCAGTATGTCCGGTATAATATTTCCTTCATTCATCTGATATCCAAAAGGCAAGTATCTTTTTTTCTTCATGATTAACCTCCGCTTATCCTTTCTTCTTCCAACTCCAATCCATTGACAAGTTGAAATCTCAATGTTTCATGTGTCACTGTAATACGGCTCACTATATTTCGGAACACTGATGAGCTAAAAACCGGCATCGGGGAGTCTAATATCGTTAAAATCAGGCGGGTGTTATCAATAAAATCCGCATACTCGTTTAAATCACGATATTGTTTAAGTTCGGCTTTTAAATTGGATATCTTTTGGCTCAATTCATTGTATTGTGCTATAAAAAAAGCAGAATCAATGCACTCTTTTGCCCGCAAGCGGTGTAGAGTGTGATTCTGCTCTAATAATCCAGCAATCTGTCTATTTAATTCCATGGCATCAGGATGGGCCATAAAATCCTTATCTTTTAGTTCTTCAAGCTGGCGGAGATAGCTTCCAAGGATTTCTTGACGATTTTCAGCCAGCTTTTTATATAAAGTAAGGAAGCACTGCTGTATTTCAGTTTCATTTAGGCTCTCCATGCTGCACAGATGTTTCCCTTTAAAATGCTTGCGACAGGTCCACAAAACACGTTGGTTTTTCGCAATTCGTCTACAGAAATTTGTCCCGCACTCATCACAGACGATTAAACTTGTAAAAGTATACTGTCCATTATTTTGATGTCCATGTCGCTCTGATTTCCGTTTTAATAATTCTTGTGCTTTTCGGAATACCTCTCTGCTGATAATTGGATCGTGGGTATCTTCGGCGTAATACTGCTTTTTCTGTCCACGATTTATCTTTTTTTGAAAAGGCAGAGTATCTGTTGTGTATCGTTTTTGAAACAGTTCATCGCCTATGTATCGTTCGTTTGTAAGGATATAGAGAATACCTGTATAACTCCAAATGGGTTCTCCATTTAACTTTGGAATATGTTCTTTTTGCAGTTCTGCAGCGATTTCCTGTATTCCCATTCCGGAGAGGAAGTTGCCAAATATTCTTTGAACAATTTTAGATTCTTCCTGTTGTACAATGAGTATCCCTTTCTCATCCAGATAGTATCCATAAGGCGCTTGTGACAATCGAAATGTTCCGTTTTTCATTCGCATGACTGCGCCTTTTCGCATATTCTTCGATATGGAAATGGATTCTTCCTGCGCAAATGCACTCATCATGCTTAGAAACATTTCATTGCTCATGTTTGCGGTATTGATATGTTCTTTTTCAAAATAAACCGTAACTCCCAGCTGGCGAAGCTCTCTCACAGCTTCAATGCAGTCCTGAGCGTTACGTGCAAATCTGGAAACCGATTTGACCAGAATTCGATCAATTTTTCCTTGTCGGCAATCACGCATAAGACGGAGAAACTCATCGCGCTTCAGCGCACTTGTTCCTGTTATTCCTTGATCCGCATATATGTCAACAAAGGTCCAGCCCTCATGTGCTTGAATGTACTTTGTATAATAGTTGACCTGCGAAGCAAAGGAATTGCGTTGATCAGTGGAATCACTGCTAACACGGGCATAGGCACATACTCGAAGCTTTTCGGCTGGTGCAAAAATTATTGGTTCAATCACTCGAATTTCTGGCATTTCTATGCCCCCTTTCCTGCAGTAGTGTCATGTGACAGTAACGTCGGTCACCTTTGGCAAGGACAACACTACCACAAGAAAGAGGATAAAGCTATCACAACAACCACTAAATATAGTATTCTAAAACACCGTACTTTTCGGCAATAGCAACATTGGCTTTGTCGCAGTTTTCTTTGGTGATAAGTCCTTTCAAAAAAAGTTTTTTTAAAGCGGAGAAGGCCATATAATACTTGATTTCGTTGATGAGGACAGCGGAAGGTTCTTGAGGATTGTATGTAGTGTTCATGATATACCCCCTTTACCACGGCAGAGGGAGACTCTTTCGAGCTGCTCTTTGAAAAAAGCGATTTTCCAGCCCTTTTAGATAGAGTTCATACCGAAGATCGCTGTCAGTGGTAATTAGTACCGTATCGTGGTCCTGCAAAAATTCCAGTATTTGAATTAGGACGGCGGGATCGTGGCTCAGGCGGGTTAAATCCCGAACAAGCACAGCACGGACATGACCTTCTTTCACAGAGCGCATCATTTGTTGTAATCCCATCCGAGCCATGCTTCTGCCAGTCCCCATATCCTGTGAAGTGCCTACAACCGTGTAACTGCGGCGCTGGGCTTCCTCCAACAACTCGTGCATCTGCTGCATGAGAGCCAATATTTTCTTATCGCTGCTTCGGCTGTATAACCACATAGGACGGTCTATATAAGGATATTCCTTTTCTGGTTCCGTTTTCTCATTCATCTATATCAATCTCCTTATTGGTAAAAATGCAATGCAACTGCTCTCATCTGTCCCAGCCTTTTTTCATGTGTTGTTGCTGCTGTTTCAGAAGGTTTTCATACTCGGCATATCCCTTATCATCCAGTTCTTTCAGGCGTTCTGGATGAAAGCGATATTCTGGATAAACTACAAATCCGCTTTGCTCATTTCGGCCTGTGGGAGAACCCAGTCCGTTTTTCTCTATCCATGAAAGAATGTCATTACTCAAATTGTTGACGTCAATAAAAGCACAGTCCTTTGCAATGGATTTTCCCAAATTTACGCTCAGATCTCCCCATGGCTGCGGATCGCCTTGACTCCAATCCACTAACAGCAGAGCCAAATTTCCGCCGCTGTAATAAGAGCGCACTTGTAGTTCCAAGGATGTTTTTTCTCCCATCCAAGACATTTCCAAAAGAGCCTTTCCGCTGAGAATATCCTGATATTTCTTATCGCTGTATCCTTCCCAGCGCAAATAGTTCCAGTCCGGCTTGGGACATTTTTCGGCAAGGGCTATTTCTTTGGGGACGGTTTTTAATTTCGGAACAGGAATGTCACCCATCTGAACCTTGGCATAAATGGGAAGGAGCTTTTGCAATAAATATGCCTGATCAGGGCAAGTGTCAATAAGTCCCATTCTTGCAGTTAAAAAAGATCGGTCGTCCACAGTTCCAATGGCAGACATTTGTGCCCATTGGTGCTGCATTAAAAATGCTGTGATATTTTCGGGAGTCGCTTCAAAAAAGACAGCTTCGTTTGGACTTTCCATATTGCTGGAAAGTCCCTGTAAATATTTTTGATTCATAGGAGGTTCTCCTTTACGGCATAAAATAATCCGGGCTTTTCTTGGTCCGGATGAAATCTTCTACATCTTCGATTTTTCTGGCGATATGAAGTGGTGGCAGGGTTTCCAGCACAGCTCGGTGATATCGTTCTTCGGGTGCTGCACGATGGTCCAGAATGCTCACCACACAGGTATCTGTTTCAGTACGGATAGCCCGTCCAAACCCTTGCCGGAGTTTTACCTGCATATCTGGGATGATGACTTCTCGGATATAGTCCTGCAGGGTGGGATACTGCTCCCGTTCCGCTTCGCTGATAGGATCAGGAACAGGAAAAGGCAGGCGTACAATGATGAGCGACGATACCATATCGCCGGGAAAGTCCACACCTTCCCAACAGGAACCCGCTGCGAACAGCACCGCATTCTGCGTCTGCTTGAACTGATGGATAATATCCTGCGAATGCCGCCATACCACCATTAGCGGAAAGGACAGATGCTCTTTTACTTGGTTATAAACAGCGCCCATCAGGGAGTAGGAAGTAAACAGCACCAGAGTGTGGCCATGAGTGGTTTCCACTAAGCGGCAGATCTGCTCTGACAGACACTTGGCTTCTTTTTCGCTGCCCATTTGCGCCTTTGGCATATCATCGGGAATGTAGAGAAGGCAGTTTTCTTGATAATCAAAAGGAGAAACCGCAATAAAATCATCCAGCCGATTGTTTGCGGACAGCCCCATGAGTTGGCGGGTTCTGTCAAAGCTGCCCCCGGCCATAAGGGTACCGGATGTCAGAATCGCTGGTGTTTCCTTCGACCACAGTGCGTGGCGCAGCTGTTCCGGCATTTCCCGGGTGGCGGCGCACAGGCTGGGGCTTCCATCCCTGTCATACTGAATATAAAGAATGTATTTACGGTCGCCGGTAAAAAACAGGTTGAGAGTTTGCTCTGTTGTTCCCAGCTGGTAAAGTATCCACCGTGGGAGGTGAAGTGCTAGCTGTTTTTGGATCTGCCGAAGAAGGGAGAGACAATCCCGAAGGGCAGCTTCCCGATCCGGCGTTAAAACAAAGGCAGTACGCTGTGCTTCTTCTAGCAGTTCGCCCCGGCACATGGCTCCCATAAGAGCAGTAAACTTTTCTTTCAGCCGCTGGGCTGCGAGGGCATATTTTTCTTTTGCCAGCAGAGTGCAGAGCTCGCTGAAATCTTCTGCTGAAAGGCTTTTCCCATACATCTGCCGAGCTGCGTCCGGCAGTTTGTGAGCTTCATCGATTACCAAAGCCCGATAGTCATTCAGAAGAGGACGAAGTTCCTGCAAACGATGGGCGGCGTCTGCCAACAAGTAATTGTGATTACAGATCTGGACGAAAATCTCCGCGCTTCTGGCTTCCTTCAGGTATTGATGATACCGGCAGGCGCTTCGCAAAGGGCAAGTTTTCTCGCAAACTTTGGGGACGCACACCTGCCGACGGTCAAATCCACTAAGGCCGGTTACGGAGTCCAAATCATAATAAGTACGAAGGGAAAGCAATGCTTTGAGCTGTTTTGCATTCTTATTCTTATCTTTGACCGCTTCCAATCTTTGAGAAAGCCGGGCGTCACAGACAAAACGCTCTTTTCCTTTTCTTACGATTGCCCGGATGGGTTTGGAGATAACACGGTTCTCCAGAAAAATCCGGGATAAAAACGGAATGTATTCTTCGATGATAGAGTCCTGTAAGGCAACGCTGGAGGTAGAAATCACCACCGGCTGAGAACCTGCAGGTCCATGCGGGGCAAACTTTTTCAGTAAAATGCAGGCGGTCAGGTAAGCATAGGTTTTGCCGATCCCAACGCCTGCGTCGCACAGAGCGATATTGTTTTTGAGCAGGGTATCCAGCATGGCGTGACAGAGGGTGATTTGTTCTTCCCGAACCGACAAACCATTTTGAGGCAAAAGAATTCTGAAAATCTTTTCAATCTCTCCGTGGGCCTGCTCTTTCAAAGTAGGCTTATTCATTTCGGCACATTCTCCTTTGAGCAGTTTGCTCGTATGTGTTGGCGGCAAACTAATGCGGCGCAGCTTTTAAACTGCGCCGCACGGATTCGCCGTCAACGGCAATCTGAAAAATTAAAAGGTTTGATTTTGATGTGCCGTATTTGCTGCTCGCCCCCCGGCAACCTTGGGAACCATACGGGCAGGCTTGCAGTTTACAAACCGTTCACTGGCTCCCCAAAGGTCTTGCTGATTACAACCCAAGGTCGACCAACCCATCTGACGTGTGGGCAAACGATAATGCGTATCATAATACCCCGCCCAAGGTCGTGGCGAAAAGGGAAACTACACCCTCTTTTCGGTCAAAATGCATCGCTCAAAACCAACAACTGGGGCCACCGTCCCACGAATAAATGGGAGGCGGTTTGTGTGCGGCTCGTCATGGCGCTTTTTCCTGCGTCGCTCACTTAGGCGGGAATGTACCCGCATGGCTGGTATTCACTTTTCAAGCTACAAGGCGAACGTTTCTTTTTCCCCGTTCGCCCCATAGCCCATGAAAAGAGGCGGAATATAACGCAGGTCATAAATATTTTTTTATTTTTTTTCGTAGGCGGTAAATTCGCATATTTACAGCGTACTCATCCATTCCAAAAGCAGACGCTATTTCTTTGCTGCTATATCCATCCATTTTCATAAAGAGAATTTCGAGGGTAAGCTTGTCCACAGTATGTAACAAAGAAAAAAGTTCCATGTCCTCGATACTATCCAGCAAGGATTCGGTATCCTCAACGGGTAGTTCCAGATCCTGTGCTGAAACCCAATCCACATAGGGAGACCAATCCACCTGTCGCTGCAGATACTGGCGTTCCTTATTAAACTGAGCCCAATCGTATGTATGCAGGCGTTGGATGGTTTCCTCATCCACACCGAGTTCTCTGAGTTTCTTTTCTTCTACTTCTTTCCAGCGGAGCCATTCTTTTTCCGCTTTGGCTTTGTTGTAAGCCATCGTTATTTCCTCCGATCAATCTGAAATTTTTTAAATTCAGATTGTCGGGGGCGGCGCTCTGCCGCTGTGAATTCTCAGCCAGAACCTACTCAATGGAAAATAAAAAAAGCGCAATTGTCCGTAGACAAAAGCGCTTACTGCACATAAATTATATATACCCGATATCTCTAAATGAAACACGGTACAACTCCCCTAATTGGAGGAGTTGTATTTTGCTTTCCTTTCTTAACCTCCTTCAGGATAAGTCATTTCATATGTTAGCGATTACCATTGGTTTGTTTAATGGTCTTTACCCGGAAAACAAAGTAAAGGATATGGAATACCCAAACACAAGCCAGAACGATCCTTCCCACCGGAACAGCATGCATCATAATAAAGCCGATCGACATTAGAACCGTCACGGTAATCATAATCCGGATTTTGGTCTTCCACGTCATGCCCTGTCCTTTTACATAGCTTTCCAGATTGTTTTTATACAGCTTTGTTCCCGTAAACCAACGGTGCAGTTTTTCAGAGCTTTTGGCAAAGCAAAACGCCGCCAAAAGCAAAAACGGAAACGCCGGAAGAAGCGGCAATACAGCCCCCACGGCTCCGAGAGCCAAACCGATACAGCCTAAAATCACATATAAAAGCTTCTTTATTTTCACCTTGATTCCTCCAGTCGTTTTTTCTCTTTTTTCGATTCGATCACATGGGAAACCGCCATCACAGGATGGGAAAACAGCATTCTGGGCCCGGAAAAACGCATGACTTCCCGGATTTTCTCCCGCATGACCGGTTTGTAGCAATGTACCTTACAGTTGGAACAGAAGGTTTTCGTCTCCATAAACGGACACTTGTCGCTTCTCATCCTGGCATAGGCTTCCAGATCTGCACATTCGGGACAAAGTCCGCCTTTGGTGTGGTGTTTTTTGCGGCAGTACAGGGCAATCATTTCCGATACCATCCGCTTTTCCCGTTCCCGCTTATCGGCTGTACTTTTCATCAGCTCATCCTCCCGTGTTCCACCGAATAGACGGTATCAGCGATGCGCATGGTAGACTGCCGGTGGGAAACCAGCACCACGGTTTTGCCCGCCCGTTCTTCCCGCAGGGATTTTAAGATCACCGCTTCGTTTAAGCTGTCCAGATTGCTGGTTGGTTCATCCAACAGCAGGAAGGGTGCGTCGTGTAAAAATGCTCTTGCGAGCCCCAGACGTTGCCGTTCGCCGCCGGAAAGAGTATCGCCGAGTTCGCCCACCGGCGTGTCGTAGCCTTTGGGAAGGGTCATAATAAAATCGTGAACGGAGGCCTTTTTGCAGGCGGTTTCAATCTCTTCGTCGGTGGCGGTCAGCTTGGCGATCCGCAGGTTGTTTTTGATGCTGTCGTGGAAGAGCTGGGTCTCCTGCGTCACAAAGCTCTCCAGATCGCGCAGATTTTTGGTGTTGATCTCTTCCACCGATCGGCCAGAAAGCTCCACGCTGCCTTCCTGCACCTTCCAGAACCGCATCAGAAGCTTTAACAGGGTGGATTTTCCGCTTCCGCTTCTGCCCACAATTCCTACTACCGCATTTTCCGGAATTGTCACCGATACATCCGAAAGAATGGTTTCATTCCCGTAAGAGAAGGAAACCTGCTCCGCTTTTGCGCCGGAGAATGTGATTTCCGGTTTCCCGGTGATTTCCTCTACTACCGGCGTTTCGTCCAGAATATCCAGTACTCGATTGCCTGCCGCAAAGGTGTTCTGCAGGGTGCTGCCCAACGCCGCCAGAGCAATCACGGGACCAAAGGAAGAAAACAGCGCCAGCGTAGGGATCAAAACGCCGTCAAAATCCACTGCGCCGCTTTGGTACAGCAAGGCCGAAGCAAATAGCATGATAAGATCAAATGTTAACACCACCGTATTGGTAACCGCTGTATTTCGCCCGGCAGTGCGTTTCATCTTTTCTTCGTCTCGGGAGAGTTCATCCGTCTTTTCATTCATTTTGGAAAGGCGCTTTTTTCCCTGTCCATACTGGAGGATTTCGGAAAGCCCCCGCAGGCTGTCCAGCACAAAGCCCGAAAGCTCACCGGATCTGGTGCGGAAACGCAGTCCGTCATCCCCGCTGCATCTGGATATCACAATTGGAATCACGATTCCCACGATCAGATAGGCCGCCAGCGCAATCACGCCCAGGATCCAGTGAAACGAGCCGATGAACAGGCACATGACAATGGTAAACAACAGCGCGATGGCAGCCGGTGAGATGGTGTGAGCATAAAACACCTCCAGCAGTTCAATATCGGAGGTGATCACCGAGATCAGATCCCCCTTGTCCCGGCCTTCCAGCTTTGCCGGGCAGAGCTTTCTCAGTGCGCGGAACACCCGGTCGCGCAAAAGTGCCAGTAATTTAAATGCGATAAAGTGGTTGCACGCCTGCTCCGCATACCGCAAAAATCCCCGGAGAAGGGCGAAGACAAGAACGGAAATAAAAACCGTTGTCAGAGTAAAAGGTACTTCAAACCGAAGGGCTGCCAGCACACCGTATCCGCCGAAAATGGTGATAAAGGCGGCGCACAAATGCCCGACGAGCCCCATCAAAACAGCCAGTGACATATAGCCGCTCAGAGGTTTTACCAGCCCGATCAGCCGTGCCATCACAGCAAATCCGCTTCGCTTTTTCATACGCTTGCACGCTCCTTTCCAAATTGCTCTAATGTCTGCTGGGCACTCCACAGCCGTTCATACAGGCCGTGGTGGGCAAGTAATTCCTCATGTGAACCGCTTTCCGCAACGATTCCGTGATCCAGCACATAAATATGGTCGGCGCCCACTACATTGGCAAGCCGGTGGGAAACGAGGATTACCGTTTTGCTTTTTGCCAGTTCATGAATTTCACGCATAATATCGTTTTCGCTCTCCACATCGATGTTGGAGGTGGCTTCATCAAAAATATAGACAGGGCTGTCATGCAAAAGCGCCCTTGCAAGCGCCAGCCGCTGGCACTGCCCGCCCGAAAGATTGGACGCTTTTTCCAAAAGCCGGGTATCCAGCCCCTGTTCCGCTTTTAAAAATTCTGCGAGGTTTACCCGGGAAAGCACTGCCCACAGTTCTTCATCGGAAGCGCCGGGTTTTCCCATAAGCAGGTTCTCCCGCACCGTGCCCTTGAACAGGTAGCTTTGGTGGCTGATATAGGTGATGTTTCGCAGAAGGCTTTCTTCCTGAATGGAGGAAAGGGGCACGCCGCCCACCGAAACGCTTCCGGTATATCCTTTGTTTCTTCCCATCAGGATCGAAGCCAGTGTGGATTTACCGCAGCCGCTTTCTCCCACCAGCGCCGTAAAGCTGCCCTGCGGGAAGGTAAGATCAACGCTATGGAGGATCTCCCGGTCCGGCTCATAGGAGAAGGAGAGACCGGAACAGCGGATGGTGTGTCCCGAAGGAAAGCTTTCGGTGATTTCCGGCTTGGTTTCTTCTAAATCCAGCAGTCGGAAAATCTTGTCGCTGGCCGCCATGCCGTTCATGGCAATATGGAAAAAGGAACCCAGCTGCCGCATGGGAATAAAGAAATCCGCCGCCAGCAGGATAATCAGCAGACATCCCTCAAGAGAAACTCCTCCGCTCTGGTACTGGGTCACCGCCATGATGACGCCCAGTGCCGCACCGCCGTACGCGATCAGGTCCATAATGGTGATGGAGTTTAACTGCATGGTCAGCACCTTCATGGTGATCTTTCGGAATTTTTCCGCCTGCTCGTTCATTTCCTGCTGTTTAAACGCATCCGCCTGATAGATTTTGAGAGTGGTGAGCCCCTGCAAATTTTCAAGGAAAGTGTCGCCCAATTCCGTATACTGTCCCCAGTATTTAGAGAGCAGTTTTTTGGCCCAGGTCTGCACCGCCGCAATGGCTACAGGGATCAGCGGCACGCAGATAAGCAGCACTACCGCCGCCGCGACATTCACAAAACACAGTACGATAAACAGTGTGAGCGGCGCCAGCATGGCATAGAAAAACTGCGGCAGATACGCGCCGAAATAGGTTTCCAGCTGATCGACGCCTTCCACCGCCACCTGCACCACTTCCGAAGTTTTCACCTGTTCGTTGTAGGAGCTTCCCAACCGCAAAAGCTTTTGATAGATCTTCTCACGCAAAGACTTTTTGACTGCTTTGGAGGAGAAGTACCCCATTTTGGCGGCCCCGATGGAGCAGAAAAACCGGACTGCCAACGCCAAAATTACAACGATTCCCGTCACTGTGAAAAGCTGCACCGAGGCCGAACCCCTGAAAAGCTCTGCAAGCATTCGGGAAATACTGAGCATCAGGGCAATGTTCGCCGTAAGGGAGCACCACTGTAGAATTACATTTCCCGCTATGTATTTTTTGCTCTCGGCAACGGTACCGATGAGCCGTTTATTGATCATCATATTTTCGTCCGCCTTTTGTTATTTTTTTCATCACTTTCTTAACGCCTGTACACAGAGCGGCAACCGCTATCACAAGCAGCACTGATGTAAAACCGTAAAAAAGGGATTGCATTGCATTATTCACAGCCGCTTGCCTTCTTTCTGTTTGTCCACCTTCTCAGCGCCTCATAACTTTTCGGACTTACGGCATGTTCCATTTGGCAGGCATCCTCCGCCGCAGTTTTCCCATCCACGCCCAGGTCTTCTAAAAGGGACTGGAAGGTCTGGTGGCGCTCATAAGTTTCTCTGGCAACGGTTTGCCCCTTATCTGTCAGATGCACTTCCCGCGCACCGTCTAAGAAAAGATAGCCTTCTTTTTCCAACTCTTTCAGCGAAACGGAAACTGTGGGACGCGACACATGAAGCTCTGCTGCAATATCCGCACCACGTACGGAGCCGTTTTGCTTTTGCAGCAAATACACGGCTTTCAGATAATCCTCCACCGTTTTTCTTTGTTTCATACGGCTTATGCCTCCTATTACAATAAATTTGGACAGGAAAGCCGGGCAGCCAGTCCGGCTTTCTTTCCATCTCGTGCCTAAGCTACAATAAGAGGAGCAACTGGCTGACCCTTGCCTCCTTGGGCTTTTATGTCCGTTGGAAAGACTGTTAGCCATCCTCTTGTTGCAGCGTTCGATTTGAGCAGGTTGAGCCACCGGATGCCGGAGAGTTCGTGTCACCCAATAGATTGAATCGGCAGCGAGAAAAGATGGATTTCCGGTTGCAGATTCTTGGTATTGGAGGAATGTGAATGAACTGCGTTGGCATCGATGTTTCCAAGGGCAAGAGCACGATTGCAGTCATGCGGCCCTTCGGAGAGGTAGTGGTTTCACCCTTTGAAGTGTGCCACACCGTCAGTGAACTGAGCGAGTTGGCAAGGCTGCTCAAAAGCCTGGACGGTGAGACCCGTGTGGTGATGGAATCCACGGGCAATTACCATGCGCCGGTGGCCTGGCTGCTCCACGGCGCGGGGCTTTATGTTTCCGTAGTCAATGCAATGCTGGTGCATGACTACGGGAACAACAGTTTAAGACGGGCCAAGACCGACAAGAAGGATGCCGTGAAGCTGGCCAACTACGGTCTTGACCACTGGATCACGCTGCCGAGATATGTCCCGGAGGAAGATACCCGGCTCATGCTGAAGTCTTGCTACCGGCAGTACCAGCAGTATTCCAAAGTGCGGACCATGCTGAAGAACAACCTGATTTCCCTCCTGGACACCGCTTTCCCAGACGCAAACCGCCTGTTTACCAGTCCGCCCCGCGCCGATGGCAGCGAAAAGTGGGTGGACTTTATAGCTGCTTTCTGGCATTGCGAGTGCGTCTGCGGCCTGTCTGAGAAAGCCTTTACCGCCAAGTACCAGAAATGGTGCAAAAAGCACGGCTACAATTTCAGCGAAGATAAGGCGCTGGACATTTACGCTTCCGCCTGTGGACACTTCGGTGTCATGCCCAAAATGGATACCACAAAACTTTTGGTAGAACAGGCCATTTCCCAACTCCGGGCAACTTCCGCCGCGTTAGCTGCTCTTAAGCAGGAGATGCAGTCTCTGGCGGCTTCTCTGCCGGAGTATCCTGTGGTGATGGAGATGTTTGGTGTTGGCCCCGCGCTCGGCCCCCAACTCATGGCTGAAATTGGAGATGTGCGCCGTTTTCATTCCAAGAAAGCGCTGGTGGCCTTTGCAGGCATTGACGCCCCGCCCTACCAATCCGGCCAAATAGATGTCCGCAGCCGCAGTATTTCCAAGCGGGGATCTGCCTCCCTGCGCAGGACACTTTTTCTGGTGATGGGCGTCCTCCTGCAATGCGCTCCAATGGATGAGCCGGTCTACCAGTTCATGAACAAGAAACGCTCTGAGGGCAAGCCCTACCGTGTCTACATGATGGCCTCCGCCAACAAGTTCCTGCGCATCTACTACGCCTCTGTGAAAACCTATTTGGATTCTCTGGAGCACAACTAATTTTCGTGTCATACCATCTGGCTGGCCGCCGTTTCGATTTTGAGATGCTCAGCGGCTTGATTTTGTGTTGTCTTTTTGCCGCTCCCCCCAAATCTGAAATTTCTACTTGACTTTTGTTAGCAGGTCTTTCGTTTTGAAAATAAAACACCTCGTGCAGAAGGATGGCTTATCATCTCTCATGTGCCTGCTGCTGACGCCGATGCCAGCCTTCCAGCAGTTTGAGAATGACTTGCTCCATTTGCTGAGGTGTATAGGACTTTGGAAAATATCTGCGGAGCTTTTCATTGGAAAGAGTTACTCGATCCTGCTCGCTCTTTTTCTCCTCGGACATGATTGCCCGCATTACATCGATTGAAAGCCTCCGTTCCTGGCTGAATTTTTTGAGACGCTGTGCCTGTGAAAGAGAAGGAGTCGCCTGCTCACTGTCCATGGCATCCATAAGCTGCTCCTGCTCAGATGGTTTCAGAAAAGAAAGTTCAACAGCCGGGTTAAACGCGATTTTCTTTTCATCCACCATGTCAAGCAGCGGACGGATCAGTTCCGTAAGACGGATGTAGCGTTGGATCTGTTTGTAACTTTCGCCAGTTCCTTCGGCAACAACTTCTGTGCTTCGTTTGCCCAAATAATGTGGGACAACTTGTCCCACATTACGAGGACGTCCCTTTACCCGATCGATGGCCTCTAACTTCATCCGATAAGCAAAAGCCTTCTCGCTGGGGAGAAGGCTTTCACGTTGTATGTTGCTGTCAACCATGATGATGGTTGCTTCATCATCGTCAAGTTTGCGAACGATCACAGGCATAGTTTCCAATCCAGCAAGCTCACAGGCTCTTTTGCGCCGATGGCCTGCGACCAGTTCATAGCCTCCTTTCTCTCGCAATCGTGCAATGGCGGGAACCAATACTCCATGGTCTCTGATGCTTTGAGCTGTGTCAAGCATACGATCATCATCCAGAACCTTGAAAGGATGATTCTCGAACGGATGAAGCTCACTTAACGGTATTTCCATCACTTTCTCACGCTGATCGTCAATGCGGCTTTCCTCTGTGGTAAACAGATCATCGACAGATGTCAGCTGTACGTGCTTTGCGCTGCTTTTCAATTTTCATCACCTCCTGTATAAGCGCACGATATGCTGTGGAAACCTTTCCCTTAGGATCGTGAGCGAAAATACTTTTCCCTTCTGCGCTGATTTCGGCAGCCCGTACCGAGTGCGGGATATCCGTTGCAAACACCTTGATCCTGCTTCCGTAGGTTTCCCGCAGCAGACTGGAAATTTCACGGGCATAGGTAGTTCTATTATCTACCATCGTGAGCAGGATTCCATCGATCCTGAGTTTCGGATTGATCTGGCGCTGTACTTTCCCAATGGTTTTCAACAGCTGTTCCAGGCCCTTCGCTGGCAGGTATTGTGCCTGCACAGGGACAATCACGCTGTCTGCAGCAGCCAGTGCATTCACCGTCAGCATTCCTAGGGAGGGCATGCAGTCGATCAGAATGTAGTCATACCGCTTCTTGAATGGTTCCAACACCTGCCGCAAGATCGTTTCCCGGCTCATAGCATTTACCAGCGATACTTCCATGCCGGACAGTTCGATACTGGCTGGCAGCAGATCGACGCCTTCTGGATGATGCAGAAGGGTTTCCGTTGTGTCAATGGGTTTGTCCATAAGGACTTGTCCCATAAACGTTGATAAGGTCGCTGGCAAGTCATCCGGGCGAGGATAACCGAGGCTGATTGTAAGGCTTGCCTGGGGATCGCAGTCTACCAAAAGCACTTTCTTGCCTTCTTGTGCAAGCCCAATACCAAGATTGGCCGTTGTGGTTGTTTTGCCTACGCCGCCTTTTTGGTTGGCGAGGGCCAGAGTCGATGTGTGCATATATTCCACCTCCACTTTATTCGTGAAATAGGCATTGCTTCTTGTTGATTATATGGAAAGGATTAAGAAGCCGGATGGCGTATCCCCTCAGTTTTGAAGGAAAAGTAGAAACGACATAGAAAATTTATACATATTACCATTTCAAACCGCGAAAAGCACTCAAAGGGGAAATGTATAATGATTAAGCCTCTTGCGGGAATATCAGTTCAAGGACGTTGTTTCTCCTCTGTAACTCCTTTCTGTTTTTTCAACAAAGAGGACGTACGCCTCTCCTTGGTTTACGGAGCCAATGGTAGTGGGAAAAGTACTATATCAAAAGCGTTTCATGCACTTGCAACCGCCCCTGATTCTGAAATCTCGGTATCGCCACAAGATGAGCATGGAACGATCATTTCTTTGTCCTCACCTCCCATTTCTGTATTTAATGAAGAATATATTGATGCAAACATCAAAATAGATGATGATGCTTTAGGAAGTATTGTGCTGCTTGGTGAGCAAGTGGAATTACAATCACAAATTACTGCTGCTCAACTGAAAGCAGAAGATGAGTGCAAAAAGCTTGAATCATTGAAAGAGGCTTTAAATCCGTTCTGTGATCGATATAATATTGCATCGCCTGATTATCATTGGGAACAACTCAAAAACATCCTTAAAACCACCTCGGATTGGGCGAAAACAGATTCTCAAATCAAAGGAAATAGGCAGAATACTGCCGTAACCGATATGGTCATCCATGAAATATGCGAAATGACCGTCTCCGAATCTCTTGAAGAGCTCAGGATAAACTACACCGAGCAAGAAGAACTGCTAGAACATGCAACTTCTCCAAATCCAGCATATTCTTCTCCCATATCGACGCTCACTGTTGATCCTCAAATAGAAGACCGGGTAATTTCTTTATTAGCCGTCAAGCTTGAGCAGCCAATTCTTAGTAAACGCGAACAAACCATTCTTGCTATGGTTCGAGACGGTTATCAGACCAACGTAGAAAAATCTTATCATTTTTTCTCGGCGACCGATAAAGACTTCTGCCCTTATTGTTTCCAGGAGGTAACTTCCGAATATCGAAAAGAATTGCTGGCCAGTATTCAGAAAGTTCTTAATAAGGATGCTGAAGATCATAAGGTGCAGCTACTGGCTCTGAAGACGGATGATTTGCCTCAGCTCTATGATCAGTATCGCGAGTTAGATGAACATTTGGTAAAAAAGCTGCACAAATTGATCGAAGAATATAATCAAATCCAAAGTCAATATAGAAATGCTGTTCAAAAGAAGAGAGAAAACCTCTATACCCCTATTCTTCAGAACAAACTTGGTTTAGCAGTAAAGTTAGAATCCATAAATGCTACTCTCGGCAAGTTGGAAGAAAAAAGAGCTGCTTTTGTTCAAGCAACCAGCAGTCGTCGTCCGATAGTTCAAAAATTATTATTGATTAATAAACAAATTGCTCATCATTTTTGTAAAAGTTCTTATGCCGAGTATCAAAAACAGCTCAAAAGCAAGACCAACGCTGAGAAACGGTGTTCACAGCAAGAGTTGTTGTATAAACAGGCAACGCAACATTTGGACGAACTCGTTGCCAAAAAAAGAAATCTCGCTCTTGCCATCGAATGCATTAACGATTCTTTGACATATGTTTTCTTTTCAAAAGATAGACTATCGATTGAACTGCATGATAATAAGTACTATCTTAAGTCCAGAGGTCAAAACGTAAAACCCAGGAATGTTTCACAAGGAGAAAGAAATATCATTGCATTATGCTATTTCTTTATTCAAATTGCTGCTAATAGAGAAATGTCAAAGAGGTATGATCAGGAACAATTAGTGGTAATAGATGATCCTGTATCCAGTTTCGATTTTGAAAACAAAATCGGTATCATTTCTCTTTTAAGAAGAGAAATAAAAAAGATTATTTTCGGAAATAATAATAGTAAGGTATTGGTCCTCACACATGATCTCTCCACGATGTTTGATGTGAAAAAAGCTTTTGATGAAATTGGTGACGCTGCGAAAGCCGATGCCTCTGTTTCTAAAGCTTCTTCAACTTGGCTTGAGTTGTCAGCCGGATCATTGCAGCAATTTAAAAATGCTAGAAGCGAATATGCACAGCTTATGGATGAGGTGTATCGGTTCGCTGCTGGCGATGTTTCCCTTGAAATCTCTATTGGAAATAAAATGAGACGGATATTAGAAGCATTCTCTACGTTTTGTTATTGCAAAAGCATAGAAGATGTTTCGTGCGACGCTCAAATTTTGTTTCAGCTCGGGGAGTATGCGGACTATTTTGAAAATCGCATGTATCGTTTACTACTTCATGGAGAGAGTCATTTTAAAGAACAAATATACAATTTCCATGATTCTCTTAATTTTTATGAGTATTTCTCTGTTGATGAGAAGAAACAAACTGCTCGTGATATACTATGCTTTATGTTTCTGCTTAATAAGCAACACGTAAAAGCTTATCTGCCTAGAGCAGAGAGAGATCTGAATCAGTGGTGTATGGACATTAAAACAAGTTCATCCGTCGTGAAGCAAGTCAGAGAAGGAAGCACCGCAAATGGAGCAGATGATAAGAAGAAAGTAATACTATATGATCTTCCTCTTGCTGCTGGATGTGGTATCAACATGTTTGATGATAAACAGCTCGGTGAAGAAATTGAAGTCGGCGTAGAAAACTGTGATTTTGCTTTGCGAATCACTGGAGATAGTATGGAACCCAAAATTCATGATGGAAGCATTGTGCTTATTCATAAACAAGATACCATCGAGACTGGAGAAATTGGAGCATTCTTCCACAACGGACATGTCTATTGTAAAAAACGCGGGATAAAAGACGGAAAGACTCATCTGATTTCGGTTAATGATGCATATGAACCTATCGAAATAAAGCCTGAAGATACAAGTAAATGTTATGGAAAGGTGATAGATATTATTAAAAACAACGATAGAAACTAACCCCTAAAATTTACCGAATGCAGTTCACAAAATCGAGCATTTTTCTTCCGGCGCGTTAACCACTATGGAGGTATGCAATGCAACATACAAATAATGAAATACTTGCAGAGAAAATTGGTACAAAAACCGTAGAAGAAAGCAACGCCTTTTTACGCAAACTTTGGAGCGAATTATCAAAAACAAAAGATAACGGTTGGTTTTACGGGCCATATACAGACACAAAAAAGCATCTCATTCACATTGGAAGCAATAACTGGGGACGTATGTATTTCAGCTATAAAGAACGCGGTTCTATTGAAATGCTGTATTTCGAACTATCAAACCCTTGCGATAAACAAATTGTTAAGGAAGCAATCAAAACGGCCTTATTATCCACTTGCAAAATTAAGTATGAGATTTGTTTAAATTTCAGCAATAAAAATGGCGTCTGTATTTTTAGTCAAACAAGACACGGAATAATGTTAAGCAGCAGTTCAACGCAATTTTCGCTCAAATACTCCATCTACGCCTATTCCGAGCTTGATCTTAGATATTATATACAACAAAAGCTCTACCTGATTTCGTATTTCCTATTTGTCTATACAAAGCAACTTTTCTACTGCGATTCTTGTCATTACACACAAACCGTCTCGGCCATTGAAGATAGTTCTCCTGTTGAATATGATTACGAATGGTTTGATCCAGATGAATGTCCCGCAACCTCAAATGACGAACTAATTCTGCCAGACGAATTCTTTCGCGTTATTAAAGCCACCCTTGATTATGAAGTTGCTCCCAACAACCTATCGCGTATTGAAAATGCTGTGCAGTTGATTTTCAATGTCGAAGAGTTAAAAAATATCATACATAGTTCTCCTCAATATAATCATCCTGGATTTGTCGACATCATAAATACTATAGCTGTTTCTTCGTTAGAAGCAATCTCAATGTTGGAAGATTCCGACACAGAAACCTGTTCTGCATGTGGACAAACAAAGTACAAAATCTCTCAGCGTATTTCTGACCTAATGGGTAAGTATTTGGGCGAATATTGGGCAAAAGATATGAAAAATAGGCTTTACCCTAATCGAAGCAAATTCTTGCACGAAGGTCGTGCTCTCACTACCTCCTTCCCCACACAAACATGTTACCCCCTTATCAATCCATACGAGCCAAATAAAATGCTGTATCACAACTCATATATCGATTATACGTTAGTAGATTTTTGTTGCTACATCATACGTTGGGTAATATATGAAAATATCGACAAGTTGCATATCTGATCCTTATCTTGTTAATTATTATTTGACCGACAACGTTTTTAAGGCTTTGGCAATGCAACACTTTATATACCTCCGTAAAAGAATAAAAAAGCTCTATTTCTTGCTATCTGATATGTGTAGATAATCTGCATCTTAATAGTATCTTGTTGTAAACAAGCAACACGAATGATATAATAAAATCGGGCAGAAGTAATCACTCGTATATTATCCTGACAATGTAGATTCTACAATAATTGTTTTCTGATACTTTTGTGGCAGTAACTCATTTTTGTCGAATACTCATTGGTAACACTTATCTCCGAACTGAGGTATAAACTGTTACATCAGGGTAGTATAATATAAGGTACGTGTTTAAAGTATTGAGGTAATGGAAATGTATTTTAAGGAAGTAGAGATCAAGAATTTCAAGGGCATTGCAGCAATGAAGCTTATGTTTAAGCCTGGTGTCAATTTACTTATCGGCGAAAATGGCGTGGGCAAAACTTCTGTTCTTGAAGCGTTGACGATAGCGCTTAGTGATTTCTTCAACGGCATAAGCGGAGTTCCAAAAAAAGGAATTGTTTCTGCGGATGTCCGTTTTAATACCCATGCCGCGGGCAATGCATCAATGAAAATTGAATACTACACCCCTACAGAGATTCACTCAAAAGTTCACCTTTCGTCCGAAGTAGGGGCTGGTCTTGTTTCTAGGAGAGACGAGACTGGACAGTCCAGAACTAAATATGCAGGTAAAGGCATCTCAATGTATGCCTCCAAACTTTGTAATGATATGGATTCAACATTACCTTTACTTTGTTATATTAGCACGCAGCGGTTGGCTCAACCTAAAAGAGAAGACTTTGGTACATCCAGCAAAAACGAGTTGAATGATCGTCGTTGCGGTTATATTGGATGCATGGAAGATAGCTTAGACCGTAAAGCTCTAGAAGCATGGTGCTTAAAAATGGAAATGTGTGTGTTTAAGCAAAATGCTCCTATCCACGAGTATGAAATGTTTAAAGATATCGTATCTACATTCATGATGCACATGAATGAGTTAGAGCAAAAACCTCATGTGGATTATTCTCGTCAGTTTGATCAGATGGTTTATAGAGAAGATGATGTTTCCACGCCAATTAAGTATCTGAGCGCTGGATATCAATCTCTACTTTGGATTGTTATGACGATGGCATTCCGTCTTTGTCAACTAAATCCAAATGTAAAAGAATACAAAGATGTACCTGGTATCGTTATTATTGATGAAATTGACATGCATTTACATCCGCGTTGGCAGTGGATAATTGTTGATGCTTTGCAAAAGACTTTCCCAAAAATCCAATTTATACTAGCCACACATGCTCCTATCATCCTTTCCTCTTGTAGAGATGCACTACTTATTCGGCTATCTGAAGAGCGCTCTGTTCAATATTTGGAATCAGTTTATGGAACCTCTATTGACGACGTAGCCGAACTCACTCAGGGCAGTTTAGGAATCCCGCTAGATCTGAAAAAAGCCTCCCGCAAATTTGAAGCAGCATTTCATGCAGGTCAAAAAGAAAAAGCAGCTGAGATTCTAAGTGAGATGGAGAGCCAATTTGGCGATAAGAACGAAGAAGTTATTTTAGCTCATCGTCGTTTCAGGCTTATGTAAGAGGTACTAAATGCTTTACATAGAGAAAGCGGATTGCCCGCCGGAAGTAGCAAAAGTTATTGAGGAAAAGATACATTCTGAATTATGGCGCGATGTAATTGATCCTGCTAGCAACGGGCTTAGTGAAAAGGAGAAAAGTCATTCTGTTCAAACATTACGAGCGCACTTTGATGAGCTAGACAAGAATGCATTACGCCCAGCTTTGTTGCATGAGCAGCATTATCTTTGCGCATACTGTATGGCACAAATAGAGGACGACGGTCGTGCAACAGCCATTGAGCATTGGTCTCCATTGGGGGAAAAGAAAGAAAATGCGATCGATTATAGTAATTTCCTTGCAGTATGCTATGGTGGCCGTAATGCGACAAAAATCCCTGGTGAAGAAAAGGTCTTATGCTGTGATGCAAGTAAGGGTGAACAGAAAATAACTATCAATCCTCAAAACCGAGAAATGATGGATGGGATAGGATATACAAGCGATGGACTGATATACTACCAGGAAGGTACACCTTTTGATACAGGGATGATGCAAGACGAAATCGACTACATCTTACAACTAAATGGAAAGATGGGCAAACGCACTAGTGAGCGAATCGACACAGCCACACGTTTGATCCAGCAACGCAGAAATGTGTATAAAAGCACTGAAAAAATATGTCTCGACATGCTGGACAGCGGCGATCTTAACGAAGCATGGTTGTCTCAACAGATTTACAGTTGCCTGAATACAGAAAGAAGAGACGCGTTTGCTGGAGTCGCGTTGTTTGTCTATAACCTATATCGAAAAAAGCTATCTAAACTCTAATAAGAGCCCTTATACTTCGGCCGCAACCAATAGATTGTTGCTCAATTATTGAAGATCACTTACCTTATAACAAGTGCTAAGCGGGACACTATCACACGGCCAAAACACTGTTGTCCTTTGAAAGTTATACTCAGAGATATTCCTTCATATTATCCACATAAAAAGGCGTTCGCATCCGAACGCCTTTAGTAAAATGCTGTTGTCCACCGCCCAAAACCATTGATTTATAAGGATAAGGTAAGATAAGTTGCGCAAAATGAAAGGAGGAAAAAAGAGACATAGTTTGCGAACTCTGGTAGAATGAAGTTGCGACACAACATTCTGAAAGGAGACTGCAAACCATGTCTGAGAAGATTGTACAACTGAACGAGGAAGTTATCAAGGGTCAGATCAAGGAATTGGTCCGCG
>ENA-OPBO01000424-OPBO01000424.1-human-gut-metagenome-genome-assembly--contig:-NODE-424-length-36592-cov-3.572269_pt1 | contig 36592 bp, 19 predicted proteins | sample MGYA00241071_ERZ501458 | MGnify/ENA primary metagenome ERZ501458 (study PRJEB25962, sample SAMEA2042509) | human gut metagenome | biome: human gut; feature: human-associated habitat; material: faeces... | reverse complement strand
TCGCGGGTGATTTTCTCAGCTACGGCTTCTGCCTGTAAGATGGCCTCTTGGCGGGCAACCTCTGCCGGAACTATCTTTTCTGCTTTCAGAGATGATTCCACTTTACGTGCTTTCGCCTCTTCCACTTCTTTTTGTGCTATTTCCTTAGCGGTTTGCACGGCAGCTTCCGATTTAGCGGATGCCTCACCGGCTTGTTTATCGGCATTAGCTTGGGTTACAGCTAGTTCGGAGTTAGACAACGCAATCTCTTTTTGTGCTTCGTTTCGTCCGATGGCTGCTTTCTTTTGTGCTTCTGCCTGTTTGATTTCCATGTCGGAATTCAGTTCCGCAATGCGGCTTTCTTTTTCGGTATTGGCCTGTTCTATCCGGATGTTTTTTTCTGCTTCCGCTTTGGCTACCTGTGATTCCTTTTCCGCATTGGCAATAGCAACCTGAGAGATACGGTCTTTATCAGCGTTGGCTACAGAGATTTCTTGCAACTTCTTGGTTTCCGCAATGGCAATGTCTTGGTCTTTACGGGTTTCGGCCACTTTGGTTTCGCGTTCTTTTATCTGGTTGGCAATCTTGATAGCACCCAGTTTTTCCTGTTCTTCAATATTGGCCTGAGCTTCGTTCTGCGCTTTACTTTCGGCCTCTTTTCCTAAGTTGACAATATAGTTGGCAGCATCACGAATATCGCTGATGTTGATATTCATCAGGTATAAACCGAATTTGCGGAGTTCTGTATCGATGTTGTCTTTTACTTTGGAAAGAAATTTATCACGGTCGGAGTTCAACTCTTCAATTGTCATGTCGGCAATAACCAGACGCATCTGTCCGTAAACCACATCTGTAATCAGGTTTTGTTTATCGTCCATGGTCAATCCCAACATACGCTCAGCCGCATTTTGCATTACTTCGGGATCTGTGCTGATAGCTACTGTGATAGTAGTGGGTACATCTACACGGATGTTTTGAGCCGAAAGCGCTCCTGTCAGCTTGCAGTCTATCTGCATGGGTTTCATTGACAAGAACTCATATCCCTGTACAATAGGCCATACAAAGGCGGCACCACCATGATATAACTTTGCCGATTTCTTATCTCCACCTGTCTTACCATATACTACTAATACTTCGTCACTTTTACATTTGCGGTAGCGTGAAAGAATACCGATAAATGTAATTAAGATTACCGCCACAAGTATGGCAGCCATGATCATCATTTCCTGGGTCATAGTTCTCTTTTTTGAGTTTATTAATTATTGAATATATAAAGTTCCATCTTTATAAGCAGTAATTGTTGCTTTATCTCCCGTCTGGTATGATTTACCCGATTCCGTGACAACATCGATTTCTCTCATGGCTCCGTCACGACTGATCTGCACAGTGTACTTCTTTTCGTTCTGTTTGAAATAAATAGTGCATTCTCTTCCTACCAATTGTTCTGTTCTTTCCGAATGTGTGGTCTGCTGTAGTTGGTAAGCCTTTTTATATAAGAACCAAACGGCAAATACAAATATGAGTCCGATGGCGACACCCGTCAGGTAGGTCTGTATCTCGGTGTTATGCTGCAGATACATATACCAACCGAATCCTATCCCAAAGTGAGTTAATCCCTTAAAAGAAACCACACTGCTGATATCTGTGTCGATGTCAGCATCTGCATCGATATCACCAAAAAATATAGATAAGATAAATTGTACTGCGAAGATGCCTGTTGTGACAATAGCAATGGTGAGGAAAATATTACTACTCATGGCAATAGGTGTTTAATGATTTATTTTATAGATATAGTTCCCAAATATACACCTTTGATTTTTATATGCAAAGGTAAACTAATAAAAAAATGGAAGAATCGGAAAATGAATGTATATTTGTACCCTAAATTATTAAACAGAAATAGAAAAAACTATGAAGACAATCCTACTCTTTGCTCTGAGTCTGTTGCTCTCTTTATCCGTGTCGGATGTTTGTGCACAAGAGCGTGTTTATGACATTTCCCAGTTTGGCTTGAAAGCTAATAGTAAGAAAAATGCGTCTCCTGTGGTTCGTAAGGCCATAGCGAAGATTAAAGCTGAATGCCGTGATGGGGAAAAAGTGATACTTCGTTTTCCTGCCGGACGTTACAATTTTCATGAAGCGGGTTCTACCGTGCGTGAATATTATATTTCCAATCACGACCAGGACAATCCTAAAAAAGTGGGGATTGCCTTGGAGGATATGAAAAACCTGACTATTGACGGGCAGGGTTCCGAATTTGTGTTTTATGGAAGGATGATTCCGGTTTCTTTGCTTCGTTCGGAGAATTGTGTATTGAAAAGCTTTAGCATTGATTTTGAACAGCCCCATATTGCTCAAGTACAAGTGGTAGAGAATGATCCGGAAAAAGGAATCACGTTCGAACCTGCACCATGGGTCGATTACCGCATCAGTAAGGATTCGGTTTTCGAAGGACTGGGTGAAGGCTGGGTGATGAGATATTCATGGGGCATTGCTTTCGATGGCAAAACGAAACATGTGGTATATAATACCAGTGATATCGGTTGTCCTACCAAGAGAGCTTTTGAAGTGGCTCCCCGCCAGATTTGCTCTCCAAAGTGGAAAGATGCACGTCTGGTGCCCGGCACAGTGGTGGCTATGCGTGGATGGGGACGTCCGACTCCGGGCATTTTCATGTCACATGATGTGAATACTTCCTTGCTTGATGTCAAAGTACATTATGCCGAAGGTATGGGATTGCTGGCACAGCTTTGCGAAGATATTACGCTTGATGGTTTTGGAGTCTGCCTGAAAGGCGATAATGATCCGCGCTATTTTACAACGCAGGCAGATGCTACGCACTTTTCCGGATGTAAGGGAAAGATTGTCTCAAAGAATGGTTTGTATGAAGGAATGATGGATGATGCCATTAATGTACATGGTACGTATTTGAAAGTCATCAAGCGTGTGGATGATCATACGCTGATAGGACGTTATATGCACGATCAATCCTGGGGCTTTGAATGGGGACGTCCGGGTGACGATGTTCAGTTTGTACGTTCGGAAACAATGGAGTTGATTGGCAAGCAGAATCAGATTACTGCCATTCGTCCGTATGATAAGGGTGAGATACAAGGTGCCCGTGAGTTCAGCATTACTTTTAAAGAGGCAATCGATCCTGCTATTAACGAAAAAAGTGGTTTTGGTATTGAAAACCTGACGTGGACCCCTGAAGTGTTATTTGCCGGTAATACGATTCGTAATAACCGTGCTCGCGGTACACTATTCAGTACTCCTAAAAAGACGGTGGTGGAGGACAATTTGTTTGACCATACTTCCGGTACGGCTATATTGCTGTGTGGTGATTGCAATGGCTGGTTCGAGACAGGTGCTTGCCGTGATGTCACCATTCGTCGCAATCGTTTTATCAATGCGCTTACTAATATGTTCCAGTTTACCAATGCAGTAATCTCTATCTATCCGGAAATACCTAATCTGAAAGATCAGCAAAAGTACTTCCATGGTGGTAAAGATGGAGGTATCGTGATTGAGGATAATGAATTCGATACGTTTGATGCACCGATTCTTTATGCAAAATCTGTAGATGGGTTGATATTCCGTAACAATGTGATCAAAACCAATACAGAGTTTAAGCCCTTCCACTGGAATAAAGATCGATTCTTGTTGGAACGAGTGACAAACGTGAAGATTTCAGAGTGAAATCCGCCTCTGTAAAAACACTTATAAATGTATGAAGAGAATTTTATTGTTCCTTTTGGCCTGTTGTCCTATGCTTCTTTGTGCACAGGAAGATAACAGTAAGTATCTGGCCGGTGCAGTGCCCGTAGTCAACGGAAAAGTCATTTTTACAGAAGTAATTCAAGCTTCCGATATGTCGAAACGGCAGATCTATGATGCTTTGTTAAAATGGGCAGAGAAGCGTTTTACACCTTCAAAAGGACAGAAGGGGAGAGTCGCCTATTTTGATGAGAAAAAAGGGCAGATTGCATGTTTGGGTGAAGAGTATTTGCAACTTTCGGCAACGAATAGCTTCTTCTTGGATCGTGCTACTATTAAATACCGGCTGGTGATTAACTGCCTGGACGGTTCCTGTAAGATGGAGATGTACAACATTTCTTATTTTCATGGTGATGATACAGAGATGGAGGCGGAAGATTGGATCACGGATGAGACCGGGTTGAATAAAGCCAAAACGAAAGTGGTTGCCAAATATGGAAAACTCCGTATCAAAACAATCGATCTGTTTGATGACTTGACGGAGCAGGTTACGAAAACGCTGGGAGGAGCAAAATCAGAGGTTCCTCTATTGGCAAAAGAACCTAAAGTTACTCCGGAAGTGTTCGATCGGGAACTTCCAAAGGCTGTGGAGCAGGGAGCTATGGCAGGGTATAAACATATTCCTGCTGATAAGATTCCGGGTAATATCATTAAAATGCTCTCTGAAGATTGGATGTTGATTACAGCCGGTACGGAAGATAAATACAACATGATGACAGCCAGCTGGGGCGGACTGGGGTATCTCTATAATAAGCCGGTTTCATTCTGTTTTATTTATCCTACACGCTATACTTATCAATTGATGGAAAAGAATGATACATATACTATCAGCTTTTATACAGAGACTTATCGGGATGCTTTGAAATATTGCGGTAGTCATAGTGGCGAAGATGTTGATAAAGTGAAAGGCGCCGGATTGACTCCTCTTACTACTCCTTCGGGCAGTAAAGCTTTCTCTGAAGCATGGATGATCATAGAATGTAAGAAGATGTTATCCCAGCCGATCACTCCCGGAGCCTTTGATACTCCGGAGTTGAAAGAAGCATGGAAGGATAAATCTTTGCATACGATGTATATCGGTGAGATAATGAATGTGTGGGTCAAATAAAGCAATTAATTATTGATAAGTATCCATTCTGAATTATCAATTAAAGCAGTATCTTTGCACGCAAAAACCAAGTGAACGGAATGAGCGTGCAAAGATATTTTATTTATTTAGCCTATGATGGCACCCATTATCATGGATGGCAGATTCAGCCTAACGGAATCAGTATACAAGAATGTCTGATGAAGGCACTTGCCACCTTCCTGAGGAAAGATACGGAAGTGATTGGGGCGGGACGGACCGATGCCGGGGTACATGCGTCTCTGATGGTTGCCCACTTCGACTACGAAGGTGAACCTTTGGATGTGGATAAAGTAGCTGAGAAGCTGAATCGTCTTTTGCCGCAGGATATTTCGGTCTATAAGGTCTGTCGGGTAAAGCCGGATGCTCATGCAAGGTTCGATGCAACAGCACGTACTTACAAGTATTACATTACTACTGTAAAATTCCCGTTCAATCGTCAATATCGTTATCGGATACATAATCCGCTCGACTTTCAAAAGATGAATGAGGCAGCCCTGACATTATTTCATTATTCGGACTTTACGAGTTTTAGTAAGTTGCATACAGATGTAAAAACCAATATTTGTAAGATTATGCATGCCGAATGGACTCAGGAGGATGAATATACCTGGGTGTTTACCATCCAGGCGGACCGCTTTTTGCGTAATATGGTACGTGCCATTGTCGGTACGCTTCTGGAAGTGGGGCGTGGCAAACTGTCAGTCGATGACTTCCGTAAAATAATAGAGCAGCAGAATCGCTGTAAAGCCGGTACTTCAGCTCCCGGAAATGCTCTCTTCCTGGTTAATGTAGAATATCCTCAGGAGATATTCGAATAAGCCTATAGCTTCTAATTTAAAGAATTCTATTATGTGGTTACTTCTTGCTTTTCTCTCAGCGACATTGCTGGGCTTTTATGACGTGTTTAAAAAGAAAGCGTTGAAAGACAATGCGGTTTTACCGGTGTTGTTTTTCAATACACTTTTTTCCAGTCTTATATTTCTTCCTTTTATTTTGTTGTCGGCATTTGCGCCCGGAGTGCTGGGGGGCACTATGCTCGATGTACCGGTGGTGGGATGGGAAGTACATAAATTTATTATTATTAAATCATTTATTGTTCTTTCCTCGTGGATACTCGGATATTTCGGGATGAAACATCTGCCTATTACTATTGTAGGACCGATTAATGCCACCCGTCCCGTAATGGTGCTTGTGGGAGCCATGCTGGTATTTGGCGAGCGCTTGAATCTCTATCAGTGGATCGGCGTGATGTTGGCCATTATTTCTTTTTTTATGCTGAGTCGTTCGGGGAAGAAGGAAGGTATTGACTTTAAACATAACAAGTGGATACTTTTCATTATTCTGGCAGCCGTAGCGGGTGCGGTAAGTGGCTTGTATGATAAATACCTGATGAAGCAGCTGCCTCCCATGGTCGTACAGTCGTGGTATAATGTGTACCAAATGTTTATTATGTGTCCCATTCTTGCGCTTCTTTGGTGGCCGAAACGTAAGTCATCTACTCCGTTCCGTTGGGATTGGGCTATCATTTTTATTTCCATCTTTCTCTGTGCTGCCGATTTTGTTTACTTCTATGCATTGAGCTATGAAGATTCCATGATTTCGATTGTCTCGATGGTTCGACGGGGAAGTGTGATTGTATCTTTCCTTTTCGGTGCTATGGTGTTCCGTGAAAAGAATTTAAAAAGCAAAGCGATTGACCTTATTCTGGTGTTAATAGGAATGATATTCCTATATTTGGGAACTAAATAAGAACGTAAAGAAACAAGATTATCAGATATGAAAAAGTCTACTCTTACCCTCCTGTTATTTATTCTGGGTATTTCTTCTTCCTTTTCTGTCGGAGCACAGGAAGCTAAAACGGTGTTTGTGAATATACCTGACTCGCTTTGTCCGTTGCTGTCATCAGTGAACCGGGCAGATTGTATCGATTTTATTGAAAGTAAAATGAAAGCTCAGGTGACCAACCGTTTCGGGGGCAAGTCGGAGATGACGGAGTTAAGTCCCGATTATGTGTCTCTGCAAATGTCTGACGCAAGCAATTGGCAGATGAAGTTATTGCCGTTGAATGACACAACGAAAGTGGTTTGCGCCGTTTCTACAGTTTGCGCTCCGGCATGCGACAGTCATATCCGGTTCTATACCACGGACTGGAAAGAGCTTCCCGCCACCGACTTTTTGCCGTCGGTTCCTCAGATGAATGATTTCTTCACCTCTTCCGATTCTACCGACTATGACTTTATCGATGCCCTCCTGCAAGCGGATATGACTTTGATGCAAGCAGAACTGTCCAAAGAGAATGGGACATTGACTTTTACTTTGACAACTCCGGAATATATGGAAAAAGAAACGGCGGAAAAACTGAAACCGTTTCTCCGCCGTTCAATAGTTTACACCTGGAAGGATGGGAAGTTTATCCCAGACACTCTTTGATGTATGCCTCCATTTCGGGGGTATGTTCTTCTACGCTTTGCAATAGTTTGAACTGTGCTTTGGTACGTACCAGGTTGTGTTCGGGATACTTGATCTTATAGTAAGTATCGCCGTTGATATAGTCTGCCAGGAAGCGTACACATTGCATGTAAGGGAAGAGAGCGGCTGCATAAGGCAGGTTCTCTATTTCGATCGGAGTAAGGAATGAACCGGCTCCTTCCAGATATCCCTTAGTAAATGCTTTGAATATCTCCATATTGAAATTGACATTGTCCAGATTCTTATCGTCTTCATCTCCGGTATTGGCTCCTGTGCGCAGGAAGTCTCCATAGTCGGAGAAGATAAAGCTTGGCATTACTGTATCGAGATCGATTACGCAGAGCACTTTACCATCTTCGTCGAACATCATGTTGTTCACTTTCGTATCACAGTGGCATACGCGTTTAGGCAGTTTGCCTTCGCGATACAGACGTTCGGCCTTACACATTTCATCTGCACGTTTTTCTATTTCATCCAGATAATACTGTACTTCGGCTACTCGTCCGGCTGCATTGGCAGCTACGGCCTCACGAAGTTGTTTCAGGCGGAACTCCATATTGTGGAAGTCAGGAATAGTTTCGCCCAATGTTGCCGGAATGTCAGCCAACATTGCCTGGAAGTTACCGAAAGCTGCTCCGGCATAATATGAATACTCGGGATTCACAGTCTCATAAGTTTTGGCACGTGGGATGAATGCCATTACACGCCAATAGCTGTCACCGTCAAACCAATATGTTTTGCCTTCTTCCGTCGGGAGGAAAGTCAAGACTTTGCGATCAACGTCTGTCTCTCCGGCTTCCGTCAGTTTCTTGCGGATGTGTCCCGTCACGGCAGCAATGTTATCCTGAAGCATTTCCACATTCTGGAAAATTGCATGGTTGATGCGTTGCAACACATAATCGGGAGCGTCTGCTTCGGTAGTGTTAACTTTGTAAGTGTCGTTAATCAGGCCGGCGCCAAGTGGTTTGATTTCGCCTACTGTGCCTTGTACTTTGAATTTAGATACGATACTAAGTAAATCTTTCATGGTTTTTATTTTTAAGTTAGTTTATCTTGGTACGATTGTGAATCCCCATTTGTATTCCTGGTTTGCCGGAATATTGTAACCCGGTTCAGGACGTGCACCCCAACTGTTGTAACCGGCTACGCCCTGTTGCTTCATGTCCACACATACTTCTACGAAGTTCCTTGGTGTGATATCATTGATATGTGTCTTTCTCGGCAGTTGATCTTTGGCTTTGCTTTCGTCGTGAACCAATTCGCCGGCATCACGGTTCAGCCATTGATAGGGGCGGGATACGGTTTCTTCTCCGTCAAAGTCCTCTACCGAATTGCGCAGTGCATTGAAACCGATAGTCTTGTCTGCATAAATAGTCAGTCCTTTACCGCCTTTTTTGTTCAGGGTCAACCAACGGGTATCGGTATGATGTCCGTTTTCCTGCGGGCGTACGTATGGGAAGTACATTTGGTCGGCAGTCGTTTTATACAGGTCGATCAATGTACCCGCATTGCGGTCTATATAATTCTCTTCCGGTCCGCGTCCGAAATATTCCACTTGGTTCATTTCTGCAGGCAGACGGAAACGTACACCGATACGGGGTACTTCCAGTTTGGAGGCAGCCTTGCGCGCTGCATCGCTGCCGGGAGTGAAAGTAGCCATCAGGGTTGCTTCCGAGGCTTCGGTTTTGGCAGCTTCCATATCGGTAGAAGTGAAAGTGAAATCGGCTTTTACTACGCCCGAAGGAGAGATGCGGTATGTAACAATGTAAAGGTTGCCGGCAGCCAGCAGATAGTTAGCTGTCAATACGGCATCTTTGCCGTCCATAACGATGTTGGCGTCCACTACATTGAAGTTTTTGCTCGACTGTTTCCATACTTGCAGGCGTTTGGGGTTACCATTGCCATAGTCGTTGTCGTTCGGTGCACGCCAGAAGTTCGGCTGAAGTCCGAAGCCATCTTTAAAGTATTCGGTTCCACCTACCTTATAGGAAGAAACCAGACCGGTCTTCTTATCGAATACGAAGTTTACTTTTGAAGAAGACGCTGTCAGTTCATTGCCTTCTGCCGATACTTTCAGAGCCGGACCACCGGTAGCGAAAGTACGTTCGCCCGGTTCGATAGGCAGACGGAACTGTTCGTATGCTATTTCATGTCCAACGGGGATTAACGGTTCCGGTTCGGTAGTCGTTACGTTGAAGTATATAAAATACTCAGTTCCGGGTTTTGATTTCAGTCCGCTTGTCGCGATCGTGATTTCTTTGCTTCCCTGCGGTTCCACATTGACAGACATTTTGCCGCCTTTCACTGTTTTGCCATTGGCCTTAATGGTATATGAGATCATATACTTCTGCAGGTTCGTGAAGTAGAAACGATTCTTGACCAGGAATTTTCCATTAGCCGGATCCACCGCTTCGAAAGCCACGTTCTGGTGAACATACTTCACTTCGGCCATAGCCGGATGCGGAGTACGGTCCGGACTTACAATACCGTTACAGTTAAAGTTACCGTCGTTCGGAGTGTTTACCCCATAGTCACCACCGTATGTCCAGAAGTGGCGTCCGTTTTCGTCTACTGCGTCAATGCCCTGGTCTACCCAGTCCCAAATGTATCCACCCTGCAGGTTCGGATATTTATAGATTGCTTTCCATTGATCCCAAAGGTTACCGTTTGAGTTACCCATGGCATGTGAATATTCAGAAGGAACAATCGGGCGGTCACTGCCGCGTTTGCCCATTGCCTCCAGCCAGTCGGCACCCGGATATTGCGGAACATACATATCGGAGTTCCATTCCCATTGGGCACGTTCGTAGTTGACCGGACGGTTCATGATGTCTTTATCGGCATTCTTGACCCAAAGGTAAGTCTGGTAGAAGTTATAACCGTTGCCGGCTTCGTTACCCAGCGACCAGAAAGTCAGACTCGGATAGTTTTTATTACGTTCGAACATGTTGATTGTGCGGTCCATGTGCGCTTTCAACCATTCCGGATTGTTTCCCAGCGTACCGCCTTTAGCAAGATCATAGTACATGCCATGGCTCTCGATGTTTGCTTCATCGTATACATAAAGTCCGTATTCGTCGCACAATTCGTAGAAACGGCGATCTTGCGGATAATGGCACAGGCGAACCGTATTCAGGTTGTGTTGTTTCATCAATTCGAAATCTTTGCGCATCAACTCTTCAGTCATATAGTGACCGGTAGCAGGGTTATGTTCGTGAATGTTCACTCCCTTCAACTTCAGTGGCTGTCCGTTGATGAAGAGGCATACATAGGGCTTTCCGTTGCGTGCCAGTTGCTCGGTCGGTTTAATTTCGATGCGGCGGAAACCTACGTTGAACGGAATGATTTCGTTCACTTTACCGTTTTCTTTTACTGTCATCACCAACTTGTAGAGGTTGGGGGCTTCCGAAGTCCAGGTCTTTACATCCGGAAGTGTCTGGTCGAAAGACACCGTACGGGTCTCTCCGGCCGCTACATTAGTTGCTTTCTCTCCGGTTGCCACTACTTTGCCATTGGCATCGAGCAGTTCGTATACCAACGTCATATTGCCGGCTGTCGAACCGTTGTTTCTCAGGTCTACGCCCAGTTTGAAGATACCGTCTTTGTATGTATCGTCCAGAGTCGATGTTACACGGAAATCTTTGAGCGCGGCTTTGGGTTGTGAGTAAAGGAATACATCGCGTTCGATACCGCTGATACGCCAGAAGTCCTGGCATTCCAGATAGGATCCGGTACTCCAGCGGTAAATCTTTAAAGTAAGGACATTTTTGCCGGGCTTCACGAATTTATTGATCAGGAACTCCGCACTGTTTTTAGAGTCCTCGCTGTAACCTACTTCCTGTCCGTTGATATATACGTATACACCCGATTTGGCACCGGCCAGGTGGAGGTAAATATCGCGTCCGTCCCAGTCGGCGGGAATATCGATGTCCCTGCGGTAAACACCTACCGGATTGGCTTCCGGCAAAGTAGGAGGTTGAGGGTTACGGGGCTGGAATTCATATCCGTGGTTGGTATAAATAGCTACTCCGTGGCCTTGTACTTCCCAGTTGCCCGGTACTTTGATGTCTGCCCAATCGGCCGTACTGATTGCAGGGTCGGTGATGTTGGCCGGCAGGTTCTTGTATGAATCTACAAAATAGAACTTCCAGGTGCCGTTCAGGAGTTGGTAGTACTTGCTTTTTTCAAACTTTCCGGTCAGGGCGTTTGCGCGGTTTTCGTAGGTCATAAATGAAGAACGGGGGTATTCTTTATTTACGGCTACCACCTGTACGTCCTGCCAGTAAGGTTTCGTCGGTTTGTTGTCGGCCGAAGCAAAGGTGGATGCCATCAGGAGGCCACCCAACATAAGGCTATTTAAGGTGTCAGATAGTCTTAACTTCATGTTTTGAGGGTATTAGAATGATAATTTATTTAACTTTTATATGATCAAAGCCTTCTCCGTATACGCCGATTACTGCGCTTTGCGAGACAAAAGCAGTCGGGTCACAGTCTTTTATCAACCGGAAGATAATGGTTGACTCCCGTTTTTTTGCCAGGACGAACATCATCTTCTGCTCTTTGCCGGTATAGAATCCGGTTGCATTGATAATGGTTACTCCCCGGTGCGGATATTCGTTGATGCGTTTGCCTATTTCTTCATACTTGTTGGAGATGATAAAGAATTGTACCGATTGGCGCGCGCTGTTCACTACTTGGTCCAGTACGAAGCTGCAAACATAAAGGGTCACATATCCATATACTACCTTTTCCCAGTCTTTCAGTACGAAATAGCTGGAAGAGATAATGATCAGGTCACATATCAGCATGACTCTTCCCAAAGTGATGTCGCGGTATTTGTTGATGACAGCCGCGATAATATCGGTTCCTCCCGTACTTCCGTTGGCTGAGAAAGCAATACCGATGCCGCTGCCACAGAAAGAAGCACCCAACACGCAAGCCATGAACGGCTGATCGTGTAGCAAGGTTACGTTCGCGGTTAACTTTTGGATAACGGACAGGAAGAAGGTTAAAGTGAATACACCGAATATGGTTTTAAGACTGAATCGAAATCCCAGCACTTTGAGGGATACCATCAGCAAGACAGCATTGATGGCAAAGTAAGTGTATTGAACCGGGAATCCGGTAGCGAAATAAACAATAGAGGCAATGCCCGGTACTCCACCGGTGGTGATGTCGTTAGGAAGCAGGAAGAGAGTCCATCCGATGCCGTAAAGGATCATTCCCAAGGCAATCATTAAGTAGTCTTTCGTTTCTCTGATTACTCCCTGTTTAGAGGGCTTTGATATTTTCATCTTCATGGATGGGTTGTGTAGTCTTATAATCGGACACGGATTTCACGAACCGGCCGGCTTTGTGTAGCGAACTAACTGCCGGATGACTCGTGAAACCCGTGTCAAAAAGAAGTTTTATTATTTTGCGAAAGCGTGTCTGTAACCTTTCACCTTGTTCCATGCTCCACGAGTAAAGTCGGGGATAGCTACCGGGGCAGAGCTGTTTTCGATAGAAAGCTTGGTCAGGTCGGCCATACAGCACCATTCTGCAAGGTCATAAACGTCCATATCCAAAGGAAGACCGTTGCGCAGACAGTAAACCAGACGATAGTCCATGATGTAGTCCATACCGCCGTGTCCGCCTACTTTCTTGGCAGTTTCTTCCAGTTCTTTGTGGATCGGATGTTTGTATTTGTCCATCAACGCTTTTTTAACGTCAGCCGGTACAGAACCGTGTGCATTTAGCTTTTCGTGGTTAGGTACATCGTTTGAAGCGATCTGAGTCGGACGCATGCAATATTCTTCGATAGGATATTTGCTTGCATAGCCGTCAGCACCTACTACCTGATACATACGGCTGTAAGGACGCGGAGTCATCACGTTGTGCTGAATCAGGATAGTCTTACCTTTTTCTGTACGGATCAATGTAGAAGTCTGGTCACCGTTCTGGAAGTCTTTCACTTCTTTGCCGGTTGTCTTTTTGATGTATGCCGGACCGTTTACAGCTTTGGTATCCATAGATACGAGGTAGTTCATTTTGTCACCACGGTGAATGTCGAGCAGCTGGCAAGCCGGGCCCATGCCGTGAGTAGCGTATACATCGCCACGGTGGTTCTGGTTGTAATCCATACGCCAGTTGTTCCAGTAGTACGGCCAGAAGTCTTCAAGGTTGTGGATGTAAGCACCTTCTGTGTGCAGTACTTCACCGAATACACCCTGTTGAGCCATGTTCAGGGTAGTCAGTTCAAAGAAGTCGTATACACAGTTTTCAAGCTGCATACAGTGTTTGCGAGTTTTCTCTGAAGTGTTGATCAAAGCCCAGATTTCATCCAGCGTCATTGCCGAAGGAACTTCAATGGCAACGTGTTTGCCATGTTCCATAGCGTAGATAGCCATCTGTGCGTGATGTTTCCAGTCTGTTGCGATATAAACGAGGTCGATATCTTTACGTTCGCAAAGTTTTTTCCAGGCGTCTTCACTTCCGGAGTAAGAAGCTGCTTCCGGTAAGTTTGCTTTTGTCAGGATTTTCTGTGCGCCGGCTACGCGTTCAGGGATAAGGTCACAAAGGGCTACGATCTGTGTTCCGGGGATGTGAGTGAAGCGTTCTACTGCACCCGGACCACGCATACCCAAACCAATGAATCCGACACGTACCACGTCGAGTTTAGGAGTAGTCAGTCCGACTACATCTTTTTGTCCGGCGGGACGTACAGGCACTGGAGTCTCGATAGGCTTGATGGTTTGTGCTACGGCACTGGAGGTGCATGCAAACAGAGCAAGTCCGATAAACAGGGCATTTAGATGTTTAAACATGTTTGAATAAGATTTGATTAGTTAATAAAATTGTTGTTAATAATAGTGTTTCATTTCTATCGTGCAAAGATAAGAATACTTTTCACAACTCTTATCTTTTATGCGATTAAAACGTTCTCTGTTACATCTTTAATTCATAGATATTCCGGTTATTATTATAACAGGACAATTCCTGTCGGTCTACAGAGATGGCTGCTTCTGTTCTTTAACGGAAGTTGCCATCTCTGCAGCAGGCTGGCTTTTCTTTCTGCAAAAGCCTGATAATGTCATCTTTTACAAGTTGTTTGAACCCGGTAGTGCAATGTTTGTCCGGGGTATATAATGCTGCGTGTAGTGTGTTGTGGGTTGCAACTCTGTCTTTCATTCTTCTGTTCCTTTTATGAGATTCTTTTCCTTTGTTAGGTTGCTCGAGCTTATTATTTACTTTTTGATATACGTTATAAATACACACCATTGGGGGGCTACCCTCGGTATAATAGTTCTAATTTATATTATTTTAATAAATGGCCGGCTTTAAAACTGCTTTTGATTTCTGAAAGAAGAATGACCCAATCGGTGTGATTCTGATAGTATATCCTGTTTTTTGCTGACTCGCAATTGGGGTAAAATAGCTCTGGCAGAGAAGAGGACTGCATAAAAAACGGATGTAAACTGCAAAAAAATACGTAAAAGGTGAAATTTTTCCAATATCTATGCATGAAATCTATTAAACGAAAGCTTTCTTTCTTTAAAAGGGAGGCGGCATTCGTTTAGAACCAACGCTCTATTTCATTAGAACTAAAGTTACATTAGGTCAGAAGATAAAATTCATTGCTCTTATTCCGCCTCTTTTTCACTTTTTAGCCGTGTGTCGGTTAATGTCGGAAAAGTGTCAGAATGTAGCCGTTTACACCTTTTGATGAAGATGAATGTGGCGCTTTTGCCGGAAAAGGTAGGGATGTGTATCTGAACGGACGGGAAAGGTGATATTCTGCAAAAGCCTGATTGCCGGAAAAGGCGTTTTTGATCACCGCAAAGAAAACTACCCGGATATAGCAGAAGCTATACCGGGTAGAAAATACAAAATGACATTATATATACACTCTTGACTTTTTGTCGGAGTGCATTAAGGGTTCAACTCGATCCATTCACCGGCTTGAGTATCTATGTTTAAGATATCCGTGCCGGATAAAGTATAGTTCTTATTCGGCTTCAGTGTACCGGAACGGGCTATTTTCAACATGCCGCCTTTCTCCGAATAGATGCGTACCCGATTGATTTCTCCACCTTCCATCCAGGCCGATACCAGGAATGCACCCATGGCGCGTAAGCTTTCGAAGGATACATCTTTCCATTCTTTCGGTATTGCCGGGAAGATGCGTATTACGCCTGTGTGACTTTGCAGCAACATTTCTTGTATGCCTGCTGCAAAAGCGAAGTTACCTTCGAGCGTGAAGGGGCGGTAAGTGAAGCGGGATTTGCCGCTTTGGGTCTGGTCACCGTTGGCATGGAAGGTGTTCTTCAGGCAGAAGCATTCCGCAAAGGTTTTCAGGGCTTGTGCGGCACCTTCACCATCGAATGCACGGGCTTTCATATTGGCGAGCCAACTGTATGAATATCCTGTCCAGTAGTCCGGCCCTACTTCATCGAGTCTCTTCAAGGTGGCGCGGATGATGTGTTGTGACTTTTCTCCGTCGCTCCAGTCTATCAGTCCCAGCGGATGGATAGCCATGGCATGTGAAAAATGACGGTGTGATTCTTTGTAGGGATATCCTTTGGCGAAAGTGAGGCAACCTTCTTCGTCTATGTCGTAATCCGGTAGTTGGGCTTCCAGGGATGCCCAGTGTCCGGCTTCGTCGGCCAGGTTCAGTTCGTGTGCCAGTTCGGAAGCAGCCTTAAAGAGGAAGTGCATCATTGCCAGGTCATAATTGGTCATGTCGCTGAACCACGCTTGCAGGGAGTTGTCGAATATTTCGGGACTTGAACTGAATTCCAGTTTACGTACTCCTTCGGGGGTAACTTCTGAAATTTGCTCCAGATAGATTGCCACATCCTTGATGAATGGATAAGCACGCTCTTTGAGGAAAGTGCGGTCTGCCGAATATTTCCATTGCAGATAGAAGTGTTGTGCCAGCCATGCAGCTACGGTTTGCGACATGGAGTATTGTATCCATCCTCCCATGGGTTCTCCTGTCAGGGTGCAAACCCCCGGTATATTCATCCCTTCGGTACCGAAATAGCGGCGGGTGTAGCGTTTGTATGCATCCCGTTGGTTCCACAACGTGTTCAGATAGCCCATTCCTTCGGTCAGGTGATTGCCTGTATAGGCCGGCCAGTAACTTAGCTGGGTATTTAAATCGTGATGATAGTCTCCCTTCCAGGGCGGAAGTTTGCCGTTATCGGCTGTCCATACGGCCTGCAGGGAGATGGGGTATGAGTGTTCGCGGGTAGTGGAACCGAATTTATACATTTCGTTCTGATACTGTTTTTGCAGTACAGAATCGGGTAGAGTGATCGATGATTGTGCCCAGTACTTGTCCCAATATTCCAGGTGTGCCTGATAATCATGCTTTAGACCGCGTTGCAGGGCGGCTTCTGCCTTTTCGGAAGCTTGCTCGCCGGATAAGGAAGAGGTGACGCTCCAGGTACCGTACAAGGTTTCGCCTTCTTGCTTCCAACAGACTGTTACGTCATACGAAAAGTCTCCGTATCCCTTTTGATGGTAGGTTATTTGGTTTCCTTTACGAACCACTTTTCCTTGTTGATAGCCCAATCGGTGCAGATCTTGTCCCGAAACCGGATCGAGGCTGCCATCCGGCTTCGTTTTATTGTATACAGGAGTGATGATGGAGGGTTCTATCGGGGTTTTCAGGTTACGGAATACAAACCATCCGATCGGTTCGGTAGCATGAACGAAAGTCTGCATTTGTGTACCGTCTGCCCAGTCTGCTTCACATAAGGCATTGTTCAGGTAAAGTCTTACCTGAGTCGGAGTGCCGATCTGCTCTAATGGAAATTCGATGGCAGCTCCGGGAATCTTGGACGGCGCGGGATTCATGTCATAAGGCCAGTCCAGCTTTTTCTGTACGGGCAGATAGTTCTTTTGGCGAATATGTTCTTTTACCCAGGAGAAGCGGAAGTTATCTCCCGACAGACTGTCTACCGGACGTAAATCCCATAAATCGGTTCTGTCCAGTGACAGGCGTAGGGTGGAGTCACGTTGCCATACTAAGGCACCGACGGTAGCATTTCCCAAGGGCATTGCTTCGTCCCACGACCGGGCAAGTCCGGTGAATACAAGATCACTCTCTGAAGGAGTGACCGGACAATAGTCATACGAGTTGCAACTGCTCCACAGACCACAACAGAGTAGTAATAGTAGTTTGATTTTCATAATATTAAAAAAGATCAGTTTATAATGTTCTACTTTCAGACTTGTGATATTATAAATACAATGAGAATAGCAGTCACCATAGAGCGGCTGCTATTCTTTTAATGTATTTTAAGATTCATCTGACTATTTATTCAATAGCAATTCGATCGCCTTGCTACCCTTGTCTCCGGATTTCTCTTCGGATGCCGGGGCGAAAAGTGCATCCAACAGGTAGACGGGTAAACTCTTTGTCGGGTTGAAATACCCGGATGACACATAATTACGGACAGACGTTAGTAACTGCTGCATCGCAGGTCTTTCATCGATTTTCTTTTCCGGATCGGCACAGAGCACGAATAGTTTTCCTTTTCCTACCTTAGCTTCGAACGAGATACCCAGTTTTTGGTTGGTCTCGTATGAGTCGATGCTCTGTATCAATGGGGTGATTTCTTTCAGTTCGTCGAGTTCCAGGGCTGTCGAATAGTTCAGGATGTCCCACCATTGCCAGTCGGCATAGTTCCGGGTGGGGAAGTCGCGAAAGGCGGGATGCTCGTTATCGATCAGTGTACCTACGATCATTGGATTCCAGTTGAACATAATCGGGTTCCAGAAATGGCTGGCGAAGTGCGCTTTGCGTCCTTTACACTTTTCTGGAATTAACAGTACATTCTTGCCTTCGTTGAGCCACTGTTTGGTTTCGTCGTTCCAGGTACGGGTGTAGACAAAGTTGTGCTGTTCCGTTTTCGGTTGTTCCGGATATACCCACACATCCCATTCATTGTGTATACCGCCCAGCTCAGCCTTCAAGGTCAGTTTGCGGGCACTGTCCATCCCGTTCAAGGGGAGTTCGATGATTCCGAGTGAATCTACCGTAGCAGGTTGTATGCTTTTTGTCTTCAGGCTTCCTTTGTGGTATACGGTTCCGTCTTCACCGGTCAGTGTCCAGTTCAGTTTCCGGCTGTTCAGGGCATCTTTGCCGAAATGGTAAATTTCCATTTTTGCCTTTAGTTTTTCCCCGTTTCTGAAAGTGCGTTTGGGTAAACGTGCCAGGAGTACGGTCGGAGCACACGATTCTCTGAACTTTTCGGGTGTTACCAGTCCTTTGCTTTCCCAGAAAGCGTCGAGGATGCCTACAAAGGCACTGCCCTGTCCGGGGAAATCGGCCAGTCCCAACAACTGAAAACCACCGGAGTTGCGAGTACGGAGCAGCGATTCGTTTACCTCTTTATATTGCAGCACCGTATGTGCTCCGGTTGCCCGGAAGAAATCGTTGGCTTGGTGCAACATGCCGTTTTTGGCAAGCCGTTCGCGGAATACCTCGAAATTGCGTGCTTCTACAACGCCGGTATATTTCTTCATTTCCTCAAAGTTGGGATACATACAGCGTTGTCCGGTTTCGTGAGCAATCACCGGTACATCGATATCCGATTCTTTGCAACGGTCCCAGTCAGTCGATGGCTTTCCTTCGTATACGGTAATCCATCCTTTCGAGGTGACATGCGACACATAGTACTGATCCGAAGGAGTATGAGTACGTGCGGTCGAGGCGCTATAGAGCCGTCGGTTATCATACTTCTGTGCCTTTTTTACCAGATCTTCCAATACGGCGAAGTCACCTTCGTTTTCGTTGCCGTTACACATCAGGATGAAAGAGGGGTGATTGCCATAGGCATCGAGAATGGCATACATCTCTTTTTCAAAGAAATCACGCCGGTCAGGATATTTACCCACATCTTTGATCCACATGGGAAGTTCGGCCTGGAGGTACATACCTACTTCGTCACCGGCTTCGAAAGCTGCTTCCGGCGGACACCAGGAGTGAAAGCGTACGTGATTCATTCCATATTCTTTAATGGTGGTGAAGATGCGTTTCCAGTCATCCACATTTGTCGACGGATAACCGGTCAGGGGAAAGACTGCACAATCCAGTACTCCACGTAAGTGAATGTCTCTTCCGTTCAGGCGGATATGATGTTTACCCTGCTCTACGTTCCGCATGCCGAAAGTTCGGGTTTGAGTATCTGTCTTTCCGTCTACGTTCCAACTGGCTTCTATCTCGTATAAATAAGGTGTGAATTCATCCCAGAGTTTCACCCTATTTCCCATCGGGAGCGTTTGGCGTATGCCTGCATGTACCTGAAGACTGTCTGCATTCAGTGTTTGGCGGACTATTATTTTACCTCCTTGCTCGCGGATGCATAGCTCCAGTTTTCCTGTCTGTCCGGTCTTTAGGGGAGCGGGTTGTACAGATACTTCCACAGCTTTCGAGCTGACATCGGGGTATACATTGATCTGGCGGATATGCGCTTTCTCCTTGGCATATAGTGAGATGTCTCCGGTTATTCCGTTCCAGTTAGTCTGCGTATATTCGGTTGTTCCATGGTTCCATTGATCCATCGGATATTTAAGTGTATTGTTTACGCAAATGGTCAGTGTGTGGATTCCCGGAGTAAGTAGCGGAGTCAATACGAACGTGTTCGGTGTGCTCAGGTGCTCTTTCATTCCTGCCTCTTTGTCATCCACGTAGACGGTGGTTTCCCAATGGCAACGTTCCAGCTTCAGGTAAATCTCCCGATCTGCCCAATCTTCCGGAATCACTACTTCACGTTGGTACCAGGCGGCTCCCTGATATTCGAATTTACGGCTTAAACGGTCTACGTAGCGTGCCGTATTTTTAATACCTTTACCTCCCTGGTCTGTCGATCCGGGGAGCATAATGGTTTCAGAGAGCTTGTCCAGATAGAGTTCCGAACCGGGAGTTTTACCGAATCCCATCGGATCCAGTTGGAAGCGCCACATGCCCGACAAGTCAAGAGCATCATTCGTTAGGGTTTGCGCCATAGCGGTCATGGCAAGCATCAATCCGGTCAGGAGCAGAATCGCCCGGTACCGGGTGTTTTGAAAAGATTGTTTCATGATAGAATGGTATTCATTAATTTCCGGTGAATTTGTACTCCTTGATGATTGTTATCCATTGAGGCGGCTATATCAAAGAAGTGTTCGGCTTTTGTTCTATTTCCCAGTCCCAGATGTCCCAGTGCCATCAGGTAGTTGCAGTGGATGCGGTTCTTTTTATCCATATCGTCTTCCCAAATCAAAAGATCGGGTAAAGATACGGCAAAATAATCCATCTTGAATCGGTCGAAGAGGTGTTCTTCTCCATAAGTAATTAATTGGTTGAACCGGCTGCGTGCCTTTTCTTCCTCTCCTAATTTCCGGTATGCCAGTCCTTGGTAGAATATTTTATCCGGTTTCTGGTCGTTGTAATACATGGCAGCGGCTGGCTGGCTGTTTCCCGAACAGGCTTTGACGAACAGGCTGTGAGCCTCTTCCGGTCTCCCTTGTTGTTGCAGGATATATGCTTTGTAATAATTGAAGTCATTTTCCTGTGCCCCCGGTAGTTTCCCTTCACCCAGATGGGTAGGGTATATGTAGCATTCATCTATTAAGGCGAGTGCGTCATCATATTTTTTCCGGTTTATCAACTCCTTTGCCAGTTCCAGGCGTGCCAGCTGATATTGTGCGGGTACTTTACCTTCTCCTCCTTCCCACGGATGGAATTTTCTTTGGTCGATCCGTCGGATTGCTTCCCGATATTGTCCGGTTTGGTTCAGTAAAGTGACGTATTCCAGATACAGGTCGTCACGGGTCATTACGATATCTATGTGCTGTTCCAGAAAGCACAGTCTTTCTATGTGCGGACGGTTCAGCCGTTTGTACAATTGATCCAGTTCCATCAGTACACGGGCATCCGTGTGATCCAGGCGGAATGCTTTTTCCAGTAAGGCGACAGCTTCGTCCGGACGGTTCATTTTGTTGAAGTAAGCCAGTGACAGATTACGCCATACGGTGGGGAATGTCTCGTCTTCGCGCGAAGAGCGCTCCCAGGCTGCGATGGCAGTGGGATACCGGCGTTTATCATACCATAGATTTCCCAGGTAATAAAGTGCTTTGGGGGCTTTTCCTGCAAAGTCGACTACACACTGAAGGGCTTCTATCGCTTCCAGGGCATTGGGGAAACAATAATCGGCCGGTTCTTTTTCGGCAGTGGCAATGGCTATTTGTGCTTCGGCTGTTTTTCCTAGACGGATCAGGCACCAACTCTTGTAATAATGTAAGAGTGTCTGTTCACCGACAGGTTGGGCAATGGCAAGTTCGGCTACAGCCAGTGCTTCTTCAAATCGTCCGGCAGAAGTATAGTCGAGCACGAGTGCTTCGTAATCGGGTGCTCCACGTTTCATTAGGTTCCGAAGTTGGAGCAATACTGTTTCATTCCGGGTGATCAGGTATTTTTCGAACAGGCAACCGAAGTTGAATGCATCTGTCTTCAAGGAGTCTTCTATCCAGGCAAGAGCCTCCTCTTTTTGTTCGAGATGGCGGAGTATGATTGCTTTCAGATGGCGTCCGCGCAGATTGTGCCAGTTGTGGAGAAGGGATTTTTCAATCTCTTCGAGAGCTTCTTCCCAATTGCTGCGGGACACGGAAATCTGGGCCAGCGAATAGTAGCCTGCGTCTTGCCATGCCGCGTTCCAACACGATTTATAGAACGAATCGTAGGCCTCATCATCTTTTCCCTGAAATTTTAGAGCAAGTCCGAGGTTATAGAAAGCTTCTCCATCATAGGGGTTAGGATTCTTTTCGGTGAGTCGGGCAATGGCATTCCGAAGATATGGTTCAGCCTGCGCAAACTCTCCTTTGCGTATCAGCCATACTCCCATGGCGTTGTTGCAACGTGCATCTCCATTGTCTCGGCGGAGTGCTTCCCGATAATAGTCGGTCGGGCAATAAGTGGCATGACGATATTGTTCCAGATGCAGTCCGGTCAGATAGAGTTCTTCGTTGGTTTTGATCTCTTCCGGTGCAAGGGCGGGTTTGGCTGCTTCCGGAACTGCTTTGATTGTTTCCGGTTCGGCCTTCCAACTTAGCTTTTTTCGTCCGTTGGTATCGTAGATAATGACTTCCGCTTCGTGAAGATCATTTATGGGGATCAGCCGGTCGAATATTTGTTCAGGCGAGAGGCTACCGATTTCCTCAAAGCGTATAACACCCGCTTGACGGACTACGATGCGTAATCCTTGCTGAGCCGAGGTGGCAAACAGCTTCAAACGACATTCTTCTCCTTCGGTTTCCAGATTCATTAAGAGTTCGGAGGAGGCGTTTTTCACAACTCCCAATTCCCGATAGGGCATGAAGTATTGGGTAAAAGTCTTCTCTTCATAAGGTTGCAACCAACTGAAGTCCGGTTGATTGTCCGTATAGACTCCGGTCATCAGTTCTATGTACGGACCGTCAGCATCAGTCAGGTTGCGGTCCCATGCCTGTCCGAAATCCCCGTTTCCCCAGGTCCATTGTTTTTTTCCGGGAGATATGTGATGATTGGCCACATGCAGGACACCTGCCTGTGTATCATTTTCGTACCCGCCTACAAAATTATAGTTAGACCGGATTGCCATGTAGGAGGTCGGTACGGGAATATTTTTATATCTGGAAATATCCACGCCGGCAGAATAATCCATTTTATAGTAGGTTCCGGTAGCAATAGGATAACGAGACACGTCCCGTTTTCCATGATCGAATACAGCGTTGACATCCGACGGGAATACTGACTGATAGCAGTCATTGACCGCTACGGCCGGATTGGCCCACCAAAGGAAAGTTTGTGGAAGCGGAGTCGGGTTGGAAACTTTTCCTTGTATCTCGAGTACGGCACGTCCCGGGCGGAGTGTAAATCCGGCTGTTCCTTTTTGACCGAACATCCGTTCCCGTTCGCTTACCCATACAACGACACTTCCGTCTTTACATCGTTCGATGCTGTAGTCCACCGGCAAGAAGGTGCTGGGACGGTGATGTTGAGGCCAGTTGAACTCAATGCCTCCGGAGATCCAGGGACCGGTGAGTCCTACCAGTGCCGGCTTTATTACGTGATTGTAATAGATAAAATGCCGTTGTTTCACCTTGTCGAATGCCATTTGAATACGTCCTCCCAGTTCGGGCAGGATCATGACTTTGATGTATTCGTTCTCCAGCCATACGGCATGATAACTTTTCTCTTCGCAGGTATCTTCAATTTTCTCGATGACCGGATACGGATATACGACTCCACTGCTTCCCTGGTAGACACGTTTCTCCAGGAACATCGGGTTTTTCTCAGGGCGTCCGATGCCATAGGTAGGGAGCAGGATGTCTTCCTCCCATACATTAACACTTTCTTTCATCTTGTTCTATGTATTATTTGATTAATTCTTTTTCTATTTCTTCCAGTGTTTTCCCTTTTGTTTCGGGCAGGTTTTGGCGTATGAACAGGAATCCGGCCAGGCAGATACCACCGTATAGCCAGAAAGTTCCTTCGGCACCTATACTTTCATTCAATACCGGGAAGGTATAGGTCAGTATGAAACAAGCCACCCAAAGGAAGAAAGTAGAGATGGCTATAGCCATACCTCGTATTTTCACGGGGAAGATTTCGGATAACACCACCCAGACTACCGGGGCAAGTGACATAGCATAGCAAGCGATGGCAAGTACCACCAGTAGAAGCATGGGTAAACCGCTTACATCCAGAAAGTAGCAGGTTCCCAATATAAGGTAAATCAGCGCTAATCCTGCCGAACCGATCAGCATCAGTGTACGACGTCCCCATTTGTCTACCGTATAGATGGCGACGAACGTAAATATCACATTAGTGATCCCGGTCACTACGATGTTCATCAGTACATCGGAAACGGCATATCCGGCTGATGAAAAGATCTCGTGGGCATAATTGAAGATAACATTAATGCCGCACCATTGCTGGAATATGGCCAGAACGATTCCAATGATCAGTACTTTGCGCATTTCCGGGCGGAAGACCGATTTCCATTCGTTGTTTTGCCGGTTACCTTGAGATTGAGTGAGTTGGTTCAGTTCTTCCAGGGTTTGGCGGGCATACGTTTCTCCTCCGATGCGTGTCAGTGTCTTTTGTGCTTTCTCCTGTTGATGGACGGTAGCCAGCCAACGGGGACTTTCGGGGATGATGAACGATAACAGGAAGAAAATTCCTGCCGGGATCAGTTCTGCCCAGAACATCCATCGCCAGGCCCATTGCACACTTGTTTCGCTGAGTATATCGGAACCTTGTGTGTAGTATTCCCCGATTTGCCAGTTGGCCAATTGTGCCAATAAGATACCTAATACGATGGTGAGCTGGTTGAGCGATACGAATTTGCCGCGTACATGGGCAGGAGATACCTCTGCAATATATACGGGAGAAATGTTGGATGCGATGCCGATGCCCAATCCTCCTACAATGCGATAGAAGATGAAGTAGGAAAAATGATCGACTGCTCCCGTACCCCAAGCCGAAAGTGCAAACAGGAATGAGGCTATGACAAGCATCTTTTTGCGTCCGTATTTGTCGCTCCAGATTCCTGAGAGCAAGGCTCCTGCCAGACAGCCTATCAGTGCGCTGCTCATAGCCCAGCCACGTAGAGCCGCAGAGTTTTCAATACCAAAGAAAGGTTCATAGAAGATTTTAGCTCCTCCGATAACAACCCAATCATAGCCGAACAGTAATCCGCCCATGGCTGAGACGATGCAGATAAGTAGTAAATAGCCTCGTGTCTGTTTCATGTTATTAAATGGTTTAATTGATATTGCAAAGTAAGCGGGTTTGAGAATAGAAATAAATAGAGAAACCGATTAAAAAGATGGACTATATTTCTTTTTTATCTCTATATTTGTGGCGTGAACCGATGAATCTTATTAGTATGGCAAAACAAAAAGACGGCTTTCTGGGCGAACAGGCATTGGTGTTGCCTCCTGCCATTGTACAACGTATGAAGACTGATCCTGCAACTTCTATACTCTATATAACCGATATAGGCTATTATCCAAAGGCTTATAATCACTTTCGGGAGCGGGAAACTCCGATTGACCAGTATGTGTTTATCTATTGTACGGAGGGTAGGGGATGGTTCAGTCTCGATGGGCAGAAACACCCGGTAGTGCCTAACCAATACTTTATACTTCCTGCAGGACTTCCTCATGCGTATGGCGCTGATGAAAAGGAACCATGGACAATTTACTGGATTCACTTCGGAGGAACGCTTGCTCCGCTTTATTGTACGCATCGTACCTGTAGGCTCACGGATATAAAACCGGGAATGCATTCGCGTATTAGTTACCGGACAGAACTGTTTGAGGAGATCTTTCGGGTACTGAAGATGGGGTATAGCTTGGAGAATCTTTCATATGCCAGCTCTGTATTCCATCATTATTTGGGATCATTGCGCTATCTCAGAGAGTATCGGGAGGCTTTTTCAGAGCATCGTCCGGTAGGAGAAGAAGATCCTGTAAATGCAGCTATTCATTATATGAAGGAGAATCTGGGCAAGAAGCTGACTTTAGCCGAGCTGGCTGATTACACGGGGTATTCATCCTCATATTTCTCTAATCTGTTTTTGAAGCGTACAGGATATGCCCCATTGAGTTATTTTAATCAGATTAAGATTCAGAAAGCCTGTCAGTTTCTCGATTTTACCGATATGAAAGTGAATCAGGTCTGTTATAGAGTGGGTATTGAAGATGCTTATTACTTCTCACGGCTGTTCAGCCAGATAATGGGAATGTCTCCTAGGGAATATAAAAAGGTAAAGAAAGGATAAAAGGAAGACAGCAAAGAAGAAAGATGTGTCGAAACTCGTATTCACCACGGATTATCACAGATTAAGAGTGTTGATAACCAATGACGGGAAATTCACTCTGTGTCTTCTGTAGTGAGTTCCGACACGCCTTCCTTCTGATAAATACTACATTTTTATTTTCTCTGCCAGTCTGATGTCTTTAGAGGAGGCGCCTACTAGAACTTCAAATTCACCTTTTTCAAATACCCATCGGTTTTGTTTGGCGTTAAAATACTGGAATGCGTCTTCACTCAAACCGATTTCTATCTGTTTGCTTTCTCCTGCTTTCAGATATACCTTGTCGAAACCTTTTAATTCTTTCAAGGGACGTGGCTCTTTAGATTGCATGTCGCGTACATAAAGTTGAGCGACTTCATATCCGTCTCGCTGTCCGGTATTGGTTACAGTGAATGAAACGACGAGTTGCTTCTGTTTTTTATCCGTCATACGGATGTTGAGGCCCGAATAGTCAAAGGTGGTATACGAAAGACCGAATCCAAAAGGGAAAAGGGGTTCGATACCTTTTTGATCGTATCCACGGTAACCGGTGAATATTCCTTCTGTATAATACACTTTCTTTTCCTTGCGAGTTTCATCGTAATGACCGCAGGCAGGTGAGTCTTCCCATCTTTTCTCGATAGTGAATGGCAGCTTGGCTGACGGATTCACTTTACCCGAAAGAATATGAGCTAAAGCATGTCCGCCTTCCTGCCCCGGATAGAGGGCGTGTACTACCGCAGGCACCTGATCGATCCATCGGGTCATGTTTATTCCGCCTCCTGCATGGATGGCAACTATCAACTTAGGATTTACTTTTACCAGTTCCTGAATTAACATATCTTGTCCGTAAGGCAGGTCGAAAGGACGGTCGCGCCCTTCCAGTTCGATACTGCCATCCAGTCCGGCACAGAAAACCACCAGATCGGCTTTGGCAGCCAGTCGTTTCGCTTCAGAAAAGTCAATATCACTTTGATAAGCATATCCCATCCGGATCTCTGCCGGTGTACTGCGTTGGTTGCAGAACTCCAGCCGAATATGTTTGGCATCCCCTTTTTTTGCGGAAATTGCGGTATTGCGAACATCGAATGATTGAGATTGAGAGGCATCCAATGCTAATGTTCCGTCTATCCATAAACGATAGGCACCTTGTGCGTCGACAAAGAATCGGATACTGTCTGTTTTCTCGACATCTACATATCCTTCCCAGCACACCCGATAATCATTTCCCAATTTACTTTCGTTGAAAGGATATCCCCACCATTCATAATTTACCGTGCGGTCGGTGCGGCGGAGAATCAATCCGCTTTCTTCTTTATCGGTTTCTATAGTTCGGTCGGCCGATTGATTAACACTTACAGTTCTTCCTGCCGCTACTGCTTGTTGTTGGATCATTTTATCCGAGAGTGTGGCAGAAGTGTCGGAAGATAGTGCATAATAGCTCGCTTCCAGTCCGGGTTTACCTTCTTTCGTACGGAATTTACTGTTACGGAATAAGCGGGGTTTGAATTGGTTGGATATTCCTTCCGTGTAAAGTACGGTTGCTTCCGGAAACTCCTGACGGATACCTTCTAACGCTGAAACTACATACCAGGGATGAACTTTTGAACTTCCCCCACCACCGTAAACGATGCTGTTTACATTGTATATTCTATCCGAAACGATAGCCGGATTGGCAGTCGGTCCGATCACAGCTATCACTTTGGGGCGGTGGATCGGTAAGGTATTCTGTTTATTCTTTAACAGGATGATTCCTTCACAAGCGGTATTCAGAGCCATCTGATTGGCTTGAGGATTAAAAGTCGGAATATCGGTGTCTTGCTGAGGCCTGTCGAAAAATCCCATTGAAATACAGGCACCATAGATGCGGCGCACTTTATCATTGATTACTTCTTCTGTAACCTTTCCTTCTTTGACAAGTGGGAGAAGTTCTTTGCGGGTGAACCAGTCATTGCTGCCCATCTCAAGATCCAAACCGTAGTTTGCGGCATTTTCGGCGGAATAGGTACATGCCCAGTCAGACATTAACATGCCTTTGAAGCCCCAGTCTTTCTTTAAAATATCGATCAGATGTTTGTTTTCAGTGCAATATACTCCGTTCACTAGGTTATAACCCGTCATGACAGCCTTGACACCTGCTTTTTGCACAGCAGCTTTGAAGGGAGGCAGATAGATTTCCTGTAAGGCACGTTCGGATACTTCGGTACTGACGGTGTATCGGTCAAATTCTTGATCGTTGGCTGCGAAATGTTTGATGGTAGCAATGACTCCTCCGTCTTGCACTGCTTTTATAAAGGGGACTACCATCTCGGATGCCAGATAAGGATCTTCACCAAAATATTCAAAATTACGGGCTCCTTTTGAAGCCCGATAGTTGTTAACTCCGGGAGCTAAGAGAAAATGAATACCTCTTGCACGCCATTCCTGAGCATACATTGCTCCTGTTTTCTCTGCCAGATTTTTATTCCAAGAGGCAGCCAGCGAAAGTGCTGATGGAAATGCGGTGGCGCGTCCGAATAATCCCCAGGATGCAACGCCCAGCGGACCGTCGGCCAGTTTGAATGCCGGTATTCCTAATCGTTCGCAGGGGTGCAGATAGAAATCATTGTATCCGGAAAGCAGGTCGATTTTTTCTTCCAGAGTCATTCGTTTGATAAGATCGTCTACTCTTTCTTCAGTGGATAATGTCGTGTTCTGAAATGGGTACTGGCTTTGGGCATGTAGCTTGCAAGGAAAAAGCAGTCCTATACCCAGGCTCATGGTAAGGAAAATGTTTTTCATGTGTTTTTTCTGAATTAAATGTTTATTGAGTGATGTTGCAAAGTTCTAAAAAAGAGGGCTTATTGCAAAATAGAAAGCCCTCTCTTTTAGAATAAAGTGTGTTAAATTAATGTATAGCTTCTATCATTTCATTTCCGTTTCTTACGGGTTGTTTAATCAGTTCCGGCAGATTATAAGTTTTAGTGAACGTGTCATAAAAGTCCGGATCTTTTTGGGGCATCAGGAAGGGTTTCCCCGCTTTTCCGGTTTCCGGATCGAAACTGGCAAAGAAAGGGCGAGCCCAAAGCCCGTCCAACCGTTTGCTGCTGAAAACAAACCAGCGTCCGGATGATGACCATGTATGGAAACTCTCCACGTCGTTGCTGTTCACTTCATTTAAAAGTCGTATTTCTCCTGTATCCATTGTCAACAGACAAAGTTCGCTTTCCGGATGCCAGATGGAGAAGTTTCCATAATCCGACAGGGTGAACATCAGGTATTTACCATCGGGAGAAACCCTTGGGAAAGAGATACTTTTTCCCTGTTCGGAGGCTCTGTACACACACTCCGGCGTACCGAATTTACCGGATTCCGGATCGAATCCTATCCTGCACAGGTCATAACGGATACTGTCCAGCGGCATCTTCTCTTTATAAGCGTTTCCCCGGCAGAAATACAGTGTTTTCCCGTCCGGTGTCCAGTTGGGGAATGTTTCCATATACCGTTCCCCGCATATCAGGGAGTCAGTGAGGAATGTTTTCTTTTCAGTATCATAAACCATCAGGTCGGCAGCCAGGTCGGATACCTCTATGGGTTTCTGTCCCGATGAATGGAAGAACTGCTGTATCTCATTCATTGAGAATGCGATGTATCTTCCTGAAGGATGCCAGGCCGCGTAGGTTCCCCCGTTCTTGAATCCCTCCGGTTTGGTGTTTACCTTTTCCACTTTCCCGTTTTTGCATACCAGTGTCCCTCCCGACTTTCCCCGCACATGCACCATCATGGTTTCCGGAGAGTTTTGATTGAACGTATGGCAGTTGATACACTGTTTGCCGAAATTTCGGTTCTCCGCTATCGGAGTCTCTTCATAACCTGTCAGGTCTCTCTGGTAAATCCCCATTTCGTTCCATAGTTCATATCCCGGGTACAGCAACCGGTAGACCAGGTACTCATCTATCGGTTCGTTCGATATGGTATCCTTGATATCCGCATAGCGTGTCCATTTCCCTCCCCTCAGCAGGGTGATGCGGATGAATATGTCTTTTCCCGCGGCTTTTTGGAGAAGTTTCTTCCATTTCTTTGTCGGTATAATCACTTCGGGACTCTTGCTTGTGTAGAGGATGTCCGCCGTCTCCCCTGTGCCTATTTCCGTCTGGAAGGCATCCGCGTTCTCCCCGATCCTGAAATTGGGAGGTGCAATATTCAGCGGGAATGTGACTCCCGCATAATCGGGATATATACGGGGAATACTGTCCGTGCAGGCATCCGGTTTGCCGCATTGGGCGGTGCATGCCTGCAGGCTCCAGCTGAGAACCGTGATAAGAAGGATATAGATTGTTTTCATGTCTTTACATATTAGTTCCTTATGATTTTGTCTCCATACGGACTGATGAAGTTCAGGTAATACCAGTAGGTGTTTCCAAACTCCGCTTTCAGCCTCTGCATTTGCCTGTTTTTATACAGGCTGTAATACCTTTGGAATCTCTTTTCGGTGTTTTCGCTGACGTTGAATCCTGATTTGGAAAACGTTTCCCCGTCCACTCCCAATTTGTATATATAGAGTGCTTCTTGGTATGCGGGTGGCATTTCCGGATATTTAAAGTGCCTGATGAACTTCAGGTTATCCACAAAGCGTACTACGTTATTGCTCAGCAGTAGGTCACTCATCAGGTATTCAAAAGCCATTCTGTTTGTCGTGTCCTGCTCACACAGATACTGTAATTCCGGTCCTATATTGATGACGTTTGCAAATCGTGCGGGATGTTCCTTATTGTTTTCAAGTGCCATGCGCAGTCCCGGTACACTGCCTGCATAAAGTTGTTTTTCCAATTCTTCGGCATCTTTCCGATAGAAGAGGGACTGCTTCAGGAGATTGATGAACCGTCGTGCCACTTCAGGTCTTTTGTTTACTATGTTGTATCGTGCCAGGTTAAGCAAATGGGGTGCCGTTTCTCCCCATACCACCATTGCTTCGAATTCCCACCGCTGTGCTTCGTTGATGTACCCTAAGTCTTCATATATAAAATGTCCGTACTCACTCTCACGGCTATCGCTGTTCCATGGGAAGTATAGCGCCTTGACTCCCAGTTTTTGTGGGTAATCGAATAGTTGATAAGGCAATTTTCCCGTATGGTACAGAGCCAGGTTGTGAAAGTAGGAGATCAACTGGTTGGTTCTTCCCGAGTTGATATATTTTTCGGTTTGTGTCAGTACATTTTCCCAATTCTTTTCTTTTACACTCTTTTCCGCCATTATCATTCGGTGTTCACTCATGTTATAGGTTTGGACAAAAAAGTAAAATGAAGTGCCTGCGTAAATTGCTATTAGTAAGCTGTATATTAAAAGACGGTACTTATTGTTGGGGGGAAGTGGAGAATAAATTTTTCGGATAAAAGACCAAGGGCGAACTGTGATTTGATGAAAAAGGCCCATAATCAGAAGTCCCAGGAAGGTAGCGATGATTGGTGTTAATGAATGGTCGACAGTCATTGAATAGAGGAACAAATATATAGAAGGTATTAGTGATAGCAGTAGCAGATCATTGTGCCCTGTAATTTTTTTTATGGCATCGTTAGTCAGTAAATATATGAGGGCTAAAATTCCTGCAAGTAAAATGCTGCCTATAGTAGGTATGTGAAAAAATTGTATAATAAATGCTGTCAGATAACTCATCCATCCTTGTGACTGGATATGTTGTAGAAAAAAAGTTTTGGAATATAGAAAAAGATGATGTTGTTCCTGATAATAAATCACATGTGATAACACACTCTGATAACAGAGAAAATAAATAAAGAAAAGAAAAATGAAGAGTATGTAAGGGAAGTACTTTCTCATGATAAGTGCTGCTTAAATATGGGAAAATTCACGGACTCTATAACATTTAAATGTAGAGAGTCCGTGAATTTGTGTGTTAGATATTAATATCCCGGATTTTGAGTTAACTTGGGATTTAAATCAATTTCAGATTGAGGAATCGGGTAGATATAATTATGGTCTTCATATCTACTACCGGCCAGTTTAACATTGTCACCCTCGTACAGAACACATACCTTTCCGCCATCTTTGGGATCTGCATTAACCACATCGTCTACCATTTTGTATTTAATGCCAAGGAATGGTGCGTTCAACACATCTTTAGCAATACCCCAACGGCGAATATCCCATTGACGCTTTCCTCCTTCGAGAGCAAACTCAACGCGCCATTCATTACGTATACGCTGACGAAGATCATCTTGAGTCGCGCAGTAAGTCGGCTTGGTTGCATCTGTCTTTTGTAATTCCGGCATACCTACGCGGCGACGGACCTGATTAACAGCTTCAAAAGCAGAATCGTCCAGTGGTGAAACTTCATTTTTGGCCTCAGCATAGGTTAACAGAACTTCTGCATAACGGATAGTTACCCAATCTTTTCCCATTTCCCAACCTGCTGATTGAGGGTCAATACTTGGGTCAAGCCATTTCTGTTGATAATATCCTGTTGCTGTAGCATCACCATGCTGTGCAATACCAGTGCTTCCACTTGATTTTAGTGGAGCTACTTTAATTGTCACGCCATACATTTCCTCACCATCGTGTAAAACGTTAACCTCTAAACGAGGGTCACGGTTAGCAAATGGATTTTTTTCCGAATAAATTTTAGATTTGCTGATAGGAGCTCCTTCACTGTCTTCGAATGCATCTACCAGACTTTGAGTCGGATTCAAACCACCCCAACCTTTTGTCGGAAAGCATTCCCATCCAATTAGGTAGTTTGTTTTATCAGGTGCGTTGTACTGTACTGCAAGAATAATTTCTTCACAACCGTCTGTCTTTTCCCAGAATAATTCTTGGTACTTTCCAGTGTTTTCTTTGTCGTACAGATCATATTTATTTAGATCCATAACAGATTTTGCAGCTGTAGCCGCTGTTTCCCAATTGCCAAAATACAAAGCTGCTCTTGCTTTCATCGCCATAGCGGCACCTTTGGTTATGCGTCCCCACTGTGTAGCCGGCCATTCTTCTGGTAAGTAGCTGAAAGCTTTATCGAAGTCGGCCATTATTTTGGTGTAGATCTCATCTTTAGATGTACGGGTAATATCCTCTACATCAGTTAATTTTAAAGGCTGGTCGATGTATGGGACGTCTCCGAATTTACGAATCAATTCAAAATAAATATAACCTCTGAAGAAGTAAGCTTGTCCGGCTATTGGTTCCTTATCCGACTGAGATAATTCCATTTCTTCTAATTTCTGTAATACCAGATTACATCTACGAATATATCCGTAATCCTCTGACCATCCTTGGTCAGCAGGGTCGTATACGCCTTTGGACACGTTTCCATTAGCCCACTTGATACCATGTACTGCATTGTCTGAATTGATATCTTCATCTATATCCCAATTGGGAAGACATCTATAAATATCAGAAACGGCCATTTCCGCATCTGTTTTTGTTTTCCAGAAACTTCCGTCTGAAAGTTCTTCTGTTGGATAACGATCCAGAAAATCGCTACAAGAGGTAAATCCTGTTAGCATAACGGACGCTATAATATATAAAATTTTATTTTTCATATTTTGTTATATTATTTTATTTTAGAATGAAACTTTTAATCCGATTGAAACTTTTTTTACGTTTCCATAAGACCAACCACGTTCATTGCCTTCTTCTGGATCGATACCTTCCAAATCACTGAACGTCAATAGATTCTCTCCGGCAACATAAAGCTTTGCTTTTTGAACACCCAGTTTGCTTAAGAAACTGTTAGGCAGATTGTATCCCAGGGAAATAGTTTTTAAACGTACATATGAGGCATTTTGTAGCCAGAATGAAGAAGTTGTGAAATTCGTTTGACTGTCTTTGGTGATTCTTGGGTAAGAAGCGTTGTGATGCTCCGGAGTCCAACGATCCAAATGTCTCTTTAGTGCATTAGCTCCGTTGTAGAATGCATAAGCTGCTTCGGCCATGTAATAGCCATCCACATCAAAAGCTCCCTGGAACATGGCAGAGAAATCAAAATCTTTATAGTATAAAGTCAGATTTAAGCCTGTAGTCCAACTGGGGAAATTCTTACCAATGATTTGGCGGTCTCCGTCAGCGGTAATTTTGCCATCTCCATTCAAATCAAGGTATTTGATGTCTCCCAATTGTTCTTTGCCGGTGCGTTTCGGATAATTGGCTAATTCATCGTCAGTGTTAAAGTATCCGTTGGCTACGTAACCATAATATGAACCAATTGGATTGCCTTCGATGTACCATAATTTATCATTTTTTGAATTAGCACCTTCCGTACCATTCATATCGATGATTTCATTTTTTACATATGCAATATTAAGGTTTACAGCATAACTCCAATCTTTGTTGATACGATTGTTGTGCAATAAATTCAAATCAAAACCAGTGTTTTCTACACTACCTGCATTTTGTGCAGGAGCGCCCATACCGATCACACCTTGTATAGGCATGTACAACAACATATCATTTGTTTTCTTTTTATAAACAGATAATTCGAATCCAAACATATTGTTTAGAAAACCGGCCTCTAGTCCTAACTCATAATTTGTAACGGTTGCCCATTGTAAGTTGTTGTTTACGTAACGGCTTTCGTAAGCGGTAGAATACAGGCTATTACCAAACATATATTTTTCGTAAGCATATGTCGGTATTGCCGGATAAATATCATCCGGATCTAATTCTTCGTTACCGGTTTTTCCCCATCCAAGACGCAGTTTCAAGTTGCTAATCCATGATACATTGTCTTTGATAAATGTTTCTTCCGAAATTCTCCATCCGGCAGAGATTGCTGGGAAAACACCCCAGCGATTATCTTTTGGAAAACGTGAAGAGGCATCCGCACGTAAATTGGCTTCAAACAAGTACTTATTCATAAAGTCATACTGGACACGTCCGAAGTAGGATAGACGAGACATTTCATATCCACCGTCTTCATTTTTTTGTGAAGATGCATCCAGGGTATTCAATGATTCCGTTAATTCATTGTTGCCACCGCCCTTTCGAGAAGCTTTGGTAAATTTATAAATGTGTTCGAATGATTCAAAACCTCCCAGAACTGCTATTGAATGTTTGCCGAAAGTTTTATTATAATTGGCTAATACCTGACTTGTGTATCGGTTGTGATTATAATACTCGTCGTAACCTTCGCGAAGTCCGGAGTCGAAATTACCATAAGTGAAATGCTTTTTAAAGCCTTCTTGATTGGTGTAATCATGGCGAAGAGAAAATACTCCTTTAACGCTTAGTTCCGGTAAAATATTAATTTGTGCATAGGCAGTGGCATTTAATTGCTGTGCTGTACTGCGGGTAAAACCGGATTGATCTTGAATTGCTACCGGGTTATCTTTTCCTGAATAATTGAAAGAACCGTCTTCAGCATATACCGGGTCTGTCGGATATGAACGACTAACACCCTGCGCTACTGTGACGTATCCCATCCAACCATCTTCTTTAATACCACGATATCCGGATGCATTAACACCTACAGAGATATACTTGTTAATATCTGAATTCAGACTCATACGAGCGTTATAGCGTTTATAGCTAATTTCATCTGTCAGACCTCCTTGGTTGGTATACCCGATGGAAGCATTATAAGTGGTCTTTTCAGAACCGCCACTGATAGATAAATTATGCATTTGCTCAAAAGCACTCTTTTTGAACGCTTCATCGTACCAATTTGTACTGGGGTAAGTTCCATTACGATAATTCTCGATATCTTCATCCGTAAAAGGAAGTACTGCGTTCGGATTTTCGTTGTGAACTGCTTCATTGTATAGTATAGCATGTTCATAAGCATTGACATACTGACGTTTCACAACAGGAGAAGCCCATGAAACAATACCTGAGTAGTTTATATGCGTTTTCTCACCTTTCTTACCTTGTTTGGTAGTGATTACAATAACACCATTGGCTGCTTGTACACCATAGATAGCCGATGATGCAGCATCTTTCAATACAGTTAGCGTTTCAATGTCCGAAGGATCTATTGTATCCATGGTTCCGGGAACACCATCTACAATAACCAATGGGCTGGCAGCATTAATAGAGTTCTTACCGCGGATGGTAATACTACCCGTTTGTGATCCCGGAGCACCCGAAGTTTGAATAGAAGTTACACCCGGAATTTGTCCGGCAAGTGCGGCAGACACACTGGCAACGGAACGAGACTCTAAGGCATCAGCACTGATTGATGCTACAGAACCTGTTAGATTGGCTTTCTTCTGTACACCATATCCCACTACTACAACCTCATCCAGTGTTTTAGTATCTTCTTTCATGATGATATTATAAGAAGCTACACCGGTCTTCAACGATACTGTTTCAGGCATATAACCGATATAGGTAATCTGTAATTCATTACCACCTACATTCAGGCTGAATTTTCCGTTGATATCTGTGATGGTACCGTTAGTCGGATTTCCTTTTTCTATAACCGATGCTCCGATGATGG